>Ga0182021_10002850_pt1 | contig 20305 bp, 26 predicted proteins | sample 612E3MmetaG_FD_120493 | JGI IMG/M metagenome (GOLD analysis project Ga0182021, IMG submission 120493) | Permafrost microbial communities from Stordalen Mire, Sweden - 612E3M metaG (Illumina Assembly) | ecosystem: Environmental > Terrestrial > Soil > Wetlands > Permafrost | place: Sweden... | reverse complement strand
GACATCGTGGTGATCCTTGCGGATCATGGCCTTGTTGGTGGGGACGACCGAGACTTCCAGCTTGTAGATCTTGCCGAACTCCTCGGCCTCGGTGTCGGCGGTGCCGGTCATGCCGGCCAGCTTCTTATAGAGGCGGAAGTAGTTCTGGTAGCTGATGGTGGCCAGGGTCTGGTTTTCCTCTTGGATCTGCACGCCCTCCTTGGCCTCCACCGCCTGGTGCAGACCATCGGACCAGCGACGGCCGGGCATCTTGCGGCCGGTAAACTCGTCGACAATGATGATCTCGCCGTCCTCGACCAGATAGTTGACGTCGCGCTTGTAGAGCGTGTGGGCGCGCAGGGCCTGCGTCACATGGTGCAGCCACGCGATGTTCTCGGGGTTGTACAGGTTGCCCACGTTCAGCTTGCGTTCGACCCGGTCGACCCCCGCGTCGGTCAGCATGGCCGAATGGGCCTTCTCGTCGACGGTGTATTCGATGTCCTTGCGCAAGGTCGGGATGATGCCGTCGACCTTGGCGTAAAGTCCGGCGCTCTCTTCAGCCGGGCCCGAGATGATGAGCGGCGTGCGCGCCTCGTCAATGAGAATGGAGTCGACCTCGTCCACGATGCCGTAGTTGAGGTCGCGCTGCACGTAGCGCTCGATCGACTCCTTCATGTTGTCGCGCAGGTAGTCGAACCCGAACTCCGAGTTGGTGCCGTAGGTGATGTCGCAGCGGTAGTTCTGCTGGCGCTGGGTATCGGTGAGGCCGTGTACGATCACGCCGACCGACATGCCCAGGAAGCGATAGATGCGGCCCATCCACTCGGCGTCGCGGCGGGCCAGGTAGTCGTTGACCGTGATCAGGTGCGCGCCCTTGCCTGGGAGCGCGTTCAGGTAGAAGGGCAAGGTTGCGACCAGGGTTTTGCCCTCGCCGGTCTTCATCTCCGAGATGCAGCCCCGGTGCAGGATCATCCCGCCGATGAGCTGTACGTCGAAGTGACGCATGTTCACCGCGCGTCGGCCCGCCTCGCGGCACACCGCAAAAGCCTCAGGCAGCAGGCTGTCCAGCTTTGCGCCTTGATCCAGACGCCGGCGGAACTCGGGCGTCATGGCGCGCAGTTCCTCGTCGGACTTCTTCCGCATGTCCGGCTCAAGCGAGTTGATCTGAGCGACGAGCGGTCGCAGGCTCTTGAGGACGCGCGCGTTCTTCGTGCCGAAAATCTTCTTGGCGATGTAGCTGAACAAGGGGGTCCTTCCGGTCCGCGCTTGGCGGGAGAGGCTAAGTTATGGCGACCAGGGCTTGCGGGCAAGTGATAGCGCCGCACCGTGGTCCCGCGATAGCCGCAGAAGGTCGTGGCGGCAGACGCAGGTGTGGCCACGGCCACGACCAGAAACACGTCTGCGACCGCCGCCGCTCGCTCCGACTGGATGCGCGGTTTGATCATGGAAAGGCTTGTTTTTCTGGGGCGGTTTGCGGCTCCGCTTGTCGCGGGACTACAGTTGCAAGTTGCCCTTGCAAATCCCGCGAGAGCTCCCTACTGTGCATTTCCTTGCTGGGAGAGGACACAATGGAGAAGAACCTGATGCGCGTGCTTGGTCTGGGAGTCCTGCTGACTGTTGGCTCGTTCACGGTCGGCTGCCAGAGTGGCGGAAACGCCGGAAGCAAACCCGACGGAGCGGCCGCCAACGCGGCGGGCAATGGCGGCAGCGCGGGCATGAGCGGCACCGCGGGAAATGGCGGCACCGCGGGCATGAGCGGCACCGCGGGAAATGGCGGCACCGCGGGAAATGGCGGCACGTCCCTTCCTCTCGACGGCGGCTGCGTCGCCGAAAGCGACCAGGCATTCTGCACCCGTCTGGCGAAGGAATGTGGCTCGGTCACCGGGGCTGACAACTGCGGACAGAATCGAAGTGTCACCAGCTGTGGCACCTGTGACACGGGAATGAGCTGTAGCTCCGCGAAGGTCTGCGCAGAGTCGCGCCACTCAGGGGCATGGACCGGGACGGCTGTAGAATTCAACGTCTCGGAAAGCGGAGACTCCATCACCAAAACGGGCTCGACCCTCAGCTACGGAGGTTCGCTTCTGGTCAAGGCGAACTTCGGTTCCATCGGCTCCTGTACGTCGGCTTCCACAACCCGGATCATCTCCGCCACGATTGCGATAACCAACGACAGCTTCTCCTACTCGAGTTCTGAGACACAAGTCAGCGGGAAGTTCACCAGCACGACGCAGGCCTCGGGCACCTTCAGCCTCACTTCGTCATTCTCGAGTTGTGGAGTGTCGAGCGTAACCGCGTCAGGCAACTGGACCGCAACTTGGAATCGCCCTCTGGGTAGTCTGGATGCTGGATCCGACTTGCCCGGCCCGGATGCTCGACCGGACTTGCCCGGCCCGGATGCTCGACCGGATTTGCCCAGCCCGGATGCTCGACCGGATTTGCCCAGCCCGGATGCTCGGCCGGATTTGCCCGGCGCCAGCACTGGGGATGCCAGAGCCGACTTACCCAGCCCGGATGCGGGATCTGATTCGCCCATTGTGGACGCTGGATCGGGCGATACTGACACGGCGTCGGACGTCACTCCCGATTCCTAGTCAGCCCTGAAGAAAGCGACGTACCGCCACGCCAGGGCGACGGCGACCGCATACGGCGCGGCCTGCCCGAACAGGGTCGCGAACTTGAACCAGCGGCGCTTGCCCTCCACGTGAATCAGGACGTACGCGATCCCGAGTGGTTGGAAGAACAGGATGAACACCATCCACCAGCGGTGCTCGGCCCGAAAGGCGTGCGCCATGACCAGAATCAACGCCACCACAGACAACAAGCTGGCCACGGTCAACATCACGGTCGCCTCGACAACCATGCGCTTGACCTGTGCCACTTCACTGGCGGAAAGGGGCCGTTTGCCCTGGCTGACCAAAGCCGTATCTATCGCCATGGTCAAGGTTCTCTGGAGCCCACCTGCATCGTACCCGCTGTGGCTGGCGTCGCGGAAAGCCTGCTTGATCATCTCCTTGACGCTGGAGAGGTTCTTGCCTCCATAGATAATGGTGCCCCGTGGTGCGTCCTTGTCTGGCTGGTTGGTCGAATCAACCAGCACGCCATCCGATACGACGAGCTTGGCCTCCGCGCGATACTGCGCCGGAACCTGCTCCAACCGACTGACGAAAACCTCGCGCTTCGTGTTGGGATCGCGGTACCGGTAGATCGACTCACCTCGGGCCGGTGAAGCCAGCCCGGCCAGAGCCAGCACAGCCGCCCAGAACGCCAGCGTCCTCATGGTCCCACTACAGCGCGCGAATGCCGCCACTGCCAAGCTCAACCGGAGCGGCCAGAAGCTCGATCGCCGCCTTGATGGCACAAAGCAGGCTGAGCTCGCTCGCGATGCCTCGCCCTGCGATGTCGTAGCCCGAACCGTGATCCACCGATGTGCGTACTACCGGCAAGCCCAGAGTCACGTTCACTGAGACACGGGGGAAGGCCGGCTTGACCGCAATCAGACCCTGATCGTGATACATGGCCAGGATCAGCTTGTAGTGCTTCCACCGCTCGATGAAGAACGAGTCCGCAGGAAAGGGGCCATCGCAGGCTACGCCCTGGCGCCGCGCCCGCCGCATCGCCGGAACGATTACCCGCGCTTCCTCGTCGCCCATGAGGCCATGCTCACCCGCGTGAGGGTTCAGGCCCAGCACGGCCACCGGCAGTTTGCGGCCCCAGCGGGCGCGGCCCGCCTTCGCCAGCATCTTCAGCGATGTTACAAGCCCGGCAACCGTGAGCTGGCCAGACACCTGGCAGAGGGGAATGTGCGTGGTCTGCAGCGCCAGCAGATAGGCGGGGGTGAGGAACGCCATACGCTCGTCGCGCGCGCCCAGCTTCTCGGCCAGGTAGCCGGTGTGGCCCACGAAGTTGGGAAGCAGCGCTGCCACGGCTTCTTTGGTGACCGGTCCGGTGACGATGGCTGCGATCCGGCGCTGCCGGGCCTGCTCTATGGCGAAGTCCAGGTAGCCGAGTTGCTCGCGCCCGTACGCCGGCCTGCCGAAGCGAAAACGCCGCATATCGATGTGGGAATGGGAGAAAAGTCGGAGCGCGGTGGTCGCAAGCCACACGGTCGAGAAATCCTCCACCGGGGTGATAGGTATGGGCTGCCGCAACCGTCGCGCCGCCTCCGCAAGCACCCCGGCGTCGCCCACCACTGCGAGATTTGCGCATTCCTTGCGCAACGAGCTTCGGATCTGTTGGGCCAGCGGTTGCTTTCCGCGCGCCAGCGCCACGAACGCCTTGATCACGACTTCGGCAGAAATTCCCGCTGGATCGCCCATGGTAACCAGGAGGTTCTTCAGCAGCTTGCCTGATGGTGCCACCCAGGCAGTTCACGCGAATTCCGCGCACGATGCAAGTGGTGCCGTCAGAGGCGGTACTGATAGTGTAGGATTCTGCAAGGAGACAAAGAAATGGAACTTCATGAGCTCAACCCCGAGGAGAGAGTTGCCCTGGCCGCCCTGATCGAGTTTGTGGTGATGGCCAGCGGTCATGTGACCGAGGACGAGGAGCGCGAGATCCAGGCAATCGTCGACGAGCTCGGCGAGGATGCCTATCGTCAGGCCGTGGAGGAAGTCGATCGGCGCTTTCCCGACGAGGAGGCCGCGAAGAAGTTCCTCAAGACCATCACCCGCCCGGAGGCGCGCGAGCTCATCTTTGGCGCCGTGATGGAGGCCGCGATGACCGACACCATCGAGGGGCACGAATCCACCATCCTCGATTGGGTCGCCAAGGAGTGGAAGCTCGAGGTCAAGTTCGAGGAGCCACCCGCGGGCTGAACCTGGGCTGGGCGCGGATACCTGCGGACGTTGCTCTGGCCTCGCACGCGCGGTAACCTGCAAGCGGGTTCTGGCATCCAATTCAGAAGGTGCGCAGGGCAGGGAACGGCTGGTACAATTGCGTAGGAGGTTCTTCACATGGACGGCACGGACATCGTAAGCAGGGATAAGCTGGTGGCTGATCTGAAGTTGGTGGTGAACGACGCCGAGGAGTTGCTCAAGATCACGGCTGGGCAGGCGGGCGACAAGGTCCTGGCGGTACGGGACAAGGTGCAGCGGGGGCTTGAGCAGGCCAAGGCCAAGCTGGTCGAGCTCGAAGGAAAGGCCCTCGAACAGACGAAGGCCGCGGCACACGCGACAGACGCCTACGTCCACGAGAACCCGTGGAAGGCCGTAGGGCTCGCAGCGGGGGCCGGGTTCCTCTTCGGACTGCTGATCAGCCGCCGCTAGAGCCCGCAAAATGGCAGACGAACCCTTGGCTGCGGCGTCGCACCGTGGGCTTCTCGGGTCGGCAAGCCATCTGCTCGCCGTGCTGGTTTCCGCAGCCGAGACCAGGGTGGGCATTTTGGCGGCCGATCTGCAAGAGGAACGGGTCCGCCTAAGCCGGCTAGCCCTGGTCGGCGGGGCAGCCTTGTTCTGTCTTGGCCTGGGGATCGTGCTGCTATCGGTTTTCGTGGTCGTGCTCTACTGGGACTCGGATCGCCTGGCCGTCCTGGGGTTGCTAAGCGGACTCTTCCTGGGCTTGGGCCTGGTCAACGCCATCGTGCTCGCCGTGATCGCGCGCGGCCACAAGCGCCCGTTGCGCGAAACCATGGACGTTCTGGCCAAGGATCGACAGAGCCTGGAGCGAGGTTCATGACCATGTCGCTGAGCGAGATCCAGCGCCGCCGCGGGGAGCTCCTGGAACGGGCCCGCGCCGAGCGGGTGGCGGTCAGGGGTCTACTCGACGGTCACCGTCAGGTTTTTTGGCTGGCGGACAGGGGAGTGGCGATGATCAGGCTTCTCGTGGCCAACAAGGGTCTCTTGCTGGTCGCGGGGCTCGCTTTTGCCGTCGTGCAGCCTCGCCGGGCGTTGCGTTGGGCGGTCAAGGCGTGGGGGCTTTTCCGGCTGGTTCGCAGGATAAGCCGCGCCTTTGCCTGAAGTCCCAGGCTAGCCAGGCCAGCGCCGCACGCCCGCGTCAGGTTCGCTTTTGTCTAGACGCTCTCCCGTCTGTGGATGGCACAGCCCTGGCGTTGCCACATCGGCCAACGGGATACGTACGAAGGGACGCGCCAGCAAGGCGGGATGGGGCACCTGCAGCCCCGGCTCGTCGATGGTCTGCTCCCCGAAGAGCAGCAAATCGATGTCGATGACCCGGACGCACTTGGCCCCATCTGCCGGCCGGATCCGGCCGAGCATGAGTTCGATGCCCAGGCAAGAATCGAGTAGCTGGCGGGCGGAAAGTGAAGTTTCCACCCGCACCGCCGCGTTCAGGTAGAGCGGCTCGGGGGCGTTCCCCTCAGGGACCGTTTCATAGATGCTGCTTTGGGCCAAAAGGCAGGTGCCAGGCACTTGTGCAAGAGCTGCCGCTGCAGCGTGCAAGAAAGCGCGCCGGTCACCCAGGTTGGATCCCAGTGCGAGATACGCGGCAGCCACGCTCGCAGGATACCTCGACCGCCGCTCGTGGTAGGAACAGCCTTCAATGTTGCAGGCGCTCATAGCCGCTGCCCTGACCGGCCTGGTGACCGGCGTCGGCGCTTTTCCCTTCTTTTTCATTCGGCAGCTTTCGCGACGGGCGTACGACGGCATTCTCGGCTTGGGTGCCGGGCTCATGATGGCCGCCGCGACCCTGGGCCTGCTGCACGAGGCACTGGAGGGGGTTAGCGGTGCGAACGGCCTGGACCTGGGCCGCCTGGTGCTGGTGGGCGTCGGCTTTCTGGCAGGCGTGATGGTGGCCAGCGTGATGGATCGTCTCATCCCGCACAGTCACGCCCGCGGCCACCGGCACCACATTGCCCCAGGCCGTCGCGACGAACACGCGCATGACCAGCGCGTCGAGATTCGCCAGAGCTACGCCATCGTCGGTGCTCTCTCCATCCACCGCATTCCCGAGGGCCTGGCCATCGGCGCCGGATTCGCGTCCGGACACGGGAACCGCCTGGGCTGGTTGCTGGTGTTTGCGGTGGGCATCCAGAACATCTGCGAGGGCGTGGTGATGGGCGCGCCCCTGCGCCTCTCAGGCGTGTCGCCAATGCGCGGCCTGCTCGTGGTTGCCGCGAGCGGCCTCGCCGTCCCCCTGGGAGCGCTTCTCGGCCTTGCTCTTTCGTCGTGGACGTTCATCACCCTTCCCATCATTCTGGCCCTGGCCGCGGGGATTCTCATCTACGTGACGTCCAACGAGATCATCCCGGAATCGCACAGCCATGGCCACGAGGGTGCCGCCTCAGCCGGGCTGGTGTTGGGATTTCTCCTGACCATGTTGATCGGGGCAGTCTTGCGTTGATTGGCGGACAATCCGTGGGCCATACTTGCGCCGTGAATCGCAGCGTCTCTCTTCTGACTCTCCTGCTTGTCGGCCTTCTTGCCCCTGCCTGTGGCAAGAAGATCGGCGATGGTTGCGGCACCAACATCGACTGCGCTTCAGATGGAACGCGCATCTGCGATCTGTCCCAGCCTGGGGGCTATTGCACCGAGGACGGGTGCGACGACAGCTCTTGTCCGTCGGGATCCATTTGCGTCCGCTTCTTCGCCCAGAAGTTCCCCACCGGATATTGTCCCAACACGGCCCCGGGCACTATCGGCGAATGCCAGCCCGACGAACTCTGCGTGGTCTGCGGGCCGAGCTCTGCTGAGCCAGAACAATCCTGCTGCGTGCCGAGCGCGTCAGAGCGTCGCTACTGCGCCAACAAGTGTGGAAGCGACGGCGACTGCCGGGGCGGCTACGTCTGTCGAACCTCCAACACGCTCGGCAGCCTCGCTCTCTTGCCCGACCCGAACGATAGCGCGATTGCCAGATTCTGTGCCCCTGCAGAACCATGAAGATGGGAACCCTGAGATAGTTCGCTTCGCCCTTCGGTCCCCCACGCACCAACCCCACCCCGCTCGCTTCGCTCGGCCGCGCGCCATGGTGCGCGGCGAGCAAAGCTCGCCGGCTCCCCACCTAGCGCTTGAAGCCGAGCAGAATGTCCGTGGTCCCCTGATCGGCCGCCGGGAACGGGTACTTCTCGAACTCCCCTGACGTTGCCCAGCGGAAGTCGGCCACCCGCAGGGGCCGCAATTCCTGGTCCGGAAGAATGCAGGCCTGGTAGAGCGTGAGATCCACCGAGTAGCCGTCGTATTGGTGACCCCGTTGCGCCATGCGCAGTTTGACCTCAACCTCCACACCAACGCGTTCGCGCAACTCACGCTTGAGCGCGGACTCGTCTGTCTCGCCAGGCTCAACCTTGCCGCCCGGGAACTCCCACAGGCCTGGCAGCACCGCCGTCGGCCGTCGTTGCGTGATGAGATAGCGGCCTTCCTGCTCGATAACAGCTGCCACCAGCCTGATGTGCGGCCCCGAATCCGACGTCATGAGTAAGGATGGGAATTGTAGCATAAAGCACGGCCGGGCCGTGCCACCTCTTTCACCCTGTACCTCACGGGACCGGATCGGATAGCAGCCCCGAACATCCCGTCGTCAGAGCTCGAAAAACACCAACTTCCTAGAAGCGGATGAGCGAGGCACACCTACCCGACACGACAGACCGTTTGTCCTTGGTGAGACTGCTCGCCGGCGGCTTGTGGATGGTCCCGGCTAGAACGAGATTCCGTTCTTCTGGCAGGCCGATCTTACAAGCTGCTTGTTGCGGTCGTCGAGCTTCTCGTAGGCTCTCATGGCCGTATCTGGGTCGTGCAGTGAGCACGAACAGATCGCAATGATCTGATAGGCGCTGGTGAGGCCGGGTTTGGCCCGCAGCGCCTTGCGTGCCGAGTCGACGGCCAAAACATATTGCCCGCGCAGCCAGGCCTCACGAGCCTGTTGGATCAACTTTTCGGGATCCGAGCTGGGCTCAGCCTGGGCAGGAGGCGGCGGGGCGGGCTTGGGCTGTGAGGCTGCGGCGACCACAGGCTTGGGTGCCACAGGCTTGGGCGCTGGCACCGGCTTCTTCACTTCGGGCCGTGCGCTCGTCTTCTTTTCAAGTGCCGCGCAGCGGCCGATAATCCAGCGCGCCGTCTTGTTGGCACTGTCGACAGCCAGCACCAACTCAGCTTCGTGCTTGGCTTCCTCGCAGGCACCCGCGCCGGCCTTACTCGACGCCGCATCCGAGTGCAGCTTGACGTATTCGGTGCGGGCGGACTTCGCGAGCGCCGATGCGCGCTCCTTGTACACACTGGTTTCCGGGATCTCGCTCGCCCCGCGCAGAACTGCTTCCAAGTGCGAACTATCGGCTGCCTCTTTCAAGGTGGCGAAGCGCTCGGCATTGCCCTTCTCGTCTTCGGCTAGCTTGCGCAGCTCGGCCGCCTCGGTCGAGTCAGGAGCTGCGGCCACCGCTTTGCTGGCGGCGGCCAGGGCCTCGTCCCACTTCTCGGTTGCCTGCGCCGACTTCGCGGCGGCCAAGAGATCCGCCACGGTTTCCTTGGGCGCAGGCGGCGGCGCGGGCGGCTGCGGAACCGGCGATGGCTGGGCGGCGATGGGCGGCGCAGGCGGCCGGTGCGGACGCGATCGGCCACCTGACAGCGCGAAGGCGAGCACCAGTGCCAGAACCACCGCGCCCCCGCCCACGATCCCGTAGATCTTGCCTTTGCCCTTGCGAGCGAATCCTGCTGCGATCTCGCCCCCGCCTTCTTCGGTGACGAAGCGCAGTTGCACCTGCCCCAGCTCAATCTCGTCGCCCGGCTTAAGCAGCACGCGGTCGTGATCAGCGCCGTTCACCCGCACGCCGTTGGCGCTTTCCAGATCCACGACGTAGTACTGGTCGCCTTCGCGGACGATGCGTGCGTGGTGGCGGGAAATGGACTTGTGCTCGATGATGATGTCGTTCTCCGGCGTGCGTCCAATGACCAACGAAGGGCGGTCGAGAATGAACTCACGCCCCTCCATGAACCGGCCGACGATCACGAGGCGGGGCGGACGAGAAGCAGACTCTGGCTGCGAGACTTCGTCGGCTAGGCTGTGCAGCGGAATGGTGGGTTGCGCTTCGATGGCGTCGCGCACTTCAGCCCTCTGCGGCGCGGCAGCCGCAGGCCGCGCCGTGGGCGGGGCGGCGCCAGGGATCGCGGTCGCATGTGCGGGCGGAGCGGCAACTATGGCCGCGCTCGGTCGATCCTCCTTGATGGCCATCCGGTAGTCGCCGATGAGGATGACGTCGCCGCCTTTGAGCGGGGCGGGCGCCGACAAAGCGACACCATTGAGCTTGGTTCCGTTGTAGCTGGAGAGATCCTCTAGCAGCAGCTCACCTTGTCGGCGCACCAGGCGAGCGTGGTGCCGCGAGACGTTCTGCTCGCTCAGACGGATGGTGTTTCCTTCCTTCCGGCCTATCGTGATCTCGTCACGAATCAGCGGGACGACAACACTCTTGCCTTCGTCATCCTCAATGAGGAGTTTCTGCATCGGAGTCCGGGTGCCTCGCCAGGAGCGACTCTAGTCGCAGCCTCGATAGGGATCAAGCGCGCTGTGATGCGAAAAACCTACTTGATCAAGATCAACGCAGCTCCAATCACGATGGCCATGCCCACGATGAACGCCGCCACCACGACGGCCACCGCCAGATTCTTGTTCTCCTGCAGTTCGCGACGCAGGTTGTAGGGAGTGACTAGCTCCCAGATGTAGTAGCCAATGATGAGCAGCGCGATCCCTGCCAAGCCGAGAACCGACGCGTCAAGGACCAGTCGCCAGAGGGGCACGGGTACCATGGGTGGCATGCTCTATAGGCTCCTTAGTTCCGGGTAGGTGGTCAGCAAGTCTGTCTCGGTGAGTGAATCTTCGGGATCGGCGGGGGTCCACACCACCTCAAGGCCCAGAAGAGCGTGAGACGGGACTGCCCCGAACTCGCCGAGTGCGGCCTCCAGGCTTTCGCGGTCTTCTGGCGCCTGGATGCGCGCAAGCGGAACCCGCGTGGCCACAATCACCGTTACGACCAGATATTCCAACGCCTCTGCTCCAACGACGGCAGCCGCTTGCGCGCGGCGAACGGAACCGTCAGCGCCCCGGATGCGCTCCACCTCGAAACGCGCGCGTTCCGCCATGGCAGCGGCATTCAACCTGGTTTCGCCGTTGGTCAGGCTCATGGGCCCGCTTGCTTGCGCGTGGCCGTAGCGGATGGAGTCCTTCTCACGCAGCAACTCAAGCGCCGTCTGATGGAGAAGCTCGGCGAGGCCCGCTTCACTGGATGTGTCGCCCTGGCTGGCGAAGTCGGCCAGCCGACCCTGAATGCGGCGGGCTGAACGGCCGAGGCCAACCTGGATCTTGTAGACATACGATTCATCGAGTCCTTCATCCGCACTGTCATCGGTCCATGGGCCCCGACGAGCTGCTCGACGAATGGCGCGCATGACCGCAACCGCACCCAAGCCCACGACTCCCAGAAGGACGAGGCTGCCCATGAGGCCGAGACCACCGCCGTAGCCGCCCAGGCCCCAGCCAAAACTAGGCAAGAAAAAGAAACCGGAGCCCCCGCCGCCATACCCGCTGCGCCCCGATTGGTAGCCGCGCGAGAAGCTGCCACCACCCGAGCGAAAGCCGCTACGACTGCCAAAGCTGGCACCCGAGCGAGGGCCGGCCATGGCCAGGATGGGCAGCAGTGCCAAAAACGTCAAGACGATGGCCAGGCGGCAAATCGATTTCATGGGCAAACCGTCTACACTGCTAGCCTAGCGGCGGCCGCGTGCGAAGGCAAAGACCATCTACGAGCCGCGTCGGCAGGCAGCGGTGCACAGGCCACGATAGCGGGGAATAGTGTCGTGTTTTCAGGGGGATAACCCTGATGGCAGGTCTGATGGAAACTCTGATGAGCGTCTGATGAAAGTCAGATGGGTGGCTGATGCGGGCCTGATGAGAAGCCCGATGTGAAAAACTTGCTGGCCTCCGCCGGGGGTATACCGTCGGCGTCAATGGGTTGCGCGATCTCGGCAGGACGCAAGAGAGTCAGGCCTCCCATGGGTTGCGAGGGACATCTGACCCGGCGGCAGGCAGCGATCCATCTCGGCCTGCGCAGCGAATTCAAGGTCCGCCAATTCGAGCGCGATGGCCAACTGCACGCGGTTCGCGGTCCCATGGGCACGGCCTTCTACCCCGAGGCCGAGGTGCTGGCGCTAAGAGCAGCGTTGGGAGCCGCGCCTCGTCCCGCACTTGGACGCTGGACGGACGCCGATCTGATCGCGCTCTTGCGTCAGCCGACGACCTCTGGACGGCTGCGCACGGCCGTGGATCTGGTCACGGAAGCAAAGATCAACATCGCTCGCGCCGAGCGGGTATACCGCTTCTGGTCTAGACGCGACGACACCCTGGCAGCGGGTGTGACCCACTCCGCCCGCCTTCTGCCCGGGATCACGCCTGCGGATGGCCGCTCGGAAAACCCCGATCCGGTCGGCGAGCGTCCGCCCTCGGGGCGGGGGTCGGCGCCAGGCGTGCCGCGGGCCGCCACAGCCGGTGTGAACGACATTTCAGCCAGTGAGCGGCGAAGCGCCGCGCGCCTGGCGCACGACGGGCTTGTCCAGTCCTTGCGGGACCCCGACCCGCGCGTCCGCGCCGAGGCCTTCACCAAACTCAAGGACAGCCCACGACCGTGAGCCGGGGCGCCGACCGCATGATCAGAGAACCGGAGGTCACACATGCCGCGCAGACGGGTTGACATCAAGCCCAACCTCCTTTCCGAGGTGGAGCACATCGGCAGAACAGAGGGCGTTTCGGTCAGTCAGATCGTGAATGAAGCGTTGGCCATCGCGCTTGCGGAACGGACGCGCCGCCTGCAGCTGCCCCGACTTCCCCGACCGATCCCCACCGGCTCGCGCCGACCGGATAGGGACGAGATCCTTTCCGTGCTGGATTTCTAGCTCCTACACCGGAACCACATCCGACAGGTCAACCTCGATGGCTTCGGTGGGCAGGGCACCGCGGTCGAAGCGCATGGTGTTGTCGCGCGCGCGGTTGAGCGCCACCTGTTCGAAATACGCCTGCACCTGGGGAATGGCCTCGGCCAGCCGATCCACGTACTCGCGGGCCAGGAAGAGCACGGAACCACTCATGGTGGCGCGCACGGTGGCCGACGTGGGTTGATCGGTGACCAGCGACATCTCGCCAAAAATGTCGCCCGGCTTGAGGCGCGCGAGCGAGACAGCTTCGGGCGTGTCTGCACGCGCGACCACCTCGACCTCGCCGGCCAGTACAAGGAAAAGACCCTTGCCCCGCTCACCCTCACGGATGAGCTCGGTCCCGGCCTCGACCTCATGGCCCTCGAAGCGACGGAGCAACTCGCCCTGCTGGGACTTGGTAAACGGCACGAAGAGCGGCGAGGTCTGCAGCAGATTCTTGATCAAACGCTCGCGCGAAAACCGGTCGAGTCCCGTGCGGATGGCGGGCAGCTTCGCCATGAGATAGGCCAAGGCCGCCTTGCTTATCCCGATGACGTCGGCTTCGCCCGTCGCGGCCACTGAGGCGCTACGCGCCTGGCCCGTGATGAGCGCCATTTCTCCGAAAAGTGTGTTCTCGAAGAGGCGTGCCACGTCCCGTTCCCCGGCCGGTGTTTTGACCACGACTCGCAACTCGCCACCGGCCACGAGAAAAAGCGAGTCGCCTGCGTCGCCCTGCCGGACGACCAATTGACCGTCGGTCAGACGGAGCACGGTCAGCGAGTGCAGCACAGCGGCAAGCGACTCGGGACCCAGATCGGAAAGGAACGGCAACGGGTGATACTGCTCCTGATAGCCCACGAAGACCGAGAGATCGAGCGCGGTCCTGTGAGCCTGTTCGACGACATGGGTCAGGGAACCGGTGTGCGCGATATCCCCGATCTCCAGCATGGTCGACGGATCGACCGGCGCCGGTCGAACGGCAAAACGTGCAAGCTGTGGTGAACCCGAGGCGTAGGTCTTGACCAAGAGGGCGTGGATGTCGTCCACCGGCCGGCCCAGCTTGCCGAGCGCATCAGCGGCCACTATGGCGGGCAGGGGGTGGCCGGCGCGGATATCGTGGATGGCCACGCTCCGGTAGACGTCGGCCGCCGCATCGGCATGCCCCGCTTCCGCGAGCACGTCTCCGATGGCAAAGCGGGTCTCGTAGTCAAGCGGAAGCGCGGCTAGAATTCTCTGGTACGCGCGAAGGGCACGAGGGTGATCGCCGTTTCGGCGAAAACGACGCGCCTCGTCCCTGGCCTCACGTAGGGTGATCTTCATGACTCAAGATTCGGTCAAGCGGCAAGCGGAGGCAAGGGCCGGCAAGCCCTTCGGCGGTGATTTCGCGCGTTGTGGCCCCGATCTGCGGCAAAGGAGTCATTCACCTACGACCCCCTGCGGCTAGCAAGAGGAGGTGGCAAGAGAAGGTGGCTGCCCCCTGTCAATCGGCTGAGAATTAGGTAGTATCCCCCCCTGTTGATCGCTGTCAGGCTCGACCGGGCCTGAGAAACCCAAGAACCCCCTGCCCCCTGACGACAATGGAGAAGGACGTAGAGCGAAGTTTCCTCGATACTCTTGCGCGGGCCCTGGTTTCGCTCCCCTTCGACCTGAAGATTCTGCTCGAAGCGGTGTCCGACCCTGACTTGGACCACGGTGCGCGCGAAGTCGCGGCGGCGGCGGTGGTGTCCATCATCGCGCCCCGCGAAGGGAACATCGAGCCGTACCTCCGCCACAGCGAAGACGTGCTCGTCCTTCGCCTGGCTCTGCGCAAGATCTTGACCGACGGAGGCGAGGGGGCGCCGGCTTTCCGGGATCGCTTCGCCGAAGATCTCAGCCGCCTGGGCAAGGAGCTTGAACTGCTCGATCGGGCCTGCGGCAAAGACCTGGTGGCCTGGCTTGACTGCCGTTGGGCCATCTTGTGCAAGGCCGTGTACGCACGCAAGAAGATCCCGATGTTCGTCGACGACGAAGAAGTCGGTACGCTCCTCTACGACGAGGGAATGAAGTTCGGCACCAACTACCCGATCAGCGAGAAGAGCCTGGAAGGACGCTTCAAGCAGGCCCAGCCGATTCTGGACCACCTGCAGCGGAAGTGGGACCAGGACAAGAAGAAAATCTCCCCGCACTAGGATAGAAAGTCGGATGGCGCGAAGTTCCGAGGTCGTGCCGTTTGGCGTTGCCCCTGTTGCCGTCTTCGACGTCGCCTGCCGCCTGGCCGAGAGCGGAAGTTCCCTTCCGACCGAAATCACCGAGGCAGCGCGCGCGGTGGCCGGCCTTGTGGGGTCGCTGCCGCCGAACGAGGTGCGTAGCGCGCTGGAGAAGGTCATCACGGCCCCGCACGCCGACGACGGCCTGCAATGGCTGCATGAGGCAGGCCTGCTCAAGGAACTGCTGCCCGAGCTGGACGCGACCGTGAACTTCTCGCAAGAGGCGGGCCGCCGGCACAAAGACGTATGGGAACACACCAAGCAGGTGGTCATGCAGTCGCCTGTGCAGCCCACTGTGCGCTGGGCCGCCCTGTTGCATGACATCGGCAAGGTGGACACCCGGGTCATGCTGAGCGACGGCAAAGTCACCTTCCACCGCCACGCCGAGGTGGGCGCCCGCCTGTTCGATGCCTTGGCCCGCCGACTGGGTTTTGCCCGTTCCGATCGCAAGCGCATCCGCTTTCTCATCGTCAACCATCTGCGGGCCAATGCCTACGAGTCGGAATGGACCGACGCGGCCGTGCGCCGTTTCGATCACGAGATGGGAGACGCGCTTCCTGATCTCGTCGAGCTGTCGCGGGCCGACGTCACCTCGGCACGGCCAGGCCGACGCCAGGAGGCGGCACGCAACATCGAGGCGCTTCTGCAACGAATCGTGGTCGTGCGCGAACTCGATGCCCGCATGCCGCCCTTGCCGCCGGGGGTGGGCAACGCCATCATGGACACCTTCGGTATTCCGCCTTCGCGCCGGGTGGGCGAGCTGCGCAAGCTGTGCGAGGACGCCATTGAACGCGGCGAGCTGCTCGAACGCCAACCGGTGGAGTACTACGTAGACTTCCTGAGACGCCAGGGGATCGAAGTGGACAAGCCGTAGCGACAGAATTTGCTATCGGCAGCGAGGCGGAGTCGGTTGCTTCCCGCTCTGTTTCCGGCCTCCCTCTCCCTTCGGAAGGCCGGAAGGCGGTGCCTGACACATATTCAGAAGTGCGACACAATCTGACATCATCTTGGTTGCCGTTCATGGGCACCCACCTACACCGCACTCCGCCCCTCAGAGCTCGTCAGATCCCCCTGGCGGACTGCCGTCGGCTATGCCAAAAAGGGGGCTGGTCCCGGGTGACGGAACACTTGCGAACCCCGCCAGGCCCGGAAGGGAGCAACGGTAGCTGGTCGACCGGGTGCTCGGGACCTTTTTCGCAGACGGCGGGCTGTCACGGCACGGGACGCGTGCAGGAGCCGGGCGCAGTGGCGGATCATGGTGCTACAATCAGGATCCTCTGGAGACGAGCCGGATCCAATGCCTCGCATGGTCACTTGCGTAAAGCTCGGGCAGGAACTGCCTGGCGTCGCCTACAAGCCGTTCAACAACGAGCTCGGGCAAAGGATCTATGACCAGGTTTCGCAGCGGGCGTGGATGGAGTGGATTGAATACTCCAAGCGGATCGTCAACGAATTCCGCCTCGACCTGACCTCGCCCATCGGGCAGCAGGTTCTCCTCGAACAGGCCGAGCAGTTCTTCTTCGGTGCGGGAGGCCGCAACCCGCCGGAGTTCGTGGCACCCAAGTCGTGACAGCTCGCCATGCCTGATGACAAGGGGCGCCGTACGACGGGGGCCATTCCCATAGCGAGCGAGCAGCCGGTGCGGCGGCCGACAGGCTCCTTCTTCTTTTCGGAAGGTGGCTCGCAGCGCAATGAGCCGCAGGCTCGTGATCCCCGTGTTGCCGTCAGCGCACCAGTGAGGATCCACTACGAAAGCATTCTCGATTTCCACGAGACCCAGTCGGTCAACATCAGCCGTTCCGGCATGTTCTTGTCGTGCGCCGTTCCGCAGCCAGTGGGCACCATCGTCGACTTCGAGCTGGCGCTGGCCGACGGCCTGAAGCTGCTTCGGGGCAAGGGTGAGGTTGTGCGCGTGACCAGCACGCCCATCGCGGGAATGGGCGTGCGTTTCCGTGAGCTCGACGAGGAAGCCCGCCGATTCCTCGATCGCATCGTTCAGGTGAACGAAGAGGAAGGACGCCTGCCGGCCATCTCGCTCGACTTTGCCAGTCCGCCCGCTGGCACCCCGTCCTCCGGCTCCATGGCGTCATCCCGCTATAGCCCTTTGCGCGGCGCCACCACGCTGCAACCGGGCCTGTCGGTCAGCGGGCGCGACTTGCACGTCAAACTTACGCCCGCGACCGTAGGCTACTTCACCAACAACCCCCTGCTCAACATCCGTCTGGGCGGTTTCGTGGTTCCCTGCGACGAGAACGTGCCTCTGGGCGCGGTTTTCCAGGTGGTGATCGAAGGCTTCGAAGGTCATGCGCTGTTCACCGGCAAAGGCAAGGTGGTGGCCAAACAAGAACACCGGCTCGGCGTTCGCCTGTCCGACGTGGACAAGGCCGTGCTTGCGCGCCTGCAGGCCGAAGTCACCCGGATGAGCCCATTCGGGCGTTAGTCGACTTCTCGCTGTCGCAGAGCGGCCTTGATCGGTAGACTACGGCCGTGACTGCGAAGCCTACCAACCAAGAAACTCAACCCGACGAAAAAGTCGAAGCCGCGCGCGCCCGTTTGGCGGGCACCGGACGAAATGATGCCTGCTTCTGCGGCTCCGGCAAGAAGTACAAGAAGTGCCACCTGGCCGACGATGAGACGGCCGCCTTGTCGCCACCCCGGGCGCCTGACCCGGACGAGCTGCTCGCCGCGGGCTGGCAGCTGTTTGAACAGCGCAGGCCGGCAGCCGCGGAGAAGGAGTTCCAGTCGGCCCTTGTTCTTCGGCCCGACTGGCCCGACGCCCTGGTCGCCATCGGCTTGGCGCGCTTGCGCGCGGGCGATCAAGATGCCGCGCGCAAGGAATTCAACGAGGTTTTGCGCGTCTGCGAGAAGCTGGCCACCGAGCTGCGCGAATCAGGCGCCAAGGACGCGTTCTCCCGCAAAGAGGCACAGGCCTACCTGCGCGCCAGCCACGCTCTCGGGTGCCTGGCCTTCGACCAGGAACGCTACCAGGATGCTCTGGTCGATCTCGAACGCGTGTACGCGGTGGACCAGGGCGCGGTCGGCACCGAAGCCCGTCTCATCGCTGGCGCCGCACTCCTGAAGCTCAAGCGGGCGGCGGACGCCGCGCAGGTTCTGGATGTGGCCAGCAAGTCGGAAGCCGGGGCCGGCCGCGCATGGCTGAGCCTGGGTCTGGCACAGTTCGCTGCGGGTGATCAGGCTGCCGCGCGGGCCGCGATGCTGCACGCGCTCGACGCCAATTCCCACTTCGGCGTGGCGCTCCTCGGCCGGGTTCCCGCCCGCGCGGCCAACCTGGGTGCAGCCACGGCCGGTAGCCGCGAGGAAGCCGTGGGATATGCGCAGACTTTCGGTGATACCTGGGACAAGGAGGCAAAGAGCTTCCTCAAAGATGTCCTGGCTGGTCGCTCTGCGGGCGCCAGCAAGGCCAGTGGCGAAGGCGGCGCGCCGGTGGAGTAGTGCAGGTGGCCCCCAAAGATCCCGCTTTGCCAGTCCCGCAAGAACGTCGCGCCTCGCGCCGGAATCCGATCCAGGTGCGGCTGCAACTTGCCGACATGGCCAGCAGTTTCTTGGGCCGCAGTGTAGACGTGAGCCGGGGCGGCCTTTTCGCGGCGTCCCCTGAGACGCGACGGGTGGGTACCTTGCTGCGCGTGCGCGTACTCGGCCCGCGCGGCGAGGCCGTGTTTGCCGTGGGCGTTGTCGTGCGCTGTTTCTCCGACCTGGAAGGCAGCCACGAGGGCACCTTGTCGCCGGGCATGGCCATCGCGCTGACCTCGACCAGCGAGGCGTGGGATCGTTTCTGGGAGGACATCCGGATGACCGACGGCGAGGAAGACGAGGCCGAGGACGACGAGGATGAGGCGTGAGCAGCACCGGGGCCTTGTTTCCGGTTTCGTCTGACAAGGCGAATGCCTTGCGCCAGCGTCTGGCCGCGCTGCAAATCCAGGAAGAGGACTTGGACGAAAGCTTCGTCCGCTCCGGCGGCAAGGGCGGGCAGAACGTGAACAAGGTGGCGACCTGCGTGGTGCTGGTGCACCGGCCGACCGGCACTTCCATCAAGTGCCAGCAGGAACGCACCCAGGGACTCAACCGCTACCTCGCGCGCAAGCTGCTGGCTGACCGGATCGAGGCGGAGCGGCTGGGCCGGCAGAGCCAGCAACAGCAGGAGCGCGAGCGAATCCGGCGGCAGAAGCGGCGTCGCTCGCGCCGGGCCAAGAACCGCATGCTGGCCGACAAGCACGCCCAGGGTGCCAAGAAAGCGCTGCGCGCCGGGGTCACGCGCGACGAGTAGCAACACTGCGTCAGCTTCTCGATTCACCGTGGCGTTGGCGGGCGCGGCTGCTGGCGCCGGGCCATAAAGGGACTGTGTTTGGTCCTTGCAGGTTTCGGTCATGCGCTACTCGACCCAGGTCAGGCCCATCAGCTTTTTCAGGGCCAACGCCGCCGAGGTCATGCTCCAGTTCGGCGAGCAGCGCGAGCCCATGGTCATCACCCAGAACGGGACGGTCAAGGCCGTGATTCAGGACGTGGCCTCCTACGAAGCCACCCAGGAGACCCTTGCCTTGCTCACAATGCTTCCCCGCTACTGACCGGGCGAATGCGCCATGCGAACCGCTGCGTAGGCGGGCTGACCTGGGCAGTCCGGTGGGGTGAGCTTGCGCAGCTCAATGCGCAGAGTGACCCCGGCAAAATGCGCCGCGATGGCGTCGAGCATGTGGCGAGCCAGGGCTTCCAGAAGATGGTGGGTCTTGCCGGTCCCGATCCCGACGATGATCTCGGCCACCTGCCGGTAGTCGATGGTGTCGGTCAAACGATCGGTGGACTGGGCTGTGTCTAATGGGGCGTCGATCTCGATGTCGGCTTCGAACCGGCGCAAAGATCGTCGCTCCGAAGGGGTTGCGCCGTGGCGCCCCTCGAAGCTGATCTTCGACAACACGAGAGTGGGCATTCGCTAGGCCGCACTCTTGACCGCTGATGGTCTCGCATTCAAGGCGCCTCGACCTCGGCTTCCTTGCGCATCTTGCGTTTGATGATCTGGCGCTTCACCGGCCCCACCATGTCAATCAACAAGCGGCCGGCCAGGTGGTCGTATTCGTGCTGCATGGCCCGCGCGAACAGGCCGCTGCCCGCGACCGTGAAGGGTTTGCCCTCGACGTCAAACGCCTTGAACTCGGCGGTCATGGCCCGTTTCACCGGCACGAATATCCCAGGGAACGAAAGACACCCTTCGTCCCCGGTCTG
>Ga0182021_10002849_pt1 | contig 20306 bp, 18 predicted proteins | sample 612E3MmetaG_FD_120493 | JGI IMG/M metagenome (GOLD analysis project Ga0182021, IMG submission 120493) | Permafrost microbial communities from Stordalen Mire, Sweden - 612E3M metaG (Illumina Assembly) | ecosystem: Environmental > Terrestrial > Soil > Wetlands > Permafrost | place: Sweden... | reverse complement strand
TTACGGGACAACGAAAGCGATGGTGGAGCAGATACTTCAGGATTTGTCTGCCGCAGAAGATTTTCGTTACATTGCCCTACGATATTTTAACGTGGCCGGGGCAGATACGGAGGGCTACATCGGACAGGTATATAAAAATCCGACCCATTTGATTACCCGCGCGCTGAAGACCGCCAAAGGTGAGTTTAAAAAACTTTCTATTTATGGTACCGATTATCCGACTTCCGATGGGACCTGCATCCGGGATTATATCCACGTGGATGATCTTGCCCGCGCTCATGTTCAGTCTCTTGATCATCTTATGGATACTAAGAAATCAGATATTATGAATTGCGGGTATGGTCATGGCTTTTCCGTTAAGGAGGTTGTATCCACGGTGAAGAAAGTGACGGGCATCGATTTTCCTGTAGAAGAAACTGCCAGAAGAGCGGGAGATCCGCCTGCACTTGTTGCTTACAGTACCAGATTGAAAGTCAAAACAGGATGGGAACCAAGGCATGACGACTTGGAGTTTATCGTAAAGACTGCCTGGGAATGGGAATTAAAAATGGATCAGAGCGCCGGAGTCGCTTCTGCCCGGTGATGTCATTTCTCATAACTCCTTACGTAAAGATATCGGCTCTGATTTTGGCAATTATCCTCCTGATCGGTCTCATACTCATGCTGTCTTCCCGCTATCTGCTCTACTCGGATGCGCCCCGAAAATCCGATGTTATCATTCTCTTTCCCGATCTGGAATTAAATACAATGCGCGGGGAGTCCCGGCAGCTTATAGAAAATGGATATTCCAGGTACCTTTGCATCCCGACATCGTTCAGTCTTTACCGGGTTGACCAAAACAAGACGGGTTTCACTGCGGTTCTGAATCCTGCTGTAACGCCTGGGATCGGTCTGGGCCTGCGACGATTTGAGGATGATATCAGCATGGACTATTTTTTAAAAATGAAGAAGGAGTGCGGTGTTCCACGATATTTCGAAAACACACATGCGGAAATGCTCCTGGCAAAAAAAATCATGGACGCCTATGGATTCAAGAGTGCGATCTTCGTCAGTTCGCCCTTTCATATGAGGAGAATCAAAATCATGGCTAACAGGGTCTTTGGTTCAACTTATGCTATCAAGCTGGTGCCGAGTCGTTTTGAAGAGAAGGTCGAAACACTCATGCCGTCGCTGAAAAGTTTGCAGATCGTTTTTACGGAATTCCCTAAAGTGGTCTGGTTTCTCTGTTATGAACTTTGGGACAGTTGGACCTGATGAACTTATCAGCCAAAAACATCATGTCCGGAATATTCAGGAACAAGATCCTGTTTGGCATTGTTTCAGGTTGGGGAACTCAGGCGCTTACTCTTGCCCTAGGGATTTTTACCCTGCCCATTTTTTTCAGACATCTGCCAAAAGACGAATTGGGCGTTTGGCTCTTAATTTTAGGAACAGGATATTTTGTCAATCTGGCAGACCTCGGGTTTTCTCCGGTCCTGGGCCGCCAGATGGCATTTGAGTTGGGAAACGGTGATAGGGAAGCCAGCGCCAATTATTCTGGCTCTTCCTACTACTTCAGCCTCTCAAAGTATATTTCTACATTAACGGCCCCCATTCTTTTCTGCGGGATGCTGTTGATCGGGGGCCTGTTTATCTGGACGCTGCATCTTCCTGAAGATTTGCTAGTTCCCTCCCTTGAGGCCTGGGCTGTATTTTGTTTGTCACAAGCTGTAATGTGCCAGTCGAGGTATCTTGAAATAACCTTAAACAGTCATGGGGAGGTCGGATTGCAAAACCTGATCCAACCGGTAGTTCAGGCGTTATCACTTGCTGGTTACCTCATGGTTTTCCACCTCTTACACGGCGGGATTGTGGCTTTATCAATCATTGTTCTGGGACGAAATATTCTGAGCGCGTTTTGGCTTTGGCTACTTGTTAGAAGCCGTATCGATAAACGTTTCAGGACTAAGGTAAAGGTTGTCTGGCAGGATGTCAAACCCCATATCAGACCGGCGTTTGATATGTTCATCCTCAGTATCGGCGCTTTCCTTGTTCTCAATACGGATCAGTATTTCATTGTGAAATTCCTAGGCGTTGCGCAGCTTGCTGATTATGCCGCAGCCTATAAATTAGTTCAGACTATTTACATTTTCTCTTCAACTGCCTCGGGTGTATGCATGCCTTTCATTTCAAGGAAAAGCGCCGCAGGCGACCAGTCTGGCATTCATAATATGCTGATGCTTAACATGACACTCGGCATGATGATCCAGATTGCGGCCGTATCGGTCCTCGCCGTATTCGGAGATTACATCTTGCAATTATGGTTGGGCAAAGGGCATTTTGTAGGATGGGGAGTGCTCTGGGTCTTTTGTACCATGCTAACCCTCGAAAATCATCATGTTATCTTCGCCCGTTTTGGTCTGAGTACTAAAACAGACCCTACGTGGGGTAAGATGTCGATTATTTCTGGAATTATAAATCTGACACTCACCTTTATCGGGGTCAAGTGGCTCGGTCTCCTAGGAGTCGCCTTGGGGACTATGGTAGCACAGGCGCTGACCAATAACTGGTATGCGGTTGTAAAGACTCTTCGGATTCTGAAGTTGAGATTCTGGAAATATGTTCAGGGCTCAGGAATTGTGTGGTTTGCTACAGGGCTAACACTCCTGATTGTCCTGTCCTGTATAAGATGGCTGGTTCCCTGGCCGCTGGCATCAGTTCTTACCGGTGTAATTGTGACTATGCTCTTAAGTTTAGGCATTTTTTACATGTATCTGAGAAACAGGCAGGAATTCAGTCAATGAATCTATCATACATCACTAGCATGCATTCCCGTAATACTTCTGGATTGATGAAGAATAACGAGATGTCCAAAGCCTATTTTCAGCAACGACGACCGGAGATGCTAAAGTTTGTTCCGAAGTCTGCCGTACGTATTCTGGATGTCGGATGCGGTGCCGGTGATTTTGCCGAGATGCTTAAAGTCGAACGTAAGGCGGAAGTATGGGGCATTGAGCTAATCCCCGTCGCTGCGCAAAAAGCTGCCCGAAAACTTGACAGGGTTTTTACGGGCAATATCGAAGATGATGAGATGGCACTACCCGATGAATATTTTGATTGCATCATATGCAATGACGTTTTGGAACATATGGTTGATCCGTGGCGGGTATTGCGCCGACTCAGGCCAAAGCTGAGTAAAAAAGGAGCGATTGTCGCTTCGATCCCGAATATCCGTTTTTACCTAGTTATGAAAGAGTTGCTGTTGCTTAAGGAATGGGAATACAAGGACCAGGGGGTGCTCGATAGGACTCATCTGCGTTTTTTTACCATAAAATCGATCAGGAGTATGTTTGATGGCAGCGGATATCGGGTCGAAGTTCTTGAGGGTATAAATAAATATAGATTCAGCTGGAAATTCAGGCTGATAAACAAAATTTTTTTCGGTAGCCTCGACGACATGTTTTATGAACAGTTTGCATGTGTTGCGCGGGCAAATGTTTGTCGAGAATCCTTTACATGTATCTGAGAAACAGGATGGTATTCAGTCAATGACTCAAGCAATACTTGCATGCATTTCCTTAATGCTTCTGGCGATCAGTTGGATTATATACAAGAAAAATTTTGAGCTGTTCTTGTGTCTCCTTATTGTTCTTTATAATGATTGTTTCTGTCTGACGCCGCAAATACCCGGGCGTCCTGATGATTATAAACTGCTGCTTCTGCCCATTATTCTGATACTGCTGGCCGTAAATCTATTCACCGGAAAACTCTCATTTGGCAGGTATGGCTGGTGGGTCATCTCCTTTTTGGGGCTATCGGTTTTAGCGGTAGTAGTTGCCTGGTTTGCCGGTCAAGATTTCTCTCTTGGCATAAAGGCTGTCAAATTCGTTCCCCTCGTGCTGGTGTATTTTCTGCTCGCAGGACGGCGTGTTGATGGTGAAAAATTTGCGAAGTATTTTATTTTCATGGCAATTGCTGTAGCCTTTATTGCATCGATTCAATATCTTGCCCTCAACAAAATCAACTTATTTCCCGGCCTGCCGAAGGAGATACTCACTTGGCAAAAAGTACAAAACCGTATCACCGTCGGCAGCTTTGTTATTTCTGCTGCCGTGGTTGTGGCCTTTGCCAGATACCAGCAAAGTTCACGCATTATGTTTTTGCTCGCCGCCGCCGCCTTATGCGGCCAGGTCATTGTAGTTGGGCAGACACGGGCATTGGTTGTTGCCATCTTTCTGACCATGTTTATTACATATGTGCTATCGCATAAATTTACTGCTTTGCGGCTTGCCGCTTATATGTTTTTTGCAGGGTTCTGTCTTTGTGGTTGGCTGTTTCTTCAAAACGTAGATTTCAGCCATTTCTCGTTGGTCAAGAGGACCACGGCCGACTTTACGAAGCGGGGTACGAGTTTCGGAAGCAGCTACCAGGCACGGTTGAATTCCTACGATTATTACTGGAAAGAGATACTGAAACAGCCGATCACAGGCCGCGGCATCTGGAATTTCAATTGGGCAGGTGACAACGAGAGGACTTTGCAGAAGTATCGGGGAATCCATCTGAGCGACATCGGCATTACTCACTTTATAGTGGAAGCAGGGCTTGTCGGGTTCATGTGGTTGCTGTATGGGCTTCTTAGAATATGGAAGGATATCTTTCGATTTCGCGGGCAGCTTGCGATAGCCTCCTATTTTGTCATAGCTACTTTTACCATGCCGACTATAGATCTAATGTTTCGGAACGACAATCTGTTTGTCTTTGCTGTTTTTCTCGGGATATCCTCGAGTATGATTACAGCCGCTAAAACTGATAAAGTTTTAGAAGGTGTCTGATCCATGGATGTCTCGATTGTTATAGTTAGTTTCAGTACGAGTAGGCTGCTGGATGAGTGCATCGTCTCAATCAAGGAAGAAACGCATTGCGCCTATGAAATCATTGTCGTTGATAATGCATCCACGGACGATTCATGTCGCATGATTAAAGAGAAGCATCCCGAAGCCATGTTGATCGAGAACAGTGAAAATGTCGGCTTTGCCCGCGCCAATAATCAGGGGTTTGCCCTGGCACGAGGGAACTATTTTTTCATGCTCAATTCCGACACCGTTATCCTGGACGGGGCAATCGACAAGCTCATGGATTTCATGGAGAAGAATAAAAAAGTGGGGATATGCGGACCGCGGAATTGCTCTCGCGACATGACCATCCAATATAATTGCAATCACTTTCCATCAATTTGGATTGATTTTACCCTGCACACCAGACTTTGCGCGGTTCTGCCGAAAATTAAGTGGTTCAATTTATCGCAAATGAAGTATTGGGATTATGACGGTATACGAGAGGTCGATCTCATTACGGGTTGCGCGCTCATGATCAGGAATCAGATTTATAAAGCCTTGGGAGGACTTGATGATCATTTCTTCATGTACTATGAAGAGACGGACTTATGTTATCGAATGCGGAAGCTTGGATACAGCGTCGTGTATTATCCTGATGCGACCATCATTCATTATGGCGGGGAAAGTTCAAGAAATAATTCACCGGGGACGGTTTTCAGTAAGACCAACATGGATCATTTTCTGAAATCCAAGTACTACTTCAACAATAAGAATTATTCTTCTGTGCATGAAATAATTGCGCGAGTTCTAGATTTGTCTTACGGATTGATTCTCCTGCTGAAGAATTTATGGCGGAAGGATCTTGTTATCAGGACCTCTCGACTGAAAATGGCCCGATTATATATTGAACGGGCCTGTCACTAAGAGTCTGAAATTTTATGAACATTCTTATAATTAAATTCGGCGCGCGTGGAGACGTGATCAGAACAGCATACATTCTTCCCGGCATCTATAAAAAGTATACTGCGCCCAGAATTTGCTGGTACACATCAGAGGACTCCTTTGCGCTGCTGCGCTTTAATCCTTATATTGGCGAAATCCTCACGCCCAGTCATGCGCGGGATTTATCACAAACCGAATTTGATTTGATTATTTCCCTGGATGATGAAAATGAAGCGCTTTCCCTGCTTGAAGGCATGTGTTGTAAAGAATTTATCGGAGTCTATCTGTTGAAAGGACAACCGGTTTACGATGACAAAGCGGCCGCGTGGTTCGACATGGGGCTCATATCACGCTACGGAAAGGCCAGCGCGGTCATGTTAAAAGAGAAAGTGATAATGACAGACAGCAAAACCCGGGCTGATAAAAACAGCAATAGGTTCAAAAATATTCGATGCGCATTGTTATAACATCTATCTCTTTCTGCGAATATGTCATTCAGCAGGCAAACAGCCTTGCTGGTCTCGGGCACGAGATCCTGTTGGTGATGCCTACTCAACTTGTCGATGCAACAGTCGGTACCGAGCTAGGGGAAGTTATGGCGCCCGGAGTGAAGTGCTGGGCATATGACACACGGGGAAGACGGCGTCCGGCTTTTTATGCCGGCCTGTTGCGAGTTGTTGCAAATTTTTCCCCGGACGTGTTGCACATCCATGATAACGGGGGACTGGAAACGTTCGCGCTTGCGGTACGATTCCACAGGGTGCCCCTTGTTGTAACTATTCATGATGTAACCCTGCATCCCGGAGCAGATTCCCGGTCTAAGATAAGGGTTCAGATTATAAGTTCATTATTGAAGTGGCGTGCCGATGCGATTCATTTGCATGGAGAAGTGTTACGTAACTATTTCAAGGAGCTTTTCCCTAACCTTGCCGGCAAGGTCATTGTAATTCCCCACGGAACACTCTCTCTTTTTAAGTACTGGGAAAACGAAGTGATAGAAAAAGAACCGCTGACATGTCTTTTTTTCGGCAGGATGGAGAAGTATCGCGGCCTCGACAACCTGCTTAAAATGGGACGGATTCTAAAGGAAAACTTACCCGGTATTAAGATTATCGTTGCTGGAACGGGTTCCGAACTGGAGAAATACAAAGCGGAAATGACAGCAATAGGGATATTCGAGATCCATGACGCATTCATTCCGAATAAAGATATCTTTCGCTATTTCAGGCGGGCCTCACTCCTGCTTCTTCCCTACCACGAAGCATCCCAAAGCGGGGTTGTGTCTATGGGACTTCCGTTCGGCGTGCCTGTTGTTGCCACGGCAGTCGGCTCGATCCCTGAGGTTGTCATTGACGGGATTAATGGGAAGATCGTGTCCGCTGACGATGTGGAAGGCTTTGCTGAAACCGTAAAGCAGCAGTTGATGGCCGATAGGGAGGGCCTGAAGCGGATGTCTGACTGTTGCTTCAAATCGGCCGAGCAACTTGATTTCCGCAATCTCGCGAATCAATTTGTCGAATTATACTCAATGGCAATAGCATGGAAGCATCGTTCGTGCCGCAAGGGTGTGTATGCCGAACAGCCCTAAAAAGATCGCAGTCCTTCTCCCATCCTTGCATGTCGGCGGAGCTGAACGACTGGTTCTTGAGGAGTTGGCCTGTCTGAAAAACGATTCTCGTTTTTCCTTTGAGGTGCATCTTGTTTTCGAAAAAGGGCCGTTCTATGACAAATTGGTCGAGTTGGATATTCCTGTCCATGTCTGGAACGCCCCTCATAAATCAGTGCACATACTTAAAACATATTTTGATATAATTCAGCATTTACGTCGGACACGTTGTGATATTATGCACAATCACTTGCTGGACCACATTGGGCCAATTGTGGGAAAGCTGGCCGAAACCAGAGTAGTAGCTACCATTCATAGTGATAAACAGTATAGTGTTGCTGAACGATTTGTGTTGGCCCGGAGTGATCTTGTATTGGCATGTGGAAAACAGGTAATGCAAAACATTCAGAGGTTTATACCTTCTGAAAAGGTAAAAGTGCTCAACAATGCGATACACGGGCCGGATAATAGAGGTGCCCATACCGGTGATTTGTTAAGAGAGATTGGAATCAAAAAGGGAAGCAGGTTGGTGGTTTCTCTGGGCAGGTTAACAAGGTTGAAAGGCTACGATCTGCTGATCAAGGCATTTAAGAAGGTTTTAGTTGACATGCCTGACACCGTTCTTCTGATCGGAGGAGATGGCGAGGAAAAAGATCGTCTAATTAAGTTGGTCGAGTCATACGGACTTAAAGAGAATATCAGGTTGCTTGGAATGGTCAGCGAAATCCATGAACTGCTCGAAGCATGTGACCTATACGTCAATTCATCGAGGTGGGAAGGCCTGCCCATGACGCTTCTTGAAGCGATGGCACATGGCAAACCGATGGTTGCAACGAGTGTTGGAGGAAACCCGGAAGTGGTTCTTGACGGGGTTACAGGAATTCTGGTCCAGCCCGATGACCCGCAAGGGCTTGCCAATGCAATAATCCGGATGATGAAAGATGATGCTTTCAGGAGAAAAGCAGGTAAGGCCGCGTTGTCATTATTCACTCAAAAATACACGATAGAAAAACACTGCCAAACCCTTGCAAAATATTACTTGCAAGTACTTAAAAATAACATCAGTGCATCGAAAGTACCAGAGACAATTATAAATCATAATAACTCATGACCGTAAAGACTGCCATCAAGAATATTCCCCTCGTGCCGGCTATATATAAAAAGATTAGCGCTATGGGCAAGGTCAGAGTAACTGCAATAGGGAGTTGCTTCTGTTCGTTTCTGAGCGAACAACTTAGAATGCGAATGCCGGTGTTTCTTAATGCCCATCTGGCGGTCCGTTCCGATTCCGCATGTGATTACATGGACCGGAAAATAGCTGATTCAAAGTTAATCGAATATTATCTTGCACGGGGCATGTGGGACGGTCCAAAGGAGGCGCTTATAGGGGGTAAAGAAGTATCTTATACAAAGTTCTTTGCTGAAACTGTTCTTAAAAGGTATTTAGATGGCGCAGATTTCTTAAAGTATCGTCCGGATGTGCTTTTAATGGATTCCCATTTCGACCAGTATACGAACTTGTTCAGGCATAAGGACGGCTGGCGCGCCTTCTTTGGCAGGATAGGATTTGTGGATAAGGAAATAGAGAAAGAATTCATTAAGTCATTTAAGTATATAGGGAGAATTGATGCGAAGGAATCAGCAAGAAACGTGCAGAGGCTAAGCTCTTACTTTCACGCCAAGAACCCTCAGATCAAGATCTTTTATATGCATTTTCCTCTCTTACCGGGTTATTTGCCGACAAATGTCTATAAACAAGATCAGATGATAAGGCAAGAGATAGATTCAATATCGTCCAAGATTCCTAATTTTTTTGCGTTGTCTATTCCTATTTCCAAGGTTGCTCCTCTTACGGATACCTCACATCCTAATTACAGTTCAGAGATATGGAATCATTTTTATCCCGAGGTTTACAATTTTTTTGCAGACAGGATAGTGGAAATATTGAAGCGTTAATGTAGGTGTGTGATTCACTCGGCGCGTTGTCATTATTCACTCAAAAACACACTATATACAAGTATTGCGAAACACTTGCAGAATATTACCTGCAAGTGTTGGGGAAAAAAATCGGTGCTTGTTAGGAATAATTGCTCGGATAGTTTTATTGACAAATGCAGTGTTGGACACCCAAGGAAAAGAGTTGGAGGCGTGTTTGATGGGTGTTGATTCCGTGGGACAGAAACATTTTTGTGATCTATGTCAAAACCATGTTTCCTGTACAATAAGTTTAAGTGATATCAGTGATAACACGAGGGTGATGGATAGAAAGTTCGACATCATGAGCTGCTCTGTTTGTGGTCACAAATTCATATATCCGTTCCCGTCTGGTCCGAATGAAATTGATGGTTATTATGCCAGATCTTATTATGCACATGTTCCGCATAATAAACTGCTATCACCCAAACAAAAACTCAAAGAAATGCTGCGGGGAGAATATTACCGTCGTCAATTCAATAATATGAAAGGGTCTCTCTTTGGCAAAATAGTCTATACATTCTTAAGCAAAACGATTAACGAGCCTCCCGGAATATATAATGGCAGATTGCTGGATGTTGGTTGCGGAAATGGAGACTATATCGAGACTATTGCGCAGTATGGCTGGGCAGTGTCAGGCCTTGAACCTAACGAGCAAGCCGTCAAATGTTGTATTGAGAATGGCTTGGACGTGAAAATGGGGTCGGCAGAAAAAATACTATGGCCGGACGCTACATTTGATGTTGTCCGTCTATGGAACGTTCTTGAACATACATTCTCTCCGCATGTTGTTTTAAATGAAATTAGGCGGGTGCTTAAAGACAAAGGATTTCTGTTAATCCATGTTCCTAATTACTATAGTGCTGACTGCGATCAATTTAAGCAATACTGGCCTAATCTTGAAGTACCTCGTCATTTGCATCATTTCACACATGAAACCCTTCTGAAGTATTTGGATAAAGCAGATTTTCTGCTGGTTCGGGATTGCTACCCCGGCATGTTAATGTCGAATTTAAGAGCAACGAAAGACTTATTTAAAGCAGCAAATATCTCTGCTTATTTGTTTTGGTCCAAGGCATTGGCAGTGGTTTTCCAAAAAAGCATATATCGTATTGCATTAGGAAGTTACAAAAAAGATGTTGGGATTACAATCTTAGCACAAGTAAGAAAATGACTGACAACCTAAGAAACCGGATTAATAAAAGAGGGTGTGCAATAATTATGATAATGACCTCAGTTTTTATAGTCCTGACTATTGTCACTATTGCTTTGGGAGTGGCACCCGCTGCCTGGGCTGTCGACAAGCCGCACGGCGACGACGCAATCATCGAAATAATGCCGGGCGATATGAGCTCTACGGTCAGCCCCTATTTGTTCGGCTCAAATATACGGTGGCTGCGTAACGCGGACGGCGCGTGGGATCGGAAGAAGAAAGCTGTGAACAATAATGTGCTCAGTGCATTGTTAAAGCTTAAGCCGGTAGTAATGAGGTATCCGGGGGGCAGCGAAGCGAATAGATATGACTGGTGGGCCGGTGTCGGACCGGTGCAATTCAGAAAAATGATTATCGGCGTAGATGATAAGGACGTAAGTTATTTTGGCACTGATGAATTCCTTGGACTCTGCAAGCAGATTGGGGCGGAGCCTATTATTACGACCAATGCTACGACATTAACTGAGCGTGATGCCGCTGATTGGGTGAGATATACGAACTCCCGAAAAGGAAGCGATTCGACAAGAGTAAAATTTTGGGAAATCGGCAATGAACCTGATGGGGAAGGGATTACAAGCAGGCAATATGCTGAAAAAGTCAACCTGTTTGCGAACGCTATGAAAGCGGCGGACCCCAATATTCAGATCGGTGCGGCCGTTTCGGACAGAAGTGGTCCGGACGCTGCTAAATGGGATTCAGTTCTTCTGCCTTCGGCAGGGAAGAATATAGACTTTATAACGCCGCACTTTTATTCGATATTCAATTCTGGATGGGTTTTTTATGGGGATGGAACAAAGTCGGTTGAGTTCAATGCTGATTCAGATGGCCCATATATGCTTGAGCTTATTGCAGAGGGAACTCCGGCGGATGGCGGTTGGCCTATTATTGTTATTAAAGTAAATAAGTCAGTAGTCGGCAAGCTCACGGTGGATTCTCTGGTTTGGCGCACATATAAGATTCCCGTGAATCTAAACGCAGGCATGAACAGGATTTCGATTTCTTATATCAATGACCTTGTATCAAAATCCGGAGAAGACAGAAACTGTTTCATATACGATATGGTTGTCACAAAAGGGGGGAATGTTATCTATCAGTTGTTTAGCGATGATAATATAAGCAACGCTGTTTTCGGTACTATTAATGAACATGAGGCACGTCTGAGAAACCTGAAACATCGTTTACAGGTTGCTCCGAACAAAGACATAAAAATCGCAATCACGGAATATAATGTTATATACAATAACGGAGGAACTCTGCCGGCAGGATATAGTTCCCGATTTGACGAAATATCCAATCTGAGATCCGCCCTCTTTGTTGGTGATCTGCTTTCGCTTTTCATAAGAGAGGATGTATGGATGGCCAACTTTTGGGCCCTTATGGGAGGGATGGGCAACTTACAGGCGTCGGACGATAAAATATCCTATCGACCGTCTTATTATGTGCTCAAAATGCTTAGCGAACATGCTGGACAAAGGCTTTGCTCCAATTTAGTGCACGTGTCCAAAATGGACAGTGTTCCACTTGACAAGTATCCTGCATACAACGATATACCGATTCTGGGAGTAACCTCAACAGTAGACCGCAATGGAAAAATCACCGTTTCAGTTATAAACAGGTCCCGATCAACGGATATTAATTCGATAATCCGTATAAAGGGCGGCAGCGAAGGCTATCTTCGCAAAGCAACGGCACTTACGGGAGAGACCATGGAAGCTGACGGCAAATATCGGGGCTCCATTTCATATTATTCAACAGACGCTGTGGCCGATCCTAACGAATTTAAATATTTCTTTCCAAAGCATTCCATCGTGCAAATAGAACTGGTTCCGCACAGCACAAAATGAAGCCGACCGTCATCAGAAATGCATATACTAGAGGAAGGAAGAGGCTCCTCATTCTTGCGGATTGTCCGCTGCCGCGGGAATTTATAACAAGTCTCGGCAGGTGCGCGAATTCGACTATTGATCTGCAGTATATAGACACTTCGAGGGAAACCAAAAGAGGCGTACTATATCGCCACATGTCTTACTTATACCTGTCCCTTATCGGTCAGCGCATATATAGACGTTATGATTATCTGCTGTTTTGGCAACAGTTCATAGGCGTCTATTGGGGGGTCATAAATCGATTTGTCGGGCGGAAACAGATAGTGTCCGGTTTAATTCCTTTGATCATTACGAGAAGGTCGGGCATCATGGGATATCTAGTGCTAAGTGTATTTGGCGCGGCATTAAACAATGACAACATTCATTTTGCGGTTTGCCATTCTCAAAATGAATTGCTTCATTATAAGGCTTTAAGAAGTTTGACCGCTGTCGCCGGCAAGATTAAATTCGCTCCATTCGGTAGTGTATCACTGAGCAAAGAAGTGCGGGCTGATGGGAATTATATTTTTTCAGGTGGAACAAGCAATAGAGATTATGCCACTTTGATCGAAGCTGTCAGGAATCTCGATGTTAACTTGATAATAGCCTGCAAACCTGAAGATGTAAATTTTAAAAATCTGCCGTCGAATGTCAAAGTTGTTTTTGATGCATATGGCGATGTATTTGATAAGCTGATCGCCGAGTCTTTTCTCAATGTCATTCCTCTCAAAGACACCCGGATATCTTCCGGTCAAATTTGCCTTCTCAAGGCGATGAGTTACGGTAAACCCATCGTAGCAACTGCCGCTGCAGGTGTCGAGGATTATATCGATGAAACATGCGCCTATTTAGTGCCGTCTGCATCACCTTCTCATATGAAAATGGCTATTTCCAATGCAATCATGAATAGAAATGAAGCAATCGAGAAAGGAACTTGCGGGTACAAGAGATTTGCGGATAAATTTAATATTGAAACCCTGGGAGAGATGCTCGGAGGTTTATTTCATGAGGACTGAATATGAAATTAATATTTATCCATGCCCATCTAATCTGAGCGAAATCGGGAATTATCATGGCATGAGGATACTATTTTATGAAAAAAAGCAGATCGAGTTTTGTCTGATCAAGCTTTGATAAAGCTTTACAAGGGGACATGATAGCATCATGGTGCAATAAACAGGTTATCAATTATGAAGATTCTTCTTGTTAATTACCGCTACTTCGTTTCAGGGGGACCGGAACGCTATATGTTCAATGTATCGCGTGAACTGACCGCCCGCGGCCACGTCATTATTCCGTTTTCCATCAGGTATGCGCAAAACGTGGAGACTCCATACAAGAACTATTTCGTGAGCCCGTTGGGTGCCGACGATGAAGTCTATTATGAGCAGCACAAGCGATCATTGCGCACCGTGGCAAAGACGATCTCACGCCTTTTTTATTCGGGCAAGGTCGAAAGGGCTGTCGGCAGACTGGCTGATGACACTAGGCCGGATGTGGCGTATGTCCTGCATTATCTTCGCAAGCTCTCTCCATCGCTTCTTGTCGGGATCAAAAAGCGCAATCTTCCCATCATTGTGCGTTTATCAGATTATGCCATGCTCTGCCCGCAAGCCCACTTCCTGCGGGATGAAAAACCGTGCACCCTCTGCATGCAGGCCGGCCTGGCGGCGAGCGTAAAGCACCGCTGCGTCAAAGGCAGTTTGCCCGCGTCATTGTTGAACCTGATGGCCACATGGTACCATCAGTCCAGAGGTTTTTTTGACCTGATTGATATCTACGTCTGCACGAATCAGTTCATGTATCAAATGATGCTGGAGGCCGGGGTCCCGAAAGACCGGTTAGCATGCATTCCAACATTTACTGACACGGTGAATTTCGCACCCAATAAAGAATACGCAAAAGAGGACTATATGATTTATGCGGGCAGGTTGTCTCCCATCAAGGGCGTACATGTTTTGATTGAGGCCATGGCACACCTCAAGGATATGGGCTTCAGGGATGCCCGCTTGAAAATTGTCGGTGATGGTGAACCCGGGTATATCAGGCGTTGCAGAGAGAAAATAGAATCGCACGGACTTAAATCGCAGGTGGAACTTATAGGCAACGTATCGGCCGATATCCTGCGACCCCTCCTGCGGTCAGCGTTGCTGTCTGTTGTGCCGTCGTTATGGTTCGAAAACCTGCCGAATACAATCCTGGAGAGCTATGCTTCAGGCACTCCGGTTATAGCATCCGACTTGGGCTCGCTCAGTGACGCAGTTGTCGACGGAAGGACGGGGTATTTGTTCGCACCGGGGAATCCGGTCGATTTGGCTGAAAAAATGCAATACTGCCTGTCAGATGGCATGCGCATGCAGAACTTGGCGGTCAACGCGCATCACGAGGCACTACAAAAGTACTCGCCTGAGAATCACCTCACCTCTTTGCTCAATCTATTCGACAAGGTATCGAAGAACAAGACCGATTCCGGTTATCGGAAGTGACAAGTCAACGTAAGCTTGTCTAATCGTCCTCTGATCAAAAATGAATTCCTTGGAAGGATCAAAAATGGAAAAAATACTCGTTACCGGGGCTGCAGGTTTTATCGGGTTCCACGTATCGCAGGAGTTGCTGAATCGTGGTCATGCGATAACCGGAATCGACAACCTCAATGATTATTATGATGTTGAGTTAAAATGCGCCAGACTGGCTAAATTAAAAAATAGGGGAAACTTTCGATTCGTAAAAGGGGGCATAGAGAACAGGGAAATGGTTGAGCACATTTTCAGAGAAGGCGCATTCGACGCTGCTATAAATCTAGCAGCTCAGCCGGGAGTAAGATACTCGTTAAAGAATCCCTATTCCTATATTGACAGCAATATTGTCGGCTTCACAAATATATTGGAAGGTTGCCGACACAATCGGATCAAGCACCTTGTTTTCGCATCATCGAGCTCTATCTATGGGACAAATTACAAAATACCATTTTCGGTGAGCGACAATGTTGATCATCCCGTATCATTGTATGCAGCTTCAAAGAAGGCGAATGAACTGATGGCCCATACGTATGCACATTTATATGGTCTGCCCTGTACCGGCCTCAGATTTTTCACGGTGTACGGTCCCTGGGGCCGGCCTGATATGGCATATTTCTCCTTCACGAAAGCTATCATGGAAGGAAAACCCATTGACGTATTTAATTTTGGCAACATGAAACGTGACTTCACATATATCGACGACATTGTAGAAGGGATCGTCCGTGTCATAGGCAACATTCCGCAGCCTAACGCGAACTGGGACAGAACACATCCTGATCCGGGATCAAGTTATGCGCCGTATAAATTATATAACATAGGGAATAACCATCCTATAGAGCTTTTAAAATTTATTGAGGTTCTGGAAACAAATCTGGGCAGGAAAGCAGAAAAAAATATGTTGCCCATGCAGCCGGGCGATGTTCCGATCACGTACGCTGATGTGGATGATCTGATGGAAAATGTGGGATTTAAGCCGGTGACGAGCATAGAAGAAGGAATAAAAAAATTTGTTGAATGGTATCGAGAATATTATCGGCTAAGAAGCGGCAAATCCCAACTTGAAGTTGTCTCCCCGGGCAAGCCTGATGCAACTGCTGAGCTTCGAGAATGTTGCCGAACAATTAGAAAAGGTATTTCTTAATACGGTGGCCAAAAGGTTATGGTTGAGATTCTGAAACATAGGGGACCTATAAGTATAAGAACCTATTGGTTTGCCGATAGTCTACAGGCGATGGGTATATTCCGTTTTAATAATTATCAACAGTGTCGGATTAAAACCGGTTGTTTCGGATATGTTAGAAAGCCCTTTTACACAATATTAATCGATCTGAAAAGTAATGTTAACGACATTCTGGCCGCATTTGATCAATCCACAAGATATGAGATACGCAGGGCGGAAAAAGATGGCACCACTTTTGGAATTGTGGAGAATATATGCGACTTTACAAATTACTATAATACGTTTGCCTCCACCAAAGGGCTGCCCATACTTGCAACTGATGATCTATTGCTCTATCGGAATAATTTTATGGCGACAAAGGCAGTTCTGAATGAAAATACATTAGTCATGCACGCTTATGTGAGAGATGATGTCACAAGAAGAGTCAGACTTCTGCATTCCGCTTCTCTTTTCAGAAACGCACAAAACACTTCAATGAAGGCAGAGATCGGTCGAGCAAATCGCTATCTTCACTATAAAGATATCATGTTGTTTAAAGAGCAAGGGTTTGAACTTTACGATCTTGGGGGATACACGAAGGATGCAGATGACCAGTCATTGTTAAACATTAACAAGTTTAAAGAGGGCTTCGGGGGATATGTGGTGGAGGAGAGCCATTTTTACTCTCTCCCGCTATTTATATTGCTGGAGGCAAGGCGAGTCTGGACGGAGAAGTTTTCCCAAAAAAAGTGATGTGTGTGATCACCAAGTACCACGAGCAGCTATCATGAAAGCAAAAATGGACGTCATCATTGTATGCCATACTGAATTCGGCTTTGTAGATGGTGGATCAGTTGTATATGAAAAAACTGCTACAGATGGGGTCATAGAGGGATGCCGGAATCTAATCAGGATAGCCGAGACGTATGGGGCAAAGATAACCTTTGCCGTAATGCCTGAAGTTGCCGCATATTTTCCGGGCGACACCAATCACGAAGTTGGCCTGCACATTCATCCCGGATGGCAACAACTTACAGACACTGGGAAGATGCATATATTCACAGTGGGCGATTCAGTCTTGCGGGAGCACTGCCGTCAGAGTTCTTCTTCTACTGTTCTGAGAGATTACTCTTATGAGGAACAATTGGATATGATAAAAACCGGGAAAGAATGTCTCCAGTCACAACTGGGGGTCATACCGAAGGTATTCGTAGCAGGTCGTTGGTCTCTTAATAACGACACTGTGAAGGCCCTGATAGAAACAGGTTTCACGCATGAGTGCTCGGCGGTTCCCTCCTCGATACCGTCGCATCACGATTGGTCACAACTCCCGAGGATATGCCCACCATATTATCCCAGCGAACATAATTATCAAAAGGAAGGGACTCTTTCTTTGTTAATGGTCCCGACTTCGCAGATATTTCCCCGCGGTGTTGTGTCGCCTGAAATGACGCCAATGGTCGGCTTATCATGGCTTAAGGCATGTTTCAGAGAGTACCATCGACAAGAGTTGCCTTTCTTTCATATTACACTCCATTCTCCAAGTATGACGGACTCTTCATTATCATCAGCGATGGAAGAACTTATTAAGTTTATTAGTTGTCATGCCAATATTAATTTCAAGTTCGCATCAGAAATCAAGAAATACAGTAAAATTATTCCAAAAACATTAATTGCCCCATATATAGGCGGTATTAACAGAAAGATCCTTTTAAAAATATTTAATCGCTTGCGCGGTTTTATCACTTTCGATGTGGTTTAGAACCGGTCTTTTTTTAAAGAGATGCGACTGCCTGATGGCTGTTTATCGAAAAGCTAAGGGGCGAACGATAGTATACCGACACAGAGGGAGAGAGAAGTAAGATAACATGGAAGCCTGCTTAATCGTCACATACCGGTGCAATGCCAGATGCTACATGTGTAATACGTGGCAACACCCGACGAAAAAGGAAAAAGAATTTCCACCTTCGTTAATCGACCGGATTCCCGGTAACCTGGATTTTATCAATATCACAGGCGGCGAACCGTTTCTTCGTGATGACCTTGAAGAAATTATAACTGCCGCCCTGCAAAAAACAAAACGCCTGGTTGTCAGCACAAACGGATATTTTACAGAACGTATTGTAAATATCGCTAATAATTTTGGCAACAAGATCGGAATCAGAATTTCTATAGAAGGTCTGCCGGCGGCGAATGATGAATTACGCGGAATTAAGAACGGCTTTGATCACGGTTTACGAACCCTTTTAATTCTCCGCGATATGGGCATCAGGGACATCGGCTTTGGGATTACTGTATCTGATAGAAATGCCAAAGACATGATTGATCTATATCGTCTTGCGGCTGCTATGGGACTTGAGTTTGCTACGGCAGTCACACATAATTCATTTTATTTTCATAAAGATGATAATTTCTTTGCGGATCAGGGAATGGTCGCCGGTGAATTTGAAAAAATATCTTATGAATTACTCAAAACGAATAGGCCCAAAAATTGGTTTCGCGCCTACTTTAATATGGGACTGGCAAATAAAGTAAAGGGTGGTGATAGACCCCTGCCATGTGAGGTCGGCACAGATGTTTTTTTTCTTGATCCACATGGAAATATTCTTCCCTGTAACGGTTCGGATGTACCGCTAATTATGGGTAATCTGCACGAGCAATCATTCGATGAAATTTGGCAGGGGCAGCATGCTGTCGAGATCAGAAACCACGTAAAGAAATGCACGAAACAGTGTTGGATGATTGGCTCAGCTTCGCCGGCGATGAAGAAAAATGTTAAAAATCCGATTTTGTGGATTATTAACAATAAACTACAAATTATGACGGATAAAGAAAGTATATCTGTTTTATCTCCAGTTGAATTCAAATCATGGTTAAAATGATGAAAAATTATTTTATTTCCTCTTCAGTATGCGGTCTGGAGTAGAGGTCCAGAATGAAAATATTTGTCACAGGGACAAGAGGCATTCCCGGAATCCCAGGCGGTATCGAAAAACACTGCGAGGAATTATTCCCCCGTATTGCCGCCAGAGGACATGAGGTGGTATTGGCCCGACGTTCAGCCTATGTAAATGATGGACTTAAAAGTTGGAAGGGTGTCAAAATAGTTGACTACTACACGCCGCGTCGCAAGGCCTTCGAGGCTATCACCCATACTTTTCTGTCCCTGATGGCGGCAAGTAGGCATAAGCCCGAGATTGTGCATATCCAAGCCATTGGTCCAAGCCTGTTAACTCCACTTGCGCGGCTGATGGGTTACAAGGTGGTTATCACCAACCACGGGCCTGATTATGACCGCCAGAAGTGGGGCGGTCTTGCCAAATTCATGCTGCGCCTGGGTGAGAAGATGGGAGGACTGTTCGCCAATGAGGTCATTGTCATCTCCAACGTGATTGCGGATATTATCCGGCGGCGCTGTCACCGAGAGCCAAACCTGATTTATAACGGAGTGCCATTGCCTGTAAAAAGTCAGACTGATGACTACATTAGAGGGCTCAAGATTGAGCCGGGGCGCTACATCCTGGCCGTGGCCCGACTGGTACCCGAAAAAGGCCTGCATGACCTCTTGAGCGCTTTTGAACAGATGGGACACGGTTTCAAACTAGTAATCGCCGGCGATGCCGACCACGAGAGCGAATACAGCCGCGAGCTGAAATCCCGTGCAGCAGCGAACTCTTCAGTTGTGATGACCGGCTATGTCACTGGAGAGCCCCTCAATCAGCTTTACACTCACGCCGGATTATTCGTGCTGCCTTCTTACCATGAAGGCCTTCCCATTGTTTTGCTTGAGGCCATGAGTTACGGTTTGTCTGTATTGGTTTCAGATATCCCTGCAAATAAAGAAGTAGGGTTGCCGCAAGAACGATATTTCAGATGCGGTGATGTCAACGACCTGAAAGAAAAAATGACTGCTTTGATAGAGCGGGATTTAAGTTTATCAGAGAGAGAAAAAATTCGGGGACAAATAGAAGCAAAATATAACTGGGATTGTATTGCCGACTTAACAATTGCTGTTTATCGAAAAGCTTTGCGTCGGCCATCCTAGTAATAATACCCATGGTCAAATAAGCCGCCACAAGACATGAAAATCACAAAGGGTGAAAAATCTAGCACCAGGCGACATTTTTTGTTTCGATGGGTTACCGGAATTAGTGGAAAACGACGGCAATCCGTTTGAGTTTGACTATCGTCGTTACTTGAACAGCAAGGGAATC
>Ga0182021_10002848_pt1 | contig 20309 bp, 22 predicted proteins | sample 612E3MmetaG_FD_120493 | JGI IMG/M metagenome (GOLD analysis project Ga0182021, IMG submission 120493) | Permafrost microbial communities from Stordalen Mire, Sweden - 612E3M metaG (Illumina Assembly) | ecosystem: Environmental > Terrestrial > Soil > Wetlands > Permafrost | place: Sweden... | reverse complement strand
GGATTCACGCCATGTTCACGATAGAAGTCGCACATGAAGGTATATACCACATCAGGCTTGGGAAAGGTTGTGGCAGAATTATCGAGATAGATCAGTTTGCTCATAGAATAATTATAAGATGACGGCGTCGGCAACAAGCTCTGCCATGGTTTTTATCTGTACATTCAGTTTAAATGAAAAATTGATCTGGGTTAGCTGATCAACGCAATTGTGGCAGGGAGAGACAACGATCTTTGCACCGGTCTTCCTGATTTGTTCCGCTTTAATTTCGGAAGTCTTCATCCGCCTTTCATTATACTCGCTCATAGCAAGCTGTCCGCCACCGCCGCCACAACAATAGTTGTCTATTCCGTGTGGTGTCATCTCCCTGAAATCGCCGATAAAATCATTTAAAATATAACGTTGCTCCTGACATATCCCTCCGCTTCTTACCAGGTTACAGGGGTCATGCAGGGTGACAGATTCTTTGAATTTTTCCTTGTCCAGTTTTATCTTTCCCTTACGGAGGTAATCTGCAATAATTTCTACGGATGTTTTTACTTTGAAAGGAAACGCTTGCTGCAGATAATTCGGGGATTCCCACCTCAGTGCTCTTGATCCGTGTCCGCATTCGGCAAGTACTAAGGTAGATGTGCCCAGTTTGTCCATCTCATCCCACATCCGTTTTGCAATCAGCCGGGCTTCATCCATATTCCCCGAGAAGTAGGCATAGTTGGTAATGTCGTACATATTGGATGAAAGAGTCCAACTCTCCCCGGCGGCATAAAAGATCTTGGCCATAGCCGATATGGACAGAGGGAAGAATTTGGGTTCCCTGGGATTAAGAGTGTACATCACTTTCTTCCCTTTAACATCAATATGGATTTGAGCTTCCTTTGTATTTAGTTCATCGGCCAGTTCATCTTCCATCCATTTAATAGTATCCACAAATTCCTGGGTGGGGATGCCCATGTTATTGCCGGTTTCAACGGCTGCTTTGACGGTTGACTGAAGGGAGGCGGGAACCATTCCCATTTCGGAAAGCATGGTCCTTCCTGTCTTTACAAGATATGCTATATCGACTCCTATGGAACAATGCATAGTGCAGCGACCGCACATAGTGCAGGCCCCGAAAAGCAAATCCACCATTTCATTTGCTGTATCTTCGTTGAGGTCCCTGGCGTTTACAAGTGAAGGGAGGAATTTACCGGTAAAAGTGTAGTACCTGCGGTAAACGGAAGCAACAAGATCGACTTTCCGTGCCGGGGTAAAGCGGTCATCGCCGGTGGCTTTGTAATAAATACAGCTTTCGGCGCATAATCCGCAGTGAACACAGCTGTTAAGGTGGGTGATGAGTTTTGCGCCTCCTCCGTTTTCAAAAACCTTAAGCCCTTTATCAATGATAGCTTTTTCCATGGCTCAGGGTTTTTGGTTCTTTAATGGAGGCCATACACCCCTCCGGCCATAAAAAAGCCCAAGTTGCCATCTTGCCGCAAAGAAGTATAATAGATGTTTTAACTTTCCAATAGGAATGTATAATAACAGGAGTCCTGCTGTAAGAAAAAGCCAGGGAGTGAAAACAGTACCCAAAACCAGTGTAAGTCCAGTCAGTATCTGAAAAACAGTAACAAGAACGTTTGAAATATAATCATCGGGGTTTGAGAGTTCCCTCAGCCCTTTTTTTATCATTCTTTTGAACAGGATACCAATACCGCAAAGAGCAGATACCAGCAGAAATGAGGCAAGACCCCATGACAGGGCAGGAGGGAGGGCCACATCCGCCCACAGAATAAAAATCAGAAAGACTGAAAGAAATGTCCCCAGGTGATAGATCATTCCTGCTATATAAGTCGGAAGATGCAGGAAGGAGGATTCCTTTTTTACAGGACTCATAGCACCTGTGAAAGAGTATTGAATTCCTGCTGCAATGCTTCCCGATGGAGGTGCATAATCGTGAGTGTTTACTGATTTTAAAAAAAATATAAAGTGATAAGTAAGACTAGCCAGGCAGATCAGTAAGGAAAGTAGAAAAAACAAGGTATACCAGGTCATACATTTGGAGGCTTAAACACAACCATCGGGTTTAGGCAGACCTGCCACCCGGCAGGCACCTCTTGCAGGTCCTAACGGGAAAAGCTCATAGATCTCGCGGAGTTTAAGTCCGGTTTCCTGGCATAATACCCTGACCATGGGAGCCATTGCCTTTTCTTCCCATGTACGGCGGATCAGCTTGACCACTGCCCAGTGTTTCTCGTTCATTTCGGTAATACCATCGTAACGGGCAAAAATCTTAGCCACTTCCTCATTCCACAGCTCCGGTGTGGTAAGAAAACCATCACCGTCAACCGTAAAAGTCTTACCTTCTATTTCAAGTGTTGCCATAGTAAATTATTCTAGAGTTAACCATGCATTAATATCCTCGCCTCCATTCTGTTCTTTCATCAGTCGGAATTCATTGGTATGTTTGTTGTATGTGTAATCCTTGCTCCATTCTTTGTGGTTTTTTGAAATCTTACGCAATGCATCGGCAATATAAACCACCTCTTCGTCTGTCATAGTGGGATGAAGGGAAAGCCTTACCCAACCCGGTTTTTCAGATAAGTCACCGCTGGAGATACTGTTCGTTATCTTTTGAGACTTTTCATAACTTACATCCAGAAGATAATGTCCATAAGTCCCGGCGCACGCGCACCCACCCCTCACTTGTATCCCGAAGCGGTCGCTCAATAAGGAAACGACGAGGTTGTAATGAATAGAATCAATATAAAATGAAATCACTCCAAGCCTGTCGGTGACATTATCGGCAAGGATATGCAGGCCTCGTATAGAAGCCAGTTCCCGGAAAGCAATTTGTAGCAACTGCTCTTCACGCACATGAATGTTTGAAACACCCATCCGGTTTTTAAGATCCATGCAGAGGGCAGCCCTTATTGCCTGCAGGAATCCCGGAGTGCCCCCGTCTTCCCTTAGTTCGATATCATCAATAAATTTATACTCACCCCAGGGGTTGGTCCAGTCGACTGTACCTCCTCCGGGTTGATCAGGAACTTTGTTGTTGTATAAGCCCGAATTGAAAATTAAAACTCCTGAAGAGCCAGGCCCCCCAAGAAATTTATGTGGAGAAAAATAAACTGCATCAAGGTCCTGCATTGGATCACCGGGATGCATATTGATTTCTTCATAGGGAGCGGAAGCAGCATAGTCAACGAACACTTTTCCACCGTACCTATGCATTATTGCAGCCATTTCATGAATTGGAGTTCGCACACCGGTAACATTGGAGCATGCAGTAAATGAACCAATAAGTAACCTCTCCCCTCTGTAAAGTTTAAGCGCATCTTCGAGGTGATTCAGATCAAACAAAAGATCTTTACCCGGCTTTATCACTACAACATCAGCGACTGTTTCATACCATGATGTTTGATTTGAGTGATGTTCCATATGTGTAATGAAGAGAACAGGCCTGTCCTTATCTTTCAGGCATTTTCCATCTGAAAACAGGGTGCATGACTTCAACCCCAGGATCCTCTGGAATTTTACGACCGCCCCTGTCATGCCGTAGCCCGTTGTAATTATTACATCTTTGGGACCGGCCTTGACATGAAGTTTGATATTATTGTGCGAAAGGCGATACGCCAGGGTCATCAGTTTACCGTTTTCGCTGGTCTCAGTGTGAGTATTGCCAACAAAAGGGCCTATCCGGTCAGTAATAATATTTTCTATGGGCCAGTATAAACGTCCGCTGGCTATCCAGTCGGCATAAACCATCTTTTGCAGGCCATACCGGGTAACGTACTTGTGCTCGTTACCAATGGTATTACTGCGAAATGGTTTGAAGTAGGATTCGAGGTTCATATTAAGGTTATATCATTACGGACAACAACAAGTGTCTGCTATTTTTCCGACCTCATGTTCCAGGTAATTCATGATGACGTTGGTGATGATACTGTCATGGCTGGCTATAATTGAAATGTTCTTTTTTTCAAGAATTGATTTCGAAGCATCAGTGATACTACCCGTAAGAACCACATTGCAATCTTTTAACAGATCAAAAACATTGCCGGCTGTTGAATTTCTCCCCGGTTTGCTCCCTATCATCTCTTCCTTTATAACTTTACCTAACTCAATATTCAATAAGAGAAACCCCTTTGCATCCTCGAAGGAAGATGCCATAATTAATCCGTTATTGGTTGGAATAGCTGCTTTCATAGATCTTGTTTTTACTCAGATTCCCGAATTGGATTCAAATCGACGGGAGTCTGAAATCATGCGGTCAAAATTACCAATACCATGTGCAGTTTGAGAATAAGTACACGTGATACTGATTACGAACAGATGAGCATTTAGCAGTATATAACCGTGATCATACTTATATATTCAATTGTTCAAAAACATAAATAGATGTGATAATAATCACATGATGATAGTGAAAATTTGCGCAACTTTGTGGGCAAATTTTAAACTAAATAATCAGTTTTGATGATGTTCCCTGACCCACTTCCATTTAAAACCCATTGCCGTGATTGTAAAGAAAAATCCTGTGCAGCTGCAGTTCTTGCGCCGGCTGAACTAGACCAGGTTAATGAAAACAGCAGGGAGGCCGAATTTAGAAAGGGTGATATTATTATTCATGAAGGCTCACTAAACTCTAATATTATTTACCTTAAATCTGGATTAGTAAAGGAGTATGTGAAGGCTTCCAACGAAAAAGAACAAATATTGCAGATTGTAAAAAAATACAGTTATCTGGGGTTGCCATCACTTTTTGGTGACAGGGTCAACCATTATTCCTATGCTGCCCTTGAGGATATCAAAGTATGTTACATTGACATTGCAATGTTTAAAAAACTGATCAAAGAGAACGGTGAGTTTGCTTATGAAATACTTGTTTCCGTATCACGTGACAGCCTGAATAATTTCCACAGGTTTATGAGCCAGTCACAAAAAAAGACCTATGGAAAAGTTGCTGATGCAATGCTTTATTTTTCCCGGATAATTTATGAAAATCTGGAATTTGAGATTCCTTTTACAAGGCAGGAGCTGGCCGATCTGATAGGAATATCAAGAGAAAGTGCAACCAGGGTACTACTGAAGCTAAAAGAAGACGGCATACTTTCATTGGAAGAAAGGATGGTTAAAATTAAAGATCTGGACCTTCTTCATCAGATCAGCCGGAACGGGTAGAAATTTCCCATATCATTTGATTTTATTTTGATTGCCATATCTGAGGCTTTGTATTAAGCTATTGTACGATTATAAAAAAACGTTCCGTCGAAAGACGGAACGCTCAATTCTTCGAAATAAAGCCGAAGGTCAGAGAGTGATCTTGTTTTCGACATCTGCGATGCTTGCATCGAAGGCAGCCTTAAGAAAATCAATGACTTTTTTGATACCAGGTGTAAAACTGGTAGTATAGACATTTATACTTAATTAAACTGGATTAAATCGGGTAAAGAATCATCAAGTCCCGCTTTGGGTACGATCCTTCTCTTTGTTTACAGCTATTTACTTTGTTGCTATAATTGTCAGATTCTGGGTGGCAACAGTAATATTCCCTGTTGCAATGATCCCCGTGGCCTTATAAATTCCGGGATCAGGGATAGTAAAATAGGAAATAAAAATATGACCATTATCCTGGGCAGCCGGATATGTAAAGGTATTATAAGAAGTCCCATCCTGTTTATCTATCTGGATTTTAATAGCAGAACTGCTTCGGTCATCAATGGTTTCAAGCCTGAAATAGATGACGGCACTGGCATTGAAAGTAGTTGTAATACCAGTGAGTGCATTCAGATCGGATATACTTATACCTGCGCCGAACTGCAGGCTATTGCTGTATGGGCTATTGTCAGTGCTGGATTTTTTTGCGCATCCCGAAAGCAGGATGATCCCCAGGAATATGTATAATATCTTTCCCATGATGATTTTTTTATGAAAGTTTCCCGGGACAAAAATATGAAAGCAAAATGATAATTGGCCTGTTTTATCAGAGCATTCTTTCATTAATGAACCTCGAGTCCGTGCAGCATATAAACCAGGTGAAGTAAGGATTTCATGATTTCATCCATGTATTCGATCACTGCTGTAGGGCTGCCGGGCAGGGTAAAAACAAGGGTTTTTCCCATTACACCTGCCACTGAACGGCTTATTAATGCCTGGGTCTTCAGGGCCCCGTATTTCATCCTGATCATTTCCATGATTCCCGGAATTTCCTTGTCAAGCATGGGTTTGATCTTATCCACGGTAAAATCCCTTGGACCAATACCCGTCCCCCCCGTTGTGAAGACAAAATCAAGAAGCTCATCCTTGGCGTGATGAACAAGTTCTTCAAGTTTATGGGGGTCATCCGGGATCAGGGCATAATTAATAAAGAGGTTTAAACCCATTTCATTGAAAAATGCCTGTAATATTTCCTGAAGCCTGACGCCTGATTTGTCAATATATCCGCCCGAGCTGGCACGGTCACTCAGGGTTATGACCAGGGCTCTGTAAATCCTGGGATGAAATTCCAGTAAATCTCCCGTGGATATGCGACCCGGGTGAAGCACACGGGCAAAGACACCTTCTTTGGGCATCACACAATCCCCGACTTCCTTAAATATCGTACAGGATGTTCCATGGCACTCTTTCCCGATCTGTGTAATTTCTATTTCAACCTCATTGCATGTTAACCGGTCAAGCGGGTGGGTTGCAAGGTAATTGAATCCCTCAAGGGTGATATTTTCAGCAAATTCGCCCGGAGTAACCGTTCGGTCGGTCCGGTTTGCGAATTTTCTTATGCTGTCCATGCCAAGCAGACTCAGCTGCCGGTTCCACGGGCCCGAATGGGCATCACCTTCCACTCCGCCGTGAGTAAGATTTATCTCTGTCACCGGCTTTTTAACTGTGCCTTTTGATTCGGAAATATTGACTGAAATTACCTTAAAATGATCCATGATCCTGAATTTAAAGCTGACATCATATGTCTTCCTTTTTTTTGCTGATCAGCCTGATCTCGTCGATTTTCATTGTTTTATCAATCGCCTTGCACATATCGTAAATAGTCAGGAGGGCTACCGAAACAGATGTCAGGGCTTCCATTTCAATCCCTGTCCTCCCGGTGCACCTTGCGAGGCTGTTGATCCGGACCCCTGTTTTATCAATACGGGCTTTGACCTCTATCTTCGTAATATTCAGCGGATGGCACAGGGGGATAAGCTCGGATGTCTTTTTCCCGCCCTGTATGCCGGCAATCTCAGCTACTGTCAGCACATCCCCTTTTTTCATCTTATTGTTCCTGACCAGCCGGATTGCTTCCTCCGAAAGAACGATATGGCCGGTGGCTTCGGCAGTCCTGAGCTGCTCAGCTTTGGGAGAAACATCGACCATGTTGGCTTTACCCGACTGGTCTATATGTGTGAACTTATTCATCCTCCAATATTATGAAAAAAATCCGATGTATTGACAGTCCCTTTTTCAGGTTTGGCAGCAGCTGCCGCTTCCAGAGCGGGAATTATCCCCATTGAGCGGATGTCGAATTCCAGGTTGCTGAACAGGCAGGGTTTGATCTTCCCGTTTGCAGTAAGCCTGAGCCTGTTGCAATTCCGGCAATCACCACCATGGCCATTCTCAACAATTGTGAAGCATCCTTCTTCAAGGTTCATCTGGTGTATGAACCTTGCCTCATAACCGTTTTTAAGACAAAACTCACGAACAGCTCTGGCATCCGTCTCATCCGAAGAATTCCGGATCACGCAATTGATCTTAACGGGCTCCAGCCCTGCCTTCCGGGCAGCATTAATCCCTTTGATCACACGGGCCAGATCGCCTCCCCGGGTGATCTGGTTGAAACGTTCCGGCTCCATTGTATCAAGGCTGATGTTGATCCTGTGGAGCCCGGCTTCAGCAAGAGGCCTGGCAAATTCTTCAAGAAGTATACCATTGGTCGTAATGCCGAGATCCCTGATCCCGGAGATCCGGGCAACCCTGCTGATAAAAGGGACAAGGCCCTTCCGTACAAGGGGCTCGCCACCGGTTATCCGAATTTTATCCACCCCGAGTGAAACGGCTGCTTTGATAACCTCCAGGATCTCTTCGTAGGTCAGTATATCCGTATGCGAGATCAATTTTATACCTTCTTCGGGCATGCAATAGGTGCACCGCAGGTTGCAGCGGTCGGTTACTGAAACCCTCAGGTAGCTGATCTGCCGGTCAAAGCGGTCGTACATCTGCCAGTTCTCCTTTTTTGATTTCCGTTTGCCCGATATCCATGATCATCATCCCGTTGGCCCTGGTGTAAGCGTTGATATGAGCCGATCCGTGGTATTCAAGGGGGTAAACAAGGCCTTTCTCTATCCGCACGGGGATCACTGATTTCCGTGATGTTTTTTTTCTTGAATGGTCGACTCCCATTGGAAGTGTAAGCATAAGGCAATCCGGGTTGCAGCCCATTATTTTAAGGACAAAAGGCCTGACCATCAGTTCAAAGAGGACAAAAGAGGAGACCGGGTTCCCCGGGAGGCCGAAGATGAATTTATCATTGTAGCGGGCAAAGACAGTTGGCCTTCCCGGTTGTATGGCCACACTTTTGAAGAGGATCTCAGCTCCCATGCTTTCAATGGTTGCAGGGACAAAATCAAAGTCACCCATCGAGACCCCCCCCGTAAGTACTATTATGTCAGATCCTGCCAGCGCCTGCGATATTTTGTTTCTCAGGTCATCACCTGAATCAGCTGCGATCCCGAAATATGAACATCCGGCTGGGATCTGCCGGGCCTGGGCAACAAGCTGCCAGGCATTGGAATTACGTATCCGGGAACCGTCAGGTTTCTGACCGGGTTCGACCAGTTCATTCCCGGTTGAGATGATCCCGATATGCGGTTGCCTGGAAACCCAAATCCCGGTATTCCCTACCGAGGCCATAACCGCAAGATGGGCCGGCTGAATAAAGGTACCTTTATCCAGCACTTTCCCGCCATTTTTTATATCCTCGGCCTGGTAACAAATGTTTTTCGAGGTGGTTTGTTTCAGCAGTTTTATTGTTCCGGCGGATGACATTTCCGTGTCTTCAACCATGATTACGGTATCGGCTCCCGGTGGCAGCATGCTCCCGGTCATGATCCTTGAACATTCGCGGGGCTGAACTGGAAGAAGGGGGACCGATCCTGCCTGAATTGTTTCAATGATCCTGAGCTCCGCCCCCTGTCGGAAATCCTCCATGCGGCAGGCAAAACCGTCCACCGCCGATTTGTTGAAAGGAGGCATATCCATGTCGGAAAACACATCCCGGCTCAGAACCCTTCCGGCAGCAGATTCCGGCCCGACCTGCTCCTCTCCCGTGGAAACGGCATTATTTAAAACGATTTCCAAAGCTTTTTCAAAAAGTATCATTCTTCTATGAATTTAACGGCGGTTGCTTTGAAGCTAAGCCAGATATTCATTCCTTCACGGATGTTAAGCTTTTCAAGTGACTGGCCTGTGATCAGTGCATGAAGTGTTTCCCCGGCTTCAAGGCAGATGTCGAATCCCGCAGGGGTCAAAGTGACGTCAAGCACGGTACCCTGAAACACATTAACAGCAGAAGTATCGGGCACGGCGGCTGAAAGAACTATATCCTCCCCCCGGATCATGACGAATCCTTTTTCATTATCCTGCCCGCTGTTAAGCCTTATCTTCATTTTTCCCGGGGTTTCGGCAAAGGGAAGCCCTTCACCTGTTCTGACAACGGCAGAAAAGAAGTTTTTCACTCCTATAAAATGAGCTACAAACCCGTTTCTGGGATAATGGAAAACCTCATCGGGAGTTCCGCATTGCAGAATCCTGCCACGATCCATAACGGCAATTTTATTTCCCAGCGAGAGCGCTTCCTCATAATCGTGGGTGACATGAACGATAGTCTGGCCTCCCCGGTGGATCTGCCTCAGCAGGGCCCTCAGCCCGGCTTTCAGGCGGCTGTCCATTGACGACAAAGGTTCGTCAAGGAGAAGTATCTCCGGATCCTGTATGAGTGTACGTGCAAGTGCAACCCTCTGCAGTTCTCCGCCTGAAAGAGTGGAAGGGTAGCGGTCAAGCATATCGGCTATACCAAGGCTTTCTGCGATTGAATTGATCTTTTGACGGATATCCTTGTGTGGTTGCCCGTGCAAGGCATAGGCCAGGTTTTTTCTCACTTTCAGGTGCGGAAAGATGGCATGATCCTGGAAAACCAGCCCGATCTTCCTTTGCTGAATAGGCCGCCATGTTATATCCCTCCCGTTCATTTCAATTGTTCCCGAGTCAGGCCGGATCAGTCCGGCGATGGTTTCAAGCAACAAGGATTTCCCGGCTCCCGAAGAACCAAGCAGGATAAAATAATCATGCTTTTCAACCCTGAATGAAATATCGTTCAGAATGAACCCGTTAAAATCCTTACTGATATTTTTCAGCTGAAGCATCTGATTACATTTGTGTCATGATCCGCTTGTTATGTTCACCTGTTCAGTTATTTTTTGTTTTTGACAGCAGGAGGCGGAGAAAAAGAAAAAATACCAGGACGACAAGAATGAAGATCACCGATACCGGTTGGGCATATTTTAAGCCAAAAGATGTAAAGCGTTCATAGATCAGTATCGGTGTGATCATGGGATGATAAGCGATGATCACTACTGCCCCGAATTCGCTCATTCCCCTGGCAAACATGAGGATCAGTCCTGATAAAATATTTTTCCATGCCAGGGGGAGTGAAATTGTAAAGAACACTCTGACCGGAGATGCCCCTAATGTCAGGGCGGCTTTTTCAAGTCGTTCCGGGACCGAAAGAAACCCGTCCCTGGCTGCATTGATCAGATAGGGAAGACTCACAAAAGCCATGGCCAGCATGATACCGGCAGGGTGGCCGACAAAATTAAATCCTGCCATTGATCCAGCCTTGCCAAGCCACGTATCCCTTGAAATGAATCCGAGAACCGCTATACCTGCAGCGGAATGAGGGATCACTACCGGGAGGTCGATGATGGCAGTGATCAGCTTCTTCAGGGGGAACTGGTAACGGGCCAGGAGCCAGGATAAAGGAATTGCTGCGACAGCGAACAGAAGAGTACCGGCCATCGAAGTGCCAAGGGTAAGGATGATGCTGTTTTTAACTTCGGGATCCCTCGCCGTCTCAAACAGTTTTAAAGGTGATGATGAGAATAATAATCCCAGCACGGGTCCAAGGATAAATAAAAGTATCAATCCTCCAAGTATGGAAAATACCCATTGCAGGCCTTGTTTCTTCATTCTGCCCTGCTTATTGAGATCTCTGAAATGGCCTTGACCGCGCGATCCGAAAAGAAATCACCGGCAGGGAACAATCTGAACCTGCCCCCGTCCTCTTTGCCATTGCAGGGGATCAGCAGAACCTCTTCCTGGTCATTCCGGTTCATGATCTCGCTGAGTGAAAATACAGCCCGGTATCCATCGATGCCGATAATGGTCAATAGTGTTTTCTGAAGGTTATCATGATCGACCCTGATATACCTGGAGAGGAGCTCTTTCAGCCTGATACCTGTAAACGGAGTAGTACTGTGTATCCCGCGGCCTTTTCCGTAGAAGATCGTATTGTAAGTTATCAGGCCGGTATCCGGAGAAAACTCTCCGATCCTGCCGGTTTCCGAGTTCCCTGATGTGATAATGATCTCAGGTGAATACAGCGGTTTAAGGTCCCTGTTTACCGGAATGCTCCTCAGCAGTGTCCTAACGGTGATCCTGACAGGGTTGATGATATTCCTTTCGCCCAGCAGGTCGTTGCCGATCACAAGTTTTCTTTCTGCAGGAAGGGGCCAGAGTTCCCGGGTCTTGCCTGGCACAATCCTTGCCACATCCGTAGCGATAATGCATTTATGGATGTTGTTCGGATAATAGACCTCTCCCCAGCTGAGAACTACTTTTTCTCCTTTATCATTTTCAATTATAATATAAAGATCGATTATGGGAGAAAATTCATCCTTATTCTTTTTTTTCAGGACAGTGTTATTCAGGATGTCAAAAAGGGAATACCCGTCATAACGGTAAGCTCCGGTAAACCGGTTTTGGCCATCAGGTCCGAGAACCGCCTCTTTCGAGATAACCGAATGCTTTTGAAGCGCAGAGAAATCAACTTTCCCGGGATTCTCCACTTCTCCCTCTATGATTATGTCACTTCCGGGCAATGCATATGTCTCGGCATTGTCGTAAAAATTGTTGGTCTTGTCTTTGGCATCAGCTGCTGATGCAACTTTCAGGCCATTACCGGGCAGGTTCACGTCAGGTTTATCCTGTGCCATGGATCGGAAAGTTATTATAAAAATTAATCCTGCTGAAAAAAGAAATTTACATTTCATACCGGGCCTCATTTAGGCTTTTTGACAAATTGTTTCAGGCGGTCCGGAACTATCGTATAGTTTTTTTCTTCCATCGGGATCACCGAAGGCTGGCCGTCTTTCTCCATGATCTTCATGCCCTTGTCTCTTGAAAGCATGAACTCCAGGAAAGCCACGGCAGCTTCTTTATTGGGCGCATTTTTCATTATTGTGATGCCATAGATCATCGGCTCTCCTTTCATTTGTTCGGTCTTCCCTGGTTCCTTACCCTTGATATCGACAACAGCTGTATTGTACATTCCAGCAAGGTCCGGGTTTTTCAGGTTAACCTGGTCGGGGAGGATGAGATATCTGAGGTTGTGCTGAACAGCCACTGACCGGTAAAGGAAAATATAATCCACGTTATTCGACTCAAGCAGGGCAACAAGGTCCACTTCTTTAGGCCTCATATAGTTAATGTCCTTTGATTGAAGCTGCTTGGCAAGACCGGGCTTTTTATACCAGGTTTCGGAAAGCTGCATACACATCACCGACCTGTATCCGCAGGGATCTGCATTGGGATCAGCCCGGCCAAAGGCCACATCCTGCTTCAGAAGGATGTCAAACCAGTTCTTGTCATTGATCTGTTCCTTATACTTTGCCTTATCGGAGTATACAATGCAAAGTTCATTGCTTGCAAACTTTATATTCCAGTCAGCATAAGCAGGGATAAGCATTTTATCAATAACGATATAGTCCGATACAGCCATGATGTCGCAGGGTTTCTTCAGATCGGTCACCTTCCTTGCACATTCAACACTTCCGGCCGATTCAAGCAGGACATTTACTTTGGGGTAAACTTTATTGAACTCGGCTTTGATCTCTTTCATCGGGACTGAAAGGCTCCCCGCATGAAAAATGATCAGGTCCCCGCTAATGTCGGTGGTTTTCTGGGCCAGGGCAAATGACCACGGAATAAGGCTGCAAAACAGAACTGAAAATACTTTTTTCATAATCAGATTTTTGGTTTGTGATTGTTATTTAACGGTAATATCCTCCAGAAATTCCTGAAACCCCTTCTGAATAAATGCATCCGCGGAAGAGTGGAATTTATCAAAAGCCCTGACCAGGAGTTTCCCTTCCTCGGTCAATGCCATACTGCCCCCCTCGGCTCCCCCGCGATGCTTTTCCAGGAGGGGAAACCCGAAAAAGTCCTCAATCTTTTTAATATTTCCCCAGGTCCTGCGGTAAGTATAGCCAAGTTCATCACAGGCCGCTTTCAAAGAACCCTTTTCGGCAATAAGTTTGAGCATTCTCCATTTACCGTCTCCTAAAATTCCCTGCCCGTCCAGGCCGGAAAGCCAGATCTTGTAATCCAGTCTGATCTGATCAAGTTTAGGTCTGAACTTGGTTTCCATAGCCGGAAGATTTAAGGATAACATCAGGAAAACAAAACCTGCATAAAGCAAAAGTAAAATTTTTTACGATATGTCCCAACATGCATATCCACCGTAATCAAAAAATCTATATTTTTGCAAATAAATTAATTGAGACTAAATAAAAATAATTGAAAATAAATTGCCACATCCAAAAACGAACGGCTGATAATTTACTGCAATTTCTGTTGTCAAATGAAAGAACAAACAACAATAAAAAGCACTGGGATACTTATCCTTCTTTTTGTCGGTGTACTGATGGGAGCTTTGGACATATCGATCGTCGGGCCTGCCATCCCTTCAATTGAAAAGTCCCTGCATCTCTCCGGTAAGGATCTGACATGGGTCTATTCCATTTATATTCTCCTGAATCTTGTCGGAATATCATTTATGGCCAGGTTATCCGATCTCTTTGGAAGGCGGTCGATTTATACGCTGTCGCTCGTGATATTTGGTCTGGGAAGCCTGCTGGTCTCCGTTTCTCACAACATCATGTTTTTGCTTATTGGCAGGGCAATACAGGGCTTCGGGTCGAGCGGGATCTTCCCGGTTGCATCCGCGACTGTAGGTGACGTTTTTCCTCAGGAAAAAAGGGGGAGGGCACTGGGACTGATAGGAGCTGTTTTCGGGCTGGCCTTTATCCTGGGACCTTTCATCGCAGGTTTCATGCTGATGTACTTTGACTGGAATGCACTTTTTATCGTCAACATCCCGATAAGCCTGGTCCTTATTTGGTTTGCCATAAGGTTGCTTCCCGGGCGTAAAGCCGACCAGAAAGTTTTTTTTGACTGGGACGGCATCATACTTATGGCCATTGTTTTGACTGCGTTCACCCTTGCCATGAACAACCTGGATACCAGGCGGCTGCCTGAAAGTTTTAGTGACTGGAGCGTACTCCCGTTCATACTCCTCGTTGCCATCCTTACTCCCATTCTGATGATCGTGGAGCGGACCCAGAAAGACCCGATCCTTAATGTGAAATTATTCAGGCTCCGGCAAATCAGGTTCGTAGGCTTTATTTCCATTGGCATAGGTTTATTCCAGTCATGTATTATATTCCTGCCAAAGCTATCCGTTGAAATGTTCCATGTTACCCCATCCTCGGCCAGCTTCATGCTCCTTCCTCTGGTGCTGGCCACGGCACTTGGATCTCCCGTCAACGGAAGATTGGTCGATGCATTTGGCTCAAGGATCATCATTATTACGGGCTTAATGCTGACTGCTATTGCATTATTCATACTAAGCCTCGTCAGGCATGACCTGGTTCTTTTCTATATCGCTGAAGGACTGTTAGGTTTTGGCCTTTCGGTCAGGGCATCACTTAATTATATCATGCTTAATGAGGTTGAATCAAGGGAAAGAGCTTCGACCCAGGGCATGCTGATCATTTTCATCAGCCTGGGCCAGATTGCAGGTGCCACATTTTTCGGGACCATTGCTTCCGCATTCACTGATGTGATCAAAGGATTTGGTTTATCATACCTGTTCATGGCAAGTATTGCCTCCCTGCTTTTCCTGCTCTCCTTCTTTCTCAAGAGCAGAAGCAATGAAAGTAAACCTGCCTGAAAACAGGCGTTATGCATAATATGGCCTAACGTAAAATAAATATAAATTTGCATTTCTGTTGCCCGTAATCCGGATCACTGTAATAGTTCCGGTTTGCCCGGTAAAATCCTGAAAACATCTAAATAAAACCGACTATGAACAACGCAATTTTTAATCTTGAGAGACCCGAAAATGAATATACTTTCAATTATGCTCCCGGATGCAGGGAAAGAAAAGCACTGAATGAAGAGCTTGACCGGATGAGTGGAGAAATCCTTGATATCCCCCTGATCATTGGTGGAAAGGAGATCAGGACCGGCAAAACCGGGAAAGTCATCATGCCGCATGACCACCAGCATGTGCTGGCAAATTTTCATATGGCCGGGGAGAAGGAGGTGAAAATGGCTGTGGAAGCCGCGCTGAAAGCCCATAAAGAATGGGTGACAATTTCCTGGGTCGAACGCGTTTCCATATCTCTCAAGGCGGCTGAACTGATTTCGGGCAAATACAGGCAATGGATCAATGCCGCAACCATGCTTGGCCAGGGTAAAAGTGTTTACCAGGCTGAAATTGATTCCGCCTGCGAGATCACGGATTTTCTTAAATTCAATGCATATTTTACTACCGAAATTTATAAGGAACAGCCCCATTCACAAAAGGGGATCATCAACCGGGTTGAGTACCGTCCGCTGGAGGGATTTGTTTTCACCGTGACCCCCTTTAATTTCACTGCCATCGCATCGAACCTGAACATGGCGCCTGTGGTAATGGGAAATACAACGGTTTGGAAGCCTTCATCCACTTCCATCCTTTCGAATTATATTTTAATGAAGATCTTCAGGGAAGCAGGATTGCCGGACGGCGTGATTAATTTTATCCCGGGCTCCGGCAGCCTGATCGGGAAAATAGCCCTTGGGAACCGTGACCTGGCGGGCATTCATTTTACCGGGTCAACCGGGACATTCAACGGTATATGGAAGACAATTGCCGATAATATGTCAGGCTATAGGTCTTACCCCAGGATAGTCGGTGAGACCGGGGGCAAGGATTTTATTTTTGTTCATCCGTCGGCTGATCCCCAGGAAGTAGCTGTTGCTATAGTGAGGGGCGCATACGAATACCAGGGGCAAAAATGTTCTGCAGCTTCACGCGCCTATATTCCCCGTTCTCTTTGGCCTGACATCAGGATCAGGATAGGGGAGATGCTTTCGAAAGTGACCGTCGGAGATGTACGTGAATTCAGCCACTTCATGAATGCTGTCATTGATGAGGCATCCTTTGACAATATCCTGGGGTATATTGAACATACAAAGAAGTCAACTGATGCGGAGATCGTTTACGGAGGTACTGGTGATAAATCAAAGGGGTATTTCATCCAGCCAACGGTGATACTCGCGAAAGACCCGCATTTCAGGACTATGGAAGAAGAGATCTTTGGACCGGTGATGAGTATTTATGTTTACAAGGATAAGGATTTTGAGGATACCTTAACTATTTGCGACCAGACTTCTCCATACGCGCTCACCGGTTCGGTATTTTCAAAAGACCGGAATGCGCTTAACCTGGCATGCAGGGTATTGCGATATGCCGCGGGGAACATTTATTTTAATGACAAACCAACTGGCGCGGTCGTAGGGCAGCAACCTTTCGGGGGCGCAAGAGGATCCGGCACCAATGATAAAAGCGGCAGTTATTTAAACCTGCTTCGCTGGACCAATCCCCGGACCATCAAGGAAACACTGGTCCCGCCTACCGAATTTACCTATCCGTACATGAAAGTGGATAAGTGTCACTGATCTTCCGCTTTTTTCAGTTCTTCTCTTTTTTTCCGGTACATTATGACCGGATGGTCGCCCTGGATCAGATATTCATCCATTTTCAGGGATGATGGCTGCGGCTGATGGGTTTCCACCACCCGTCTGTCCTGATGTAGTATTATCCGGTTGTATATCCTGGTCAGCATAAAATAAACGGTTCTCAGAAGTGGTATTTTTATCATTTTCTGGTAAGTTCTCAGATAGAACAGGGTGTGGTTGTCATCAACAGGTACAAATGCTACGATTATCCTCAGGGAATCCATGATATGGTTCTGCCACAGGTTTGGAAAAAGGAATGTGAGATATGTGCTTTTCCGTGAAGGTTCAGATACCTGGTCAGGCCGGAGTGGTTTTTGTCCGTAGTCCTCTTCATTCAATGGCCAGAACGATATCGAATTTTCAGTGATCCTCGTATACGGACCATTGACAACCGGACCGATACCCCTTCCTATAGTATTATGGTGGATGAACGGGACGTGAACCACATCCAGTTGATTTTCTATTGCCCTTGAATAATGTGCTTTCCAGAGGTCAGTAAAACCTGAGTAGATCAGGGAATCATCAAGGTCATTAAACCATGGAACATCAGGCAGGTTCCCGGCAGCAACTTGCCCTGACGCCTGCCCGGGAGTATACCATACATATATAAATCCATGTGCCTCTTTAACAGGGAAGGCATTTGCCCTGATGTAATCAGGGGGGCGGGATGCCCTCCCGTTTGCAGGTATAAGCATACATTTTCCTGATATATCATATTCGAACCCGTGAAACGGGCACTGGAGGTGGTTGTCTTTGATCCTTCCAAGGCTGAGTTGAATGCCACGGTGAGGGCAGCGGTCCCTGAACACGACGGGAGTTCCGTCATTATCCCGCCATACAACAAGCTTTTCACCGAAACGGGTGACTTTTATTATCCGGTTTCTCCTTATTTCACTGGATTCAAGGATTACATACCATTGATTGGGGATCATAATGTAAATAGTTTATCAAAGAATAATTAAAATTAAATGATTATGAGATAGAATTAAAAGATTCTCCGAAAAAAAATCAACTGCATATGCCGGATTGAAGATCAATCTCAGGCCTGTCCCATTTCCTCTTGCAGCCTTTTATAAGAAACCGTATCTTTGATCAATAAAATTGACTTATGGCTCAGGCAAAAAGAAAACGTATCGCCCTCGTGGCTCATGACAACTGCAAGCATGATATCGTGGAATGGGTTGAATGGAACTGGCAAATCCTTATGAAACACCAGCTGATATGCACGGGAACCACCGGGCAGCTGGTAAATGACGCTCTGATGAGGAGAATAGATATGTTCCAGGCGGAAAATGAAGCCGCTGGTAATGTATCTAATCCGGAGAAGCCTCAACGGCAGGATGAAAAGAAAAAATATCCATTTCCCAAGATCATCAGGCTGAAATCAGGACCTTTCGGAGGGGATCAGCAATTAGGCGCCATGATAGCTGAAGGCCGTGTTGACATCCTGATATTCTTCTGGGACCCTATGCAGCCTCATCCCCATGACGTGGACGTAAAGGCATTGCTGAGGATCTCTGTACTTTATAATATTCCTTCGGCCTGCAACCGCGCCACTGCAGATTTCGTCATTTCCTCCCATCTCATGGAAGAAGAGTACATCCGGAAGGTAAGGGATTATTCATCCTACCTGAACCGAACGATCCCGGAGTGAATTTCCGGCTTAAATGATTTTTGAGTATAAACTCCCCGATTGCCTTTAAAGAGACCGGAAACAATACCCACCACCGGTTCCTTGCCGGAATAACTTCCTCCATTTCCGAAAAATTAAACTCATTCAGAGTGGGTTTTTATATTTTTTTTATATCCATGGAATCTTCCTTTCAAAATCCTTATAGTTCCCGTTGCATCTTTGCAACGCTCAAAATGACATGCTATGAAAGCAACAATATTATTGGCTGCATCCAAACCTTTTACAGGTGTGAGTATTTCCACCGGGTATATTATCGGGGCTGTGATAGCCCTGTTCATCCTTGGCTACCTGTTCTATTCACTTGTTAAACCTGAAAAATTTTAAAACATGCAGGACCATGAAATCTCTTCTGTCAATTATTTTACCATTATTAATATTCTGTGTGAATGCTGAGCTGGCAGCTCAAAAACAAAACCAGGGGGTGTTTTTGACCGCCTGTGACTTTACAAGCGGTAAAGCTTCTTTTGTCAATGATGGGACGGGTAAAGGATATCAGCTTCATTTAAATGAATTCATCAGGAGTTCTTCAATAAGAATAATTATCGGTGACACGGTTTTAACGTTTAAAAAGGATTCAATATTCGGATACCGTGATAAGAATAATTCATGCTTCCGCTTTTTTAAAAGATCCATTTATAAAATTCTGAATCCTTCGGAAAAAATCCTTCTGTATAGTAATACTTCCGAGTCAGATCTACCAAGAAACAAAACCCTGGTCACAAATTACTATTTCAGTAAAACTGCAGCTTCACCCCTGTATCCTCTGACCATACTTAACTTAGAGATAGTTTTCGGGAACGATGTTGTGTTTAACAAGTTGCTTGATATATACTTCCACTTCGATAGCGAATTGACCGCATATGACAGTACGAATAAAATCTACTTTCTTAACCGCATTTATGAAGAAAGCAGGCTCGAATCAGAACAAAAACATTATAAAATAAATGAATATGAGAGCAAGTGTTCTATTTTTAATGCTAACAGCAAATAGCCTCGGGCTTTTTGCGCAAGAAAATGCCAAACCTGAAAAGATACCGTTCGATGGTATTGACCAGACCTGGCAAAATGGGAACGACCGGAGGGATTCATCAGTTTTTCAGCACATGAAATATTTTACTCCCAGTATTTTAAGTGATATCAACTATACCCGTTCATTCAACAATCCCAACGATAACACTGTGGTAGGGTCCACCGCCCTAACGAGAAACAATGAAATTCAGCTCTCGGGCTTGCATTTCGGAGGTGACCTCAACTATAAAGGAGCAAGGGCAAGATTCATGACCCAGTTCGGGACCCGTTCCATCGTTGTCCCGCGCAATGACCTCAGCCCTTATAGGGGGCAGTACTCTCTTGCCAATGTGTACCGGTACATCAGTGAAGCTTATGCCGGTTATCATTTCAGTACATTATACGGGATCAATGTTGACGCTGGTTTATTTATGTCCTATGTAGGTTTGAATTCATACTACCAGGAGGAAAACTGGGAATACCAGGCATCGTTTACTTCGGATAACACACCCTGGTT
>Ga0182021_10002847_pt1 | contig 20310 bp, 20 predicted proteins | sample 612E3MmetaG_FD_120493 | JGI IMG/M metagenome (GOLD analysis project Ga0182021, IMG submission 120493) | Permafrost microbial communities from Stordalen Mire, Sweden - 612E3M metaG (Illumina Assembly) | ecosystem: Environmental > Terrestrial > Soil > Wetlands > Permafrost | place: Sweden... | reverse complement strand
ATCCAGGCCAGCGCCACGGCGAGCACGACCGCGATGCCGACGACCACGATCAGCCCGATGAGCAGCGCCGTGTTGTCCCCGCCCGAGCCAGTCGTGGACGAAGCGGCGCCCGGCGCGGTCGATGGCAAGGTCGATGGCGCGTCCGTGGGCAGACCGGGCGGCAGCGTTGCGCGTGCGTCCGGTGTCGCGGGCTTCGACGGCGCCGAAGCCGGGCCGGTCCCGGCCGCGTTGGTGGCTGTGACCGTGAACGTGTAGGCCGTACCGTTGGTCAGGCCCGTAACCGTGCACCAGAGCTTTCCGTTGGTGGAGCACGTTGCTCCACCCGGGGTGGCGGTCGCGGTGTATCCGGTGATCGGGCTGCCGCCGTCGCTCGAGGGTGCGGTCCAGGCGACTCGAGCCGAACGGTGCAGCGCATTGCCGGAGACACCGGTCGGAACTCCGGGGACGGCCGACGCGGCGGCCGACGAGGCCACGGGCGTCGGCGCGGCTGTCGGTGCGGCTGTCGGCGCAGGCGTCGGTGCGGCTGGCGGTGCGGGTGTCGGCGTGGGTGTCGGCGTGTCGGTCGGGATCAGTTGGAAGATGTACGGGGGAGGGGGCGGCGCCACGTACGTCTTGAAGGCGAAGTCTTCGGGGCCCATGCTCATCATCCCGGGGTCAACCCAGCCCCCCACGTTGATCCATGCCTGGTTGCCGCCACCGAGACCCGAGCTGGCGCCCCAGGCCTCCACGGAGGCGCCGGACTTCTGCGTGTTGAAGACGAGCGCGTAGTGGTCTCCGGCCGTGACGCTGGCCGGCGTCGAAAACGGGAAGTCGACCCAGCCCATGGTAGTGGGCACGAGCACATAGCTGGACGTCGCCAGCGGAGTGCCGTCAGGGACATACCCACAACCATGCGCACAATACGCGCCCTCCAGGGTCACGGTGAGGCCCCCGCTCGTCTTGTTGTTGCTCAGCAGTAACTCGGCATCGGTGAGCTGGCCGGTCTTGCCGGCCGTGAAGATTTGGGTGACGTCATCCGGGTAGTTCGAATAGCAGCCAGAATTGGGGGTAGTGCACTCAGGACCAGGCAAGGATTGATCCAGCACTGCACCGCCGCCTCTCGCCAGGCTGCACCCCGGCATCAAGCCCAGCATCAGCAGACCCGCGCATGCCGCAAGCGCACGACGTTTCATGGCCGAATGCCGACCTCGTGCCCCGACCCAGGACCCTTCGGAATCCATTACAACCCGCTCCTTTCCCCCGGCTCGGTCTTCCAAATCCGTCTCTCCGAGCCACAGGCAGCCTCGCCGGCCACTGTAAGAGCGAGTCTGGTGCCATGCAAGAAGTTGTTTGCGCCGCGTAAGGGCGCGCTTACGAATGCCGGTTCAGTCGGCGCGCAAGGTCGGATCGTCTGGCGGCACCAACCCGACATGGTGCCCCTCCTCGCTATGCCATCCAGACCGACCGCCGCCAACGCCGAACTCGATGCACGATGTGGTCATCGTGCCGACGCCAGCCCACTGTTCCGGTAGGCGAGTGGCGCCTCATCTGACGCTCCCCAAGGGGGGAGGGCGCACGAGCCAAACGAATTGTGGCGGGCTGGAGTTCTACGCCGGGAATTGAACCGGCCTCTACCGAAGTCGTCCAGGGGTGCTACTTGTGGACCGATGCTAGCCTGCGCCTGAAGCGCAACGTCAACGGGAGGGAGACGTGATCGATTCGAGAGGCGCGGACCCAGCGGTCAGATTGAATCAGCGCACACGGCGCGGTGTCCTGGCATGGATAGGGCTCGGCGTTCTTGCCGTATGCGTCCTGGAGTTCCTGGGCGCTCGATTGTTGATCGTCCAAGGGTTCGATTGGGTCGACCCGGTGATGCTGATCCCAGTCCCGTTGGTCATGGCGATTGGGCTCGGCATAGTGGGGACGGTCACGGAGTGGACCATCACAGACAATCAGTTGCGCCGTAGAGGTTGGCTTTCTCGGCCCGGCCGCGAGCCATCCGCCGTCGGGGAGCTCGGTCCACAACTCGAGATCGTCCACGAAACCAGGTCTACCTGGCGCATCCGGCCGTACGGACCCGCGATGTACGTGGCGCGCGGTCAAGCCGCATCCCTTGTCGGTGCAATGGGGCGGGCCGGAGTGCGCGTCGTCGACTGGCGTGGTGACTGGGAGCGCCGGCATCGGTTGCTCGACAGACTAGGTCTGCTGATCGGGCTGGCCGGCGGTGTGGGCCTGCTCGTGACGGTCGCACAGGGACCGCTGCGCGCTGTCGGTTTCGCAGCCTATTGCATGTTTTGGGGCGCCCTGATGCTGGGCTTCGCAATCGACTATCTGCCCTGGAGAATGCGGAGGAACCCAGCTCAAGTCGGCTGATCGGCCTGGCTCTGCCCCGGACGAGGGCGGGAGAGTAGTGAGACGATGCTGGTATCGACCAATGGCGCGGTCTGGACAGACCTCAACGAGACGAAGGTCTTCGGCCCTGGCGGTCTCGGCGGTGTTTCCGGTGGCGGCTCCGGCTTCGCCGGCCTGGGCTTCGTCGACAACAAGCAGGTCCTTTGGACTTCGCAGGACGGGCTGACCTGGCAGCGGCGAGCGCTGCCAGACGAACTGACGCAGTCCGGGGCCAGCGCCGCCAACCCGGCTTCGATCGATGGCGCGGTGGTCCTGCCAGGTGTGCGCCTGGAGTCCGGTCCCACCATCTCAAGCGCCTCCGGCTTTGCTCCCGGTGCGGGGGTCCACAGCTGTGCGACCGGCACCGGCCCAGACGCCACTCCGATATATGCGCCGGCCCTTTACGACTCCTCGGATGATGGCGCCAGTTGGGCGGCGGTCACCCTCCCGGGGGCCGCGGACGCTATCTACGTGTCGCTGTCCCTGGTCCGGCTCAACGACCACACCCTGATCGCCATAGAGTGGTACCAACAAGGCAACGTCGGTCCGAACTGGCTGTATTGGATCTCCTCGGACGGGTCGAACTGGAAGCCAGTCTCCTTTGTTCCGTTGGCCAACTTCTCGTTCCCAATGGCCTTGCCGGCCCATGAGGGCGGGCTCTTCTATTCCACTATGGATTGTCCCCCAGCCGGTTACTGCCACTTAGTCCTCAGCATGTACGCGCTGTCTGCGGACGACCACATCGTCACGCTGGACCAAGCCGGCGACATTCCGCCGGTGAATCCGGGCCCGGGAGTCGAATTGGCAATCGGCCCGGCGGGCGTCCTGGCCAGCGATGGTGGCTCCAATATGTGGCTCGGCGCCAGGACCTGATCCCCTCGCGTCTCCACGGAACCAAGTCCGCCCTGCTGGCCTGCGGTTTCGCTCTATTTGGTCATGGTTGGGCGGCATCGAGCTCGACAACGGGATAACCGCCAGAGTGGTCGCAGCGTTGGGCTCAACAGTCCGTCCCGCTGCCATCGACCGTTCTCGGATCTGCCCGCCACACTCCGGCCGCCTACGCCCACGGTCTGGCATTGGCCTTGCCAGAACAGGTTGCAATGGCGCGCCCGACAGGATTTGGACCACCGTTAACCACCAGGATTCCGCTCGAGTTCCGAGGTGAGTGGCTGGCAGCTGCGGAGGCCAAGTCGGCATGACCGCCCTCGCCCTCCTCACTGTCGAGCAGGTCCCGATCGATCTGCTCCGTCCCGACCCGGCAAACCCACGGCGCATCAGCGACGAGGAACTCGACTCCCTGGAGCGGAGCCTCCGCCAGTTCGGATTCGTCCAACCCGTTCTCGCGCGCAAGGATGACGGCACCGTCATCGGTGGCCACCAGCGCCTCCTGGCTGCTCGGCGACTCGGGCTGACCACCGTTCCCGTGACTTGGCTCGATCTGTCCGTGGACCAGGCGCAACTGCTCAACCTGGCGCTCAACAAGATCTCCGGCTCCTGGGACGAACAGCTCCTGGCCCGAATGCTGGCCGACCTGGAGGCCAGCCCGAGCATCGACTTGACCCTTTCAGGCTTCGGCGAGGACGAGATCAAGGATCTGCTCCATTCCTTGGAGACGCGAGAGAAGAAGGAGCGGGCGGAAGACTTCGATCTGGACTCCGCTCTGGAAGATGCAGCCCGCACTCCACGGACCAAACCTGGCGACCTATGGGCCCTGCGTGACCATCGCCTTCTGTGTGGTGACGCCACTGTGGCCGAGAACGTGGAGAGGCTCCTAGTCGGGGCTAAGGCCGCGATGGCGTTCACGGACCCGCCGTACAACGTCAGCCTCGGCGACCACGGTGGCCAGCAACGGGGAGCCCGCAAGCGCCGCATCGCCAACGACTCGATGGATCCGATCGCATGGGAGATATTCGTCCGGGCCTGGGGCCGGAACCTCCTCACCAGCGTGGACGGCGCCATCTACGTCTGCATGTCCAGCAAGGAGATGCCACTAGTCTCCCGAGTCCTAGCCGAAGAAGGCGGCCACTGGAGTGACACGCTGATCTGGAGAAAGGACCGGTTCGTTCTCGGTAGAGCCGACTATCAGCGGGCATACGAACCGATCTGGTTCGGCTGGCGGGAAGGTGCCTGCCACCACTGGTGCGGCGATCGAGACCAGGACGACGTCTGGGAGATCAACCGACCATCGGACGCTCCGCTCCACCCAACGATGAAGCCTCTTCCGTTGATGGAGCGTGCGATCGCTAACAGCTCCACTCCGGCAGATCTGGTCCTCGACATGTTCGCCGGCTCAGGGAGCACCCTCATCGCCTGCGAGCGGACTGGCCGACGCTGTGCGGCGCTCGAACTCGATCCCCGCTATGCGGACGTGATCCTGGCCCGCTTCGAGAGGTTCAGCGGCGAGACTGCGAAGAGGATCGATGGCTAGGGCGACCGGGCTTGCCCAGGCTGGTAGCTCGGTATCGCTCCAGCTCCTGCGTGGTGATGACGTAGGTCTTGCCGAAGAGCCGGGCGGCAAGTCTCCCGCCCTGGACCTGGTGGCGCAGGGTCGCTGCGCTAATGCCGAGTTCGGCTGCTGCCTCGGTGAGGGTCAACATCCCCTACTCCCCCTCGGGCTCGGCCATGAGATCGGACTCGATCTCGGAGAGCCAGCCCTCCAGGCACTGCCCCCCGCCTTCGTCGGTACCCATCCCGACCTGGTAGGCATCCAGGCGGTAGGTGTTGTAGCCGGCGTGGCGGAGGGTGCGCTGGTACTCGGTCCAGCGGTCGGTCCATTCCTGCCAGGCCGCACGCACTTCTTCGAGTTCGTCGCGAAGCTCGTTGGCCTTGTCGGTCGTGATCATGGCTTCTCCTTACTTGGCTTCGGGGGCGTACTCGCCCTCGTTGAAGAGGCGGTCGCTGAGGGCCTGGAGCATCCGGCGGGTCTCGACCATGTCGCCGACGTGGCCCCAATGGATCTGCTCGGGAGCCGGCGCGTCGTCGTGGTTCTCGATCGCCTCGTGAATGCGCTCGATCAAGACGAGGGCATCGGCGTGGGCCGCCATATAGGCATCGAGGGCGGTGGGCTTGGTCGGCATCTGGGTCTCCTTGGTGGCTTTTGCTGGTCACATACACGCTCGGTACCGGCCAGATTTGGATGTGCCTATCGGCACGTTCAGATCGGGGGTAGGCGCGGCGAAACGAGGGCGCGCGTGGGACGCGGAAGCGACGCGTTGGGCAACCAGCCAAGCCCTGCGCAATCGGCCCACGTGAGGGCCGTGTCGGGCCCACGCGCGGCAGGGGCGGAAGGAGCCAGCGTGCGGTGTGGGCCCAGCAGAAACCGACACGATGGCGAGATAGCGACCCGCCGCTCTCTGACGGCCGCTCCGTCAGCGGCCGCTGACAACCGTTGGTAATGCGATGGTAATCAGACGCCGCTGCTCCTTCGCCAAGACCGACGGCGAAGCCTGCGCCATGGCGCCCCTGCACGACCGGCCCTACTGCTTCAGCCACGATCCCGAGCGGGCGGCAGACGCAGCCGAGGCACGACGACTCGGTGGTCTGCGCCGGCGCAAGGAGGGCACGATCGCGGTCGCCTACGACTTGCCCGGGCTCGACAGCGTTACCGGCATACGTCGGCTCCTCGACGTCGTGGTCACCGATGGGATCGGTCTCGACAACGGCATCCCCAGGCTTCGAGTCCTGATCTCGACTGCTGTCGCCGCAACCAACCTGCTCAAGGTCGGCGAGTTCGAGGACCGTGTGGCGGCCCTGGAGGCCGCGATCGCTCACGGTCAGTCCGACGAGGACGCCGCCTTCGGGGCCGAGGAGAACCGATGACACTGGAACGCCGACTCGACGGCATCGAGAAGAACCTATCTCCTACTCAGCTCGTCCTGCGCTGGCTGGCCGAGGCTCATGCCTTCGGGAGCCTGGAAGCCTACGTTGGCTCGCTCCTGGATCTACCCGGCAACCAGCAGCCGATCGACCGTCTCTGCCGTGACGCCCACGACGGTGTCCGGGCGAGCCTGCGAGGCAAACGGCCCGAAGTCGTCGATGCCGCGGTCCGGAGCGCTCTGCGCGAGACCGTGTTTCGGTATGAGCTGGTGCTGGGCATCTACGTGGCCGCAAAGGAGCTGCTGGATCGCGAGACGTTGCTCGAAGCTCTCTTCGCTTCCCAGCTGGCTCTGCTCGTGAGGGACGAGCGCAACCAACGCCCCGCGGATGAGTCGCATCTTGCGTACCTGGGTCAATGCCGTGATCTCACCGCCGGGGCGGTGAGCGAGTTACTGGCGGCCCAGGCTGCCCGAGCCACTGTCGAGGCCCGCTACCTACAAGGCCAGGCAGCCCTCTTCCCGGACGTGGCCGAGGCGTTCGACGACCAAGTCCGTCGCAGTCAACAACTCGCGGAGATGGCAGCCGACATGGCCGAACTGGATGGCGTCGAACCGGAAGAGAGAGGCGAACCCGCTGCACCCGCGTGGCGAGTGGACCAGCTTGTTGCCGATCTCGTGGAACCGGCCAGGTCTACCGCCCTGGAGAAGCTCGGCGAGGGTTCGAGAGCGCTCAGCATCGCCAGCGACTGGCTGAAGACGAAGTTCTCGGCCGGGTCAGTCGCGATGGATCGGCCAGATGCCGCCGCCCAGGCATGATGTCCAGCCCTCAGCTGCGGGACAAGCGGGACAACTAGAACCGCTGTCCCGGGACATGTCCCGGCAACTCCGGCCGGTGCTCTTGTCAGCCCCGTAACCCTGCTGAGGTGACTGATCCCGCCTCGGTAACCTCGGTGTCAGTGCGCGGGCCCGCGGCGTAACCTGGCGAGGTTACAGGGCGGTAACCGAGCCGAGGTTACGAGGCTCCAGCTCGCGCTCTCGGTCGGAGACCGAAGCGCGCACCCTCCGTCACCAACCGAGACGGCGGCAGAGGTCCGTCGCGTATGACCGTCCGCCGGAGTCCCAGATCTCGATGTGAGCGTTCGTCCAATACCCCTCGCAGACAAGCGAATCCCCCGACGGCGCCAGCGGGTGCGCGTACTTGATCCAGGTTCCGTCAGCGGGAGGGTAGGCCGCGCCGAAGGCATTACAGACCGGCAGGTCGGCAAGGACGGTGGCGTTGTGACCTTCCACCTGGAGCCCACAAGCAGCGGTCGAGATGGGGGTGAAGACCGGCTTGCGCGTGGGCGCCGACGTGGGCGTTGGCGGGGGAATGCCATTGGCGAGGTCGACCAGTCGCGAACAGATAGACGTGCCGTATAGGTTCAGGGAGCCCTGATCGCGAACCGTGAAGAGATCGCCCGCGTAATGGACCTGGCAGATCGACGCGCCGGCCGGCTGCTGTCCGCCGGAGTACACGTACCAGGTTCCTCCGTCAGTGGTTTGGGTCAGCATCGAGTCGCACTGGGCTTGAGCGTCGGCCCCTTGTACCGTCACACTCACGGCCGCGCCGTTGAGCCCGACCGAGCACGAGGGCGTTACTGCGCCCACGAAGTAGCCGCGAAAATCAGGGCTCAGCGCGAAGAGCGCGCCCAGGCCAACGCACAGGGCGAGTACGAAGACCGCGGCCAGCCGCCACCAGGGGACGCCGCTCTTGGGCGCCACGGCATAGACGATCTGCGGCTGGTACTGAGGGGCAGCAGGAGGCGGAGGAGCATAGGAGCTCTGGGGCGTGGCGGCCGCCTGGGGCGATCCACAACGCGGGCAATACCTAGGGTTAGGACCTACTGGCGCACCACATCTCGGGCACCATTTGTCGGCCCCTGCTCCGCCAGCCGTACTCGCCACCGGACTCCCCTAGCTCGCCTCTCGTTTCCAGCGAGCTATGCCCAAGATGCTACGCCTCGGCGGGTCGTCCGAGCGAGCCAATGGCGCTCACTATGGAACGACCGTGTCGTGCGAGTCGAGTCAGGCCGACGCTCTTGGGTCGGGGCACATGCCAGAGGCGTCCGTGGCCGAGCGCCTGAAAGGCAGTATTTCAGTTTGGCGTTGACGTGCGAAGAAGCCCAGCCAGGCGGTCTGGGCTTCTTCGTGTTTCCGAAGCCGAGGTCACCTGTAGGGGGCAACAGCCGGCTCCTGGGGGTGGCAAGCGCTGAGGGCGGCGCTCGCCACGCTGACCATCCCAAGACGCGCGCTAGCAGTTGGTCAACCCTTGGCCGGTGCCCGCTTTCACCCAGAACGTGTAGAAGTTGTAGCTGTTGCTCAACACGGTCCACGGATCTCTTGAACAGCGCTGATCCCAGATGCCCGTGGTGGTGACCCACTTGCTCCATGATGAGCCGGCCTTGAGTTCGAGGCCGCTGGCGTCCGCTCCGAAGTAGACGTAGAAGGGCGTCTGCGTGGTACCCGCCGTCTCGAAGTGGAACCCGACCTCGGCTCCGCCGGAATTGCCGACGTACCCCGGTCGCCCGTCGTACCTGTAGATGAAGGCTGGAGACATCAAATAGGACGTCATGCCAGGCACCGCCACTCCCCAGATGCCGGTCGTGCCTCCGTAGTAGCTGATGGTGTATGACGCGCCGACCGCGTGGGCGCCGCTCGGCAATTGGTCTTGGTCAATGAACGTACACATCTGCGTTCCGCCCGCGCAGTTCCCCCCCATTCCGCCAGCGACAGGTACATCCCATTCGATGAATGCCTTGGGGCTATAGGCTACGTGAAGCTGCCCTGATCCGTCCTTCCGCGTGCCCTGGTACCAACCGGTCCTGATCATCCCTCCGTAGTACATGCCCATTTGCACGTAGGCTTCGGCTTCGTTGGTCGTGATGGTGGCGATCGGCGAGGTGATCTCCCTCGTGTGCGGCGCGGAGATCGACCCCGTGACGCCGCTCCAACCTTCGTATGGCCAGGCCATGGTCCCAGAGCAATGGTTCGTTGAGTTGGACGAGGCGGTGTACTCGTACGCCTCGCCCAAGCCGCTGCCATCGCAGACAGTGGGCGAAGCCGCTGGGGCTTTGGCAGCATTCCTCGGAGTAAGCGGAACCGCGGCCGCCGATCCGGGTAGAGCCATAGCCAGAAGGAGTCCTGCCAGGAGCCCTGCGCGCAGACTCCCCGAGCCAGCTACGGTCTTGTGGATCCCCATGGTGCTCCTCCTCGCCGTGCACATCCGACTTGGACGTCGTGTGGTCCGGGTCACGGCCCTCACAGACTACCATCCCAAATGGCGCCCTCGATGCGCCCGTGGGAGGAATTCGCTCAGTAGCCTCGGCGAGTGGCGAGCGAGCATTCACACACGGTTGCGTTCTCCGCCGTTGGGCCCGTTGACCCTGATCCTGGGGCCTCCCCCCAGATGCGGTCTTCGAGTTGGACACGGCACCGACAGCACGTGCGAGCTCGGCGGCGGAGAGTGGCAACTGGACTTGCCGCGAGCCAGAAAGGCCAGCCAAGGAATAAGCCTTACGCTTCGCCGGCCAGAGTACGGCCGCCCTCCTACGACTCCAAACCGCCAGGATCTGTTGGTGGGTGATTGATCGGGGCTCGTCGGGCTGAGGGTCAAATCGACACCATGAAACCATCGTGTCGCAACCCACCGCTCTGGCTGCCGCTGTCGAGCGTCTGCCTTCCAAGCTGAATGTCGCGGGTTCGAGACCCGTCTCCCGCTCCACTTCCCTTTTCCAAGCTCAGCCTTCCCTTGACTTACTTGGGTGGCTTCACCTGCACAACCCCGAGTTCCGCCTGGATGGCTTCCTCGAATGCGTCCAGTGCATCCCGGCCGGCCCTGTCTACTGCCTCCCACCCGGGTACGTCGCCAGGGATCAGCCGGTAGCCACCCCGCTCCCCTTGGACGGCAAAACCCAGCACGCTATCCATGGCAACGTCCAAGCGGTCGGTAGCCTTGCGAGTGTCTGGCTGGCGGCTAATGAGGCGCAATTCCCGCACCCATCGGCCCCAATCACGCGGCATCTGCACCGTCACGTCAGTCGGCATGTTGCCCTTCTGGCGGCCGAATACCTCGGAGTCCACCCCGATGAGCGTGGCGTCGGCGGCCTGCGCTATGGAGATGGCGAGTTCACGGACCCGGTCAGCGAACCGGGCAGCCCGCACCTCCTCCCGGTCGGCGTCAGCCATCTGCTTGGCGGCCAGGGCCGACTCGCGGGCCGCGTCCGCTGCAATCTTGGCTGCCTCCCGTGCCGACCCTGCGCTGATCCGTCCCCCGATCGCGACGCCAGCCAACCCCGTCAGCGCGGCCCCCGCGAGGCCGAGGACGGCTGCCAGAACGGTGGCCAGACTTTGATCCATGGCCTAGCCTTCGCCCGCTTCTAGTTCGACCGGCGGCCGGCCGAGTTCGGTTCGGAAGGCAACTTCGAATGTCGCTACCGCGTGTTCGTATGCCGTGACAACCGACTCCCACAGGTCGTCCTTGGGACTACCGACCGTCCTCGTCCCGTACACATAGCCGAGTTTCACCCAGGCCGTCGTCAGGCCCTCCACCGCGTCATAGGCAACCTGGGTTCTAACCAGCAGCCGCAGTTCCTGGCCCACCTGTCCAACAGTGACGGCGGGTTCCGGGTTTGGCACCTTCCTGCCCTCACCTCGTTCCACCGCCCACGTCCAGGTCAGCAAATGGCGGTCCGCCACGTCCAACATCTGCGCCGCCAGTTCGCGAACACGATCGGCGAATCGGGAATCTCGCGCGTCGCGAAGATTCTCAGTCGTCGTCTGCCGGGCAGCCCAAGCGGTAATTCCGGCGCCAAGAACGCCGCCAGCCACCCCCGCCCCGCCGCCCACCAGTGCGCCCTGGACGGCCGGGTCGTTGATCCGCACGCCCAGCAAGGCTGCCCCTGCAAAGCCGACCACAGCCGCGGCAGCCGCGACCAGGACCACAGCCCAACGTCCGCGGTTGCTCATGTTCGAGGGGAGTCGGGATCGTGATTTGCCGTAGACATGCTCGCCGGCAGGCTAGGCGGTATGGGCAGGACGGGAATCCGTTGAATGGGTGGGCGCCCGAGTTCCACGCGGATGGCGTCCTCAAACTTCAGCGACTCGTCAATCCATGCCCGGTATGCCTGCCGCCAGTCGTTCACGTTTTCCGCAGTAGGGTGACTCACGACGATGTTGACGAGGTACGCGAAGAACAGCGTGCCCATGAACTTCCCGATACCTTCGTAGGTTCCGAGCAAGCGGACCAGCAGCCGCAGTTGTTGGGCTGTCCTGGCGATCGAGGCCAGTTCCACGGCCGGCCACTCGGGGACATCGCGCTTCGAGACAGCGGCCACCACCGCGGCGTCACACGAGGTCATGTAGCGTCTGGCGTCGTCGAGTAGCTGCGAGGCCAGTTCTCGGACCCGATCCGCGAAAAGGGCGGCCCTGGCTTCCTCCCTGTCCGCGTCCGCGGTTTCCTTGGCTATGGCGGCAGACTCCCGCGCCGCGTCGGCGGAGGACTTGGCGGTGTCGCGCGCGGCGTTGCCGCTGATCCGACCACCGACCACCACACCGCCAAGGCCGACAACGGCGACCAAGACGACTCCGGCCAGCGTGATGAGTGCCGCGAGAACGATCGCCCACCCTTGGTCCATGCCGCGATTGTCGCAGGACCGGCTGACTGTGACCGACCGAACCTGCACCGTGTGCAGCGGCCCAATGCCCGCCGACGTCCGACGGGATTGACATAGCGCCTACTGCAACCCGCCTTTTGCAAGGCTGCGTTCAACGCCCGATACCGATCCGCTGCCACGATGTCCGACTGCCACTCCCGATCACGCCAAATCTGGCGGGATCGAGTTTCCCGCTCGTGCAAGCAGCGCCCTCGATATGGTCCAGCATGTGGTCATGGCCGAATGTGCACGATGGCTGCATTGTCGGCACCAGACCGGACGCGCAGGAATAGGGCTCACACGACACGGGTGACTGTGCGGAGCGGCGAGTGCCAGTTTTCAGCTGCACGGTCTTCGGACGGAGTCGATCGCCGTTGATGACTGTTGCCGCTTCGGCCGCCGGTGGCCTGGACTCCTAGAAATGCGGTTGATCCAACTCCCCGCTGATCGCTCCGGTTGCGTCGCGGGCGACGATCCTGAGGATCTTGCCTCGTTCCGGCCACCAGGCTAGGTAGAAGCCATGGCCTAGGCTGGCTGTGACATCCGCGCCGGACTCCAGCTCGACATCGACAGTCGTAGCCAGTGTCCCCGAATGCCCGATCACCATGTCGAAGCTGTCTGAACCCCCGGCCCCGATGAGGAAGTCGAGTCTTGAGCTATCCGTCGAAGTGAAGCGCCCGTACGAGGAAGTCGCGCTCCCCACGGTTCCGGAGCGGTCCCAGTAGAACCGGCACGTAGCGTTGTTGGTTCCATCCGTGAAGAGGGCCACCGCCCCGTTTCCACGACCATCGACCACGCTGAAGGGGAGACCGAAGTCTATCGGTCTGCTCGCAAGCGTCTTGTCTGAAACCACGCCATTGCCGCAGGTAGCCTCGGCTCGGGCAATCAGCACAGAGTCCTGGGGAAGCGGTACTGCCGTCCAAGCGTCTACTGGCTGAACGGCCGATCCGTCCGGGCGAAGCAAGAGGAAGCCGGCGAGCAGAACCGCCACAACGAGGCTGGCTGCGCGGAGTAGCAGCCACCGGCCGCCACGGTTCTTTCTGGCTCCTACGAGTTCGGGCCGAGTCGGGACTGAGATGTCCGCGAAGGCCGAGCGTATTCGTTCGGAGAGCGCATCATCGTCCATCGTGGTTCCTCGTATTCGGTGTCGGCTCGAGTCGCTGTCGAAGCCTTGCAAGCGCCCGATGCAGATGGGCCGTCACCGCGCCTTCCGTTATGCCCAGCGACAAGGCCGTGCCTCGTGTGTCTAGTCCAATGAGGATGCGGAGCGCAACGACCTGGCGCTGTCGCAGAGGCAGCGCCGCGACGGCGCGAATCACATCGGGGTCCGCAACGCGTGACTCATCCAGAATTGACATTCCGGCTGCCAGTGGCAGGAGTCGCTGAATTCGCCGCCACGACGAGACGGCATCGTTTAGGGCGACTCGGATGACCCACGCGATCGGCTTCTCTTGTCCAGATACGGCGTCCCAACGTTCCAGAGCGCGCAGGTAGGCATTAGCGACTGCGTCCTCGGCCGCCTGCCGGTTACGCGTGACGACCAGCACCGCCCTGTACACAGCGGGGTAGGTGGCCTCAAAGAACTCGTGGAATGCCGGCGATCGCTCCTCCGACACTTCGACTGGCCTCGTCGTCAGACTGATCGTTGCCTCCATGTCCTATCAACGTTTGAGGGGCCCCTCGCACTTACACGCCCGCAGAAATCGGCGAATGTCAGAAGACTCCCTCAGGGTCATCAACTCGACCGGCCAGATACGCCGCCAGGTAGAACCCCTGCAGATCCATGACATTGTCGGGCGAAGCTGCCGGATAGTGCCAGTAGCCTCGGTCGTCCGCGAATAGGGCTGAGACCTCGCTCCCGCCTGCGGAGAGTTGGCCCAGTCTCCGCGCGATTGCGTTTGAGAACAGGTCTGGTTCGTGGCTCGCATCTGAGCTGAACGCCCCGGACGCCAGCCGTCGTGTGCCAACGTAGTCCTTCGATCGAGCGCACGTGTCGTTCAGACCGAGTGCCTGCCCCCACAACCAGGCCGCGTATGCCTCAGGAACGGAACCGAACGTCGCGGCCGACACGTACGAGGGTGCGAGGGCAGGTCTGATTGGCAGTCCAATGAGTGGGGCCATGGCGGCGAAGCTGAGGGTGTCCGTGTCGCCTGAGCTCAGCTTGGAGGCGCGGTTTCGCAATGCGGTGACTACTCCCTCGGGAATCGGCCGGCCGAGCGACTTGGCGAGCGAAACGATGAAGTAGGCGCGCCGGCCCTCGCCCCCTTTCACACCGCCCTGTGCAATTCCATCCAGCCAAGCGGACTCTTCAGCCGAGACCGCTTTCTGGTCGAATGCTTGCCCGGTGGAACGGGCCAGCATCACCCCAAAGTAAGTCGTCTCCGGGTCGGGTACGGGTGCCTTCTGCATCCATCCAGAAGGGCCCGCTGAGGAAGAGATAGTCTCCAGTCCTCGATCCGGGACGGTCCATCCGAGTTCGATCGCCATCCAGGTGGCATGAGGATCCCCCAGAGAAGGTTGAGATGACGTAGCGATCAAACCATCGGAGAGGGCACCCGGACTTGCCGAAGGGGCGGGGATTTCGATCGCAATGCCGTTATCCCTGGCGATCTGCTTCACGGCTGCCCGCACAGTCAAATCGGCGGGCGACACATCCTGGTGGGTTGCGCCAACAAGCTCCTCCAGCCGTAGGGCAAGATTCTTGGCTTCACGAGCGCGTGTTCCTTGGTCGAGGGAACTATCGGCGACCTGCCAGACTGGGATTATGTGGTCGAGGCCCTCGGCGACGGGTTGAGGACTGTCTGTAACTCCCGGTAGCTCGTGGTCAACCTTGGTGGCAACCTCGCTCGGGATCTGGATGCCCATAAGTGTCAAGAGTCCCGTCGCCCGAGCGGTCGCCGTCCAATCGGTAGGCTGACTTGGAGCCCAACGGTACAGTCCACCGTCTCGGAACTGTTCGAGAGATCGGCTCACATCGTCCGCACCGGGCGGTCGGCCCAGATCAACCAGGGCGCTGACCGCGAGACTCAGATTCTCAAGCGGGGGCAGTCCGTCCGCGGGTTGTGGATCTCTGACGATTGCATCGAGCCACTCCTGGCAAGCTGATGGCACAAGCCCGACGGGCGTAATCCTCAGGGCGGACGCCGCATGAAGCATCCAACTGGTTCTGTACAGGGAAGGCTGCGCGGCCAGATTCGGGATGGAGCTGTATCCGCCCGCATCCTGCGCGGTCCAGGTCCAACTCTCCTGAAGGTAGGCCGACAGGGCGGAGTCAGGGTCGGCCACCACCAGAGGAGATGAAGTGGGGAGCGAACACGCATTCACGACGGCCAGGCAGACGAACGCTAATGCGGCCGCCTGCCTGGGCCAGCCGGGGCGGAACGTTGGGCCGAGACCCATGGCCTAGGTCAGCCCTATCGGGCTGGAATCAAGATCACGGGATCACGTAGCTCGCCGTGTTGGCCCACCATGAGCCACCCAAGTTTATGTGATAGGTCGACGTCTCAGTGAAGCCATTGAGACTGTAGCCTTGCACGTGGATCCCATAGGTGTAGTTGTAGACGTTCCATGACTGTTGCCCGGTGATCGCGTCCGGGCAGTAGCTGTACCCGTTCGTGATGGGCGAGAAACCAACGCCCCCGCCAGCCGGAAGCGAGAACGTGACGCCAGTCATTGCCCAGCCGGAAGCGGTCCATGTGTCGCAGTTCTGGATCGAGTCGGCGTTCCAGGGAATCTGGCCCCCCCAGTAGGTCCTAGAGACCGTGTCGAGATAGATGTCTTGGGGGTAGCCGGTCCAGGGATTGTTGTTCGTGAGCGTGATGTTGCTGCGAAAGCCGGTGTAGAGAGTGCCACCGTTGTTGGGGTAGCCGGGGGCATACCCCCAGTTGGACGCCCCAGCCGACATCGTGCAGGCGCTTGACACCTGGAAGATGTAGCCGCTCGGGACCACGTTGCGGCAGTCCGTGTTCCAATTAGTGACCGAACTGGAGCTGGCCGTCACTGACGACGCGACTCGCGGATCACTCGTCGTGGCCAGTCCCAGAGCAACTGCTTGTGACTGAGACAGATCAGCATTGACCTTGGTTCTAAGCCTCGGATCGTTGGTGATGACCACTACGGTGCCCGTCGAGTTCCGAGACACGACCCTTACACCCGCAGCCGTGGTCGGCCCAGCAGCTGAGACTGGAGCCGTTCCTGCGATCATCAGCGCCAGGGCGCAGATTGGCACAACCAATCGTTTCATTGGATCCTCCTCAAAGTTGCGACCCGGGGTCTCGCCCCATTTGATCCGCCAGTCGAGTATCAGATGACGGAGGGAAGCAGGCGAATAGGCATAATGCCGTAGAGGGCTCCACGCGTGAGTGTCAGCGCAGTCCTAACCCCATGACCTGATAGTGATCGACGAATCGCTCAGGGTCTCCCGGCGACCACCGGGGGCTTTCACACAGCCTTGGACATGCTTCCCTCGCGACGCCTCTCGACTACTGCACCGTGTAGGAAGCCTGCGCCAGCACGCTACCGCCCGAATCAAACACGTACATCGTGTATGACCCCGGGATAAAGAAGGCACATACATAGCCATAGGCGAGAAGATCGCCCAAGGACCCAGTGTCGCTCAGATACCACGATCCTCCGCTCTGCTGCGTAAATCCCCACTCCTGAACAGACTTGGTGTCGAAGACGCCTGCCCCCTGGACTGTGCCTTCCTTGATTGTGATCTCGTCGGTCGCCGGCACCGAAGCCGGCAGTTGGATGGTGATCGTATGCGTCTCGCCAGTGCACGTGTAGGTGGAGGGGACAATTGACAGGCTGCCGGCCGGAGACAGGTGGCTGCCACCGCCAGCCGTCATCATGAATGCGCCTGCGATGATGACCACGACCAATCCGATCGCACCCAGGGCCACGAAAATGGTGGTCCAGTTTCGGCTAGCAACGATCGGTGCGTAGCCGAATCCCTGATATCCAGAGGGTTGGCCATAGCCCTGGGGCGGCGTGGCCGGCGGCTGTGAGTAGGCCTGCGGTTGGCTATAGCCCTGGGGCGGCGTGGCCGGCGGCTGTGAGTAGGCCTGCGGTTGGCTATAGCCCTGGGGCGGCGTGGCCGGCGGCTGTGAGTAGGCCTGCGGCGTGGAACCCGTCACGGATAGGCCTCCCAGGACCACCACAGGACCCGGTTCGGGCTGCCGAGCAGCACGACTGTCGTAGCCGCAGTTGCCGCATTGAGTGTAGCCAGGGTAGAGCGGCGCGTGGCAGCGCTGGCAGGTGGAAGGGGCTGCCTGTTGCTGCGGCGGCATGGCCGGCGCGCCAACATATCGGAAGTCGAGCCCACACCTCTGGCAGATCGGATAGTCGCCCAGGCGCGGCGTCGCGCAGCGTGGGCACTGGCTCGTCATCGGGTCTCCTTTGCTGGACACCAAATAGCGCCAGGCGCTGGCCTGGTTCGGCTACTACCAGGAAATGCTCGGGGCGTCGCTCGCGCTGGCAGTGTACGAGTGCAGCATAGGTGGCGGTGATGCGCCCCAAGCGAGGATTTCCCCGAGAAGTTGGTACCTGCCAGGCCAGTCGGGGCGTCACGATCGCTGGATCGTGACAGGGCGCTACTCGGGCTCGAGTCCACGCGGGTCACCGACGGCCCGCCATAAGCGTCGGCCGAACGCCACAGCCGTTTGTTCGCGGCTGGGGTCCGCTGTCCCAGTCAGCCGTGTCCACTGCCAGAGATCTACAGCTAGGGGCAAAGAACTCATGTTCATCCCCGTGCCGTCCTCGTCGAGCCTGCGTGACTGTGAACCCAGCACGCGCACGTCCAAGAACACCTGATGGGCTGGCGGGATCTGGAGCCCGCTCGCAGACAGCACGCCCCGGATGAGGTCGGCGAACGGAGTGACGCCCAGGTATGAGCTCGCTGATGCGGCGCGTAAGAAGATGGTCCCGTCGGTGTAGCGTGCCGCCACTTGGAGTCCGCCGACGAGGATCACCCGATCCTCACGGTGGTAGATCGGCTTCAGTCCGAGAACGGCCGGAGTGGTGAAGATGGACCCCGATCCGGCGCGGCCCGATCGCGTCAACAGATTGGCTAACGATCCCTCGCCGAGAGGCGGAAAGGGAACCGCGACTATCTGCGTCACGTACGGGGCGGCACCGGTGTCGAGCAACTCAGCACCGGGGCTAGCCCCGTGGATCTCGTCGGCACGTCTGTATACGGAGGTCGGACCCGCCGTACCTCTCGCGACCAGCGCATCGATTGTCGCCTTGTCGGTCACGGGATCAGAGCCACCCGGGTTGCGAAGGTAGATCCGACCGTTGCGAGCAAGAAGGTGAGGTGTTTGTGCTGATGACTCGACGCGGGCGGCCACGACAACCCGGCCTGGTTCGTCAGGCGACGGGATCTGGACCGTGTCCCAAGTGGGCAATGGGCTGACGTGGCCGACGACACAGTCGCTGACACGGCGGATCCAATCCTCGCCGGGCTCAAGCCCCGGAAAGGCGTCGATTGTGTTGTCGCTTGCCTTCGCCGTCGTCCCCCAGAGAACGAAACCTCCAAGCCGGTTGGCGAAAGCGCAGACCGCCTTCTCAACATCCGGGCAATCGAACAGCTCCTTGAACTCAAAGAAGAGCGTTTCGCCCTTCCCTTCCGCTCGGAGGCGGTTGAGGAGCGCCGAGTCCCATCGTTGGAGTGGCTCTGGAACAAGATCGTCGAGTATGGTCACGGAACGATTATCGGCCTCGCTGGTCGAATGTTCATGACGACCTGACGCACTCATCGTGTCGGCCGGCTGAGCCACTTTCTCGCGTAGCGGTCACGCCGCCACTGCGGTGGCCCGGACCCGGAGCAATGTGGCAATGAGCTCGTCCACCTCGCCCGAGGCGAAAAGGCCATCCGGGCCGCGGGGGGTGATGTCCGTGAACGGCGACTCGTAGAGCAGCACCGCCGGCATGACGCCGTGCTCCGTGAGGTGATCGACGATCAGGTTGACGAACTCGATCTGGTTGGCGCCGAGAGTCTTGCCGGCGAGGAACCCAGCCAGGGCCTCTTTGGCGGCCCCCCGATCGAGGCCGACGAGCGACCGAACGAATAGGCCGAGGCCGCTCGACTCCTTCTTGGCTCGGTCGATCTGCTCGGGGCCGCCAACGCCGCTCTCCACGAGCATGCGCTCCAATTCGGTGATGTCTGTGGCCGTGAGCGGGCGGTTCATCCGTAGCTTCGCGATTGCGGCGTGATCCTGATGCTCACGCAGAAAGACCCGGGCCTTGGCGCGGAACTTCTCGAAGTCCCAGCCTGCGGCGAGGCCGGGGAGTTCGACCTTCTCCTCGGGCCCCATCTCGTCCTCGAAGTCGGCGAAGACCACACGACGCTTCTGCTTCTCGATGAGCTTGGCGAGGTCCCGGAGGCGGCGCCGCACCAGCTCCAGCATCGGGACGGTGACGTTGACCCACCACTCGTCCGTCTGGATCTCGGCGATCAGCGGCAACTGGGCCCGAACCATTGGGATTGCGGCCTTCTCTTCCAGCAGGCCGGCGATCGTCTTGACTTGATCGCGGAGCTTCTCGAAGCCGGTACCGGCATGGAGAACGCATAGCTGCAGATTCAGGATGAGGAGATCAAAGCGCTTGGCCTCCTCCGACTCTGGGTCAAGCTCGGCCGGAAGACCCGCCACATTGCGCCCAAGCGCAGAAGCCTGCTCGACCGACAACGTCGCCCATGCCTCTGGCTTCGCGTACGTCTCTACGAGTCGTCGCTGCGGGCGAACCAGGAAGTTGTCCAGGTTCATCGCGGCAACTTCGCGATGAAGCGATTCGGCTAGGGCGCCGCGTACACCTGCATCGGTTGTTGGGTCGCCGAACGGCGTCAGGACCGTCGCCGCGGCCGCAGGACCACCGGCCGGAACCAGACGTTTGTCCAGAGCCCCCACTACCTCCAGCCGCCTGACGAAGAGCCGTTTCCCCAGCGACTCCCCCGCCGACCCCTCAGTCATCTCCGGGTTCTGGCCGAAGAACTCCAGGTTGCCGCAGTAGTCGAAGAGCTGGAAGCAGTCCTTGTCCTGGCCGGGTTCGAACAGGTTGGGACAGAGGCGCGTGCCTCGGCCCAGCATCTGCCAGAACTTGGTCTTCGAGCGGACCATCTTGAAGAAGACCAGGTTCACAACCTCGGGGATGTCGATACCCGTGTCGAGCATGTCCACCGAGATGGCGATGTGCGGCGAGCGCTCCTTGTTCGAGAAGTCATCGATGAGGTTCTGAGCGTACTCGGTGCGATATGTCACTGCGCGGGCGAAATGGCCGTGGTAGTTCGGGTAGTTGGCGTTGAACCGCTCGGCGATGAAGTCCGCGTGGTCTTGGTTCTTGGCAAAGACGATGGTCTTGCCCAGGCGGTCCCCACCGGCCACCGACAGGCCGCGGGTCATTACGTGCGCGAGGACCTTGTCGACGGTGTCCTTGTT
>Ga0182021_10002846_pt1 | contig 20310 bp, 14 predicted proteins | sample 612E3MmetaG_FD_120493 | JGI IMG/M metagenome (GOLD analysis project Ga0182021, IMG submission 120493) | Permafrost microbial communities from Stordalen Mire, Sweden - 612E3M metaG (Illumina Assembly) | ecosystem: Environmental > Terrestrial > Soil > Wetlands > Permafrost | place: Sweden... | reverse complement strand
CTGCCGGGCTCGACTTTGGCCGGGCGGGTTTCGCACCCGCTGGACGACTTCTCGGAATTTCATGAATTACCGCATGTCTTCATTCCCTTCCGACCAGCATTGCCTGGTCGCACCGTGAGCGAGGGCGTGAGCGTGTTCGGGTGGGGTGCGCGGGAGGCGGGCCGCGTAGGGCGAGGGCGTGACCCACTCCCACGCTGGTCGCTACCGCTACCGCTCACGCTGGCCGAGCCACATCTGGCTAGATGCGCCGGTAGCCGAGCCGCCAGATGCGGATTCCTGCCGTCTCGCACTGTCGTTCCCGTCGCGAACGCGCAGCAAAGGGGCTCTCGCGCAGGAAGGTCCACGGCTCGCGTAGGTTGGCGAACCGTCGCGAGGAGTCGTATTCCAGAACCGCCATGGCGTCGAGCGCGATGTCGAAGACATCGGTGGCCACGTAGATCTCGCCACCTTCCACCAGCAACCCGGAGATCTCGGCAACCAGCTCGGGCGACATCACGCGCCGCTTGTGCTGGCGTGCCTTCCACCACGGGTCCGGAAAATTCAGGAAGAAGCGGTTCACCCGGCCGGCAGGGAAAAGTCGGGGCAGATCGACAGACATGTTGGCGAAGACGCTGCGCACCTGCTTGAGCCCCTGTCGCTCGCATGTGGCGTTGGCGAGCGCTACATGGTCGCGGCGAATCTCGACGCCTACGTAGAAGCGGGCTGCATCCTCGGCAGCCCGGGTCATGAGAAAGTGGGCCTCGGCGGAGCCCAGTTCCACCTCGACCGGAATTCCGGCCGGCAGCTCGAGTGGCTCGACCGCGATCTGAAAGAAATTCGCCTTCAGTGGGTTGACGTGCTGACGAATTCGCATCGCTGCGCTGGGGCTGGCCTCCGCCATTCCGGCTGGGCGAAGACTAACCCAGATCCACTAAGCTGCCCCTGATATGGAAACTCAGGCCGTGGCGGTCGCGCGACGATCGGCCCAATTCACGTAGAGCTGCTGCAGGATCCCGAGCAGGTAGCTGGTCAGCGTGTAAGTGGACAGGCCCGCCGGCAAGAAGAGCGAGAACCCGGTGAACATGATCGGCATCATGAACGCCATCATCTTCTGCTGCTGCGGATCGGCGCCCGTCGGCGACATGCGCATTTGCAGAAACATGACCACGCCCATGAGCAAGGGTGTGGCGTAGTAGGGATCCCTGGCCGACAAGTCGGCGATGTAGAGGAACGACGAGCGGTGCAGCTCGACCGCGTAGTTGAGCGTGGAGAACAGCGCGATCCAGATGGGCATCTGGATTAGACTGGGCAGGCAGCCGCCAAACGGCGAGACGCCGTGGGCCTTGTACAGGTTCATCGTTTCGACGCCCAGCTTCTGCTTGTCGTTCCCGTACTTCTTGCGTAGGGCCGCTATCTTGGGTGCCAACCGCTGCATCTTCTTCGCCGAAAGCAGCGTCCGCTGCGTGGGATAGAAGGTGACCAGCTTGACGAAGATGGTGAGCAGGATGATGGCTATGCCCCAGTTGCCGGAGAGCCGATAGGCAACCTTGAGCAAGGCCAACATGGGCCGTGACAGCACCGAGAACGTGACGTCCACGTCGTCCGCCAGGTGCGCATCCTCGCCGCCCGGCTGCACCTTGATTAGATCGCTGTTGTACTTGGGACCGGCGAAAACCTCGAAGGCGTACTCGGTCTTCTCGCCCGGCGCCAAGCTTCGGCTAGCGAGCGAAAGGAAAACCTCGCCGGTCAGAGGGTCAAGGGCGCGAGCGCCGCACCGGCGCTCCCTGGGAGGGCTCTCCGGGAACGGGACGACAGCCAGGGTGAAGAACTTCTCGCCTGCCGCCGCCCAGCGCACTCCCCCCACCACGTCGATCGGTCCTTTGGCCAAGGGTTCCACCGCCGAGCGACGGGCCTTGTCGTTGGCCCAACAAACCAGCTCTGCCAGGTTGGCCGAAGCGTAGTCGAAGAAGCCGCCGCCCTTCTTCTCGGGATCCTGCTGGGCGTAGAGATGCACGATCAGGCCGTGCGACTGCGGCTTGTCGCTCTTGTTCTGCACGCTCATGGTGAGGTTCAATCGGTAGCGGTCCCGCTCGGTTCGGTAGCGCTTCTCGATTGCGACCAAGTCAGTCTCCGCGCGGAAGACGACCGTGTCTGGAGCCGGCTGTTCGGCTGCCCAGGCCGTGTCATCGGGAAGCGAGAAATCCGCCTTGGCGAAGGTCGTCCGCAGGGGCGCCAGCTCCGGCTTGCGCGTCTTCACGAGCTCGATGCCGCTCTCCGGGTCGCGGCGGTGCAGCAAGAACTGGCGATTCTTCAGCTTGACCTGGCGGAGCGTGCCGCCCCAGCTCGACAGCAGGTAGCGCGCGTCCTCCGTGTCCAGCTCAAGTTTCTGTTCGGGTGGGCGGGAAGCCGGCTGGGGCGCGGACGTCGCTGGGCTTGGCGCCGTGTTTGCGAGCTCCGCCGGGCTCGGTGGCACGGTTTCGTGGGTGGTGCTCTGCGGGGCCGGGGTCGGCACTGGCTGCGGGGGCGGAAAGAGCTTCCACCATGCCCACAATATGGCGACGGAAGCGACGATGGCCAGCCCGAGCCGTTTGTCCATGGTCGTCTCCTACGAGTCCCTTCCGTCTGACATGGGAACCCTCAGAGGGTTCCCAAACCCTTCGGCCCCCCACCCGCCACCCGTGCCCGCTCGCTTCGCTCGGCCTCGCGCGATGGTACGCCGCCGGAGAGGGCGCGCTCGAAGCGCGCGGGGGAGGCGGGGTGGGTTGTCCGTCCCGAATTCCCCTTGGGGGCAAAGCCGGCGGGCTCCCCACGCGACTAGAGCAGTGGGGACCGGATCCAAGCCACCGCGCGCGAAGGGGTGGCAGCGAAGCACGCGGCGCAGGGCCAAGCTCCCGCCCCGCAGCACGCCCCATCGCTCGACCGCTTCTTCGGCGTAGACCGAACAAGAAGGAGTGTAGCGACAGACCGGGCCGATGGCCGGCGCGATGGCGGCTCGGTAACCCCGCAGAAGCGCGCGAGCGAAACTGCGGACTATCCGACTGCCATAGGAGAGCTCAGATTTCACGGTATTCCCGCGCGTGCAACAAGTGCGCTCAGTTCCTCGGCAGTCCGCTGGTATGTGCTTTCCGCCGTCGCGGGACGAGCGATGATGACAAGGTCGACACCGCCGGGCGCAGACCTGGCCATGCGACGGTAGCTTTCGCGCAGCCACCGCTTGACGCGATTGCGGACCACCGCATTTCCGACCTTCTTGCTCACGGTAATCCCAATTCTGGCTCGCTCTTTGCGTTCGTGTTCGGGACGGGACAGCGCATAGACGACGAGATTCCGGCCGGAAATCCGGCGCCCTCGATGCTGCACCGCCAAAAAACAGGATCGCGCTCGCAAGCGATCTCTGCGGCCGAGTCCTTCGTGGCGGCCTTTGTCGCTCACGAGGCCTACTTCTTGGGCACACTCACGGTGAGCTTCTTGCGCCCTCTGCGCCGACGGCGCCGAATCACCTCGCGGCCGGCCGGCGTGCTCATGCGTTTGCGGAAGCCATGGGTTCGCTTCCGGCTCTTTCGGTGCGGCTGGAAAGTCCTCTTCGACACGTGATCCTCCGGCTCTTCGACCGTGTGGGACCGCTGAACTAGCACCCCGGGTCAGCCATGTCAACGCCGCCATGGTCTATATGTTGATCGCTCTTGCCGGGCACCCTAGCCCTTGGGCGCGTGAGAAGATCACGGCCACCGAGGCTGCCGGCGCAGGCGAGTCCGAACACGAAAGCGTGACCCGTCGACAACTCGCGGCCTCGAGTGGGTGTGCAGTTTTCTTGTCGACGGCGCTTGGGAACGCTGTCTCGCGGGTAGGGCTTTCCGCCCGTCGGAGAAGTCAGCCGTCGCTCGCTCGCGCGTGCGCCAGGCCGCATCCTGCGCTGGTTTCCCCTCGCAATCGCGCGGCAGGGCCGCAGATCTCGCTCGGATCGGAATGTTCGCTCCTCGCGTCCCAGAATTCCCCAACAATCGCCAACGGTTTGCGCGGAGCCAAGACAGGCACGCACCGCTCCCGGCAAACTCCCCGATCCGCTGGCGCGAAGATTTGCCCTGATCTTCGGCATCTTGGCGGTACCCGGTTTTTGGTCTTGTCGATGAGAGGCGCGATTGATAATTAAGCCGCCTGCCATCGGGTCGTTTCGCTGGACCCCACGCGATATGGCAGCTTGAGCGCTGGGCTCGTGCCCCTGTTGACAGACAGGGGGGAGTAGCGCCCAACCTACTGACATCGTTTGGGTTTTCTTGCCGACCTTGTTGTGGATAGAACAATGATTGAGCTCTGGGGTGAAGCTGTTCGTTCGATCGAGCAAAGGGTCAAGCCGGCCAACCGCGACCAATGGTTGCGCCCCATAGAGTGCTTGGCCATCAGCGAGGGTCGTATCCGCTTGCGGGCGCCCAATCGCTATCACAAGGAATGGTTCGAAGATAACTTCCTTCCCTCCATTCTAGAGAATCTCCGCATCCGTGCACAGACATCGTTCGCTGTGGAGTTCGAAGTTTCGGAGGAGTCGCCCATGCCAGCTAAGCCACAGGATGCCGTCGGCGAGCCGGTCGGAGAAGTCGCCGCTTGGCGCCCTGCGCCAGCCAGCCTTGACAGCCGCTACACCTTCGACAGGTTCGTGGTCGGCGCGAGAAACCAGTTCGGCCATGCGGCGGCGCGCATGGTGGCCAGCTCTCCGGGTTCAAAATACAATCCCTTGTTTCTCTATGGGGGTGTCGGGCTCGGGAAGACGCACCTTCTTCACGCCATCGGACACGAGATTCACCGCCAGCACCCGGACTGGAGGATCACGGTGGTGACCTGCGAACAGTTCGTCACCCACTTCATCCGATCGATGATGAACCAGCGCAGGCAGCCGAGCAGCATCAGCCTGATGGAGGAGTTTCGCTCGTGCTACCGCGAGAAGCCGGATGTTATCTTGGTTGACGACATCCAGTTTCTCTCCAACAAAGACAGCTCCCAGGACGAATTCTTCCACACCTTCAACGCCCTCCATCTCGCGCAGAAGCAGATCGTTCTGACCTGCGACAAGCTGCCCGCCGAGTTGCCGGGCGTCGAGGAGCGGCTGCAGAGCAGGTTCGCCTGGGGCCTGATCGCCGAGATCGGGCATCCCGACCTGGAAACGCGGGTTGCCATTCTGAAGCGCAAGGCCGAGATTGACTCGATGCCGCTCGACGACGACGTCGCCTTGGCCATTGCCACCATCGTCAGGTCAAATGTTCGTGAGCTTGAAGGGGCGCTGCTGCAGCTATCAGCTCGCTCTTCGATTACCGGTCGCAGCATCGACAAGGCGTTTGCTGAGGAGATCCTGCAGGATCTGGTGAGCGCGACCCCACAGGGTATCAACATCGAAGCCATCCAGCGCGAAGTGGCGACGTACTTTGATGTCAAGTTGCACGATATGAAGGGACCCAAGCGCCTCCAGTCTGTCGCCCGGCCCCGCATGATTGCCATGTACTTGGCACGCAAGCTAACTGGGTCGAGCTTCCCGGAAATTGGCAGCCGCTTTGGCGGCAAGGATCACTCTACCGTCATCAGCGCCGTCAGGAAGATCGAACGCCTCCTTGCGGAGGACTCCAACCTGCGCAGCGTGGTGACCACGATCGAGAGCCACTTGCGCCAGCACTAGTTCCCGCTTCCTTGTATGCCCGGCGGGTCCCGCTTTCTTCCGTGGTCCCGCGATCCACCGAGCGAAAGCGTGGATTGCCTCAGGCGAATAGGTCTTTCCATGATCAAGCCGCCCACCCAATCGTAGCGATCGGTGTCGGGCTTGGACTTTGTCGTGGTCGTTTTCTTGGCCGCTACGGGCACGCTCGAAGCGCACCGGGTCCGGTGGGGTGAATCCCACCGCAGTGGCTGGCCTACGGTGATCACTTCCACGGCCGCGCTTGCCGCCACGACCGTCTGCGGCTATCACGGGATCACGTCCTTCTATCAACAGTTGACTGTCAGAATCTCTGGGACAAAGCTGTGGGACAAAAGTTGACAAGCTCACAACGTCGGGTCGAAGGCTCCTGTCACCTTTGTTATCCCAGTTTTTCCCCAGGCCACAGCCCGCCTTTGGCGACGAGAAACCGATTCTTTCAAGTAATCCACAGGACCTTATACTTCTGCTTTCTTTGATCAGATCTTTATGGATTCAGAGTGACCGGTGACAAGACAACAGGACGAGGGTGACTGATGGACATTCGGATCGACAAGAGCAAGATTCTCAGGGGTCTCTATCTGGCGCATGGGATAGCCGACCGGAAAAGCACCATGCCGATCTTGGCCAACGTACTCATTCGCAGTGAGGGGGCTGATGGAATCTCGTGCGCGGCAACGGACCTCAAGGTTGCGATAGTGGTGACGCTACCTGCTAAGGTAGCGCAAGAAGGGGGCGTGACGGTTGGCGCGAGACAGGCCTTCGAAATAGCGAAAGGCTTGTCGGGGGAAGAGGTCCACCTGCGTAGAACCGAGCACAACTGGCTGGAGATGCAGAGCGGGCGGGCGGAATTCAAGGTGGTGGGGATGAGCGAGCGGGATTACCCCAAGCTTCCAGCGGTAGCCGAGGCGGAACTGAGCTCGGTCGATCCGGTGGTGTTTTCGGAGATGATTGGCAAGACGGTGTTCTCGATATCGCAAGATGACACACGACCGCATCTAGCCAGCGTGCTTTTCGAGTCAGACGGCGAGAGCGCTCGCATGATCTCGACCGACGGGCATCGTCTATCCAAGGTGGGCAAGGTCCTGGTCAATGGTCCGAAGTTGGCAAGCGGTGTGCTTATCCCGCGCAAAGGGGTAGCAGAGATCCGGCGGGCTCTCGAAGGCAGAGAGGCCGCTTGCGAGATAGGAGTGCACCAGGGGTACTTCGTGCTGCGCGCCGATGATGTGACCCTAACGGTGAAGCTTGGAGAGGGGCAGTTTCCACCATATGAGCAGGTCATCCCCAAGGAGAACGACAAGATCCTCGTCATCGAACGAGAGGTACTTCTGGAAGCGCTTCGCCGGGTTTCTATCATCGCTTCAGACAAGACCTGGGGCATCCGGCTCAGCCTGGAGAAGGGCTCTCTCACCATTGAGGCGGACAACCCAGATCTTGGCAACGCACATGAGAAGCTGGATGTGGATTACAAGGGATCGGGGTTGCAGGTCGGCTTCAATGCGCGTTACTTCATCGACCTTCTGGCCGAGATGGGTTCGAAGAACGTGCGGCTGGAGTTGGGCGAGGATCTGGACCCGGCGGTGATCCGTCCCGACGATGACAGCGACTACCTTGGCGTGGTCATGCCCATGCGACTATGAACATGGGAACCCTCAGAGGGTTCCCAACCCCTCCCGCGCTCTGGCTCTGGCGGGCAAAGCCCGCCGTCGCCGACGCGATCATGGGAAGCGTCCCCAGGCGACTAGAGTGAAAGCAAAGTGATTCTTACCGAGCTGCGGGCGCGGGGCTGGCGAAATCTCGCGCCGTTGGCCCTCCGTCCCGGACCGGGCGCCACGGTGATCTTCGGCCAGAACGGGCAAGGAAAGACGAATATCCTTGAAGCGGCCTACGCCGCGCTTTGTTTTCGTTCATTCCGGACCAGTAGCCTATCCGACTTGGTCGCGTGGGGTGGACTGGCTGCCACCGTCGAAGCCGAAATCACGGTGCGGGCATGCGGCCGGGGCCTCAAGCTCCAGATTTCGCAAGGTCACAAGGCCACGTTTCTCGACGGCAAGGCCGTGCGGCGCGATTCCTCTGCCTTGCTGGGCGTCGGAGCCGTGGTCTTTGGGCCGGAGGACCTGCGGCTCCCGAAGGCAGCGGCAGCGGAAAGGCGGCGTTTTCTGGACCGGGCCGTGTTTGGTGCGTATCGGCCCTACTTTCGCGAAGTTCTTACCTTCGAGCGTGTCCTTCGGAGCCGCAACGTTCTTCTTCGCCGCGGTCGAGTGGAAGACACGCTGCTCGCCACCTACGATGAGCAGCTTGCCGAGGCGGGAGCCCGCATCGTGATTCGGCGTCGCGAGATGACGCGCGCGCTACTGCCTCGGTTTGAGGCGACGTTTCGGCAGATTCACAGTGAGGGTGCTGTGGGCATGCGGTACCGAAGTGATCCGCGCGTCGAGACTGCGCAAGGTGAAGGAGAAGTCGTATCCGCGTTGCGAGAGGGGCTGCTCGCACATCAGGAGGCCGACGCGAGACGGGGTTTCACCGGATTCGGGCCGCAGACAGATGATCTAGAGCTGGAACTCGCGGGCCACTTGGCACGCGAACACGCGTCGCAGGGCCAGTTGCGCTCTCTCGTACTCGCCCTCAAGGTCGCGGAACTGGAATACTCGGGCGAGGTGCTGGGAGAGCCGCCCCTGCTGCTCCTGGACGATGTGTCCAGCGAGCTAGACGAGGAGCGACGGAGGAGACTCTTTGAGGCCATTGCCGCACTCTCCTGCCAGAGCCTCATCACGGTAACCGAGCGAGAGCATTTGCCGCAGCTCGATGGGTGCGTTGACTACGAGGTGAGCGGGGGCGCGGTGCGGGCTTGCTAGGTCCCAAGATGGGCTGGTTCGGTTTTCCTTTACACCCCGGATCCTGGATGCTATGTAACTGTAACTTCTTGGTTTTTTGTCATGGCGGTGGATGCAGAAGACGCCCCGGGTCAAGACCCTAGCCGGGCGGCAAGCGAATACAACGAAGAGAGCATCCAGGTCCTCAAAGGCCTGGAGGCCGTGCGTAAGCGGCCAGGCATGTATATCGGCGACACCGATGACGGCTCCGGTCTGCACCACATGGTGTACGAGGTGGTGGACAACTCTGTGGACGAGGCGCTTGCGGGTTTCTGCGATCGCATCGAGGTAGCCGTCCACTTTGACGATTCGGTGTCGGTGGAAGACAACGGTCGCGGCATCCCGGTTGGCGAGCACCCGACCGAGAAACGGCCGACGGCCGAAATCGTCATGACGGTGTTGCACGCCGGGGGCAAGTTCAACCATTCGAACTACAAGGTTTCGGGCGGGCTTCACGGCGTGGGGGTTTCGGTGGTCAATGCCTTGTCGGAGTGGCTGAAGCTAGAGATCAAGCGCGACGGCAAGGTCTACTACCAGGAATACCGGCGCGGCGATCCCGCCACGCGCCTCGAAGAGATCGGCGTGTCGGCGAAGTCCGGCACCAAGGTGACGTTCAAGCCCGACCCGAGCATCTTCGGGGGCATTACGGAATTCAGCTTCGAGGTGCTGTCGCAGCGATTGCGTGAGCTGTCGTATCTGAACCGTGGCTTGACCATCACGCTGGAGGATGAACGGAGCGGCAAGTCGCATGAGTTCAAGTTCGCGGGGGGGTTGGGCCAGTTCGTAGCCGACCTCAATGCCTCCAAGGTGGCTGTCCACGAGAAGCCCATCGTCATCGAAGGTGATCAGGAGGAAACCCAAGTCGAGATCGCCGTGCAGTGGAACGACTCGTACCAGGACGCCGTCTACTGCTTCACCAATAACATCAAGAACAAGGACGGGGGAACGCACTTGACCGGGTTCCGTGCCGCCTTGACGCGCACGATAAACGGCTACGCTCAGTCTGCCGGGCTGCTCAAGGATCTGAAGAATGGCCTGGGTGGCGACGACATCAGCGAAGGGCTGACTGCCGTGGTGTCGGTCAAGCACCCTGACCCGAAGTTCAGCAATCAGCCGAAGGACAAGCTGGTCTCCTCCGAGGTGAAGGGCATCGTCGAGCGCGTGGTCAATGAACGGCTGGGCCGCTACCTGGAAGAGCATCCACGCGAAGCCAAGCAGATCATCGAAAAGGCGGTGCTGGCCGCGCGTGCGCGGGACGCGGCTCGCAAAGCACGGGAGCTAGTGCAGCGCAAGGGCGCGCTCGACATCTCGTCGCTTCCGGGCAAGCTGGCCGACTGCCAGGAAAGGGATCCGGCGCTTTCCGAGCTGTACATCGTGGAAGGCGACAGCGCTGGCGGGTCAGCCAAGCAGGGGCGGAACCGGAAGGATCAGGCCATCCTCCCTCTGCGAGGCAAGATCCTCAATGTCGAGAAGGCTCGCCTCGACAAGATGCTCTCCTCACAGGAGATCGTTGTTCTCATCACCGCGCTCGGGTGCGGCGTTGAGAAGGAGAAGGAGATCGACAAGATTCGCTACCACCGCGTGATCATCATGACCGACGCGGACGTGGACGGCAGTCACATCAGAACCTTGCTGCTCACTTTTTTCTACCGCCATTTTCCCGAGATTGTGGAGCGCGGCTACTTGTTCATCGCGCAGCCTCCGCTCTACCGGGTCAAGAAGGGCAAGCGGGAGCTCTACTTGAAAAACGAACAGGCGATGGAGGAGTTTCTGCTTGAGAGCGCGACAGAGAATCTGCTGCTGCGACCCAGCAGCGGTGGCGGAGCCGTGACGGGCGATAGGCTGCGCCACCTGGCGCGACAGGCCGGTCGCTACAAGCGGCTGCTGAAGGTTCTGGATCGCAAGTGCGACGCGCGTCTGATCGACGCCATGGTCAAGGCGGCGCGGCTGGCCAAGGCCGATCTTCGTGATCCGAAGATCCTGGCCAAGGCGCTGACACGCCTAGAGGAGTACTTCGATGCGTATGCGCCCGAGCTGAAGGACGTGGTGCTCAAATTGGCACCCGATAGCGAGCACGGGGGTTACAAGATCGAGGCTCCTGTGCGCCCCGCGGGCATCCGCCGGCCCACCGTGATTGACTTCCAGTTTCTCGATTCGCCTGAGTTCGCCGACCTGACCGCGCTTTACCAGGAGCTGGCTGTGCTTGGGCCCCCACCCTATCGCCTGGAAGCCGGGTCCGAGGCGGTCGCCTTCAATCGCCTCGAAGATCTCGCCGAGCGCGTGCACGAGGTTGGCAAGAAGGGCCTGCAGATCCAGCGCTACAAGGGACTGGGCGAGATGAATCCCGAGCAGCTTTGGGAGACGACCATGGATCCAGCCCGGCGCACGCTGCTGCAGGTACGGGTCGAGGACGCCTACGAAGCCGACCGCCTGTTCTCGACCCTCATGGGCGACCTAGTGGAGCCGCGCCGCGAGTTCATCGCGCAGAATGCGCTCAATGTGCGCAACCTCGACGTCTAGTCTTGGAGGGGCACAAAGAGAAAGCCCCGGTCGGGAGTCCAACCGGGGCTTCGCGGAACAGGAATCAGCTAGCAGGCGAAGATGCGGTTGAGCTTTTCCTCAATCTTCCCCTCGTTGGACTTGGTCGCGACTGCAATCTCTTTGACCAGGAGGGTGCGGGCGGTGTCGAGCATCTTGCGCTCGCCAAAGGACAGTTCCTTGTCCCCCTTCAGGCGCTGCAGGTCGCGCAGGACCTCCGCAATCTCGAAGACCGAACCGGTCTTGATCTTCTCCATGTACTCGCGATAGCGCCGATTCCAGGTCTGCCCCTCCACGGAAACCTCTCTGCTCTTGAGAATCTCGAAGACCTCGTCCACCTCGTCGGCGCGGATCAACTCGCGGAGACCGACGGCGCCGGCGTTCTTCGTGGGAATCATGATCTTCATCCCGTTGTCGAGAATCTTCAGGATGTAGAATGTTTGCTTGCTAGATGAGATCTCGCGCGTCTCGATACCGATGATCTGCGCCACCCCATGAGCCGGGTAGACCGCCAGGTCTCCCACGTGGAAAGATGGCTCCATTTAGGTCCTCTCTTGATGTTGGAAAAAGAGCGCGCTTCGGAAGCCGAAGCGCGCGCACTTTACCAAGCCCGCGTCCACCCGTCAATAGGAATTTGTATGGGGGACTACGCATGGATTTCGGGCCTCCAATGACCCAGGACGGCGCGGAACCTAGACGACGGCATAGTATGTTGGCATTCGGAGGCAAGCAGGCGAAGATATTCGAGAAAGGAGGGTTGGAGTTGACAAGGGAGGGGAGTGAAACGTAGGGTCTTGTCCCACGTAGCCATGAAGGTGACGAGCAAGAAGAAGAGGGCACGGGCCAGCAGTCGGGCAAGTCGCGTTCCAGGCAAGGGTAATTCTCACGCGAAGAGCGGTAGGACGCCCAACATCGCGAAGCGACACGGAACGCCGGCCAAGGCGGCCTCCGGAAAAGGGGAGCCTGCGCAGCGGCAGCGCAAGGCGATACGAGGAGGAGGCGCGGAAACGAAGACGCCGGCAGCGGCGGCGAGGCTAGGTGCTGGACTAGGTTCTTCGGGCTCAGTGTCGGCCTACGAGCCGGAGAACCGCGGGGCGCCACCGCCACTGCCGACTCCAATTGCGACATTCAGCATATGACAACGGGAGCAGCAATGAGTGACGAGGGAGCGTTGGGCGAGACACGCGAGCTAGCGGCGAAGGTCTTGCGGGAGGTACTTGAGCGAATGGGGGTGGACGCGGAGGTGAGCGCCTTTGACGACGGCGAGAGGATTATTCTTGATGCACACGGATCGGAGTCCGGTCTGGTCATCGGGAAGAAGGGCGCGACGCTGGACGCGTTGCAGTATCTAGTCAGCCGAATCGTGTTCAGAAAGCCAAGCGAGTCCGCAACTCTGGTTGTCGACGCCGAAGGCGACCGGGGTCGGCGAGAGGACTCTTTGGCAGCCTTGGCGAAGCGCCTGGCAGAGAAGGTCGTGCGATCCGGGCGCCCGGTTCCAGTGGAGCCAATGAGCGCGCACGATCGCAAGGTGGTGCATACCACCCTAGCTGAGCACCCAGGCGTGAGGACTGAGTCCGAAGGTGAAGGGCCCGCGCGTCGGGTCGTGATCTTTCCCAAGTCCCGGCCAGCGCAGGCTACCTGAGGCTCGGGAGGAGCGCGTCGACAAGGACGTTGGAGCGCAGGGCGACGGCGATGTCGTCTGGCGTGGGGACGGGCAGGAAGGGAAGTGTGCCGAGGACGCGGATACCGGTTAGGGCGCGAACAAAGCGCGGGTTATGGGGGCGATCGGGTGTTGAGGCGGCGGTCGTGTTCACGAATAGGACGCCGGTGAGGGGGAGGCGACGGCGGCGCAGCTCGGCTATGGCGAGGGCTGTGTGGTTGATGGCGCCGAGGGCATTTCGTGCGACGAGAAGGACAGGAAGTCCGAGGGCGGCGGCGAGGTCCGCAGTGGTGAGGTCCTCGGAGTAGGGAGAAAGGACTCCGCCGGCTGACTCGACCAGGAGGAAGTCGCCGTGAGCGGCAGCGCGACGTGCGGCGGAGATGATTCCCTCCAGAGTCAAGCGGGTGGAGGCTTGTTCCGCGGCAAGGGCAGGGGCGACCGGAGGCGAGAAGGCATAGGGGCAGATGATCTCGAGTGGAAGAGCGTGGCAGGCAGCAGCAGAGCGGAGACGGAGGGCATCCTCGGGGTGGGGGAGGGATCCGGTTTCCACGGGCTTGAAGGGGACCGGAGCCAGACCTCGGGCTCGCAACAGCGCGAGCAGGCCGACGCCAACCGTTGTCTTGCCCACGCCGGTATCTGTTCCGAGAATAAAGATGCCGCGCAGGGGTGCAGGGGCTGTGCTGGACTGCGGCGGGCGGGAAAGGGGGGCAGGGCGCGCGGGCAGCGACTCGGAGGTGGCCTCGGCGATGGCCGAGGCGGTCGCGTCGACCAAGCGGTCGATCTCGTCGAGGGTGATGGACAGAGGAGGCATGAGAACCACCACGGAACCGAGCGGGCGCAAGATGACCCCGTGACGTCGAAGGATTCGACATACCTGCGCCCCGATGGCCTGCTCTGGGGAGTAGGGGCTAGAGGGAGAGCGCCTGAGATCGATGCCGACCATGAAGCCTTTGTGGCGGACCTCGAAGACGTGCTGGAGAGGTGAGATTTTGTCGTGGAGGCGGGCGCGTAGGGCTGCGATCTTGGGGGCGAGGCTGGCCAGCGTCTGCTCGCGTTCGAATATGTCGAGAGAAGCCAATGCAGCGGCGCAGCCGAGGGCGTTGCCGCCAAAACTGTGGCCGTGGAAGAAGGTGAGGCGCTCCTCGGGCAGGCCGAGGAACTGACGGAAGACCTCGTCGGTGGCCATGGTTGCTGCCACGGGGAGGTATCCTCCACTCAGGCCCTTGGCGAGAGCGAGGAGATCAGGGGTGACTCCTTCTTGCTGGCAGGCGAACATGGTGCCGGTGCGGCCGAAGCCGGTCGCAACCTCGTCGGCAACGAGGAGAACGCCGTGCTTGTCACAGAGAGCTCGGGCGTCGCGCAGGAAGCCAGGAGGCTGGAGTAGCATGCCTGCTGCGCCCTGAACCAGAGGTTCGAGGACAAATGCCGCTAGCTCATGTCCGTGGTCGGCGAAGGCTTGTTGGAGTTGATCTGTGGTCGAGTTGACTTGAATGGTGTGGAAGAGGAGGGGTTGGAAGATGCGGTGAAAGGCATCGATGCCACCCAAGGAGACGGAGCCGATGGTGTCGCCATGATATGCGTTGCGCAACGAGAGGAATTTGGTTCGGCGCGGCAGGCCGCGTAACTGTTGGAATTGAAAGGAGATTTTCAGGGCTACTTCGACTGCTGTGGAGCCGGAATCGGAGAAGAACACGCGAGTGAGCCCTGGTGGAGCGAGGGCCACGAGCTTCTCGGCCAGGAGGATGGATGGAGCGCTGGCAAGGCCAAGCAGGGTGCTGTGAGCAACCTTGGCAAGCTGCTGGGCTATCGCGGCGTTGATCGCCGGGTGGGCATGGCCGTGGACGTTGACCCAGAGTGAAGAGGCGCCATCCAGGTAGCGGCGGCCCTCAGTGTCAATGAGATGATTTCCTTCCGCACGCTCGATCACGAGGGGAGGCTCTGCCAGCCACTCGCGCATGGGTGTGAAGGGATGCCAGAGATAGGCGCGGTCGAGGTCGGCGAGGGTCATTGGGGGATGATGAGAGAGGCGAGTGCCTGGGCGAGGGAGTCAACGTCTTTGGCGTGGTGACTGGCGGAAAGGGTGATTCGTAGGCGGGCGGTGCCATCAGGCACGGTGGGAGGGCGGATGGGCTGCACGAAGAACCCGCGGGCTCGCAAGGCGAGAGAGGCGTCGAGGGCCGCGCGATCTGACCCGAGGATGATTGGGAATATGGGCGAGCGGGGTAACCCGGGACCCTTCGGGTGAAGGCGGCTTTGGAGTTGGAGGATACGGTCCGCAAGAGCTTCGCGTCTGGCGTCGCCTTCGTCTCCTCTGATTATATCCAGGGCGGCGAGGGCGGCGGCAGCAACGGGCGGAGGTGGAGCGGTGGTGAATATGAAGGTGCGGCTGTGGTTCACGAGATACTTGCGTAGAGTCGCGCTGCCCGCCGCAAAACCGCCGGAAGCGCCGAAGGACTTGCCCAGGGTTCCGATGAGGACATCCGGCGTGACCCCGACCTTCCGACACAGGCCGCGCCCACTCGGACCGAGCGCGCCAAGGGCGTGCGCCTCGTCGACAACCAAGGCCGCTCCGTGTTTCGTGGCGAGGGCCGCCAGGTCGGCGAGTGGGGCGATGTCACCGTCCATGCCAAAGAGCGACTCGGTCACGAGGATCTTCCGGCGCGCGGTAGGCGCCAATTCCAGGAGGCGTTTCTCGGCAGAGGAGAGGTCGAGATGCCGGTAGAAGCTCGGGCGGGCTCGTGAAAGCCGGCAGGCATCAATGATGCTGGCGTGATTGGCATGGTCGCACAGAACGAGGTCGCCGGGTCCGGCCAAGGCCGCAAGAACGCCAAGGTTGGTCTGGTAGCCAGAGGGGAAGAGAAGCACGGCTTCCACGTCCAAGAAGGCGGAGAGGGCAGCCTCAAGTTCACGGTGCTCGGGGAGATCGCCTGAGACCAAACGAGAGGCGCCGGCACCAAATCCGGAACGGACAATGGCAGCGGCAGCAGCGGAAGCCAAGGCAGGGTGGCCCGATAGCCCGAGGTAGTCATTGGAACAGAAGGAGACAAGGGGCTGAGCGTCGATGGTCGGGTTGGTTCGTGAGGCACCGGCGGCGGCAGGGCAAGAGCGGATCCGGTCTTGAGCCTCGAGTAGGGCCAAGTCAGCCTGCAGATCGGCATCCAGCATCGGGAGCACGGTAGCGACCATAGGGATGGCCCTGCGGAAGTGTCAATCCTCCACAAGGTGGTCTTGCGGCGGCAACCTGGGGTGGGAGCTGAGTCGACAGCGACCCGCTGTCGAGAACAGAAGCTGGCCTTGTGCGACAGCGGTAGCGCAGGTCTGGCAGCCTGGATGTTTCACGTGGAACAAAATGCACCGAGCCATCGGCTTCGTCCGGATGCAGTCGCGTAGCGAAGTTCATTGGCAGCGCGAAGCGACGAGTTCTCCGGGCACCAGGGATCCCCGGCAAAGACCAGCACGGATCCCCCGGGCCGGACCAGACCCAGTCCGATGCCAAGCCATTCCTCGGGCGGGAAAGTCGCGCGCGATGCGGCGACATCGAAGCGGCCTCGCTCCAACGCGCCGGCGCGTTCCCTGACGATCTCCGTCCTTGCCAATTCAAGCTCTCGTGTGGCCGTGCGCAAGAATGCGACCCGTTTTGCACGCGGCTCGACCATCGTAAGTCTGGCGTCAGGTCTCAAGATGGCAAACGCCAGCCCCGGAAGACCGCCACCAGCGCCCACGTCGACCACAGAAGACCCCGAAGGAACTAGACGGGCCATTGCGAAGCCATCGACGACATGCTCGCCCATCACTTCCGCCACCGATTTAGCACCCGTCAAATTAACGCTAGCGTTCCACTCCATCAGGCGGCGACCGAACCCAAGGACACGCCCTGCCATCTCGGGTGACAGATGGAACTCCCATCGCTCGGCAAGTCTCGCCAAGCATGTCGCTTCGTCTTCACGCACCGACCCAGTATAGGCCATCTCAGCTCCTGGGAGCACGGCTCGGCAGCGGCGACGCGAAAGGAGAAAGGTGGACACATCGTGCTGTCTCAATGAGCTATTTTGCGCGTCGCCTGCGCATGTGTCTCAGAATACGCCTTTCATGGCGTCAAACGACAGGGATAGCTCCCACGCGCGGCCGAAGTGCCCGTCGTCGCGAGGAATTCTCCACAACGCCACGTGCGACCGACGCCCACCGGGGATACAATCGCAACCAATCGCTCAAGGCGCCCTATGGACACAGGTCAAAGCAAGCATCGTCTCCTCCTTGTGGATGGCGATCCCAAGAGCCTGCGGGTTCTCGATGTCAGCCTCAAGAAGGCCGGATTCGAGGTGGTGACCGCCACCCAGGGCAGTGAGGCGCTCGGCGCGCTGCAAGCCGCCCTGCCTGACCTCATCATCTCGGACACCGACCTCGACGGGATGGACGGTTTCGACCTGTGCCGCCAGATCAAGGCCAAGCCGGAATGGGCAAAGATCCCTTTCCTCTTTGTCTCGGGCCGCAAGTCGATCGAAGACAAAATTCGGGGACTCGAGTTGGGGGTCGAGGACTACCTGACAAAGCCCATCTATATAAAGGAGATCGGCATCCGCGTCCGCACCGCGCTCCAACGTGCCGAGCGCGAGCGACTTGAGTCACGGCGCGAAGGGCGTACCAAGTTTGCGGGCGATCTGTCGGACATAGGGGTGGTGGATCTGGTGCAGACCATCGACCTCAACCGGAAATCTGGCATCATTCACATTGTCAATCGCGATGGCCGGCGGGGGGCCGTCTTCTTTCGCGATGGCCGGGTCATCGACGGCGAGGTGGGCCGGCTGTCTGGCGCGGAGGCGATGTACCGCTTGTTCTCGTGGTCGGACGGGCGGTTCGAGGTCGAATTCAAGCCCATCCGCCGCAGAGACGTCATCGACTTGCCGTCGGCAGCGCTGCTCATAGAGGGGATGCGGCGCCTCGACGAATGGACCCGGCTTCTGGAAAAACTGCCTGTGCTGGACAGCGTGGTCGAGGTCGATCTTCGTGTGTTGGCCGAGCAGCTGGCTGACCTGCCCGACGAGATGAACGGCATCCTTCGGCTGTGCGACGGAAGTCGCAGTCTTCTCGCCGTGATCGATGACAGCGACCACCCCGACCTTGAGGCCTTGACCGTGGCCAGCAAGCTGCTTGAGCAAGGCATCATCTACGCCCGCGAGCCAGCCGGCCCGCGCAGCGAGGCGGAGCCTGGCGGCGAACTTGCGCGCTGGCTGGCCGAGGGGAACGCAGAGGAGGGTGCAGTAGCCGACGAGGCGAGCGCCGCCCAGCAATTCGCAGTGGCAGCCGAGAAAGGCGGTTCGATGGACGCTGCGGCGAGCGAGCGACAGGCCGCGACCGACGCTGCGCGGTCCAGCGGCGACCGGCAAAGCAGCAAGACGCTCAAGACGTTCTCACTCGACGCCACGACCTTCTCGCTCGACACGCCCCCGCCCGCGGGCCAGAAAGCTTCGATTGGGCCGGACAAGGGTGCTTCCAGCCCGAAGCTGACGGGCGACACGCTGAGACTCACTACCGCGTTGCTGGATCAGGCCCTTGCCGCTTCGCACCCGGCCGGTGCGCCCGTTCTGTCGCCGACCGGCAACGTGGCGGCCGAGGCAGCGTCACCGTGCGAGGCCTCGGCCGTGAAGCCAGCGGCACAGAAGTCCGGAGTCACGGCCAAACCCGACACGTTGAGGGGGATTCCCATACCCGAGGCTCTTGCCGAGCTGGACCAGGCGGCCCCACCCCGGCAGCCAGCCGTCAGCGACGCCGATCGACCGGCGCGGACGACTATCGAGTTCGTTTCTCGGCAAGGCGACGTCGCGCCAGTCGCGAGCGTGGGCCCGACCGCGGCGTCCGCGGCTGAGCCTGCAGACCCGGTCGCGCGCGAAACCGATTGGGGCGGCTGGGCTCAGGGAATTGAGAGCAAGCCGGCGGCGGAGAGCGAGCCGCTGCAAGCCGCAGCGCCCGGTGCGGAGGCGGGCGCCCAGGCGGCTGCGGTCCCGGCTGGCCGTGAGCACGAGCCGCCACCTTTCGTCCCGGAGTTGGGACACGGACGTACCCCCGACGAAGCGCCTCAGACCCAGCAAGCCGATCGCGAACGCGTGATGGCCGAGAAAACGCTGGTGCTCAGCGAAGACCAGCGCATCAAGGCCAGGCCCAGTCTCGACAAGCTGGATGGTGACCTTGTTCCGCACGAGCGCCGGTGGCCACTTCTTGCGGTGGTCCTCGCCTTGCTCGTCACTGCCGGCCTTCTCGCCATGCGGACCAAGTCGGCCGGGAGCCGGTTCACCCCATCTTCTGGACCCGGATCGTCGTCGGCAACAACCCCAACTGCTGTTGTTTCGCCAGCCATCGAGGCGGGCCAAGGCGTGGCCAACCGAGGATCCGCGCAGTCTGTCGACCAGGTGCCAGGCTCGTCGCCTATCGCCGCGCCGGTCGTGGCAGGAAAACCGGGCGCAGCCCCGGCGGAAGCGCAGGCCAAGCCGGCGAGCGCGGCCGGGCAGGAACCAGGAAGTCAACCCAGGGTGGCATCTGGTGAGACGTCGAACCCAGCGACCGACGGCAGCCAGTCCCGCCCGCCCACGCTGAGCCCTGCCCCGCCAGGGGCCGAGGCGCTTGGCGAGCGTTGCCGCAAGGCCGATGCCGGTGGAAAGGGCAGGCCCACGGCAGTCTTGGCAGCGTGCCGGCCAGCCATCGAGGCCGAGCCCGAGGCGGCTGACATGATGGTGATTCTAGCCAGAGCGGAGCTGGATCGCGGGCGTGCGGCCGAGGCGCGGTCCTGGGCGAAGAAGGCGCTGGCGGTCAATCCCGATCTGGCGGACGCGTACGTCTTTCTGGGCGGGGCCGAACAGGAGGCGGAAAACCCAGAAGCGGCCAAGGCCGCCTACAAGAAGTATCTGGAGCTTGCACCCAACGGCCGCCATGCGCGCGAGTTGCGCGCGGTCCTGGACAGCCTCTAGCCGCGGGCGGCGCGGAAAAGTCATTGCATGTTGGTTCTGGGCATCGAAACGTCCTGCGATGAAACCGCCGCGGCTGTGGTCGAGAACGGCTGGCGTGTGCGTTCGGATGTCGTGGCGTCGCAGGTGCTGGTGCACGCCGAGTACGGCGGCGTGGTACCCGAGGTGGCATCGCGGCAGCACTTGGCGACGGTGGTACCGGTCGTGAGCCGAGCCCTGGCCGAGGCGGGCGTGGCGCCGCGCGATCTCGACGGCATCGCGGTTACCTGTGGGCCTGGCCTGGTTGGACCGTTGTTGGTGGGCGTGGAAATGGGCAAGGCGCTGGCCTATGCCCTTGGCAAGCCGGTGGTCGGCATCAATCATCTCGCGGGGCACCTGGCCGCCGTGTTTCTCGAGCACCCCGGCAACCCGGCGCCACCGGCCTATCCGCACCTCGCTCTCTTGGTGTCAGGAGGCCACACGCTCCTTCTGCGGGTGGACGGGCCTGCTCGGGTGAAGTCGCTCGGGGCCACGCGCGACGATGCCGCCGGCGAGGCCTTTGACAAGGTGGCGAAGCTGCTTGGCCTGGGCTACCCGGGTGGAGTGGTAATCGACCGACTGGCGAGCCAAGGCAATCCCGAATCGATT
>Ga0182021_10002845_pt1 | contig 20312 bp, 18 predicted proteins | sample 612E3MmetaG_FD_120493 | JGI IMG/M metagenome (GOLD analysis project Ga0182021, IMG submission 120493) | Permafrost microbial communities from Stordalen Mire, Sweden - 612E3M metaG (Illumina Assembly) | ecosystem: Environmental > Terrestrial > Soil > Wetlands > Permafrost | place: Sweden... | reverse complement strand
TGCGGCTACCTCCGCGCCGGAGCCCCTTCTGATGGGCTATCTGGGCGGCTCGGGCACGGACGACTGCGACGGCATCACGCTCGATCGCGCCGGCGATATTTACCTCGGCTGCCATTCCGACTCGCCGGACTTCCCACACATGCCCGCCAAAGCGCCGCCCACATCGAATGCCTCCATGGACGCGGTGGTGGTGAAGATCGACGGGCGTACCGGCAACATCGTATGGGCTACGCGCACCGGAGGAAGCGACTGGGATGCCGCGGGCGATCTCGAAGTGGCAAAGGACGGATCGATATACGTCCTGGGGCAAACGCGATCGGCCGATTTCCCCACCACCACCGATGCGGTCCAACGCAAGTTCGCCGGTCCGCGGCGCGATGTTTTCGTACTGAAGCTCGATGCGGGCGGGAAGATCGTCTATTCCACGCTGCTCGGCGGCTCGAAGAACGACGAAGCTGGTGGGTTCGCCGTGTCGGACGACGGGACTGTCTATGTGGGCGGTACCACCTGGTCGGACGACTTTCCAGGTGTGCGCGCCCGGTTTGGCACCGGCGGAGCGCCGGACGGCTTCATTGCGCGCTTGCGGCCGGGTGATCCGAAGAGTCTCCAAACGGTTTTGCTCGGTGGGAAAGGACGGAATCCGGTCGAAGGTCTGGCCCTTGATCGCTCGGGCAACCTCTTCGCCGCCGGCTCAACGTCTTCCATCGACTTTCCGGTGAAAAACGGTTTGCAGACGCACCTTGGCGGCGAACTGGACGCCTTCCTTGTGAAACTGCGCGTCTCCGATTGGAGCCTGCTCTTTTCCACCTATTTCGGGGGCTCGAAGATGGACGGCGCCTTGGCTGTCGCGGTGGATTCCGCGGGCAATCCGATCGTCTTCGGCACCACTGCTTCGGGGGACTTCGTAACAACTCCGGGAGCGTATCAGCGGCAACGCCGCGGCAACTATGACGCCTTCGTGACCAAACTCGACCGCGATGGCGGACGAATCATCTGGTCGACACTATATGGCGGATCGACGGAAAGCCCGCAACCCTACGACAACGGTAGCATGGCGGTTGACGAACACGGCCGCGTCTGGATCGACGGCATCACCGCCACAACCGACCTGCCCACGCGCAACGCGATTCAGCCGTCGTACGGCGGCGGCTATATGGACGGATTCCTCGCCGCCTTGTCGCCGGACGGTTCGAAGCTGTGCTACGGCACCTACATTGGTGGAAATGGCCGCGATGTCCTGGAAGGGATCGCAGTCGGAAATGGCAAAGTCTACGTCTCGGGCGTTTCGGCCTCGAGGAATCTGCCCCAGAAGAACTGGCATGTGCAATCAGGATACGGTGGCGGGCCGTACGACGCAATTGTGATCGGGTTGACCACGCCGTCGGATCAGGCGTGCCGGTAATCCCGCCGGTCTGGTGCTCGTTAGAGGCTCACGCTTCACAAATCGTCTACCGGTAGGCATGCCGGAGACTGACCCCGGCGATCTGCCGGGCCACCTTGCCGTAAAACGCCCATCCCGTTCACTGGGCCGGCAGCGCCAAAGCCCACGCCCGAATCCGAAATGCCGCCCCCCGCAGGAGTCGTACCATGACTGACAGGAACTCGGGTTTGGGCCGAGCTTTCCAAAATGGTATAACAGTCATATCAGATGCGGTTCAGCTTCGATCCCAGAAAGAGCAAGCGCCTCAGAGCAAATCCACGGCGCGGCATCGGGTTCGAGGAGGCTCAGGAGCTATTCTCGCGGCCATATTGGCTCGACCAGCGGACGGATGTTCCAGAGCAGTATGTGGCCGTCGGCTGGGTGGGCGACCGGATGTATTCTGTCATTTTTGAAATACGGGAAGACGAAGAGGGCGAAATTCTGCACCTCGTCACGCTGTGGAGGTCAACGAAGGAGGAGGTCCGATCCTATGAAGAGAACTCGTGAACCTGGTGGACCGGTTTCTGCCGATGCGATTGCCCGGCTGGCCGATCAAGGTAAGAATATCTCGCGCTTTTTCAAAGGCCAAGGCCGTATGGTGCAGCCGATACAACGAGTCAATGTAGACGTCACTGCCAGCATGTTGGAAGAACTGGACAAGGCCGCTCAGGACCTGAATGTGAGCCGCCAGGCCGTTATCAAAACGCTGGTCCGGCATGCTCTCGATCAACACTATCTGGCCCAGCGTTCGCGGCGCCCGTGACCAAACATCGGCAGTAGAATGCCCCAATTCCGCCGCCCAAAGCCCTGGGCCGAGGGCCTTGCCACCGGCGTCCTCCGCTACCACGCCAGGTTAATGATGCAATCCTGGTCCGCCTTCACCCGCGCCCGCACATGCAGGTTGTGGCGCGCGGCATCGTAGAACCAAGTGCCGTCGGCCATCGCACCCAGTGAAGCCGCCTCGCAGTACTTCACATCGCGGAAGCCTACCTCGGCGGGTTTCTCGACGTGGTGCACCACCCACTCGTAGCCGCGCTCCTTCTTGGACTCGATCTCCAGCCGCATAATGTCGGCGGCGGGGGCGGCGTGCACTTGCGAATAGTCGCCGATGTCGCTTTCCAGCAGGAAGAACTCAGCGCCCAGCCTGGGGAAGTAGTGCAGGTCGATTCCCACGGCCGAATTGAACGGCACAATCGAGCCGTTGCGCGCGAACACCGGCAGCGATTTGGTTTCCACCGCGATGGTCCGCTTGCCCTGAAAGACTTCGTTGGTTTCGAGGTTCGTCCAATTGCCTCGCGGCAGATAGACCGTGCGCTTGCCGCCGCGTTCGTAGATTGGCGCGGCCAGCATCTCATCGCCCAGCATGAACTCGTCGGCGTGATGCGCGCCTTCCGCATCGTCGGGAAACTGCAAGGGCAGCGGGTGCCAGGTGGGGTGGCCGTGGTCGCGGATCTCAAGGGCGTAGACGTCGAAGAAGCTCTGCAGCCGTTTGCGGAAATCGCTGAGGCCCACCGCGCCGGGCGACACCTTGGGAACCAGCGAGCCCAGTTGGCGCGCGCGCTCCACCAGGTCCGGCGGCGCGTGGGTGTAGGGCGTCAGGTCGAATTCCGGCGCCAGCACCCCCGACATGGCGGCATGCACCATGCGCAGCAGCGAGGCCCGCAGCGTGCTCCATGAGCCGAACCGCTCGGACGAGACGGGCCACGGTTCCGCCGCCGGGTGCACGGCATGGTGCTCCTCGAGGATCTCCTTCGGCGTGGGGCCGTAGTAGAAGAAGTAGTCGATGCCCGGCGCCGTAATCCGGTAGCGGTCCTCCGGCGTGAAATCGAAACCGTAGGATCCGAAGCCGGGGTGATACTCGCCGTACTCCGCCGTCGAGATCAGCAGCGGGACTTCGGCGCGCACCGTCTTGCCGCGCAAGCCAAGACCCGGGTCCGTGCCGGGACCCAGGCCATAGAACTCGACGCCCGGCAGCGCCTGGCGGTCCCAGGCGACGCCGCCCGGCGCCGGCGCCGGCTCGGATAGATCGGTCATCAGCGGCGCACCATCCGCGCGGCGCACGCGCAGCAGCAGCCCGTGCTTCTGAATGGCGATATCGAGGAACTGCGTCCGCAGGCGCACGGCGCCGGGCGTGTCGTCGATCTCCATTTGCACCGGGTCCCGATCCGCCGCCGGCAACTCGGGCAGGAACCCGTTCAGCGTGCGGCGGAAACGGAACGTGCTGGGCGTCACCCACAGCAACTCGGCGCCGCCCCGGTCCAATTGCAGCTCGATGCGGTTGCCGTGCGGGACGCACGCGAGCAGTGTGGCCACCGCGGCCAGCGCCTGGGCCGGCATTACAGCAGCGCCATCTCGCGCTGGATCTCGCCCGTCACCCGCGCCTCTCGATCGCCCACGAACATGTTGATTTCCGAACGCACGCCGAACTTCTCCAGATAGACGCCCGGCTCGATGGAGAAGCACGTCCACGGCGCGACGCGGCGCTCGTCGTGCGTCTCCAGATTGTCCATGTTGGCGCCGCTTCCATGCACTTCCTCCCCGATGGAATGGCCCGTGCGGTGCGTGAAATAGGGCCCGTAGCCGGCGCTCTCGATCACCGCGCGCACGGTGTCGTCCACCTCCCAGCCGCGCAGCGGGCAGCCCGCGGCGATGGCGCTCCGCACGCGCTCGATGCCGGCGTCGCGCGCGCCCGTCACCAGGGCGAACACCTTGCGCATCTCCTCCGGCGGGTTATCGCCGCAGAAGCCGGTCCAGGTGATGTCATAGTAGGTCGCGCCGGGGCTCGCGAGCTTGGCCCACATATCCAGCAGCACCCAATCGCCCGCGCGGATGGGCGAGGTTTCGTCTTCGGTGGGCTCGTAGTGCGGGTTGGAGGCGTTGGCGTTCACCCCCACGATGGGGCCGTGGTCGGTGACCATCCCGGCTCTGGCGAAGCCCTCCAGCACGAAGCGCTTGACCTCCAGCTCCTGAAGGGGCGCGCGGTTGCGGGTGCGCTCGTGGATCAACGCGAAGGCCTCGGCGCGCACCCGGTCGACGCGCCGGCCCGCCTCCAGATGCGATTCCAGCGCCGCGGGCGTCCAGCGCGCCTCGAACGCCTGAATCAGCTCAGCCGAGGTGATCACTTCCACCCCCAGGCTGCGCACCAGCTCCACCGTGCCCGCGTCGACTAGAGCCACATACGGGATGGCGCAGAGCGGCGAATACTGCATGGCCACGCGCCGCAGTCCGGCCGTCAGGGCGCGCAGACCCTCCACCTGTTCGGTCCAGCGCGAGTAGGCGATTCTCCCGCCGGGCAGTGCGCCCAGCACGCCGCGCTCGATGCGGTGTACCAACCCCCGCGGCTCTCCCTCGGCCGGAATCATGTAGTACCAGCGGCGCGTAGGCGCGGCAGTGGGCGCGATGCCGAGCACGCGGTAAGCGAGCGGATCGCGCTGGTGATGATCGAAGAACAGCCACCCGTCGAGTTTCTGGTGGCGAATCTCCCGCTGAATCTCTTCGAGGTTCATAACTGTTTTCCGGCCGCCCTGCCGAATTCCTCCTCGGTGACTCCCTCAATCTCCACAACCTTGGTGCGGCTTGTCAAGCCCGTCACGATGCGCACCCGCGCGCGCGGCACGCCCGCCAGCTCCGCCAGAAAGCGCACGCATTCGTCGTTGGCCTTGCCCTCCGCGGGCGGAGCGGTCAAATCCAGCTTCCAGGCATCGCCCAGGCGTCCCGTCACGGCCGAGCGCCGGGCGCGCGGATGCACCTTTACCGTGAAACGCGCCATTTCACTTGCGCCCTCAAGTTGGCCACCCCCGCCGCGGCGCGCGTGTCCACCACGTCGAAGGCCACGGCGTCGTCCAGCCAGTCGTGGCTGGTCCCGTCGGCGTTCTGCGTGGCCACGGTGAGCGTGTACTGCTGCGGCGTCAGCCAGCACTCCACTCCGAAATCGACCTCCAGCTCGTCGCCCGGCTGGAAATCGCCCAGCCGCACGCGTTCCAATCGGGTGTTGGTGCCGTAGACATCCATGCCGATGCGCGTGCGGATCAGGATTCCCACCATGGGGTCGGACTTCGCCTGGTGGAAGCGCGAGCGTACCCGCACGGTGATCGGCTCGCCGCCCGCCACCGCGGTGGCCGCTTCACCGCGCGCGTTCAGAATTTCCACGCCGAGAATTTCGCTGCTGCCATCGCCGTGGCGGAAGCTGGAGTGGATGCGGTCGTCTTTCTTGCTCTTGGAGTCCTCTTTTGCCAGCACCAGCCCGATGTAGCGGTTGATGACGTCGCTCGGCGCGCCCTGCGCCGCGATGCGTCCGTTGAGCAGCAGGATGGCCCGGTCGGAGAGCTGCTTCACCAGGCCCAGGTCATGGGAGACGAACAGCACCGTGATCTTGCGTTCCCTCAGCTCCTGGAATTTGCGCACGCAGCGGTTGGCGAACACGGCATCGCCCACCGCCAGGGCTTCATCCACGATCAGAATTTCGGGATCGACGTGGATAGCCGTGGAAAACGCCAGCCGTACATACATGCCGCTGGAGTATTCCTTCACCGGCCGCGCCATGAACTCGCCGATTTCGGCGAAGCTCTCGATGGACGGCATGGCCTTGGCGATCTCCGCGCGGCTCAGCCCCATGATCTCGCCGTTGAGGTAGACGTTTTCGCGCCCCGTGAATTCCGGGTTGAATCCGGCGCCGAGCTCGAGCAGCGCCGCGATGCGCCCCCGCGTCACCACGCGCCCCGAGGTGGGTTGCAGGATGCCGCAGACTATTTGCAGCAGGGTGCTCTTGCCGCACCCATTCGGCCCCACCAGGCCCAGTGTCTCGCCCTTCTCGACCTCGAAGCCGATATCGCGCAGCGCCCAGAAATCGGTATGCCGCGGCCGGGCGCGCGGCAGCAATTCCCGCAACCGGTCCGCCGGGCGGCGGTACAACCGATACAGCTTGGAGACGTTCTGAACTAGTACCAAATCCGATTCTACTGAACATGGGGCAGGGAAGTGCTCCTCCCCCCCGGTTTTTCACCCCGCGGCCGGGTGTACACTGAACAGGACTCGGGAGTCCAAAATGCAAAGGAGACAATCGTGAAACTTCGAGTTCTGTGTGGCGTCGCTCTCGCGTGCTCTTTCGCCTTCGCCGCCGGTCAGGGCAAGAGCGGCCCGGCCCCGGCCACCGCCGCTTCCGACATCCCTCATTTGCGGAAGCAGGGGACGGCCACCCAACTCATCGTCGACGGCAAGCCGTTCCTGGCGCTGGCGGGGGAGTTGCTCAACAACAGCGCCACCAGTGTCGAGCACATGAAGCCGATATGGCCTAAGCTCGCTGCCTCCAAATACAACACCGTGCTGGCAGGCGTCTCCTGGGACCAGATCGAACCCCAGGAGGGCAAATTCGATTTCAGCGTGCTGGACGGCGTCGTCCGCGATGCGCGCAGCCATAACCTGCGTTTGGGGCTCCTATGGTTCGGGAGCTGGAAGAATAGTCTGTCCAGTTACGCGCCCCTCTGGCTGAAGAAGGATTTCGAGCGCTTCCCGCGCGCCCAGGCCGCCGGCGGCAGGAGCATCGAGCTGCTCAGCCCGTTCAGCGATGCCAACCGGGATGCCGATGCGCGGGCTTTCGCGGCCCTCATGCGGCACGTCAAGGCGGTGGATGGCCAGCAGCATACCGTCATCATGATCCAGGTGGAAAACGAAGTGGGAATGCACGGGGATTCCCGCGATCGCTCGCCCGCGGCCGCCAAGGCTTTCGCGGAGCCGGTGCCGAAAGAGCTGATGGACTACCTGCGGACGCACAAGGATACTCTGATCCCGGACGTCCGCCAGGTGTGGGAGGCGGCCGGCTTCAAAACCTCCGGAACCTGGGAAGAGGTGTTCGGACAGAGTAGAGTGACGGATGGATTCTTCATGGCTTGGTACATCTCGCGCTACATCGGCCGGGTGGCCCAGGCGGGCAAGGCCGAATACCCCATACCGATGTTCTGCAACGCGGCGCTGTACGGAATTGGGAAGGGGCCCACACCCAGCGGTGGCCGCCCCTGGGACCTGGTGATGGACATCTGGAAAGCCGGGGCGCCGCAAATCGACATGCTCTCGCCCGATATCTACGGCGACGGCAACTACGTGGCGTTTTGCGCCAAGTACACGCAATCCGGAAACCCGCTGTTCATACCCGAGACGGGGAGCGGGCCGACCACCGCCCCCCGGGCGCTCTACGCTTTTGGACGCCACGATGCCATCGGCTTCTCACCCTTCGGCATCGACAGGCCAGACCGTCTGGGCAACTCTCCCGACCTGACTGGCGTCTACGACATGCTCTCGCGGATGGCGCCCCTCATCCTGGAGCATCAAGGCAATGGCACCATGTCCGCGGTGCTGCTGAACCCCAAGGACCCGCCGCAGAAGATCCAGCTTGGGAATTACACGCTGGAGGTCTCGTTTTGGCCAATCCGCTATACCATGCCCCTGCTTATGCCTGGGGAGCCACCGCAGGCGTCCGCGCCCCTGGCGGCGGCGCTCTTTATCCAGACGGGGCCCGACGAGTATTTCGCGGCTGGCAGCGGCGTGAAGGTCGCCTTTACTCCCAACACACCGGGGCCGCCATTCGCCGGATTGGGCGCGGTGGAATCCGGCACTTTTGTGAATGGCCGCTGGGTCCCCGACATCCGGCTCGCGGGGGATGACACCGGGCAGGGGGAGGATCTATTCGAGCTCCAGCGCTACATGGGCATTCAACGCTTCACCCTGTACCGCTACCGGTGAGCGTAGTTTCGGTGACACGGTTTCGGTGACTGGTGAGCCGGTACTCAGCCCGACCCCAGCGCCAGAAACGCGGCGCGCAGGCGGGGATGGCGCTGCATCAGGTGAAGGTAGCGCGCTTCACTGGCGTGCTGCTTGGCCTGGAGGATCTTCGCCGCGGCGGCCTTCTCTTCGGGCGTCCAACGTGTCAGGTCCGGAATCAAGCCCATCACCCGCGCCAAGCCGCTGGATGATGGGACGGCGCCCGCTCGCTCGACGGCCAGCCCGAGGCTGCGCACGCGGAAGTTGTCCCAGGCGCCCTGCTCGCAAGACGGGTCTTCGTAAAGGATGTAGCCTTCGGCCAGCTTCTCCAGGGTTCTCTTGGAACTGCGGTAGCCCGGGGTTTGTCTCATGCGGCGTTCTTCGCGGTCCATCAGCGCGGCCACCTTCGGATCGACCGGACGGAACCCCAGCTTGCGGTAAAACCAGAATGCCCCGGAATCCACGGCTTCGGGGTTCTCCAGGCCGATCTGGTAGGGGTCTACCGAGAAGCAGGTCACGCCCAAGACCTGGCGGAACAGGCGCAGGAGGCGCGCGTACAGCCACGCGGATTCGCCCTCGCGAAAGGTGTAGTAAAGGTTGAAGCCGATCTCGGTATGTTCAAACAAAGAAAGGGTTTCCACGTATCCGGCCGGCACGCCGTTCTTGAAGAAGAGCCCGCCATGGTAGGCGCGCAGCGGCAGGCGCCACTCGGGCGGCACACCAAAGAAGAAGATGTCGACGCCACGGCCCGCATCGGCGTGGAACACTCCGGCCTCGTCGGGGTGGCTGAAACCGTAGAGCTCGCGGAACCGCATGGCGGAGGTGTCGAGAATGAGATCCAGGATCCGGCGCGCCTCCGGCCGGGCGAGGCGCCGCACGGGCAGCGGCGGAGCGTCCAGTTCGTGCGCCAGGGAGATGTCGCCGCGGCGTAGCAGCGGTTCCCGGTGGCAGTACAGCTTGCGTCCGGGGAGCCGCAGGCGCGATCGCGACGTGCGCGCATCGCCGATGCGCCAGGTGAGCGGGAGGTCGAGCGAGTCGAAGAGTTCGGGCGACCCGGTCAGGCGCTCCAGCAGCCACGCCAGGTCGCCGATGCCCCGGGGCCGCGCCGCCGCGATCCACTGGCGGAAGGGGACGTGGGCTTCGACGGGCCAATCCTCGGCGAGCAGCGGAAGGAAGCGGCGGAGGACCGGGCCAAGCCGGTCGATGCCGTCGTAGCGGTCCCAGGCGATTTCGACGTCGCGCGGATGGCGGGCGGCGAGCCGGCGCGCCACTTCGCAGCCGAACACCGCCGAGAGCGAGGTGCCCGCGATGCCCGAGATCTCCGGCGCCTCGAAGGCGGAAAGGTCCGCGCCGGCGGCTGCGAGTTGGGCGACGCGGCCCGCGAACGAGAAGAGAACCGCGTCCGCCAGGCGCGCCACCTCCGGAGTTCGCGGATAGGCGCGCAGGAAGAGCGCTGTCTCGTGAAGGCGGCTCAGGCTGGCGGCATCGCGGAATTGGCGGCGGGCCGCGGTAGCCAGCAGGCGTTCCAGTTGGCCGTCGCCGGGGGCGCCGAAGCGGCTCTTCCACTGTTCGAGTTGGTCTAGCAACGGTGGGGGCATTGTTATTGAGATTAGCGCGGTTGGCAGGCGAAAGCGCCTGCCCGCATAGCGGCAAGCCGCAACGAGTGGTGGCGATTCTCCGAGGTCAAGGCGGGCGCGTCCAAGGGGGGCAGGCGGATTGAAAATCCGCCGCGGGATGCAATCCTGCCCCGCAGTGCAGCAGAGCCGCAACGAGTGGTGGCGGTTCTCCGCGGTCGTGGCGGGCGCGAACAAGGGCGGCAGGCGGATCGCCAATCCGCCGCAGGTTAAGAACCTGCCCCACAACAGCAGATCGTCGCGGGCTGCGAAGACTTGAAGATGTAGTAGTACAAAGGCACCACCGGGGGGACGGACGCTTTCGTCTGTCAAGCCTTCATCGACTCAGCCACGATGGCAGCCTGGCCCAGGGCGATGCCGCCATCGTTGGGCGGCACTTTGGTGTGCAAGAAGACCTCGAAGCCGGCGCCGCGCAGGCCGGTCACGGCGAGGGCCAGCAGGCGCATGTTCTGGAATGTGCCGCCGCTCAGGCAAACCCGGGCCAGTTTGGTTTCGCCGCGGATACGCCGGCAGGTCTCGACGATGGCGTCGGCCAGGGTGTTGTGGAATTTGGCCGAAATAGAGGGCTGCGGCGCGCCTTCCGCGGTCTCGCGCGCGATCTGCTCGATCATGGGGCGGAAATCCAGCTGCCAGAGCGGGCCGGCCTCGATCTCGAACGGGTAGCGGGCTGCGTTGCCGTCCTCGGCGATCGTCTCCAGTTCAATGGCCGCCTGAGCCTCGAAGTTGACCACCGTGCGCAGGCCGATGATGGCCGCCACCGCGTCGAACAGGCGCCCGCAGGAGGACGTCTGGACGGTGTTCACACCCGATTCGATCATGCGCCGCACCACGCGGACACGATCTTCCGGAACCCCTCCGACTTGCGCCCCGTAGCCCAGCGCCGCGCGCCACGGCTCGCGCACGGCCGCGTCGCCGCCGGCCAGCGGGATGTAGCGCAGGTGGCCGCGCCGCTCGCAGCCCCCATAGCGCGCCACCAGAAACTCGCCGCCCCAGATGGCGCCATCGGTTCCGTATCCGGTGCCGTCGAACGCCACGCCGATCACCTCGCCAGTTAGACCATTTTCGGCCATGCAAGAGGCGATGTGCGCGTGATGGTGCTGCACCCCGAATTTCGGCAACCCAGCCAGGTCCAAGGCGTACTTCGTACTGAGGTACTGCGGATGAAGGTCATAGGCTACGGCGCGCGGTTCCACCCTAAAAAGTTTCTTTAGATTGGCAAGCGTTTCCTCAAAGAAGACCAGGGTTTCGTAGTTTTCGAGGTCGCCGATATGCTGGCTCAGAATGGCGTGCCGGCCCTTGGTCAGGCAGAAGGCGTTCTTCAGCTCGGCGCCGCAGGCCAGCAACTCGGGGACGCGGCGTCCCAGGTCCAGCGTCTGGGGAGCGAAGCCGCGCGACCGGCGCAGGACGCGCTCCGTGCCTTCGAAGGTGCGCACCACCGAATCGTCCGCGCGCATGTAGATGTCGCGGTTGTGGGTGAGGAACCAGTCGGCCACGCCGGCGAGGCGCTCGCGGGCTTCCGTGTTGGACACCACGATGGGTTCCTCGCTGAGGTTGCCGCTGGTCATGACCAGAAGCGAATAGGGCGCGCCGGCGAAGAGCAGGTGATGCAGCGGCGTGTAGGGCAGCATGACGCCGATGGTGCGGTTGCCGGGAGCAATCTCGCTGGGCAGGTCGGAGGCTTGCTCAGGGAGAATCACAATCGGACATCGCGCACTGAGCAGGGCGCGGCGGTCGGCGCCAGAGACTTCGCAGATGGCTTCCACGGCGGGAAGGTCGCGTGCCATCAAGGCGAAGGGCTTGTCGCTGCGGCGCTTGCGCTCGCGCAGGCGGCGGACGGCCGCGGGGTTGCGGGCATCGCAGGCCAGGTGGAATCCGCCCAGACCTTTGATGGCCAGGATCTCGCCCGCCGCCAGCCGCTGGCGGGCCTCCTCGATGCCCGCGGAAAGCGCCGGTCCACACTGGGGGCAGGCGTTGGGCTGGGCATGAAAGCGCCGGTCGCGCGGATCGTCGTATTCCGCCTGGCAGTCCGCGCACATGTGGAACGGCGCCATGGTGGTGTGAGGGCGGTCGTAGGGGATATCGCGGATGATGGTGTAGCGAGGGCCGCAGTTGGTGCAGTTGGTGAACGAGTAGCCGAAGCGGCGGTTGGTGGGGGCCATGAAATCGCGGAAGCAATCGTGGCAGGTGGCCACGTCGGGCGAAACCAGCGCGAACTCTCCGGTTTCGGCGACGCTGGCGCGGATGGTGAAGGTGGCATCGCCCGCGGTGGGCAGTTCCACGACCTCCATTTCCTGAATCCAGGCGAGCGGTGGCGGATCGTTTTTGATGGCTGCGATGAAGGCGTCCACGGCGGCCGAATCGCCTTCCACTTCGGCCACCAGGCCGGCCGAAGAATTCAGGACGTAGCCCGCAAGGTGGAGCTCGAGCGCGAGGTTGTGAACAAAGGGGCGGAAACCGACTCCCTGCACGATGCCGCGCAGGCGGATGCGAATGCGGCGGCGGCTAGTGGGTTGGTTCGCCTCCATTCTAGCGGGCGGTCTTGGACCGATCCTTCTGCTGCTCTGTGGGGCACATACCTCTCCCGTGACTGAACACCCGCATGAATTGTGGGGCGGACCCCCTGGTTCGCGGCCGACGCCCCCGTCGGCCTGTCGCGGTTGTCAGAGGGCCTGACTCTTCGAGCGAACAGCGGGTCCGGGGGGACCCGCGCAGACCAGGGGGTCTGCCCCACATATCCGCGGCATTCCCGATATTGGGAAAAGTATGCGGCGTTGGGACGGCGTCCTGCCCCACATCTGCGCGCACCTCCGCGGTGAGTGCGGGATCAAGCGGCATGCAGCAGCTTCCCCTCGCGGATGACCGTAGCCGGCAAGGACGAGGCCAGATGCACACGGCTTTCGAACTGGCCGAGGCTCCAAACCAACACGTCGGCGGCAACTCCGGTGCCCCACAGAACCTCGTAGGCGAGTCGACTGCGGCGGCGCTCCGCTGGTGCGTCGTCCCTGACGACCACCAAGATGTCGTAATCGCTGTCCGGGCCGGCGTCTCCTCTGGCGACCGAACCGAAGAGATAGATACGCTCCGGCTGGTAGGCTTCGACCAAACGACAGACCGCATCGCCCAGGATCGGATCATCGGCCGACGGTGTTTTGAAGATGGCGGCGCGTTCGTTCACCAGGGTTCGTCCACAACCAGTTTGCCACAACCGCCCGAAAACGAGGCGGCGCCGAACGCGAGGAGAATAGCCGTGGCCGGTTTCACAGCCGTCTATAATAGGTCCGTTCAGGACGCTCCCGGACGCGCCAAGCCGCATTTCTCCAGATCCGCTTCCAGGAACTCCGCGCGGCGGAAATGGGCCTTCTGGTGGAAGGGCACGGTGCAGTCGAAGATGGTCTTGCAGGTGGTGCCGTCCGGGTGGCGCGAAGGATCGAGGGCTGCGCCGCGGACGCCGGGGATGAAGACCGTGTCGGCGTCGCCCTGGTAGCGAACGGTCATGGCCCAGAGCACGTCGTTGCTGTCGTAGATGTTCACGTCCTCATCCACCAGGATGACATGCTTCAATTCGGGGAAAGCTGCTAACGCCGTGAGCGCGGCCTGTCGCTGGCGGCCTTCGTCGGCCGGCGAACGCTTGCCGATTTGCAGGATGGCGAGGAACTTGCCACCGCCGGAAGAATGCGCGTAGACGCCTCGCAGCAGGCCAGGCATGCTGCTTTCGACGGCGCGCAGGATACTGACTTCGGTGGGAATGCCGACCAGGCTGGTGTGCTCCTCGGAGGGGGCGACGAGGGTCTGGAGGATGGGCGAGCGGCGATGCGTCACGGCGGTCACGCGGATCACCGGCAGCTCGGGCTGGGCCGCGCCCATGGAGCCGGCGAACTCCGGCATGGAGTACCCGGTGAGCGTTTGGGAATCCTCGCGGATGCGCACGCCGGGCAGGATCTCGCCTTCGATTACGATTTCGGCGCGGGCGATGGCCTGGGCCTCGACGGACACGCAGTCCACCAATTCGACCGGCCTGTGGCGCAACCCTCCGGCGACCGTCAGCTCGTCGAAGCCCAGGGGGACGGCGGGCGACTCGAAGCACGCGGCCAGGTAGATGGCGGGGTCGAGGCCGATGCTCACCGAGACCGGAAGCGACTGGCCCAGGCGCTCAGCCTTGGCGCGGAACTGGTCGATGTGGCGGCCGGGAACGAAGTAGATGCTGAGGGTGTCGGGGCCTTGCATGCAGAGGCGGTGAATGGTGACGTCGGAAGCGCCGGTTTCCGGGTCGCGCGCGCGGACCAAACCCATGGTGATGTACGGCCCGGCATCGCGCAGGGTGTGAGTAGGGGCGGGAATCAGGCGCCGCAGATCGAAGGGCGGACGGATGACCACCTCCTGGCAAGGGGCGGTTGCGATGGTCACCGGCGCGCAAGTGTGGTTGAGCGCGTCGAGCAGGTCGAACGGAAGCCGCTCCATGGTGCTGCCCATGAGCAGCGCGGTGCGCTGGCGGTTGGCCAGGATTCCGACGACCACCGGAATGGCGTAGCCCTTGACGTTCTCGAAGAGCAGGGCGGGACCGGCGGCGGAGCGCCTATAGACGGCGGCGAGCTCCGCGTGGGCATCGACGGGCTGCCGCGTGGCGGCGAGCTGGCCGGGGATGGAGGCGAGGAATTCCAGGGCGGAGCGGAGATCGCAAATGCTACCAGTATCCATTGGTGAAGACCGATTTCCGGCAGGCGCGGCAGAACTCGGCGCCTTTGACGTCCAGCCGCTCCACGGCGTGGCTGGATGTCATCACGCAACGCCAGTCGGCGCAATGCCTAAGACCGAAGGTGTGGCCGAGCTCGTGAACCGCCTCTTTTAACAGGCGCTCGCGCAGCAATTCCAGCCGCCGCGGCAAACCGTAGAATTCCTCTTTCAAACGCGCGGTGGATACCACGGCGCAATTGCCGTCGAGCTGCGCCTCGCCGAAAACGAACGTCAGGACGGGCACGTAGAGGTCGGAGGCGGTGACGCCCAGCACGCGCGCGTCGGGATCCACGGCGCGCTCCATGCGCTGGATGATGGCGGTGGAGTAATACTGCTGCCGGCCGGAATCCAGGGCGAAGGAAAGGTCGAAGGTCTCCGGGCGAATTTGGCACGGGGTGCGGAAGGTGCGAGCCAGGGCCGCGGCGAGATACTCCAACAGATCCAGCCCCGGCTCCGCGCCGGGCCTGGTAGGCGCTCCGAGCGGGATGAGATGGATGGGTTTCACCGCAATCCGTAACGGCGGAGCTTGTTGTAGAGAGTGGTGCGGTCGATATCGAGGATGCGCGCCGCCCGCGAGAGATTGTGCTGGGTTTCGCGGAGGATGCGCTCGATATGCGCCCGCTCGACATCGTCCAGGGTCTTGCCGCCCTTGGGCTCATCGGCCTGGAACTGGAAGGAGAAATCGGCCGGGCGGATCTCCGAGCCGCGGCCCACCACCAGGGCGCGTTCGACGGCGTTCTCCAGCTCGCGAACGTTGCCCGGCCAGTCGTGGCGCATGAGCACTTCGAGCGCCTCGGGGGAGAGCTGCGGCATGGCGCGGCTGGTGGCCATGCAGAACTTGTTGAGGAAGTGGTTGACCAGCAGGGGGATGTCGTCGCGGCGTTCCCGCAAGGGCGGCAGGTCGATGCAAAAAACGTGCAGCCGGTAATACAGGTCGGGGCGGAAGGCGCCCTCTTTGACGAGCGTCTCGAGGTTCTTGTTGGTGGCGGCGATGCAGCGGAAGTCCACCTTGATCTGCTGGTTGCCGCCCACCCGCACGATCTCCTTTTCCTGAAGCACGCGCAACAGGTCGGTTTGCGTCTTGAGACTGATGTCGCTGATTTCGTCGAGGAAGACGCTGCCGCCGTCGGCGATTTCGAACTTGCCTTTCTTGCGGTACTGGGCGCCGGTGAACGCGCCCTTTTCGTGTCCGAACAACTCGCTTTCGAGCAAGGTTTCGGTGAGCGCGCCGCAGTGGATGGTCACCATGGGCATGTAGCGCCGCGGTCCGGCGGCGTGGATGGCGCGGGCCACCACTTCCTTGCCGGTGCCGCTTTCGCCGGTGATGAGCACGGTGGCTTCGGTGGGGGCGACCATCTCGATGAGCTCGGTCACCTTCTTCATGGCCGCGCTCTTGCCGATCAGCTCGGTGCTGGGAAAGACCTCCTGCAAGTTTTCGCGCAGGCGCACCACTTCGCGGCGGGCGCGTTTGTGCTCGAGGGCGTTGGCCACCAGGTGGGAGAGCTCGTCCGGGTCCACCGGCTTGGTGATGTAGTCGTAGGCGCCGTGCTTGAGGGCCTGCACGGCGGTTTCGACGGAGGCGTAACCGGTCATGATAATGACGGTCAGCTCCGGATCGACGTCGTGCAGGCGGGCTTGCAGTTCCATGCCGTCCATGCCGGGCATCTTGATATCGATGAGCGCGATATCGAACTCCATCTGCTGGATGGTTTCGAGGGCTTCGCGCGCGCTACCGGTTGGCCGGGCGGTGTAGCCTTCGCTGGCAAACCACTTACCGAGCGAATCGCGCACCACCAGTTCGTCGTCGACGATCAGGATTTTGCCCCTGGTCTTTGTGGCCGTTGGAGCATCTACCGCAGTTGCCATTGAATCCTCCCCATGAAACCCGTTCCTTCTAACCCCTGCCGAACCCGCGACGATGCAGGTTGGCAGGCGAAAGCGCCTGCCCCACAAGTGGGACAGGCGCTTTCGCCTGTCAACCCGGCGATCCCGACGGTCCTTTCGCGGCTCCTGGTGCGACCGGCAGCGTCACCGTGAATTCGGCCCCCTCGCCGGGCATGGAACGAACCGCGATTTCGCCCGCGTGCTGCTCCACGATACTGTGCGCCACGGCCAGCCCAAGCCCCGTACGGTTCTGGTCCTCTTTGGTGGTGAAAAACGGATCGAAGATACGCGGCATCGCGTCGGCGGGGATGCCGCCACCGGTGTCCTTGACGCACAGCGCGCACTGCTGCCCGCCGGGTGCGAGCCGGGTGGCGACTTCGAGCACGCCCCCGTTGGGCATGGCCTCCGAGGCGTTGACCAGGAGCACCAGGAAGACCTGCTGGATCTGGTTGGCATCGCACTGGACCGGCGGAAGACCGGGCACGAGGTCCAATTTCAGCTCGATGCTCTGCAGGTCCAGCTTGTGGTTCACCAGGGAAATGGCGCGCTCGACGATGGTGTTGAGGTCGTTCGGCTCGCGATTGCTGGGCGCCTGACGGGAGAAAGTGAGCAGGTTCTTCACCAGCTCGCCGCAGCGTTTGCTCTCGCGCTCGATGGTGCGGAGCTGATCGGCCATCTCGTCGCGCCCGGGGAACTCGTGTTTGAGCAGCCCGCGCAGCACCAGGTGGGCGTAGGTCAGGATGCCGAACAGCGGATTGTTGATTTCGTGGGCCACGGTGGCGGCCAACTGGCCTACGGAGGCCATCTTTTCGGATCGCAGCAGCGACTTGTGCACGCTCTCGAGCTCGGCGGTCTTGCGCCGCACCTCTTCTTCGATCCTGGCCTGAACGCCGGCCACCTCGACGGTCATGCGGTTGAAGGAGCGCGCCAGATCGCCCAGCTCGTCCTGGGATCCGGCGGGCAGGCGATATTCGAGGTCTCCGCCGGCCACGCGATGGGTGCCGTCGATCAACTCCTTGACGGGCCGGTAGACCACCAGCCAGATGAACGCCACGGCCGCGAGAGAACCGAAGACCACGGCGCCCACCAGAAAGTACGCCAGGGTGGCCTGGTGCTGGGCGATCTGAGCGTCCACGGCGGTGAGGGAAAGATCGGCGTCGATGACACCGAGTACCAACTGGCTGGCGGGGTGGACGTGGCAGGCGGCGTCGGAACAGGCGGGCGAGTTGTCGATGGGGCGGATCACGGCCAGCAGGTGAGTGCCCTGCTTGTCCCAGAACATGCGGGCGCGGTCGGGGCGGTTGAGCCTGGCGAGCGGCGCCGATTGCGCGTGGCACCCGTAGCAGGCCTCGGCGCTCTTGTCGACCACGGTATCGACCTCGTGCGCGTCGGTGGAGAGGGTGATGCGGCCATCCTTATTGAAGATGCGGATGCGCTGAATGCCGGGCTGGCTGCCGAGCTCGCGGATGATGTTGTAGAGCGCCTCGCGGTCGTTGTGCAGCATTTCATAGCGCGTGCTGCGCAGGATCACGTCGGTGACGCGGTCGGCAGCCTGCTCGACGAAATCGTGGGAGTGAACGCGCTCGGCTCGCAGGTTGATGAAGCCGAACAGGGCGAAGAAGGCCGCCGTGCTCGCCGTGACGCAGATCGCGAGCTTGGCGGCCAGTCCGATCCTGATTGTCTTGCCGGGGATCATTCCACCGCGCCTGGGGCGGCCTCCGTTTCCAGGACGCGCGCCATGCTGGCCAGCAGCGAGAGTTCGAGCGCGCGGCCAAAGGCGCGGCCGAGCGGACAGCGCTTTTCCAGCACGAAGAGGTAGAGGGTGCTGTCATATGGAATCGCCTTCGACATAAATGGACCCTCTACTCCGTTTTAGCAGACTTCGAAGGCAAATGTGTAGTAAATCTTTACAAGTTTCTTAGGTAGTGAGGAAGAACTCGCCGGTTACGTCCTTCCAGTTGGCATCGGGCAGGGCTGCGAGGAGGTCCTCCGCCGGGCGTCCGCCATCGGCCGCCACCGCACCGGCCAGGGCCGGTTGCCGGGAATAGAGGCGCTCGACGGCATCGCGCATCCAGGCGCGAACCAGGCTCTTGGGGACCATGTTGCGCCCGGTGCTCTCCTCATCCGGCACATGGACGGTTAGCAGCCAGCCATTGCCATAGGGATCCTGGCGCAGGCTGGCCGGGTTCTTGACGACTTCGGCATTGATCTGCATGACCTCACCCTCGGTGGGTGAAACCATCTGGGTTTTCTCTCCACCGCGGTAGAAAGAGAGGACTTTCTGTCCTTGGCGGATCCACTGGCCGGGTTTGGGAAGCTCGATGTTGTCGATTTTTCCAACAAGGGCGGCGGCAAACTCATCGGCGCCCATGCGGACGACGTTCTTGCGCTCGCTGACCACCCAGGTGTGGCCGCAGTGATAGGAAACCGTAGTCGGGGTCAGGAAACCATCTACATAGTCTCCGCCGAGTATGGTCGGGACAGATTTGGGCGCCAAGGCTGGCGCGGTGGCGACCGCCTTGCGGCGACGCCGGGCATAATCCAATAGGATAAAGACCAGGAACGTTGCCAAAACGAGAATGAGTGTCGCAGTCATAGGATTACATCCTCTCTGGCTTCTCCAAGGGCACGGCGAGGGCCAAGACTCGGCGTTCCGGGCATCTATATTTGTTGTGGTTTCATGCAGGTAGAGGGGCAGCGTTTCTGAGTTCTGGGTCGTACGTTGAGAACTTCAACGGTTGAATATGGATAAAGGGGATGATTCCACGTGGAATCAAGACGTTGAAAGCGGTGATGCGAAATCGTACGGTGGCGTGGTGAATCTCAACATTTTGGATTTGAATGCCATCGACGAGGGCAGGGAACCCCGAAATTGAGTTTTGGACTCGATCCGACTAAACTGGCGGGATGACGAATCGAGTCGATCTGAACCTGGCGGGTCACGCGGCGGTGGTTACCGGAGGATCGAGAGGCATTGGGCGGGCGACCTGCCTGACGCTGGCGGCCCACGGCGCGGCGGTCGGTGTGCATTACTCCGCCAGCCAGGCGCAAGCCGCCGAAGTGGTGGAAGAGATCCAGCGTGGCGGCGGCCGGGCGGTCGCCATACGGGGCGACCTGCGGGAGGCCGATGCTCCCGGGCGGGTGATCGCCGAGGCGGTGGCGGCCCTCGGCCCCATCGACATCCTAGTCAACAACGCGGGACAGATGACGGATGGGGCGGTCGAAGGGATGTCGGATGAAGTCTGGGAGGCGGCGCTGTCGCTGCACCTGACCGCCACCTTCCGCTGCTCGAGGGCGGTGATTCCAATGATGAAGACGCGCCGGTGGGGACGGATCGTAAACGTCTCGACGCAGGCGCTTTACACGGGATCGAAGAACCATGCGCACTATGCGGCCGCCAAGGCGGGCCTGCTGGGTTTTTCGTTTTCCCTGGCCAAAGAGGTTGGCGAACACGGAATCACGGTAAACCTGGTAGCGCCGGGGCGCATCCGGACGGACCTGCTGCTGGAGCGGTCGGCCGGCCGGGAAGCGGAGTGGATGGGGCAGACGCCTTTGCGGCGCTTCGGCGAGCCGGGGGAGATTGCCGGGGCGATTGTCTTCCTGGCCTCCCCCGCGGCGGGCTACATCACCGGCGCGACTCTGCATGTAAACGGGGGACTGGTGATGGATTGACGCCGGTCTGGGCAAGCTAGAGCATACCCTAGCGTAGTGCGGCCGAAGTTTTGCCGGTTTTTGTGGGGCGGGCAATCCTGCCCGCAGCCGCCTTCTAGGCGGCCTTTTCGCGTCGTGCGCGAGTCTTCGCAGCCGGAGTCGCCGGCTGAAAGCCGGCGGCAGCCACGATTGGCTGCCCCACAGCCAAGTGCATACTCGTTACTCCGCTTGCCGCAGAC
>Ga0182021_10002843_pt1 | contig 20319 bp, 6 predicted proteins | sample 612E3MmetaG_FD_120493 | JGI IMG/M metagenome (GOLD analysis project Ga0182021, IMG submission 120493) | Permafrost microbial communities from Stordalen Mire, Sweden - 612E3M metaG (Illumina Assembly) | ecosystem: Environmental > Terrestrial > Soil > Wetlands > Permafrost | place: Sweden... | reverse complement strand
GAACCCTGCCCGGCTTGCAAGGGATCCGGAAGCGAAACCAAGCGACTGAATACCTGTCCACGTTGCGGGGGATCCGGGCAGATGCGTCAGGCAGCCCATTCATCGTTCGGTCAGTTTGTTCGCATGATGACTTGTAACCAGTGTGGAGGGAAAGGAAAAATTCCTGAAAAAGTCTGCAAAGATTGCGGGGGATCCGGGCATTCGCGAATCAAACGAAAAATTTCTGTGCATATTCCTGCAGGCATCGATAATGGTATGCGACTCCGCATGGAAGGTTACGGTGAAGCAGGGGATTATGGTGCATCAAATGGTGATCTTTATATCGAGGTATATGTACAGTCGCATGAACGGTTTATCCGGACAGATGATAATCTTGAAACAACAATCGAAATCAGCCCGGCACAGGCGGTTTTGGGGACCTCTGCCGAGATTGAAACAATTGATAAACGACACATCGATCTGAGAGTTCCCGCAGGTATACAATTTAATACGGCGTTAAAAATTCCCGGTGAAGGTATAAAAAGACGGGGAAAACACGGAGATTTGCTTGTCAGGATTAAGATTATCACGCCCAAGTCTGTAAGCAATGAACAAAAAGAACTTTATCAAAAAATCGCTGAGTTTGAGGGAAAGAGCAGTACCAACGGCGGGTTCTTTTCTGGAATAATGGGCGGCAAGAAAAAAAGTAAAAAATAAGGTATTCAATTATTCTCACACTTCTTTTTTTCATCAGATCTACCTTTTTTGCACATCTATTTGAGCGCTAATAACAAATGATCTCACAATGAGACTGCTCTTAGAGCTGTCCGGTGAAAATCCGACATTACCATTTGCCGAACTCGATTGTATTGGTTGCATAATTGATCGTCGTGTTCAGGTCGCCGTTGTTGAGTCACCTGATCCGGAACAGGCAAAACGGCTGGCAATGACCCAGGTTGTGTCGGAGTATATGGGTGAATGTGAGCCGGATCTTTCAGCATTCAGAGAATTACTTAAAGATCTTGCCATAACAACTAAAATGCCATTTGCAGGGCGTGCAAAAAAAGTCCACGGAGGATGCCACGAAAGAAATCCCGCATCACAAAAGGAGTTTGAACGATTAATCGGTACAATGATCTCCGGCCCCGTTTCACTAGATAATCCGAAGGTCCAATATAAGGTTGTATTATCGGAAGACAAATGTTATTTTGGCAAAGTACTTTTCACGATAGATCGCGGGGCTTATGATCTTCGTAATCCGGGAAAACGGGATTTTTTCCATCCCGGAGTTATGATGCCGAGAATGGCAAGGACTCTGATCAATCTGACCTGTTCCCGGCCGGGAGAAATAATGCTGGACCCGTTCTGCGGAACTGCAGGTATCCTTATTGAGGGTGAAATGCTCGGATTGCGAACTATGGGAAGTGATTTTGACCCGCTGATGATTAAAGGCAGCAGGCGGAACGTCCCTTATCCGGATCTTATGCTTTCGGATGCAACCCATCTTCCCTTTACTAATCATTCAATTGACGCTGTTGTAACAGATTTTCCCTACGGCCAGTCGGTTTGCATTAAAAAACCCAGTACAATGGAAAATCTTTATTCTGATACACTTGATGAGATTCATCGGGTGCTTAAAGGCGGACGCAGAGCTGTGGTTGTAACGCACAGGGATATTTCCGAAAATGTTAAACCGGATATGACCATTCTTCAACAACATAATCAGCGTGTACACAAAAGTCTTACACGACGCATTCTCGTTCTGACACATTCCGGTTGATATACTTGCCCCTGAAGATTTCTTTATGAGGGCTCTTTGCAATAAATAAGAATAGTATGTTTTCGGAAAACCATTGTCGACAGGTTTTTTTCGTTCTCATCCTTTTATCATTAACCTGGATTCCCGTCTCGGCATATTCCAGTGAAGCAATCGGATGGTTCGAACAGGGTAATGCAAATATAAAAAATAAAAATTTCACTCAGGCAAATGAAGATTTTGATCATGCAATAATGCTTGAACCAGGATATTTTGAAGCATGGAATGGGAAAGCAGATTCGCTCAACCGGGCAAAGGAGTTCAATCAGGCCCTCAATGCAAGCAACAGGGTAATTGATCTGAAACCGGATTATGTTCAGGGCTGGATCAACCGGGGGTATATACTGTATAATCTTGGCCGTTACGATGAAGAATTGCAGGCGTACGAGAAGGCAATCAGTATCGATCCAACAAGTCCTGATGCCTGGTTTAATAAAGGATATTCGCTTGCCGGAATGAAGAGATACGATGAAGCCATCGCAGCATTTGACAAGGTGCAGGCACTGGATCCAGGATTTCCGAATCTGGCAGCTAACAAGCATATTGCCGAACAGAATCGTGATGCGTCAACGCCTTTTTATATTAAATACACTCCAGTTCTCGGCCTTATAGCAATCTTTGGAATAGGCTCTATTGTCTGGTATTTGGCGGTGAGAAAAAAATATTAATCTGATAAATTTGTCATATCGTGATTTTCAAAATGTATCAGAGAATTTTTTTTGGAAAAAACGATCCAGTTATTCAGGAATTTTCTGAATGATCACCTCTAATAACCTGGAGACTCTTCTATTTTGCCTTCAGGTAACAAATATTGGCCTCCTCCTGTTTGCCAATTGTTTCAAGTATTCCTGCAATATCATTCCATACTTCCTTACGCTTGGGGTCGATCTCCAGTGCTCGCTTGAAGCTGGTGAGTGCTTCCTGGTACTTTCCTAATTCATGTAAGGCCCTTCCCTTATAGATCCATGCATCTACAAAATCCGGTTGCAGGGTAATCATTGCACTAAAAGCTTCGATAGCTTTCTCATACCATCCCAATGCGACACATGCACTGCCTTTGGTAAAATAGGCTATGGAGAACGAAGGATCAAGGGATATGGCCTGCTCATATGAGTCGATTGCATCCCTGCTTTGACCCTGAGCTGCAAGGACCATGCCATGCCGTGTCCAGCCAACGGCATTCTCCGGATTCAAATCGAGACTTCTCTCATAGGCAATCTGGGCTTCCTGATGCTTTCCGAGGTCATAAAGTACATTACCTTTTCCCATCCAGGATTCTGCAACATTTCCATCCAGTTCCAGTGCTTTGTCAAAGGTCTCAATAGCGTCCCGGGTCATTCCAAGTTCAGCGAGTGAAAGTCCCTTGTGGGAAAGCGTGGATGCGTTTTGGTTGATCTCAAGCGATCGATCGTAGGATTGGATTGCCCGCCTGTGCTGATCAAGTGACGCAAACGCCAATCCCTGGTAGTAATATACCTCTGCAGCTCTGCTGTTATTTTCCAGCGCGTGCTCGAATGCCGTGATCGCCTCTTCATAATTTCCCATTTCGAAAAAAGCTCTTCCCTTCCAGAAAAAAGCCTGATAGCAGGTAGGGTTAACTTCCCAAGCCCGTTCGAATGCAGAGATTGCTGTATCATAATCACCCAGTGCAAGGAGGGCTCTGCCTTTCTCGTAAAGAGCATCTGCAAATCCCGGATTATGAGACAGGGCATGATCGAACAATCCGATAGCCTCTTTATTTTTACCTGTGTGCATCAAGGCCCTGCCTTTCTCGTAAAGTGCATCCTTATATTCCGGATTAATTGTCAGTGCCTCATTAAATGCGAGAATGGATTCATCATAGGATCTGAGATGGGTAAGTGCTTCACCTTTGTAGTAATACGCCTCTGCATAACGGTCATTTATGGACAAAGCTCGGTTGAACGATTGTATTGCATCATCATAGAGCTCCCTTTGAAGGTAGGCTATTCCCTGATAATAAAACACTTCAGGATATTCGGGATTTAAAGCAAGCGCCATATCAAACGCTTTTATCGCATCCTGATACCGCTTTAAATGGATCAATGCAATTCCCTTATGGAGGAGAGGTAAAGCATATGTCGTATTCAGGGATATTGCACGTTCATAACTTTCAAGCGCCCCATCGTATCGCCCAAGATTTGCCTGTGAAATTCCCTTATAGAGCCAGGCTTCATAAAATGTTGCATTATCTTCAAGAGCCCGGTCAAATGCAGTGATTGATTCATAATACATTGAAAGTCCCGAAAGCGCCCGCCCCTTCTCATAGAAAGCACGTGCACATTTCGGGTGATAGTTAAGTGCAGATTCAAAATTTTTAATCGCGTCGCTAAATCTGCCTACCCTTGAGAAAGAAACCCCGAGATAATAATATGTTCGGGCATTTTTGGAATCGATACCCAGTGCCTTGTTATAACAGCTTATAGCTTCTCTATCACGACCAAGCGCTGACAGGGCTACACCTTTGCCGGTCCATACAAAAGCGGCTGTTGGCCGGATACGCAATGCCAGGTCAAAAGATACAACCGCCTCTTCGTTTCGATTAAGAAGTGTAAGCGCTATTCCCTTGTAGTAAAGCGCTTCAATATGTTTGGGCTCGATTGTAAGGGCATCGTCATACGACGATACGGCTTCGCTTTCCCTTCCTAGCTCAAAAAGCGCCCTTCCTCGGTAATAGAACGCGGATACGAAATCCTGATGAATATCCAACGCTTTGGAGAAAGATTTAATTGCATCTTCATTGCTTGCGAGCGCGAAGAGCGCAGTACCCCTGAGATACCACGCATCTGAATTATTGGGGTCAATTTCAAGTGTTTTATCATACGCCGCAATTGACTCATTGTACCTGTTGAGATCTGCCAGCGCTTTACCCCGATTCAGCCAGGCCTCGACAAAACGCGGATTAAACTCCAAAACGTAATCAAATGATTCAATTGCATCTTTCTGGCGTCCTGTTGCGATGAGCGACAAACCTTTGTTGTAAAATGCCTGTGCATTTCCTGCATCGAGATCAATATTTTTATTAAATGCAATAATGGCATCTTCATATCGGCCAAGGTTTGCCAGTGCAAGACCTTTGTGGAAATAGACCTCTGCGTAATTTTTCTCTATACTAACCGCTTTATCGAAAGATCTAATTCCTTCGCGGAACATTCCAAGAGACGCCAGGGCTCTTCCTTTGTCAAACCATGCTTCAGCAAAGGAACCATCTAATTCCAGCGATCGGTCAAATGCTTTGATTGCTTCTTCAAACCTCCCAATCCTCGCAAGGGAAACACCTTTGAAATGAAGAGCGGGAATATGTGCGGGATTCAGGTCGAGAACCCGATCATATGAATTAATCGCGTCAATTGTTTGTTCACTGATATCAAGCGAACGAGCTCTATTATAAAGCGCATCAAAATAATCCGGTTTTACGAAGATAGCATTATCGAACGCAGATATTGCATCCCCATATCTTGATAATTTTACATAGATTAGTCCCAGTTCAAACCAGGTTTGAGCATTTTCCGGTGTGAGGTCAACCAATCGGCCAAATGCTGTTGCTGCATCATCATATTTTCCGAGTTCGCTAAAAGCTCTTGCATAATAATAAAGCGCATCGGTGTTCATTGAGTCCAGGGCCAGGACCTTTTCAAATATCACTATTGCTTCTTCAAATCTGCAGAGACTAAACAAGGCAGTACCTTTAGCGTGTAAAGCATTGATATCAGATGGCAAAAGGGAAATAACATCATCAAAAGAACTAATCGCTTCCATATATTTTCCGAGAACAGCAAAAGATTTTCCCCGCTCCAGAAAAGCTTTTGGATTATCCTTTTTGAAAATAATACTATCATCGAAGGCTGCAATAGCCTCAGTGGGATGGCCAAGATGTGCAAGTACCAACCCTTTCTCGAACCAAATATCAGGGTCTGTCTTATTAAGCGCAAGGGCCGAGTCGAGGGCATGTTCAGCTTCTCTGTATCTTCCGAGGACAATCAGGGATAACCCCCGTAAATATGACGGTTCATACATCCTGGGAAGTTGAGAAGAGGCATGCCCGAAAATTTCTTGTGCAGCTTCGTGCCTTCCCAGATTCATGAGTGCGCGCCCTTTTTCAAAAAGGATCTCACCGTTTTCCGGTTCTTTTGTCAGTGCAATATCAAAAATATGAACCGCTTCTTCATATTGTGCAAGCCGGAAAAGCGCGCTGCCTTCAGAGAAAAGCACGGAGATGTTTTGAGGATCATTCTGCCGGGCTTTTTCAAATGCGTGTACAGCCTGCTCATCCTTCCCCTGCTGTTCAAAGACAACACCTTTATGGAACCATGCCATTGAAAAGTCGGGACTTCGTGAAAGAATATTGTCAAATGAAACAAGCGCCTGATCGTACTTTTTGAGGTCTTCGAGTACGAGGCCCAGGTTGTAATGACCTTCGACAAAGTCAGGATCAAGACCTAGCGCCTTTGAAAAAGCTGATTCAGCTTCTTCGTATCTTCCGAGTTTTGCGTAAGCGAGCCCCTGTTCAAAGTGCCCGTCCCGGTTCTGATCATCAATTGATAAGGCAGCCGAGAATGCGATAACTGCCTCATCATATTGTTTCAGATTCATAAGTGCGTACCCCTTTTCAAAAAAAACTGAAAAATTATGAGGATTAAGGGCAATTGCATCGTCGAATATGGAGCACGCATCCTCAAAACGTTTTAATGAGTTTAATACCAGGCCTTTATTGAACGTGGCTTCATAACTTTGCGTATCGAGGGACAGAGCTGCATTGAATGCGAGAAGTGCCTCTTCATACCTTTTCAGGTTTTTGAGTACCAATCCTTTATTGAGATAAGCCGGGGTAAAGCCTGGATCGACAGAAAGCGTTCTGTCAAAAGCAGCTATGGCTTCCTGATTTTTGGCTAGCCGGCTGAGCGCCAGACCCTTCTCATAGAAAGCATTGATAAATTTTGAATCAATGGTCGTAGCCCGTTCAAATGAGTCTACCGCGTCGATATCTTTGCCTAACCTGGTAAGAGCAACACCCTTGTCATAATAGGCATTTGCATATTTCGGGTTGATAGCAAGAACCCGATCAAATGAGGAAACTGCTTCTTCATTTCTGCCGAGTTCCAACAGGGCAATTGCCCGGTCGTACCATCCATACGCGGAGCCTGGTTTTATTTCCAGCGCCTTGGTCAGGGAATCAAGTGCGGATTCAAACTTACTGAGCGAAAGAAGAGTGCTACCCTTCCGTAACCATGCCGAAGCACATAAGGGATCACTGGTGATGACCCTTTCAAAACAGGTAATCGCCTCGTAAGGGTTACCAAGTTCGACGCAGACTTTACCCTTACGGTACCATGCGGTAATGCCGTCAGGTGATAAAGTAATCGCCCTCTCGAAAGATTCAAGAGATTCCAGTGTGCGGTCCAACTCAAAGAGGACACTGCCTTTCAGCAACCAAGCATCGGTATTGGTATTTTCAAGATTCAATGAGGATTCGAGTGACTGAAGTGCATCGTCGAATCGAAGGAGCTTTGCCAATGCAACCCCCCGTTGATACAGGACCTTCGCGTTATTAGGTTCCTGTTGCAGAACCTTGTTAAATGCGCTGAGTGCTTTCTCGTTCTTTCCGAGGCTCGTAAAGGAAAGTCCGGTCTGATACAAAGCATCAGTAATGGAACCATCATAGCTAAGAGCCTGGCCAAAAGAACGGATTGCCTTTTCATACTTTCCTGTTGCGTTTAGTACCAGGCCTTTATTATAGTGTGCCAATGCATGCTCGGGAATATTTTCAAGGGTATAATCAAATGCTTGTAATGCATCCGAATATTTTCCCAGACGAAAAAGTGCGAGCCCTTTATTGTATGCTGCGTCAGAATATTCAGACTTTAATGTCTGCGCCTGTTCAAAGGCAATAACCGCATCCTCATCCTTTCCAAGAGCAGCGAGTGCCAGACCCCGGCCAAATACCACGTGAGCATTTTTTTGATCATACTGGAATGCATTTTCAAACGCCGCAATAGCATCACTGAAATTATTCAGCCGTAAAAGAGTCTCACCTTTCGCTAATAACGCCGCAGGATTGCCCGGAGAGAGTTCAAGAGAACGGATCAGGGATGCCAATGCATCCTCATCACGTCCCACTGTTATGAGAGCGCAACCCTGATCATAACGGAGAACGGCACTTTCAGGTCCAAGAGTTAACGCCAAATCAAATGCTGCAACAGATTCTTCATATTTCTTAAGTGCTGCAAGAGCGATGCCCTTTTTGTAAGCTGCATCCTGCATCCCTGGACAAAGTTCAAGTGCCCTATCAAAAGGGGGTATCGATTCACTGAACCGATTCAGTAGGATCAGAACACTCCCTTTGTGGTACCATGCAACTGCACATGAATCATCAATAAAAAGCAGAGTCTCAAAGGTTTCGAGAGCATTTTCATTAAGCGATAAATTTTCATAGCCCGTTGCTTTGTAGAACAATCCTTCCGCATGCTTATCATTAATGGTAAGCACTTTTTCGAAGCTGGTTATTGCTTCTTCATAGCGTTTGAGATAGTGGAGAGATTTTCCCCTGTATAACAAAGCAAAGATATTCTGAGGCTTGCGTTTCAATGATTTTGCGAATGCCTCAACCGCTTCCTTGTAACGGTGCAATTTATAGAGTGAATAGCCTTTATGAGCAAGTAAATCCGGATTCCCCGTATCGTTCTCCAATGCCCGATCAAGAGCTACCACTGCATCCTCGTACCTCGCTAATTTTACAAGGGCTACACCTCTTCCCTGGTGTGCCTGAGGATTTTCCGGATCAAGAATTAAAGTTGCATCGAATTCAGCAATCGCATCTTCATGACGGCCGATCTTTTCCAGAATTTCTCCTTTTATGCGATGTGACAGCACATCAGACGAATCAAGTTCGAGCGACCGATCCAGAGATATAAGGGCATCTTCATATTTTTCAAGTTCGAATTGCACCAGACCTTTCTCTGCATGAACACGGGAATTATCCAGCCCCAATTCAATACTTCGATTAAATGATTCAAGAGCTGAATCAGGCTTTTTTATATGGGAAAGAGCCCGTCCCTTCTCAAACAGAATGTCGGCAGAATCTGGTTTAAGCATTAGAAGGGAATCAAAGGCTTCAACCGCTTCTCCTTCTTTTTTGAGGACTACGAGTGCTCTACCCAGTTCGCTCCATGATTCTACCCGGGAATGGTTCAGTGCAAGAGCGCTGCGGAAAGCTTCAACCGATTCCGGAGAGCGATGCATACGACTCAGTGCAATACCCTTATAATAAAAAGCCTTTTCACAATCAGGTTCCATCTGGTTAATATGGAAATATACAGAAATTGCATCCTCGGACAAACCCTGTAGATCCAATGAACGGGCCTGCCCATACAATGCCGTGACATCATCGTTATTTGTTGTGAGAACCCGGCTGAATGCTTCAGCTGCCTCATGGTACATACCTAATGCAAAAAGCACTCTTCCTTTCTGAAGGTAGGCATCACCAAAATCAGGCATTAAGTTACTAGCTTTTTCAAAAGCATCCGCAGCCTCGTTCATTTTCTTATTTTTCGCGAATGCAACCCCCTGATAATAAAAAGCCTCTCCGAACCCGGGTTCAAGAGCAAGCGCCTGGTCGAATGCATTCACTGCGTCGGCGAATTGATCAAGGCTCAGGTGTGCTCTCCCTTTATAAAACCAGGTATGTGGGTTTTTTGCGTCAATTCCCAGAGAGGAGCTATAGGAGTGCAGAGCATCTTCAAAGCGCCCTACCGCAAAGAGGCAAAACCCTTTTATCAGCCATCCATTGGCGATTGTCGGATTAACTTCAAGGGTGCGGGACAGAGCAGCGATAGCTTCATTGAATTCACCCAGCTCAGCAAGAGATAATCCTTTCCGGTACAGTGCTTCTGTATACCCGGGACTTATTGCCAATGCTCGGGTAAAAGAATTCACTGCATCATTATGATTTCCTAAAACTGCGAGGGCTAATCCTTTCTGGAAATGGATATCCGGATTGTCAGGATTCAGATTGCTGGCTGTTTCAAACGCAGCAAAGGCTTCATCATAATTTTCCATGTGTCCAAGAGCAATACCTTTCCAAAAATACGTTTCCGGATCATCGGGCGTGATTTCAAGATTAATATTGAACGCAAACACCGCTTCATTATACATTCCGACATTTGCCAGCGCCCTGCCTTTATGAAAAAAAGCAGGGGCGAAACCAGGTATAATTTCTAAAAGATGATCGAATGAGGCGACGGCTTCAAGTTCTTTTCCAAGATGTATCAAAGCAATACCTCTGTCATAATAAACCTGCGCATTGGTAGGGTCGAGTTCTATTGTCCGGTCAAATGCCGCGACAGCCAGGTCAAAACGTTCGAGACTCATCAGGGCTTTCCCTTTCTGGAATGCTGCGTCGGTAAGATCAGGATTAATCTTTAAGGCAAGCTCGGAGGAATCAAGTGACTCTTCATTGCGTCCCAGATCATGAAGCGCGATCGCTTTATAAAGCGCCGATTCAGATGAATCCGGATCCAATTCCAGTGTGTGGTCAAAAGCATCAATTGAATCCTGGTAAAGGCCAGTTGCATAAAGAGCCAGTCCTTTCTGGAAATATGATGGGGCATAACCCGGAAGCAATGAAAGAGATTTATCGAACGCGGAAATCGCCTCGCTGTACCTTTCAAGCCTACTCAGAGCTATTCCTCTGTTGTATTGTGCACCTGCAATAGCAGGATCAATTGACAAAGCACGCTCAAATTCCGGTATAGCCTCTTTGTACTGCAACAATTTCAGAAGTGCCAAACCCTTGTGCATATGTGCATCAGCAAAATTTGGCTCAAGATTAAGCGCCTGATCATACGCATCTATCGCATCAGTCGCGTTCCCCAAGTCAAAAAAAGCTCTACCTTTCTGGAAATGGGCATGGTAATTATGGGGATTATCGGCAATAATCTTGTTAAAATCCTTTATCGCTTCTCTGAATTTACCAAGATTGTAAAAAGCGATGCCTTTACGCATCCGCGCCTCGACATATTTTGGTTTTAACTGAAGGGTCTTTTCAAATGCGAAGATCGCTTCCACAAACTGGTTCAGGCCCATATATGATCTGCCTTTGTGATAAAAAGCCAGAGCATTTTCTGGATCATAAATCAGAGCTTTATCAAAAGACCGCAAAGCATCTTCATATTTTTTAAGTTTTGAAAGTGCCAAACCCTTGTTATAATATGCTTTTGCATTGCTCGTATCCTTTGCCAAATTTTTATCAAAAAAATCTATAGATTCAGCATATTTTTCCAACTTTAATAGTGCGAAACCCTTAGTATAGTATACTTCAGCACAGACAGGATCAATTTCCAGCGCGCGGTCAAATGCGAGAATTGCATCCTCGTATTTTTGGCTGTTAAGTAAGGATTTTCCTTTATTGAACCATGCAGCCGAAAATGAAGGTGTTAATTCGATACTTGTTTCGAAAGCAACTATCGCGTCCCGATGATCCCCAAGTCTGGCAAATGCAAGTCCTTTATGATATTGTGCATCGCTGTCCCTGGGATCGATTTCAAGAAGCAGTTCAAATGCTTGAATTGATTCATCAGTCCTGTCAAGTTTATCCAGGGTAAGACCTTTATAACGGAACGCTTCTATATACCTCTTGTTCAGGCCTATTGCATTTTCAAATGCAGAAAGTGCATCCACATATTTCCCGAGATCATAGAGAGCCTTTCCATTTTTAACCCACCCTTCTTCCTGATCGGGATCAATTTTTAAGGATTTGGTGAACGCAGTAATAGCTTCCTCAGTGCGACCGAGTTCATTAAGTGCTTCACCCTTCCGTGTCCAGATATGGTGAAGAGACGGACTAATCTCCAGAGCCTTTGAATACGCATTCACTGAGTCCTGGATCTTCCCGAGATCATGCAGGGAAATTCCTTTTTTTACCCAGGCCTCCGCGTAATTTGGATTTATCTCAAGAGCTTTTGAATACGCAAGAATCGATTCCTGCTTTCTTTCAAGACTGAAAAGAATACTTCCTTTCTGCATCCAGACATCGATCAGGGTCGGGTTCAGAGAAAGGATTCGGTCATCCGTTTCCAGAGCATCGGAGAAACGATTAAGACTAATAAGGGATTTTGCCCGGAACATCAAAGCTTCAATGTTTGTGGGATTCGCCGACAGACTTTTGTCAAGAAGTGGAAGGGCTTCATCATAACGGGATAATTCAGCGAAGGCAATACCCTGATACATGTATCCATCGGTAAGCGACGGATCAGATTCGGTTGCCTTCTTAAACGCAGTAATCGCGTCTTCATATCTTTTTAACTGGAGATAGGAAAGTCCCAGATAATAATAATTTGAAAATTCTGCAGGATCAAGTCCGAGTGACGTCTCGAAAGCTTTCACAGCTTCGCCGTATTCTTCAGATTGGACAAGAGCAACACCCTTGAAATGATGTGCAGAAGAATTCGATGGATCAAGTGCAATAGATCTGTCAAATGCCTTTATTGCATCATTGAATCGGTCTTGTCCGGCAAATGCGACCCCCAGGAAATAAAAACCGGGTGCGTTTTCCGGCTCAATTGACAATGATTTCTCAAATACTTTTATTGCTTCTTCGTATCGCTCGCGCTGCGTAAGTGCAATGCCTTTCCGAAAAAGGATTTTTGAATTCTGAGGTGATATTTCCAATGCCTGATCATAAGAGACAACAGCTTCTAAGGGTTTTCCCAAATGTATCAGTGCATTTCCTTTTTCAAAAAAAGCACTGGCGCATCGTCGGTTTATTTCAAGAGTTTTATCAAATGCATGCACTGCTTCCGCATATCTGTCCAGTGCGGCCAGGCCAATCCCAAGGTAACACCAAGCCCAAATATTGCGAGGGTGTTTTTCAACGGCGGGGGTTAGAATCGAAATTGCTGCTTCGTACCTGTGAATGTCAATAAGGGCGACACTTTTTCTTACCTGAGCTTCATTGAGATTTGGATTTAATGCGAGCGCCCGGTCAAATTCTAAAATCGCCTCTTCTTGCTGATCGAGGCGGGTCAGGGCGAACCCTTTTTGGACCAACGCCTCCAAATAAACTGGATCCTGTTCGAGAATCTTGTCAAAAATGCGGACAGCTTCCGGGTATCGGGAAAGGCGTAACAGAGCTATTCCTTTGCCGAATAATGCATCGATATTTTGGGGAGAATCAATAAGCAAATGATCGAAAGCATCAATTGCATCAGAATATCGTTTGAGCTCTAGTAATACAATGCCTCGCTGGTAGATAGCTGGATTATATAATGGATCAATTTCTGCAATATGGTCAAATACTGTAACCGCATCGGTATATTTTTTTTGTTGAAACAAAGCCAGTCCTTTGTTGTAAGCTGCTTCGGTATAATCTGGTTTTACAGAAATTGCATTTTCAAATGCTCTGATTGCTTCATCATACTGTTTAAGCTCAAGAAGTGAAATTCCTTTTTGGTAATACGTTTTTGCATTTCCCGGATCGAGTTCAAGCGCATAATCGTATGATGCAATAGCATCCTTGTGCATTCCCATACAAGAGAGTGTATATCCTTTGCGGTAAAACGCCGGAGTACACAACTTGTCTATTGCAATCGTATTATCGAAGGATCTGACAGCTTTTTCAAATTGTCCCGATTTTGCGAGGGCGATTCCCTGATAACACCAGGCAAGGGCATCACGGGGACGTTCCTCTAGCGCCGTTCTTAATATTGCCACAGCCTCATCATTTCGTTCAAGTTTGACGAGAGAGATGCCTTTTCTGACAACGGCATCGGTAAGATTCGAATCCAGTTGGATTGTCTGATCAAATCCGGCAATTGCATCTTCATATTGCTGAAGCTGAAAATGAACAATTCCCTGGTAGTAATGAGAGGCCGCAAAAGAAGGTTCAAGAATCGATGCATGACCAAAGGCAGTCAGAGCATCTTCATATTGCCCGGTTTCTATAAGCGCTATACCTCTGAAATGATGGACAATGGCATTAGATGAATCAAGTGCGATAGAGTGATCAAATGCATTTATAGCCTCATTATATCGTTCTGATCCGGCGTATGCAACTCCGAGATAATAATACCCGGATGCGTTTTCCGGCTCATGAGCAAGGGCGTGTTCGAAAGTATCTATTGCATCCTTATAGTTTTCCTGACGGGAAAGAGCAATACCTTTAAAGATAAGAACCGTTGAATTGTCTGGATCAATCCCAAGTGCTTCATTATACAAGTCAAGAGCTTCAGATTGGCTTCCCAGACTGGACAGTGCATTTGCCTTCTCATAGATAGCTCGCGTGCACAGGATATCGATTTCCAGAGTTTTGTCGAAAGATCGTACTGCTTCTTCAAACCGATCGAGTGCCGACAACGCGATCCCTTTATAGCACCAGGCATGTTCACTCCCCGGATGTATTTCGAGAGCGCGATTGAGCATTACAAGTGAATCCTCATAACGGCAAAGGGAAAGAAGGATAATTCCCTTATGGAGTGCGGCTTCAGCATGGTTTGGATTTAATATCAGAACTTTCTCAAAAGCGGTAATTGCTTCATCCAGTTTACCGAGTTTGCGGAGGGTTAAACCTTTATAAAACCAATCTTCGAGGAGCTCCGGGTTCTGTTCAATCGCATCATCAAAGGCTACCAGTGCTTCCTGATATCTTGAAAGTAAATAAAGAGCGGATCCTTTGATATGTAGTGCTTCGGTATTCTGAGGCAACTGGTTAAGAACACTATCCATGTCTATAACTGCTTCTGAAAAATGTTGGATATTAAGAAGTGCAGTTCCGCGCTGATAAAGAACGAGAGTATTGGCCGGATCTATTTCAAGTGCATGGTCAAAAGTATTTATTGCATCATTAAATCTGCCGAGTTGGATCAGGGTGAGTCCAAGATTATAATGAGCATTTACATAATTCGGGTTGATTTCAACCGCATGTTCAAACGCCTCAATTGCCAGCTCAAATTTTTCAAGTTTTGCAAGAATAAGTCCTTTATCAAAAAAGGTCTGTGCATAGGTAGGTTTAATTTCGATACTTCGGTTGTAAGCGTCGATAGATTCATTGAATTTCCCTAGTTTCGCGAGCAGAACTCCTTTCTGGTGATAGGCTTGTGCATTTTTAGGATCCTGCGAAATGGTTCTTTCAAATTCCTGAATTGCTTCATCAATATTTCCCAGTTTTGCAAGCGCAAATCCCTTATGGTAAAGTGCTTCAGAGAATGCCGGATTTATCGTTAATGCACGTTCGTAGGCAGAAATTGCGTCGGCAAATCTACCAAGGCTTGCGTATGCTATTCCTTCCTGAAAGGCAGCCGGTGCACACCCGGGATCGAGTCTGAGTGCATTCTCGAATGATTCGATCGCCTCTTTATGCCTTCCGAGCTTCGTGAATGCGATTCCACGGTAATAATATGAGGCGGGATAATCCTTTCTTTTTAAAAGAGTCTGGGTAAATGAGGCAAGAGCATCGTCATACCTGCTCAGTTTGATACAGGCAATCCCTTTATGGTAAAGTGCATCGAAATTTTCCGGTTCGAATGAAAGAACACGATCAAAGTCCAGTGTTGCATCACGATATTTATTAAGGTGGGTAAATGCAATACCACGACTATAATACGCTTTAACATGAATGGGTTTCAGCTCGACAACCTTATTGAATGCAAGAACAGCGTCACGGTAATTGAATATCTCGGTTAAAGCCAGTCCCTTGTAAAGCCAGGCATCCGCCAGAAGCGGATCAATCTCGAGTGAACGCTCGAGGGAATCGATAGCATCTACATATCTTCCGATTTTGAACATTGAAATTCCTTTTATTGCCCAGATATCGGAATGTCGTGGCTCGTATTCTAGAAATTTATCAGAGGATTCAATCGCTTCATCAAAGCAATCCTGCTTTGTATAAATGAAACTGAGGTAATACCATATCCAGATGTCAGTGGGATCTATTTCGGACGCCTTTTTAAAGGCAACCAGTGCCTCATCGAATTTTCCGATTTCATAAAGTGAAATGCCTTTGTTATAAAATGCCTTGGCATAATTCGGTACAAGTTCTATTGATTTATTATATGCTAAAATAGCATCATGATGCCGACTGAGATCCGCAAGTGCAACTCCTTTATTATAATAGACTTTTGCATGACGGGGATCAACGGTAAGTGCGTGATCATATGCACTAATTGCTTCCTGAAAACGACCCAGCTCATAAAAAACGATCCCTTTTAGAATCCACGCTTCTGCATTGTCCCACTTTATAGCGAGCAAATGATCGCACACTTCGAGTGCTTCTTCGTTTCTTCCAATCTGGGCCAGGGTTGCTGCTTTATTGTACCACGCATTTGCATCAGAGGGGTCTATCTTTACTGCGTGATCATATGAATCGATCGCTTCGTCAAACTTTCCCAGATCATACAGAGCTATTCCCTTAAAATAATAGGCTTTTGAAAGGTCTGGATAAAGGGCAAGTGCCCGGTCAAACATGACAATGGCTTCCTGATAACGACCCAGGTCATAGAGTTCGATGCCCTGTCGCAACAATGCCTCAGCATCACTCTTATTCATAAATTTCTTACCTCACAATTGATTAATAAAGTCATTCTGGTGTTTTCCTCTCTGAATACGATCAATATCAGGTTTATAAAGACGGTATATACAGTTTCCGGTACTTATATATCTACAGCCTCTTATTTATCAATACTATTTTTTATACAATCTTTTTATTGTTTAATTTCGAACAGAGATTTTTTCCATAATCCCGTTATGACCTTCTCCAGCCATTTTATCACAGTTCCTTTTTTTAAAAGCACATTAAAAAATAGTATAGCAATCGCGTTGCTTCTTTTACTGTTTGAGAGTGGAATCATATGAAGTGAAGAAAATCCCGGTAAAAACCTGGCTCATAAATCAGGATATATAACCTTCTGGGACAGCCACGTCAGACGCATCATATTCAATTAATACTGGCAAATTGCCCCGGAATTTTCTTGATTATAGAATCAAAAGATTGCACGGGCAAACATCTCAAATAATGAAATTTCCTAAGGATTGGATCAATATTTTTTTATTTCAGATATTGACAAGCGATACTTATCGAAAATTTATTAAATGGTATCTGCTTCTGCATTGTGATAACGTCGCAGTATTGACATTCCCTAATCGACTGTATGTGCAATAGGCCGGAATTTTCGAACAGATCCACTTAATAATTATTCATTTGAGAAAAATTTTTGTGTAGAGTACATTTTTCACCAGAGAAATTGAGTCAATTCTCGATCATATTTACGTAGCGGGTATATTCAAAAAAATATACCTTATTTTTCAAGAAATGACATCCTGAATAATTGTGGAAGTCTTTCAAACAAGAGAAATACTAGAAATGCAATAATTCACCAAGAATGACATATACCGAGGATCAGGTAAGAAATGTACTTCATGACATTATAACAACTGTTTACTATAAAAATCCAATACGATTATTGGACCTGTGGACCGCAGAAGGTGAGAGAAAATATATTACATTTTTGTACCCACAATATGAACATATTCTGCTAGATTTTAATAGAATTTTTCCAGACAGGAGTTCCCCGAAGCGGGTTATTGAGATTAGTTCATTTTTTGGGGTTGTTGATGTTGTTCTGGCAAAAATTGGTTTTGACGTATACACATATGATATTCCGGATTTTCAAAAAAATGAAAACCTAAACAAAATATATTCCAAATTTAACGTCCATCCTTCTTCAGGTTATCTAAAGGACATCTGGAAAACCGGATTACCTTACCCGGATAATCATTTTGACGCTGTAATTTTATCTGAGGTCCTTGAACATCTGAATTTCAATCCCTTACCGGTTTTTCAGGAAATCAACCGGATTATGAAAACTGATGGGACATTGTATATTACAACACCAAATCAGGTGAATTTTATAAACAGGATTAAAATTATTTTAGGTCGTTCCATCAGAAATTCTATTTACGATTCTCTTATTCAATTGGATGAGTCAAAAAATACGATATGTGGTATTCACTGGAGAGAGTATACGTTGCTGGAGTTGGTCCAACTGCTAGAGAAAACGGGATTTGTTATCTCAGAAAATTACTACAGTTCAACGACCCGGATAGAATCTCATCAATGGGCAAAAAAGATTTTTTATAAAACAATGAATTTATTTTTTCCCACACTTGAAGATTCTATCACTGTAATCGCCAAAAAAAATGAGTACAAACCCATTAAATTCTGGTTTAATCATGAATATATAAAATACATAAAAATGGATCCGCAGGAATAAACAGTCTCTGGATTTTCATCTGCTAAGCTCACTTAAACATTTTGGACGAATCCTCAGGAACTGATTCACTTACATTTGTAAAAAATACTGTAAATTTATAAAAGTCTTTAAAGTCCCAGGAATGTAAAAAGATCAGGTTTTCCCGGGGAAAATCATGGTTTTTACATAAACCTTGAAAAAACTACAATTGATAACAACGTGCAAATTGGCATTAATCTACCTTGTTAAAGATGAGAAAGAAAAAAAATTTCGTTTGTTCGAGAAGGGTAATATTTTCAAGCCTATGCCGTGATTTGAACACGGGACTTCCTCCTTACCAAGGAGGCACACTGCCAGGCTGTGTCACATAGGCACAAATATTCTCATTGAGCAAGAAAGGATTCGGTCGCGTCACTCATATCCGGATAACGGATTCACAGAACGATTAAGCCACAGAGCCAAATTGCCCAATTACGTTGTCAGTGATCCCTATAAAACATTGCGGAACCTGATCAATAATTCATACATTAAGAAACACTTTCATGCAACTAAGAACATTTTATTGGCTGCATTCCGGAAAGCCTCTGAATACTTTCTAAAACTCCGTTTAGTGTTGTTACTTCTATCACCGGGATTACCTTATTTTTCTGTATTGACGCAAGAACGGGTCCAAAGTCTATTGTGCCTGCGCCAATAGCGAGATGAGAATCTTCTTTTCCCTTATTGTCATGAAGGTGATAATGGGCAACAGGTAACCGGAGAAATTCTGATAGACACGAGTTCAGATATGCGTGACCAACATCAAGTGCGAAGGGAGTCGACCCGATTAAGGGGAGATCGACAGGAGTTTTTAAGAAGAAATAATCCCAATTCCCCATATTTTCAATAGAGAAAGGTACAGAATATTCCACTCCAAGACGGGTGAGATCTGATAGTGATGTAACCAGCTGTCGTTCAGCCTTTGCTCGTTCTTCGGCCCACGCAAAATAACCCGGATGAATAACAACACTTGCATTCACTTCTGCAGCAATTGAAAAACAGTGTCCTGTAACTTCAACACTTGCACGTCTTATAGGTTCGAGAATGCTTGCGATATTAATTCCCCTGCTTGGTGCATGGATGGAAAAATGAGCGGAATAGCACAGGAGTGGTTCGATATTTTCGAGATGATGCAGACCTTCATCCATCACTTCTATATGATCCGAAATTAAGGAAAGTTTGTCCAGTGCAGTGGTAATGGCCTCCTGGTGAAGACAAAAAGTGGATACGCTGTACATGAATTATGATTCTGCCTGGAAACATTTTAAAATGTGCACGAATTGAGATAAAAATTGAAAAAAACAGAGATCATTTTTTTAACCGTACTTCCATTTGGGGATAAGGGATCTCAATGCTTTCAGCAGCAAACCTTTCGACAATCTGAGAATTTATCGCATCCTTGACCTCGTCGGGAAGGTTGTATTTTTTTGCCCACACATATAATACAAATTTCAGGCTTGAATCTGAAAATTCCAAGAAAAAAACTTTCGGGGCTGGCTCTTCTAAAAGATAGTCCGTCCCCTTAATAATAGTCTTGGCAATCTCCAGAAGTAGAGTCTTTACTTTTTTTGGATCTGTTCCGTAAGCAACGGATACCGGCAGGGTAATCCTGAGTTTCTGATCAGGCTCCGCATAGTTTACGATCACATTGGTTGTAATTTTATTATTGGGGATGGTGATTATCTGGTAATCCAGAGTTTTTAACCGGGTACTCCGGGGCCCGATACTGATGACATCCCCATAATAGGTGTCAACCTTAATCCGGTCCCCGACCTTGAATGGTTTATCAACAGTAATGATGGCACCTCCAAAGAAATTGGAGATGATGTCCTGTGCAGCGAGTGCGACAGCCAGTCCGGCGATCCCGGCACCGGCAAGGAACGGGGTAATATCAATAGCAAACGTTGCTAATACAAGCATTATTGCTGCAAACCAGACAACATATTTAACAATGAGCTCGAGAAGCTCGACCAGACGGTCATCCCAGTCACCCTCAGATTTTTCTGCAAATTCATGACCATATATGGTTATAATATCATGAAGGAATGAGGAAATAATCCAGGCGGCCATAAGAATATAAAACGCAGCAACCGACCTTGGGTCCAAAATCCATTGTAAATTTTCAGGAATAGGGATGTAATATTTTAATGCAATATATACTGAAACTGCGACAATCGCGAACTGGGCAGGCGTGCCAATTGCAGCAATGATAATATCATCCCAGTTTGT
>Ga0182021_10002841_pt1 | contig 20328 bp, 16 predicted proteins | sample 612E3MmetaG_FD_120493 | JGI IMG/M metagenome (GOLD analysis project Ga0182021, IMG submission 120493) | Permafrost microbial communities from Stordalen Mire, Sweden - 612E3M metaG (Illumina Assembly) | ecosystem: Environmental > Terrestrial > Soil > Wetlands > Permafrost | place: Sweden... | reverse complement strand
GTCCCGGTTCCCAGGTCGTGGATGGACTCATTGATCTGCTCAGCAAGTTCACGGGTGGGGGTGACGATCAACACCCGGGTACGGTTACGCGGACCCGTTAGCAGTTTTTGCAGAATTGGTAGTACAAATACCGCTGTTTTACCGGTCCCGGTCTGAGCGGTGGCGATCAGGTCTTCTCCAGCCAATGCAGGCGGAAGGGCAGCGATTTGAATGGGTGTTGCTTCGGTATAACCGAGGCGATTGATCCCCGCCATCAGGCGTGAATCCAGATTGAACTGGTTAAAGTTCACAGCTATTCCTTTTCTTCAGAAGTCAAGCGAGTGTTGGGGGGAAAGAGCGGTGCTCAAACGTACAACAGCAGCGACTGCTGAACTAATTTGGATAATGTTAGTACGATAACCGAGGATGATGGGACTGTCAAGGGGGAGAATTAACCAGAAGCTCCCGAGTGCATCCGATTTGAATGGAATAAGAAAAGCAGACCCGGATGGATATATCCGGGTCTGTGATTGGTGGGGAAACACCTGGTGGGATGATTATTTCTTTACCGGGGAAGGGGTCGAGGAGAGCCTGTATCCAGGCTGCTGACAAGTCATCGCAGGCCAATTGTTCTACCCCGGGTCACTTTTCGCTGGCCGTCCTCATTTACCAAAGGAAAGAGGACAGGTTTTAAACACCGCCCCGGTTATCCGGTTGATCCTTTACAGCTTCGGGATCCTGCTGATGACCAGCGCTTCGGTGGGGAGGAGACCCTTATCACCAAGCTTCATCTCTGCGGGGGCCGGACCGGCTTTCTCTGGGGCACTCTGGTAGACAAAGATCGGGGTTCCTTCCACGGCGTGCTTTATTTCAATGTAGGCTTGACCGGTGAGGGTACCATTCATATCCGCTGCACAACTGGTCACCCAGCCGATGACACGGCCTCGCTTGTCGAGTACTGGGTCGCCATTATGTGCCATGCGTACCCCCTTATCGGGAAACTCAAAGCGCACCACGATTCCTTTGCGGACCTGTTCCCGAGCGATGTAGGCTTCCCGCCCGATGAACCATGGTTTAGTGGTCTTCACGTATCCACCAAACCCGGCTTCACCAACACCGAGATCCCGCTCACCACCCCTGCCGGAACCATCGCCCATTTCGTGACCATAGAGGGGCAGCCCGGCTTCGGTCCGCAGCGAGTCGCGCGCACCAAGCCCGACCGTCTTGACGCCGAATTTCTCGCCTGCTTTGAGGATGGAATGCCAGAAATCCGCAGCCTTTTCCGGGTGGACAAACAATTCAAAGGCCATCTTTTCACCGGTATACCCGGTTCGCGACACGATCAGGTCGAAACCACCCACCTTGGCATCGCACAGATTGGTTCGTTTGAGGGCGGTGATGCGGCGACGGGTTTCAGCGCTGACTCCCATGGCCAGTAGGATATCCTGGCTCCGGGGACCCTGCAGGGCAATATCAACACGCATATCATCGCCTGCCTTGGGATCGCGCAGGTTGCGGATGACGGCATTGTAGCCCAGGGTACGGGTACCAGGCCGGAAGTTATCAATTTTCACTGTGCCGTCCCGTACCGCTTCCAACCAGGTGCGATCCTTATCATCGTTGGAGGCATTGACCACCATCATGTACTTGTCCGCGGCGCGGCGGTATATAAGTGTGTCATCGATCACGTTGGCATCCGGGTCAAGGAACTGGCTGTAGAGACTCTCCCCAGGTTCCAGCGAACCGCAGTCATTGGCGATGACCGAATCGAGGAACGAAGCGGCTTCATTGCCATCGATCTGGTAAACACCCATATGCGAGACGTCAAACAGGCCAGCGGCCTGACGGGTAGCCAAGTGTTCCTCCATCACAGATGAATACCACACCGGCATTTCCCAGCCAGCGAAAGATATCATCCTGGCACCCATCTGTTTGTGGATTTCGAACAGAGGGGTGTGGCGGGGAGTCTCGACGGAAGGTATCCACTTAAATTCGGGCATCACTTTTGGAGGGACGGCGCCTGCCACACCAATGTAATAGGGTTTGAGATCGCTGACAGGTTTGCTTGTTGCATGGGCAGGTTTTTCAGTCGATTCGATCACGACAATGGGACCGGGCATGCGGCGGGGTGTGCCGTCCGGGGAGCCGTCCAGGTTGAAGGAGCTGTATGTGTCGGACAGATCCCTCATCCAGGTAACTGCAAGGTTGGCCTTGTCGACAGGCAGGGACAGGCGATAGTGGTCGGCGTCCACGCAGGTCAAAGTGCCAGCTATCTCACCTCCCGGTGTGATTAGTTTGGTGGCTTGACTTTCGCCGTTCTGGATCGCTGACAGGTCGGAGGTCACGGCATAGTTCAGGAACTGGCGAACTGCAGGACCGATAATGTCATACACTCCGGAGGTTGCCTGATCATCAAGATAATAGAAATGGGGATATCCGTGCACAGCAGGGGTGAAATCCAGGCCTGCTGATTTTGTTAATTCACGAACCTTGATACGGGCTTGGTTCAGAATATTGAAATCAACTTTCGCCCGTCGCAGCATCTTCCCCCTGGGCGTGGTGGCACTATGGGGGGTAACTGCCAGGAGCACATCGGCGATGATATCGGCCAGCTGGCGGGATTTCTCCTCATCAAAGCCGCGCTGGGTGATCCAGGGTGTCCCCAGACGGATGCCCGAGGGATCCAGTGCATTGCTATCACCCGGTATTGTATTGCGATTGCAGACAATACCGACCACATCTAGGATGCGGGCGGCGTTATCACCATTCAGGCTCGTCCCGTCCGGGCCTTTGATGGTTGAAACATCCACGTTGAGCATGTGGCTGTTGGTCCCTCCAAAGGGGATACGGAAACCGCGTTCTTTGAGGCGTTCAGATATTGCCAGGGCATTCTTCACCGTCTGCTTCTGGAGTTTTTCGAACTCCTTGGTCCGTGCCAGTTTAAAGGTGAGGGCTAATGCTGCGAAAATGTGGACATGCGGACCGCCCTGTTCGCCGGGGAAGACCGCCTTGTCGATCTTTTTGGCCAGTTCAGGGTCGGTGCTCAGGATGACCGCGCCGCGCGGACCGTCGAGGGTCTTATGGGTGGTGGAAGTAATGACATGAGCATAACCGATCGGCGAGGGGACAATCCCTGCGGCCACGAGCCCACCAATGTGGGAGATATCAGCCAGGAGATATGCCCCGGCAGCGTCAGCGATCTGTCGGAATTTCTTCCAGTCCGGGATCCAGGGGTAGGAAGAGAAGCCAGCGATGATCATTTTTGGCTTATGTTCCTTGGCTAGATCCATTACAGTGTCATAGTTGATCTGCTCGTTGTGCGGATCCACCATGTAGGAAACGATATTGTAGTATCTTCCGGAGCGGTTGGCGGGGGAGCCGTGTGAGAGATGGCCTCCATGGAACAGGTTCATACCCATGACGGTATCCCCGGGTTCTACCAGTGCCTGGTAAACCGCGTTATTTGCCGGACCTCCCGAGAGCGCTTGAACATTGACAAAGATCTGATCCGGTTTGACACCATTGGCTGCAAATGCCTCGGCGCAGCGGCGCCTTGCCAGGGACTCGACGATATCTGCATACTCGGTTCCCTTGTAGAAGCGCGGGTCCGAGTACCGACGGAAATCAGACAGACGTACGGGATAATCCAGAATCTGCTTCTGGGACAATTTCTGGTCTGTGCGCTTGGGATAGCCTTCGGCATAGATATTCTGGAATGCTGAAGCCATGGCTTCACGAACAGCAAGCGGAGCCTGGCTTTCAGAGGGGATCAATATGATCTTGCGGGCCTGCCGTTCAGCTTCAATCTGGGTGAGTTCGTAGACTTCAGGGTCAAGGTCGGCGAGGGTACCACGGAAAAGGTAATCGGACATGGGTGAGTCTCCTGATCGAATAGACAAGAATCGTAAGGGTAGTATATGTCCCGTATAAAGGTGGGTCAAGTGCAGGGAAGGTATTCAGGGTAGAGTGAATCAAGGGCGAAATCATCGTGGGACATTTGATCAATGAAACCTCAACCCATTCTAATTCAAAAACCGCCATAAGGCGGTCCTGTGGGCGCAAAGGGACTCGAACCCCTGACCTTCTCTGTGTAAGAGAGACGCTCTAACCAACTGAGCTATGCGCCCGGCGATTGTATTATACCAAAGGTGGTTGTTGCGAGGCGTATTTATTTGAAGACACCACTATCAAGTGCAGATGTGCCCCCTTGGGAAATCATGTCTTCATTATTTTCATAACGCTTCAGACTCGAGGGATGGAATAGTCTTTTGAAAGGTCTTTTTGAAAGGTTGAAAAGTTAAAGGTTGCAGGTTACACTTCAGCAATTCTTATAGCCGGAGCAGATTATGCGTATAGTCAGGTATCAAATTAAGAATGAATGCATACAATATGGTTGGATCCTGGAAAGTAAAGTGGGAGCCATTGAAGGAGATATTTTTGGTGAGTACCACCGCTTGGAAGCTGAAACCCCACTCGACCAGGTGAAATTGCTGGCTCCGGGACTGCCTTCCAAGATTATCTGCATCGGGCGAAATTACCTTGAGCACGCCAAGGAACAAAATGCTGAGGTGACCAAAGTTCCCATGATCTTTCTAAAACCACCCTCAGCGATTCTCAATCCGGGTGATGCCATCATCCTACCTCCACAATCCCACCAGATCGAGCATGAAGGCGAACTTGTGGTGGTCATAGGCAAGCGAGGACGGGATATCATCGCGGAAGAAGCCCAGAAACATATCCTCGGCTATACCATTGGCAATGATGTCACAGCCCGTGACCTCCAGCATTCGGATGGTCAGTGGACCCGTGCCAAAGGTTTTGATACCTTCTGCCCATTCGGTCCATGGGTGGAGACCGAATTCGATGCCTCCGATGCGATCATCAACTGCCGGGTCAGCGGACAACCACGCCAGATGGCTTCCACCCGGGACATGGTCTTCAATGTAAGCCAGTTAATCGCCTTCATCTCATCCGTGATGACGCTTGAACCGGGTGACCTGATCTTCACCGGCACCCCGGCAGGGGTCGGACCCTTGAAACCAGGTGACACTGTCGAGGTGGAGATCGAAGGCCTGGGAAAACTGAGTAACCCCGTGGTAGCAAAAGGCTAATACTTGGGGAATTCTATACGATCTGGGAAGGGATTCCTTCCAGGTCTATTTCTTTATAGGTGTTTAAGCTGCTTCAAGACTTTTTTATAGCGCACTAATTGTGCGGAAGTAAGTTCAGGACATCTCGATTCCATTACATCCAGGAACTCACCTTTAGTTTCATGATCCACGGTGCAGAGAATGCTTTCCGAATGAGTTGGCACATCTCGCGGGATGCAGGTCCGGAGCTGATGGATCAATAACGGGAAGATTTTACGTCGATAAATTGGATCGGCCGCAGCCACCTGGGCCAATGTTCTTATTCCCCACATCCTGCTGATGACCGTACCGCTATCCGTGACACGGATCACATCATCGATCGAAGCCCATACTTTCTTTGGACGCTGGCTGGCAATAGATGCCAGACCGATCATGGCACCCCAGACCAGGCGGTTGTCTTTGGCTTTCAGCAGTTTCAGGAATTCATCCACATAACCGGCGATCAGAGACGGATCAAGATAGCCGATTTCATAAAGCACCTTGAGGCAATCGCTCCGGATGTTTTTATTGCCATTTTCAAGGTTTTTGGCAATTTCCTTGATCCCCTCTTTATCCTTTTCCCCGGCCAGTTCCTTCGCCAATACCTGGTTCGGCACCTCGTCACGCCTGCCTTGAAAATATGCGATCTTTTCCAAAGTTGACATAAAAGCCTCCGTTTGTATCCTATAAAAATCCACAATAAAATCCTCTGATTTCATCCGGTACTTTTCTATCGCCGATCTTATTGGTACAATGGATATATAGAACCCATGAAAGCCTTTTGCAATTCCCTGATCCGCCAAGGATTTCTTTTGAATAGGTAAGGATCACCATCCAGCGACAGAATTATGAACCAGTTGCATAGCACATCCGCCCAGAAAATCCAGGAAGCTCTCCATTCAATGGGCTACGCTTTCAAAGTCGTAGAGTTCACTGAAAGCACCCGCACCGCACAGGATGCTGCCGAATGTGTTGGTTGTACGCTTGGTCAGATCGTCAAGTCCATTATTTTTAAAGGACGGACCAGCGGGAAGCCAATTCTGGTTCTTACCAGCGGGTCAAACCGGGTGGATGAGATAGTGATCAGCCAATACACCGGTGAACAAATCATCCGGGCCGACGCAGAATTCGTACGTGCCACCACAGGTTATGCAATCGGGGGAGTGCCTCCCATCGGGCATCCACAGAAGATAGAAACCTTTCTTGATGAAGACTTGCTCCATTATGCCACCATCTGGGCGGCTGCCGGAACACCCCATACGGTTTTTGAACTGACACCGGAAGCCCTGCAAAAAATGACCGCAGGCAGGACGGTCAGTGTGAAAGCATAGATCAGGTCGGCAGGATGGATGCCCCAAAGAACAGATCATTTTGAGAGGAAGGTTGGATCTTGATCACCGGTACAGTTTTTGACATCCGCCGATATTCCATACACGATGGCCCCGGCATTCGCACGGCAGTTTTTTTCAAGGGCTGTCCGCTAGCCTGCCGCTGGTGCCATAACCCGGAGAGCCGCGCCTATGAGCCGGAACTCATCTTTCGGCCCGCCCGCTGCATCCTGTGTGACGATTGTCTGGAGGTGTGTCCCACCAAGGCGGTAAGCCGCCATGAAGATGAAATCCACATTGACCGGTCGCGATGCAAGGTTAGTGGAAATTGTACCAAGGCCTGTCCCGCTGAAGCGCTGGAGCTGGTCGGGCAGATGATGACCGTCGAACAGGTATTTGCGAAAATCGGACGAGACCGGGTCTTTTACGATCAATCCGGAGGCGGGGTGACCTTCACCGGCGGAGAACCCCTGGCACAACCTCGTTTTCTTCTAGCGCTCCTATCAGCCTGCCGGGGGAGTGGTCTGCATACCGTGGTGGATACTTCGGGATATACCCCGTGGGCAATGTTGGACGAGATCCGACCATTTGTTGATCTATTCCTTTTTGACCTGAAACTGATGGAGGATGTCCGCCACCGCTGGTGGACAGGTGTGTCCAACAAGAGGATCCTATCTAACCTGCGGAAGCTGACCGAGATGGGACAGAATCTCCTGGTTCGGATCCCGATCATCCCCGGAATCAATGATGATGAAGGAAATCTGCGACAAACGGGTATATTCCTGGCTTCCCTGTCGTACCGTCCATCCGTGGAACTTCTTCCATATCATAGTATTGCAGCAGCCAAGTATGCAGGACTGGGACGGGATTATAAACTGGATGAAATCCACCCGCCGGCGAAGGAGAAAATGCAAGCGCACATTGCCTGCCTGAAGGAATTCGGATTGCGAGTAGAATAATATTATGAGGTGTCCATGTCGATGACTGACCGCGTTCGTAGGATCCGCCAGCAATCGCTCGATACAAAGGAAACCCTCTCAAGTGAGCGCGCTGAACTACTGACCGAATTTCATGAGAAGCACGCCTTGCATTTCTCCGTGTCCACGCCGGTACAACGCGCGATGGCATTTGCGTATCTGATGGAGCATAAGACGATCAGCATCGGCGAGGGTGAATTGATTGTTGGTGAGAAAGGACCTGCGCCAAAAGCAGCCCCGACATACCCGGAATTGTGCTGCCACAGCTTGGATGATCTCGATATCCTAGACTCCCGCCCGAAGATATCCTTCAAAGTCAGCCCGGACACCCGCCAAGCTTATCAGGACAGGATTATTCCATTCTGGGAAGGCAAGTCGCTACGTGATATGCTATTTAACGAGATGACCGAAGAATGGAAAGCCGCTTACGAGGCCGGCATTTTTACCGAATTTATGGAACAACGGGCCCCTGGCCATACCGTACTGGATGGAAAAATATACGAGAAGGGGATGTTGGAATTCATTGCTGAGATCGATGTCGGGCTGGCTATGCTGGATTATTTGAATGATCCGGATGCCTATGCAAAACAGGAAGAACTGAAAGCCATGCGGATAGCGGCAAAGGCCTTGATCCGCTTAGCGGAACGATATGCCAGTGAAGCGCACAGACTGGCCATACTTGAGAAAGATCCACAGCGTCGCACGGAGCTGGAAAAAATTGCCGAGGTCTGCACGCATGTACCGGCTCAGGCACCGCGCGATTTCCAAGAAGCTCTACAGTATTACTGGTTCGTCCATTTGGGGGTGACAATCGAGCTCAACACATGGGATTCATTCTGCCCGGGACATCTTGACCGTCATCTTTTCCAATTTTATGACCTCAACCAGCGGGGTAAAGACTACTATGAAGAATTGCTCCAGTGCTTCTGGATTAAATTCAACAACCAGCCTGCCCCACCCAAGGTAGGAGTAACCGCGGCAGAGAGCGGCACTTACACCGACTTTGCCCAGATCAACCTTGGCGGAATCAAGGCAGATGGTTCGGATGGCGTCAATGAGCTTACCTACCTTTTGCTGGACGTGATCGAAGAAATGCGGCTGCTCCAACCATCCTCGTCCATCCAGGTCAGCGTGAAGAACCCCGATGGTTTTATCAAGCGGGCAGCAAAGATCATCCGAACCGGTTTTGGACAGCCGTCGGTGTTCAACTCCGACCTGGTGGTTCAGGAGATGGTCCGTGTGGGCAAGACACTGGAAGACGCCCGGAACGGCGGGACAAGCGGTTGTGTGGAAACCGGCGCCTTCGGTAAAGAGGCTTACATCCTGACCGGATACTTTAACCTCCCAAAAATCCTGGAACTGACCCTGCACGACGGTCTTGATCCGCGAACGGGGAAACAACTTGGACCCCATTCCGGTGATCCTAAAACCTTCCGCACCTTCGACGAATTGTTCACGGCATTTGAGCTACAACTGCTGCATTTTATCGATATCAAAGTGCGCGGCAACAACGTCATCGAACGGCTGTACGCTACCTATATGCCGGCTCCGTTTCTGTCGTTGCTGGTGGATGATTGCATAATGAAAGGGAAGGATTACCACGATGGAGGCGCGCGCTACAATTCTTCCTACATCCAGGGTGTGGGGATAGGAACGATGACCGATTGCCTTTCCGCCCTGCGCACTCATGTATTCGAACGTAAGACATTGAACTTGGAGAAAATGCTCGAGATCCTGGATGCCGATTTTACAGGATTCGAACGAGAACGCCTGAACTTGCTTAACAAGACGCCTCGCTATGGTAACGATGATGATTCCGCAGACGACCTTCTGGTACGTGTCTTCGAGGCCTATTTTAACGCCATTGATGGCCGCAAGAACACGCGAGGAGGCAATTACCATATCAACCTGCTACCGACAACCTGCCATATTTACTTTGGCTCAGTGACTGGTGCCACCCCAGACGGCCGTAAAGCTTGGACACCACTCTCGGAGGGCATCTCACCAGTCCAGGGAGCAGACCGGCATGGGCCGACGGCAGTGTTGAAGTCAGCAGCCAAGCTGGACCATGTCCGTACCGGCGGTACACTGCTTAACCAGAAGTTCACTCCGCAACTGCTGGCGGACGAGGCAGGTCTCGATGCGCTGGTGGGTCTTATCCGGTCTTATTTTAAACTCGACGGTCATCATATTCAATTTAATGTAGTGGATGCTGAGACGCTGCATAGAGCGCAGAAGAATCCCGAGCATTATCGGGATTTAATTGTCCGTGTAGCCGGATACAGCGATTATTTCTGCGACTTGAGTGAAGCTCTTCAGAATGAGATTATCGCCCGGACTGAGCAGCAGGCATTCTGAACCGAAATCCCATCCTGCGAGGGAGGCCTGTCTGAAGGATCTTATTTTATCATCCGAGCGATCGTGATCTATAACAAGAAACCGTGAAACGATTTATTTTCCCTCTCAGTTTCCTTTCTATGGTGATGCTTGCCTGCAACATCTCGACCACTGGGACACCGACCCCGGTGGCTCAAGCTGCCACGTAACAACCTGAGGAGATGACCGCTACTCCCCTTGGACTCACGGAACCACCTGTCGTACGAACCAATACGACCTGCCATGAAGTCGCGATATACTTTGACCCGGCACTGGCATCCGACATTACCGGCGAGACTATAGCTGAAAGTCCCTCAGGGATAGAGACCTATCCTCAGTATACTAAGCTCACCTTGAAGGGTTATCCCCTGTCAGGCAAGTTCTTTATCCCATATCTTTCCGTCCTGCCTGTCCAGCGTTACACGGAACTTCTTCCTGATTTCATCCCCGGACAGGTGGCAGCCTTGCAAATCCTGGTCAGCGGTGGAGCACCCGGCGATAAAGACTTACCTTTCCTGCCAACCCTCAATGCTGCCCAGATGTTCCACGCCCAGTACCGGATACTTCCATTTGCGAACGGCGGCGGGATCCGTTATCTGACACTTTTGCCCAGAACTATGCACCGATCAACAATTACGAATTGTTCTACACCTACAAGGGGCTAACCAGCGATGGTAATTACTGGGTTACAGCCATCCTGCCAGTGAGCAACCCGATCCTCCCTGATAATGCGGATAACCCGCCTGGTGGGCAAACATGGGATCAATATACGAACAATTATTCTTCGTATATTACTGATCTGACCACCCAATTGAATTCCCAGGCAGCCGGGAATTACCCCCCTGACCTAGCCATGCTGGATGCCCTGATATCTAGCATCTCGATCCAGCCATAGCTCATTCGACCTGGGTGACAGTCGTCCGCTTTGCACCAGCGGATTTCAATGCCTCGGCCATCGCCGGGGCATTTTCTTTTTTCACCAATGTAATCATATTCCCGCCTCTCCCGCCACCGGAAAGTTTGGCGCCATAAGCTCCTGATTTACGGGCAGCTTCCACCAACCGATCAAGTTCAGGACAGGAAACAGTCATCTTCTGTAAAAGGATTTGGTTGGCATTCATCAAGTTTCCCAGGTCGGTAAGATCACCCCGCTCAATGGCTTGGCGGGCATCCCAGGCGATATTTCCAACCCGGTCGAATACTTTTTCCCACCGAGGTTTATCGGTTTCCCATAGTTTTCGCACACTGCGAACGGATTCTTTCGTTGGGGCCAATATTCCGGTGTCTCCGATGACAATAGTGAACGGTGCACCGACATGAAATGTTTTCACCGGGCGGCCTTTGATGAAATAGACCGGTTTAATATAGGTGATTACCGTGTTGTCGATTCCTGAGGGTGTACCATGATGCAGTTTTTCGGCTTCGAATGCCAGTTTATTCACCCGTTCATCGGGGAGAGGCTGGCCAAGATAAGCTGAAAGTGCACGAACGATTGCCACTGACACTGCTGCACCGGACCCAAGCCCTGATGCGACCGGGATGGTGGATTGGATATAAATGGTACAGGCAGGTGGGTGGGATTCGCTTAAAGCAGAGAAAACGTTGTAAATTACGCTGGCCAGCGGATGGTTTGGAGACAGTTCTTCTATGGCCGATGAAAGGTTAATGTTGGGAGCCTCGATCCATATCCCCCCTCGAGAATTTTCACTTACATTCACCCGTGCCTGCAACTGGGTTACAGGCACAGCCAGTGCCGCACGTCCGAAAACAACGGCATGCTCCCCAAAGAGGATGATTTTCCCGGGTGCAGAAGCAGTAATCATAACAAATAGAAAACAACCAGCACAGCCAGCGCCCACAAGATAATCGATATCTGAAAAGGACGGTCAGTCAGCAGGATCTCTTCGGGTTCACCGCCTATTTGTTCGACCTGGATCAGATAAAGATAACGAAAAAGGGCATAAATAACGAATGGGATGGTCAACATCAAGTCATGGTTACCAGGCAGGCGGTCAAATGTATAGAGTGAATAGGCCAGGATGGTTGAAGCAGAAACAATCGTAATGAACTGGTCGAGTAGAGGCAGCGTGTAGCCTTCCAGTATTTTTCGGTGGGCATTGGCATCATCGGTCAGGAGGGTCAATTCAGCCCGGCGTTTTCCAAAACCAAGATAAAGTGCCAGCAGGGTCATCAGCACATAGAGCCAGGGTGAGAAGCGCTGGACTATGATGAGCGTGGTCCCGGAGTGGACACGAAGGACAAATCCGGCAGCCAGAATGAGCACATCCAGAATGGGTATGTGCTTGAGCCATTTTGAGTAAGCCTGCATCATTATAAAATAAGCCAGCAGTGTCAGACAGAATTGCCAGGCGAGCAGGTAGCTTGCCGCCAGAGCAATCAACGCGAGTAATAGTCCAGTTAGGATCGCCACCGGCAGGGGAATCTTGCCGGAAGCAATGGGACGATTTTTCTTGACCGGGTGGTTGCGATCGGCTTCAATATCCTGCAAATCATTGAAGATGTATACCGAACTGGATATGATGCAGAATAACCCAAAACCAGCCAGTGTACGCAGGAAATCGTTCAGATGAAATAGTTTTCCATCGAAAAAGAGAGCCGCGAAGACAAAAACATTCTTTGTCCACTGCCTCGGACGCAAGGTTTTAATGATTGAGCGCAACATAATATTATTTTACACGAAAGCGGTACAATACGGACATGAAAAAGGTCAGATTGGACCTGCTTCTTTTTGAACGCGGCCTGGTTGAAAGTCGTTCTAAGGCACAGGCGGTCATTATGGCTGGACAGGTGCGCGTGGATGGGCAGATGGTCATCAAGCCGGCAACAGCTGTCTTACAGGATGTTCCTCTTGTGCTGGATTCGGGCCCACGATTTGTCTCGCGAGGGGGTGAAAAACTCGAAGAGGCGTTGAATATTTTCCCAATTAAAGTGGATAGCCGTGTTTGTGTTGACATTGGTTGCTCAACTGGGGGGTTTACCGACTGCCTGCTTCAGCATGGGGCATTAAGGGTTTATGCCATCGATGTGGGAAAAGGAATCCTGCATTGGAAATTACGCACAGATCCTCGAGTCGTGGTGCTGGAAGAAACCAACGCCCGATATGTGGAGAAATTACCAGAACCGGTGGGTCTGGTGACGATTGATGCATCCTTCATCTCGTTGAAAATACTGTTACCCGTGGTGAAGAAGTGGTTCCTTTTACCCCGGACGTCATACCGACTTGATAAAAAAGGGGGAGGGGAAGAAGGCGAGATCATTGCCCTGATCAAGCCCCAGTTTGAGGCCGGGCGTAAAGAGACAGCCAAAGGTGAAGGGGTCATCCGTGATCCAGCAGTACACAGAGCGGTACTCATGGATGTGCTGACTTTTATGCAAGGAGAAGGTTTCAGCCTGAATGGGTTGATAAAAAGCCCGCTGATGGGCCCGAAAGGGAATATCGAATTCCTGGGGTGGCTGGGCCTGAATGGACAGAAATTGGATAATGTCGCCAAATTGGTCGATAGACTAGTGCTGGCCGGGTAATGATCGTGATTATTAAAGCCCGCACAAGCTTTTCGGCTCTTCATAGGGAAAAATCAGGTATACTTTCTGGGCTATGACCTCCCAAATCCGCAACTTTTGTATTATCGCTCATGTAGATCATGGAAAGTCAACTCTGGCTGACCGGTTGCTTCATCTCACTGGCACTGTCCCGGACCGTGACACTACAGAGCAGATCCTTGACTCGATGGACCTGGAACGCGAGAAAGGTGTCACCATCAAAGCTTCCGCTGTGCGTATGAACTATAGGGCACAGGATGGCAATGCCTATGAGCTAAATCTGATCGATACTCCGGGACATGTTGATTTTGGTTATGAGGTCAGCCGGGCGTTGAATGCCTGTGAAGGCGCCGTCCTGGTAGTGGATGCCACGCAGGGAATAGAAGCCCAGACGCTGGCCAATTTATACTCAGCTCTGGGCGCAGACCTGGCGATCATTCCAGTGATTAATAAAATAGACCTGATTACTGCCCGGCCCGATGAGGTGGCTGAAGATATTGGCAGTCTGCTCGGGGTGGCGCCTGAATCGGTCATCCGGGTATCCGCCAAGGATGGAAAAAATGTCGAAGCGGTACTCGAAGCCATTGTTAAGATCGTTCCAGCACCCAGCGCCGATTCCAGCCTGCCACTGAGGGCGCTTATATTTGACTCACACTACGACTCTTACAAGGGCGTTATCACCTACATCCGCGTGGTAGACGGGAAAGTCTCGGCAGATGAGACCATTCGCATGATGGCAACTGCTGTTGATGTAAAACCGATCGAGGTGGGAGTTTTTGCCCCCAATATGAAGCCGATCTCAGTGTTGAACGCGGGGGATGTCGGTTACATTGCCACCGGGCTGAAAACGGTGCACGAGGCACGGGTTGGTGATACGGTCACGACCGCAGCGCGTCCTGCCAAGGAACATTTACCGGGCTACCGTGTACCCAAGCCGATGGTCTTTGCGGGTATCTATCCCGCTGAGGCTGACGACTATCAGAACCTGCGCGAGGCTTTGGATAAATTACAACTCAATGATGCCTCACTGACTTTTATTCCGGAGACCTCCCAGGCGCTGGGATTTGGATTTCGAGCCGGGTTCCTCGGGTTGTTCCACATGGAAATCATCCAGGAACGCCTGGAGCGCGAGTATGACCTGAGCATGGTCTTTACCGCGCCGACTGTGGCATATGAGGCAATGCTGAGGAACGAAACGACGAAAATAGTCAACTCGCCAGCGGAACTCCCGGAGGAAGATGAGATCGCTGAGATCCGTGAGCCTTGGATGAACATCGAGATCATCACGCCGACCGAATACTACGGTCAGATCATGGATCTGGTGACCAAGCGGCGCGGTATATACACGAGCCAGGAATATCCTGCTCCTCACCGCGTGCAGCTAAATTTTGAGATCCCCCTTTCGGAGATCATAGTTGATTTTTTTGACGAATTAAAGAGCCGGACACGCGGTTATGCCTCCCTGGATTACCAATTCCTTGAATATCGCGCAGACGAATTACAGAAGCTTGAAATTTTGGTCAATGGAGACCCAGTCGACGCTCTGGCGGCGATCGTTCACAAAAAAGATGCCTATCATAAAGGCCAGCGCTTCATTACCAAGCTTAAAGAACTTATTCCCCGCCAGTTATTTGATGTCGCCATCCAGGCCTCGGCAGGCGGTCGGATCATTAGCCGTGCCAATGTCAAGGCCACTCGCAAGGATGTCCTGGCTAAGTGCTACGGTGGTGATATCACCCGAAAAAAGAAGCTTCTTGAAAAACAAAAGAAGGGTAAGAAGCGCATGAAAATGATCGGTAACGTTGAAATCCCTCAGGAGGCCTTCATGGCAGTTCTGAGTCTGGGAGAAGAATGAATTAAACCCGACGATACAAAACCTGCCTAAGGAACTCCAAGTTCGCATACCATGCAACGACATTTGTGGTAGGTATCATTATGTCCAATTTCTGGAAATCTGCAAAGCGATGGCTCCCCGGTGTGATCATCAGCCTGGTGGCAATCATTTTCATCATCTATAAGTTTGACCTACGCAGTCTGGCAATGGCCATCCTTTCAGCAAATTACTGGATACTGTTGCTGAGCCTGGGTATAGCGGTGGTTTGGCTGGCGGTTCGCGCATTGGCCTGGCGAACCCTGTTAAGAGGAAAAGCCTCCTACCGCGATGTCTTCCTTACACTCTCCGAAGGTTACCTGCTTAACAATTTCCTGCCCTTCCGTCTTGGGGAGTTGGGTCGTGCCTTTTTGCTGGGGCGGAAAGCCAATCTGGACTTCATGGAAGTCCTGTCGACCATCATCATTGAGCGGACCCTGGATGTGGCATTTTCAGCGGTTATCCTCCTGAGTGCCGTACCGTTCGTGGTTGGTGCCGCCGGGGCAGAGAAAATTGCAGCCTTGATGGGTGTGCTGGTCGTGGCTGGTCTTATCACGCTCTATCTACTGGCACGCAACCGGGTATGGGCGCTGGATAGGTTTGAGCGGTTGTCGGCCCGCTGGCCGATTTTTCAGGTTCGCGGAGCTGTATTCGTCGGTTCGTTCCTGACTGGCCTGGAAGGGTTGACGGATGGTGGGTTGTTCATCCGGGTACTGTTCTGGATGACCATCGATTGGGTTATTTCCATCCTTCAGTTTTATCTGCTACTTGTGGCTTTCTTTCCCCACCCGCAAACCGTCTGGGCGCTTTTTGGTCTGGGGGCAGCGGCCTTTGCAAATGCAGTCCCAGCCATGCCGGGCTCGATCGGCACCTATGATGCGGCCCTGGCGGGTGCGCTCACGATAGTGAGCGGTGACCCAACCACCTCGCTGGCGGCTACCCTAGTTGCCCATGTTTTCAATTACATCGTCACCGGAATAATTGGGGCCTACGCATTAGCCACGGAAGGTGAAACCCTGATGGGCGTTTACCATCAGCTGCGGCGCAGGGAGAGTAAATGAGTGCTCGAAGGGCATAGAACATAACAGTTATTGAAGGAGTGAAGATGTCTCGCAATTTCCTTATCACTGGGGGGGCCGGGTTCATTGGTTCAAACTATGTAAGCCGCCTTTTAGATCGAGGTGAAAACGTCACGATCTTCGATAATCTCAGCCGGGCGGGTGCATCCCGCAACCTGGCATGGTTGCAGGACAAGTATGGAGAAAACGCATTCCGCCTGGTGGCGGGTGATGTGCGTGATGAAGCCCTGATGACAGCCTCAACCCGCGAGATAGATATCATCATTCATCTGGCGGCGCAGGTTGCAGTGACGACCTCGGTCGTAAATCCACGCGAGGATTTTGAGATCAATGCCCGGGGCACATTCAACGTGCTGGAGGCTGCTCGCCTGAATGGACGCAAACCGGTAGTGATTTATGCTTCCACAAACAAGGTCTACGGCGGGATGGACGATGTCAAAGTTGTGGAGGATACCACGCGCTGGCGCTATGCAGACCTGCCCGATGGCTGTTCTGAAACCCAACCGCTGGATTTCCACAGCCCCTATGGTTGTTCAAAAGGCACAGGTGACCAGTATGTGCGCGATTACTACCGCATTTACGATCTACCGACGGTTGTTCTGAGGCAGTCGTGTATCTACGGCCCTCGACAGTTTGGCGTTGAGGACCAGGGCTGGTTGGCGTGGATGATCATTGCGGCAATAACCGGCCGGCCCCTGACCATCTACGGCGACGGAAAACAAATCCGTGACTTGCTGTATGTAGATGACCTGCTCAACGCCTATGATGCCGCCATTGCGAGGATTGATACAGTCAAGGGCCAGGTGTTCAACCTGGGCGGGGGACCCGAAAATACCATGTCCATCTGGGCTGAATTTAGCCCATTGCTGACAAAATTACTTGGCAAGAAAGTGGTTGTCAACCGCGGTGATTGGCGCCCCGGTGATCAAAAGGTTTTTGTGGCCGACATCCGCAAAGCTGCTGAAGGGTTGGCTTGGAAACCCCAGATGAGGGTCGAGGAAGGAGTGGGGAGCTTGTTTGCATGGGTGAGTGAAAACAGGAAACTCTTCTGAGGTTGGACGACAGTTCAGGATCTCCTAAAGCTAAATGCAACCTGTCAACCGGTAAACTTTTAAACGAAGTTAAATAAACATATGGGTGTTTATCGATGCAGCCGGAGAGAATCCAGAAGATTTTCGACCGCTGGGTTATAATCGGGCCGTCGTTAATCTTATGACCCACGAAGACAACCAGAGCCCCATTTTGATCCGTTCCACCGTCCAGCGGCTGATCCTCTCGCTCGTCATCACGCTGGCTTTTGTCGTTGTTGAAGTCATGGCGGGGTTGTTTGCCCATTCACTTGCTCTGCTTACCGATGCTGCGCATAATCTGACTGATGTACTCGCACTGGCACTCACCGGGTGGGCTGTGTGGATCACGAATAAACCCGCTCATTCTCGCAAAACATATGGCTACCATCGCGCCGGGATCCTGGTTGCATTAGGCAACTCGACCGTGCTTGTTCTAATTTCTTTGGGTATTATTTATGAAGCCTACAAGCGTTTCCTGACCCCGCCCGAAATCCGGGCAGATATATTAATTGGCGTTGGGGCAGCGGCTGTTGTAGTAAACCTGGTGACCGCCATGCTCGTTCGAGGAGGGGCGGAGCATGACCTAAATCTTAAGTCAGCCTTCCTGCACCTGATGGGGGATGTGTTGTCTTCGGGTGGCGCAGTGATCGCCGGTATTTTCATCCACTTTACGGGCTTGAACTGGCTCGACCCGCTGGTAAGCGTATTGATCGGTCTGCTTATCCTGTGGAATGCCTGGGGCATCCTGAGAGAATCGATGGAAATCTTGATGGAGTCCGCTCCGGCTGACATCGATGTGGATAAAATGGTCACTGATCTCCTGACCATTGATGGGGTGCGTGGAGTGCATGACCTGCATGTATGGAGCATCACCCGATCCATGCGCACGCTCTCGGCGCATTTGTTGACTGATGACATGAGCCTTAGCGATGGGGCAAAGGTCCAGGTAGCGGCCAATGAGCTGCTCCTTGAAAAATATGATATCGGGCACGCCACGTTGCAGCTTGAATGTATGGGATGCACATCTGTTGATCTTTATTGCGATATCCGTGACAAACCCCAAAGCAAGCCATAATTATCATGAGAATCCTGACCGTATTGACATACTACCGCCCTCATACTTCCGGCCTGACCATCTATGCCGAGCGGTTGGCGCAAGCTTTTGTCCGCCGCGGTCACCAGGTCACAGTGATGACTACCCAATATGACAAATCCCTTCCACGTGAAGAAATGCTGGATGGCGTCCGAGTTCTGCGCATTCCTGTAATGTTGCGGATCAGTAAAGGGGTGATCGCCCCGACATTTGGGCTGGTCGCCACCCGGTTGGTGGCGAACCATGATGTGGTGCAGCTTCACCTTCCACAGTTCGATGCGCCCGGGGTGGCTCTGCGCGCCCGTTTGTTCGGCAAGCCGGTGATACTGACCTATCACTGTGACCTGCAGATGCCGCCCGGGTCCTTCAACCGTCTGGTTAATATGATCGTGAATGTACAGAACAACCTGGCCGCGCTATGGGCGAACCATGTGATCACATATACCCAGGATTATGCCGACCATTCCAGTTTCCTGACCCGTTACCATTCTAAATTGACTCCAATGCTTCCCCCGGTTGTAATTCCGACAGCTGAACCCCGGGACGTTGAGGCCTTCGCTTCAATGTATGCGGTCAACAAGCGGCAGCCAGTTATCGGGATGGTGACACGCTTCGCAGCTGAAAAAGGGGTCGAAGTGTTACTCGAAGCACTCCCGACTGTATTGGAGAAGTACCCGAATGCCCAGGTCCTTTTTGCCGGCCAATATCAAAATGTAATGGGCGAGCAGTCTTATGCTGAACGGTTAATGCCTCTCATCAGGAAATATGAAGAAGGAGGCTATTGGAAATTCCTGGGCAACCTCAGCCAGCTGCAGCTGGCGGCTTTTTACCCCAATCTGGACGTGCTTGTTGTACCTTCATTAAACTCGACTGAAGCCTTTGGGTTGGTTCAGGTGGAGGCGATGATGAATGGCGTTCCATGCGTGGCTTCGGCTTTACCGGGTGTCCGCCGGCCGGTCCAGATGCACGGGATGGGAAAGGTGACAGCGATTGGTGATCCATATAAACTGGCTGAGGCCTTGCTCGAAATCCTGGCGAAGAAACACGAGTATCGCTGTGATTCAGCAGAATTAAGGCACCTGTACGATCCAGATACCATAGCTGCCGAGTATGAGATGCTTTTTGAAAAAAGTTTAATGGAAAAATCAACACGGCGCAACGCAAGGCACACGATTGCGGATAAATGAAAGATTTCCTCTACCTCCATTTGCGTGATCTGCCCTACTTCCGCGCCCTGGTGCGCGGTGTGGAGGCAACCTATTACCAGACTTTTGACCTGCCATCCCCAACCCTCGATGTCGGCTGCGGTGATGGTCATTTTGCCTCTATCACTTTTGGAAGACCCATTGAAGTGGGTCTTGACCCATGGACGGGCCCTCTGAAAGAAGCGTATCGGCGAGGCGCTTACCGCCTGCTGGTCCAGGCGGATGGTGCGCGGGCACCATTCCCGGATGATTATTTTGCCAGCGCGTTCAGCAATTCGGTCCTGGAGCATATTCTCCACATTGATGCGGTTTTAGCAGACATAGCCCGGGTTCTTAAACCCCACGCGCCGTTTTATTTTTGTGTGCCGAACGAGCGTTATCTATCCGAATTATCCATTTCGCACCTGTTGGGAAAGGGTTACACTAAATGGTTCCGACAAATTTCCCGGGTCCAGCACGCAGATGGGCCGCTGGTATGGCAGGAACGGCTTGAAAAGGCTGGTTTCCACCTGGAGGAATGGTGGCATTATTTTTCCCCGTCTGCCTTGCGCGTGTTAGAATGGGGTCATTATTTTGGTTTACCTTCTTTGATAACACGCAAACTGACCGGACGCTGGATCGTATCCTCCACAAAATGGAACCTGTGGCTGACAGAAAAGCT
>Ga0182021_10002840_pt1 | contig 20331 bp, 13 predicted proteins | sample 612E3MmetaG_FD_120493 | JGI IMG/M metagenome (GOLD analysis project Ga0182021, IMG submission 120493) | Permafrost microbial communities from Stordalen Mire, Sweden - 612E3M metaG (Illumina Assembly) | ecosystem: Environmental > Terrestrial > Soil > Wetlands > Permafrost | place: Sweden... | reverse complement strand
TGTACATACGAGCCTTACTTTCTATTCAATAATCATCGCCTTTAGCTTTTCAGTTATTGTTGGTATTACTTTCGGATACCTTCCGGCAAAAAATGCTGCCAACCTTAAGCCGATTGAGTCAATTCGTCATGAGTAGGGTGAGGAGTGAGAGACTAAGGGACTAAGGGACTAAGGGACTATCGATAAACGATAAGCAACCAGCAACCAGCAACCAGTAACCAGTAACCAGTAACCAGTAACCAGTAACCAGTAACCATCCTCATGTAAAAAATAATCAAATGTACCTTTTACCAAAATCAGTTTCAGTTTTTTTAATATCCATGTTCATTTCGCAGAATATTTTTTCTCAGCAAGTTTATAATCTTGACTTACAATCGAGTATTGACTTAGCGAAAGAGAAAAGCAAAACAATGCTCATGTTGAAACAAAACCTGAGAAAAGCTGCATTTGATCTGAAAGCAGCAACAAGCACCTTTAAGACTCATGTCACAATGGACATGTTACTGCCTCAATATACCGAAACGATAAGTCAGTTTGCAGATACAGCTGGCGTTACATATTACCCGATACGTCAGAACACAATGAATGCATACCTGACAATAAATCAGCCTCTTCCTACTGATGGTTCATTATATATCCGATCAGGAGCTCAGAGCTTTGTTGATTACTATGCAAAAGATCGAAGTGCACAGATTTTATCAAGTATAGGTCTCCAGCAGCCTATCGCAGCTTTCTTTGGATATAACCAGCTGCAATTAGGATTTAAACAGGCAAAACTTGCATATGATCTTTCACTAAAACAACTGAAAAGAGCTGAACTGGATCTGATTTACTCAATAAGTCAGAGCTTTTTTATTCTTCTGTCAGACCATGAAAAACTAAATATCGCTAAGATAAGTCTTGGCAACCAGCAGGAAGCATATGATGTTGCTCAAAGCAAATACAAAGCAGGACTCATCCGGGAAGTTGATGCATTGCAGATGGAAGTTGATTTAAGTGAGGCTATTAATAACCATGATCTTGCTGAAGTTGAATATAATGCTCAGAATGCTTCTTTCAAAGAAGATCTGGGAATAGATTTAAAAGATAGTGTTATTATTAAAAGTGATCTCAGTTATAATCCTGTTAATGTTGATACTGAAAAGGCTGTCGCACTCGCACTTCAAAATCGATTGGAATTAAAAGAAAATGAGATTAATATTGAGTTGTCACAGATGGAAATAAAAAGGAGAAAAGCTAACGGAAGAATTAGTGGTAATATACTCTTAAACTACAACTTTATTGGTGTTGATCAGAGCAAGCTGCCCATACCCATAGAAACATCATTCAGTAATACATGGCAGAACCTGAATAGTCGGCGTGGAAGCTTTGGAGTTGGTCTTACACTCAGTATTCCGATTATCGATTGGGGTGAGAATAGGGCAAAAGTGCATAGTGCCCAGTCGACCCTTGCATTAAACAAAATTCAGCTTGATTATGAAAAAATTGACATTGAAAGAGATATCCGTACTACGGTTAATCGGCTGCAAAGCAGCCTCAGAAGGTTGCAGCTTCTTGAGAAGAACGTACTTGTCGCAGAAAAAAGTTTTGAAATCTCTCGTAAGCGATATGCAAATGGTGATATTGAAAGTCAGGCAATGGCTTTGGAGCGAGACAGATTAAACACCGCCTATACTTCACGACTTGATTCATATATTATTTATAAACTTCTTTTGTCTGATGTAATGCGTAAAACATTTTTCGATTTTGAAAAGAATGTTTCTATGATCGATAACTGAAAAAAAAAGATTTACACTAACCATATTGACACTAATCTTTTTTACCTAACTCTGGTCACTGATCCATTATGTCTATTATATTAAAAAGAAGCACTTAAATGATACAATTTAAGTGCTTTTTTTGTAATTGACCGTTATGGACGGGATTTATCCCTCTTGTCTTATATCATTAGCCAGTTTGTAAGCGAACAACTTGCGACCGGCTTATTTCTGAAAGGATGTTTCCGGTTTATCAAGGTAAAAATAGGCACATGAGGAAATATTATCAGATCTCTCAAAAATCAGAAAGTTTATCCCCTTGGAAAAATCAGCAGGTTCCATTTTCACACCGGTATTAAAAACAGGATCTTTCATATTCTTAAGTATTTCAATATCCTCACTTCCCGCATATCCTATCTGTTGTATTGTTACCTTGATATTTTCATAAAAAAATACAGGATCGGGGATATGAAACCGATAAAAAGCATACTCAAAATCTTTTTCATCTGCAATTGTACACCCTTGATACTGATTGATATAAACTCCCTGGCCCCATCCTGTTCCAATATAGTCTTCAGTACCTGTCCCGCATAAGGTCGGATAAGCAGAATCACCGTCGGTATATATTTTCACTTCACCTTCTCCCCACCAGGTTCTGGAATATTTTCTCTTATTGACAACCACACTTAAATTTGCTCCGATATACCTGCCTGTACCGGATATCTTTGGTAGGATCTGGTAATCATCCTTCAATACTGTTGATTCCTGATGATTGAAATAGGCATGAAAGTAGAGAGTATTGGCATCGACCTTATCTCCCAAAGTATAGTCGATATCATAAAAAAACATTGCAATATCTTTTTGTGTTGTGTTTTTGACAATAACCTTCATGCTTTTTTTAAATGGCATCGGGATATGACAATTAAAACTTCTTCCTTCAGGGCTGGAAAAAAGTGCATTCTCAAATGCCCTCATTTGTCCGAGCCCCTGATTGAAGAAATCCCCGATAGGAGCTGATACTGCTGCATTCGCAGCGTCGTCCCAATAGATTTCTATTTTCAGCCCGCGCAGGGTTTCGGCTGTCCTTTCATCGATGGTGATCCAGATTCTTCTTATCATGCCACTGGTTCCGGATGCTTGTGCCAGGACTTTACTCTCACCTGCTTTTAATCTGAATGAAGGAGATCCTTTCCGTCCGCCGTTTGCCATGCCTCCTCCTCCTTTTTCCCCATTCCAGTTTTCAGCACTGGCCCATCGGGTATTTATATCATGAGGTTTGTCAAAAAGGTTTTGACCCTGAGCTGAAAATGCAAACAAGATTAAAATTGCGAATATTACTGAGCGTTTCATAAAAGCTGGGTTTTTAAGTTTATTCTAAAAATTATTTCAAAAATCATTATCATTAATCAGTTATGTTGATTCTGGACTCTGTCCTGCTTTAAAATAGAATCATAAATAGTCTGAAGAATATCAGTCCTGATATTCATATTATATAACTCCTCGTTTTTCCTCGTGGGATAAACTCTGTTGCAGAGGAAAACATAAGTTATTTCACTAACAGGATCCACCCACACAAAGGTACCTGTATAGCCCGAATGACCGAAACTTTGAGGAGAGGCGCTTTTAGTGGGATAAGAGTCTTTTTGGGAAACCGTGGAATTATTAAGGAGAGGCTTATCAAATCCAAGTCCCCTCCGGTTATTATTTTCCGGAAACTGGACTCTCGAATATTCTTTCAGGACATCTGCTCCGATAAGTTGTTTACCGCCGTATTCCCCCATCCTGCGATAAAGCTCCATCAGTTTCATAAGGTCGTTTGCATCAGAAAACAATCCTGCATGACCTGAGATACCTCCAAGCATAGCTGCCCCTTCATCATGAACTGTACCATGAAGAACCTGTTTTCTGAACAAGGAGTCATATTCGGTTGGGACAATACGGTCAAGAGGAAATTTTTTATATGGATTAAAGCCCATTTCCATGGCGCCGATTTTTTTATAAATACTGTCTGCAACAAACTTATCCCATTTCTGACCTGTTAAATTTTCGATAATCTGAGGTGCGATTATGAAGGTAAGATCTGAGTAGACATATTTTTTCTCACCAAGCGGGCTCTTTTTTATCTCCCTGAACATCTTCTTCCTGTAATTCTTATTGATATAGAGCCCTTGCGCCACTTCAAGAGGATATCTCTTGCTGTATTGAGAATCATAAATATGTGGTTTGAAACTTCCATCTTTCTTTTCTGTTTCTTTCCAGAAGGTGATATAAGGTGTCAGGCCGGCCTGATGTGTCAGGAAATCCCTCATACCAATATTCCCTTTATTTGTTTTTCTGAAATATGGAAGGTAGAATCCCAGAGTTTTATCAGGAGAGAACTTGCCTTCGGTGTTAAGAAGCATTAATCCGGTAAGTGCACAAGAAATTTTCGTTACTGACGCAAGATCGTAAAGATCATTTTCGTGAACTGCTATTCGATCATCATATGTCTGGAAACCATAAGCCTTGTGGAATACCACAACTCCTTTCCTTGCAGCCATAACAACACATCCCGGATATGCCTTTGCGCGGAGACCAGCCTGTACTATAGAGTCAATCTTAGAGTTAAGAATCCGGGATGACATACCCGCACTTTCCGGAAAACCATATTGCAGCCGGATGTTGCCCTGTGTAATGATTCCACAATTGAACGGCCATTTACTATTTATTGTAACCGGAAGTTTTCCTTTTGCTCCGATGCCGCCAAAAATTAGCTGGGCTGAAAGATCCTGGGTGTAATCATTTTCCTGGTATGCAAGTATTAGTCCGTTTGCCTTCTGAAGAGCCTCTGCTTTATCGATTCCATACGGGTTGCCAAACCATGTAATTATTGTTTTATTATTTAAAATAAGTTTTTTAAGGAATGCTGTCATGGCCGGTTTTATTCCAAATCCAACATTGGGTCTTTGATCAAGATCAAATACACCGCCTAAAATAAGGTTGTACCCTGAGAGTTTCTTTAAAAGCTTTCGGCATGCCGCTGAGTCGTCTGTATTAATAAAATAATGGTCTGCCGGAATATAAGTTTCAATTCTTTTCTGGTACGATGTGAGATTATCCCTGTTTATCGCTACAGTTGCAACTTTCAGATCCTGCAGATTTCTTACAGGAATAATATCCTGGTCATTGCTTAAAACAGTTAAAGCATTGGCATATAATTCACGAATCAATGCTTTTGATCTCATCGGAGATAACTCATCATCAATATTTTCTTTATTTATGGTGCCGGGAATGCTCAATCCAGTCCAAAATTTGAGCGCAAGAACCTTCCGGCACTTTAAAGCTATGTCTTCACCTGACAGTTTCTTCTCTGAAATATAGTTTTTTGTCTCCCTGATAGTAGCCTCAACATCAGTAACAAATTCTGCAACATCGTTTCCGGCCTCAAGAGCTTTCGCGTCTGCTTCTCCTGGTTTGAAATATTTTGTAACTGCCTTCATATTCATTGCATCGGTCACTATCAATCCTTTGAATTTCAGATCATCTTTCAGAAGTCCGCTTATGATTACATGTGAAAGGGTGGAGGGGAGACCGGTTGCGGTATCCAGAGATGGAAGATTCAGATGTGCTACCATTATACTTCCAATACCTTCACCGATGAGCTTACGGAACGGATAAAGCTCTATGCTGTCTAAACGTACACGGGAGTGTGTAATTAATGGCAGATCAAGATGCGAATCAACATTTGTATCTCCATGCCCTGGAAAATGTTTCCCTGTCGCCAGTATCCCATTGTCCTGTAAACCCTTCATATACATTATGCTTTTCGAAGTAACATTTTCCCTGTTTTCTCCAAAAGAACGATAATTAATAACCGGGTTCTCTGCGTTGACATTTATATCGAGAACAGGTGCAAAGTTAACTCCCATACCCAGTCTCCTGAACTGTAATGCTACCTCTTTGCCAAACTGATAAATGAGTGAATCATTGCTGATAGCTCCCATTGTCATCTGATAAGGGAATTTATCGACATTTTCAATTCGCATGCCTACACCCCATTCGGCGTCAAGGGATATAATAAGCGGTACTTTCGATATTTTCTGATAATAATTTGTCAGCTCGGCCTGTTTGGCGCCGGTGCCCTGAAAGAATACAATGCCTCCAACACCGTATTTTCTTATGATATCGCTTATTTCAACTTCATGAGATACATCCCTGTTTGAATAACCGGCTATCCAGATGCATTGTGCTATCTGCTGGTCAATTGTAAGTGTTTTCATAACCGAGTCAACCCAGGGATGGTTCATGTATTTCAGGAATGGAGGATCGGTAGGTTGGGCAGAGATATTATTAATCGTTAACAGTGCTGCCATAAAGGGCAAAAAACTCTTTATTGATCTTATTAAACTCATGATAGTGTGAATTTTAAACAGGAAATAGTAAAACTGAACAGGAAATGTTTCTTTTCAAAAGTAACATTTATTTATATTAATATATTATTATTTTTACCAGATATTATTAGTTTTCATTTATGGCAAAAAGCACTGGAAGGCTGGTTTCCCTTGATATTTTCAGGGGGCTAACCGTAGCTTTTATGATTATAGTAAATAATCCTGGGAGCTGGGAGTATGTTTATGCACCCTTAAGACATTCAGAATGGAATGGTTGCACTCCGACTGACCTGGTTTACCCGTTCTTTCTTTTCATTGTAGGAATGTCAACTTTTTATTCCCTGAAAAAATTTGGCAATGAGATTAACGGGAGTTCCATCCTTAGAATATTAAGACGGACCCTGGCAATATTCGCTGTTGCTTTGTTTCTGACAATCTTCCCGAACTTCGGCTTGGACTTTTCAAAACTGAGGATAATGGGGGTATTGCAGCGGATTGCCCTGGCTTATGGATTTGGTGCTTTAATCTGTCTGGCGATAAAACGTGATTACCTTTGGATTGTAGTAGCAGTTTTACTTCTTCTGTACTGGGGATTGCTGGTATTCTTCGGAGGTTCTGATCCTTTTTCACTTGAGAGCAACTTTGCACTCAAAATTGATTTGGCTGTATTGGGTAAAAGCCATATGTATAAAGGTTTTGGAATTCCTTTTGAACCCGAAGGGCTTCTAAGCACTATCCCGTCAGTATGTACAGTTATCATAGGGTATTTTATGGGCGGAATTGTTGCCCAGTCAGCTCCCTCCGGAAAGACAGCAATTAAAATCATCCTTATTGGCGCTGCTGCTTTCGGACTGGGGTTTCTGTGGAATCTGGTTTTCCCGATTAATAAACCATTATGGACAAGTTCATATGTCTTATATACTGCGGGATTGGCGATGGGCGTTTTCACAATAATTTATCTTGTTGCAGATGTTCTTAAATTTCAAGCTGCATGGGTGTTTTTCATGGTTTTCGGAACTAATGCCCTGTTTTCCTATTTTCTGGCAGGCATCTGGACCAGGCTGATGATGTTGATTCATGTACATTCTGGTACTGGTATGATCAGTCTCTCTGAATGGTTCTACAGTAAAGTCTGTGTTCCGGTAGCAGGCAATCTCAATGGCAGCCTGATGTTTGCAGTTGTTGAGATGTTGATAATCTGGGGTTTTGCCTTAATCCTATACAGGAAGAAGATTATGATAAGAGTGTAAAAACGAAAGGTTAAAGATAAAAGACAAAAGTAAAAAGATTAAAGTATAAAGTGAGGAACAAAGTGGTGAACACGACTGCATGACTGCAAGACATTAAGATAAAACTAAATTAATGAGTGAGATAGAAATCGTATCGGATGGATTTAAAGAGTTGTTTGGAGATTCTGAAATTGAAATATCAGCCTTGCCGCAATCTGGTTCAGACAGAAAATATTTCAGGATCAATGATTCGGACAGGAGCATAATAGGGGCATTTAATCCGAACGCCGAAGAAAATGAGGCCTTTATTGGCTTTACCAGACATTTCATTTCAAAAGGACTTCCGGTACCGGAAATATTCGGAAGTTTACCGGGAAAATTCGTCTATTTTCTTCGGGATCTTGGTGATACGAACCTGTTTACTTTTCTTCAGGAGAAGCATTCCGGATCCGGATTTGATAGTGAAACGGAAGATATTTACAGGAAAGTTCTTGACAAACTGATTGAATTTCAAATTAAAGGGATTGATGGTTTGAATCTTGACCTATGCTATCCACACCGTAGTTTTGACAGACAATCGATGATGTGGGACATGAATTATTTTAAGTACATGTTTCTTAAACTTGTAGCAGTTCCTTTTAATGAACGCAGACTGGAACATGATTTTAATTTACTTGCTGATTTTCTTCTTGAAACAAACCAGGATTATTTTCTTTACAGGGATTTCCAATCGGCAAATGTAATGATAGTTGACGGAGATCCATGGTTTATTGATTATCAGGGCGGCAGGAAGGGGGCACCTCAGTATGATGTAGCATCCCTGCTCTTTGATGCTAAAGCACATATCCCTGAAAATTACCGTCATATGCTTCTTGATTATTACATAAATAAGTTCTGCAAAGTATCCGGTGAGAGTGTTAATGAATTCAGGGGATACTATGCCGGGTTCAGCATGATCAGGCTTATGCAGGCTCTGGGAGCTTTTGGATTCAGAGGCCTTTATGAAAAGAAGCCAACATTCACCGGAAGTATTGTTCCTGCAGTAAAACTTTTAATTCAGTTAATCGATTCGGATCAACTTCCTGTTGCCCCTTTAGAGTTATTTCAGACTCTCAGATTAGTCCCTGAAGTTCAGATTTATAAAGAGTTAGACAAGAACAAGAATCAGGATTGAAAGACACAGGACAAAAATCAACACCGCAAACCAAAAACTTCATACCGTTTACATAGTTCAATAATTCACCGGGAGAAAAGTACATGAAAGCAATGATATTCGCAGCTGGCCTGGGCAAAAGACTTGGAAGCATAACAGAAAGTCTTCCAAAGGCACTTGTTGATGTTAATGGGAAGACTGTCCTTCAGATGGCTGTTGAAAAATGTACTTTTTATGGATTTGATGATATAATTATTAATGTCCATCACTTCGCTGATATGGTTGAGGATGAGGTAAAAAAACTTAATAAAATGGGATTCTGTATCTCAGTTTCCGATGAAAGGGAAATGCTGCTCGAAAACGGAGGAGGCCTTTACAGGGCCCGTGAATTCTTCGATAATCACCCGTTCCTTCTTTATAATGTCGATATAATATCTGACCTGGATCTCAATGTTTTGTTCAGGTTGCATATTGAAAAAAAAGGGCTGGCTACATTGGCAGTAAGACACAGACCCGGAAAAAGATTTCTCCTGATTGACAATGAGGGACAATTGCGCGGGTGGCGTAATATTTCCACAGGACAACAAATACTTGCCGGCGTTAAGGATGACGGCCTTTCCGAAATAGCCTTTTCAAGCATGCATATCGTTGAACCGGAAATCTTTAATTATATGCATGAAGGTATTTATTCAATGATTGACCTTTACCTCACGCTTGCCCAAGATCACCAGATCTATACATTGAAACACAATGAAGGCTACTGGATTGATGTCGGGACACCAGAAAGCCTTGAGCAAGTCAGAAATCTTCTTAGGATGAGTAAATAGGTTTCTACTTTAGAGATGCACGGAGGTTGATCATTAAGTTCATAAGTCCATAAGTCCCTAAGTCCCTAAGTCATTCTTACAGTTTCCAGAATGTTCTTGTAAAGATCGCAAAGACCGTAATAATCTCAAGCCTGCCAATAATCATCAAAAGGCTGAGCACTACTTTGCCTGTTTCAGGCATACCGGAAAAATTGCTCAAAGGTCCGACACTTCCCAGTCCGGGGCCAATACCAGCCATGCATGTGGCTGCTGAACTTGAGGCTGTAACCGGATCTACACCGGCAGTAACTATGATGATAGTGCCAATTACAAATACAAAAAGGTATAAAACTACGAATGAGAGAATTGCTATGTTTGTGTTTTCCGGAACGCTTTTCCCATTAAGCTTGATGAATGATATTGACTTGGGATGGTTAAGTTTGACAAAAATATTTTTTATATTCTTAAGAACCATTAAATGCCTTGCCATCCTGATTCCGCCACCAGTCGATCCAGTACTGGCTCCAGCGAACATCAGGAGGAAGATGAGAAGCATGGCTGCTCCCGGCCAAAGCGTATAATCAGCTGAGGTTAATCCTGTGCACGATATTATTGATATAATCTGAAAAAAACCTTCACGGAATGCCTCTTCAAATGTTCTTGTGGAATTGACCAGGAGAATAATTGTGGCAATAGCACCTGCTACCAGTGATACGGCAACATAGAACCAAAGCTCTTCATTCTGCCTGACTTTTATAAAATTCAGTTTAAAAATATAATAGTAAATAACCTGGCTGGTACCTGCCAGGAACATAAATATCATGACAACATATTGACTATATGATGAATAATATGCCAGGCTATTGTTTTTTGTTGAAAAGCCACCGGTAGCAACAGTGGAAAAAGAGTGACATATACTGTCAAACATGTTCATATCGCCCAGATTCATAAGTATTATCTCGGCCAGGGTCAATCCCAGATATATGAATAATATCCTGAAAACGATTGCTTTGGTTTTTGGATGAATTCTTTCTTTCATGGATGATTCCAGAGAGAATAACTGATACCCGGCAGCCCTGATAGAAGGAAGGATAATAATAAGGATGACTATCATTCCGAGGCCACCGATCCAGTGAGTGAGACTTCTCCAGAACAATATTGAATGAGGCAGAATTTCCACATTCTTCAGAATTGATGATCCGGTCGTGGAAAGTCCTGATGTGGATTCAAAAAATGCATCAATAAAAGAAGGGATGGTCCCGCTTATCAGATAAGGGAGGGAACCTAATATTGAAAAAATAACCCATGAGAGTGTTACTGCGAGAAAACCGTCTCTGTTACTGAATTTTTCAGGATCAGCTCCCCTTGAGATGAAATAACAGACAGCTGAAAAGAATAAGGTTATAGCTGCAGATAAAAGGAACGGAGACGGAGATTCACTGTAAATAAAAACAACTGGCAAACAGAAAAGGAACGATATAGTTTCAATCAGAAGTATCGTACTTAATATCCTGATAATTAGCAAAGGATTGATCAGCTTCATTCGTAGGTTATACAGATTTCAGGATACAAATATAATCAGAATTAGTTTTGTTCTGTCTGAAATCGGGAGAGGAGTGAATCGATTGCAATTTTGATCTGTCAAGGTTCATTGATTGGTCATTTTTATATGTTATATTTGGATCATATTAGGTGATAATTTATTTGCGATGTTGAATATAATTGATTATCAGATATTTTACAACCTGACTAATTGATTTTCTTCGTTTACCCCGACCCCAAGGGGAGCGAAGAAAATCAATTTACTGCCGCAAGGCGGCACGGGGTAAATAAATTGATTTTCAAGCGATTTATAATTCATTCTTAATAATTATAAATATATGGGAAAAGTACTGGTAATCGGTGCCGGTGGAGTCGGTACCGTCGTAGTCCATAAGATGGCTTCTCTTCCGCAGGTTTTTACAGAAATTATGCTGGCAAGCAGGACAAAGTCCAAATGTGATGCTATCGCTGAAAAAATTGGGAACCAACGGATTGCAACAGCTCAGGTCGATGCTGATAATGTGCCGCAGCTGGTTGAACTAATCAAATCATATAAACCTGATATAGTTGTGAATGTAGCACTCCCATATCAGGATCTGCACATAATGGATGCCTGTCATGAGACTGGTGTTGCCTATCTCGACACTGCCAATTATGAACCGCTTGAAGAGGCGAAATATGCTTATGGATGGCAATGGGCTTATATCGATAAATATAAAAAGGCAGGGATAACAGCTATTCTTGGATGTGGCTTCGATCCTGGTGTTACATCAGTTTATACAGCTTATGCAGCCAAACATCATTTTGATGAAATGCAGTATCTCGATATAGTCGACTGTAATGCGGGTGATCATGGAAAAGCTTTTGCCACAAATTTCAATCCTGAGATCAATATCAGGGAAGTTACACAAAAAGGCAAGTACTGGGAAAATGGTAAATGGGTCATGACTAATCCTCATGAGATTCATAAACCGCTTAACTACCCTGAGATTGGTCCCAGGGAGTCGTATTTAATTTATCATGAAGAACTGGAATCACTTGTAAAGAATTTTCCAACTCTCAAAAGAGCAAGATTCTGGATGACTTTTGGACAGGAATACCTTACTCACCTTCGGGTAATACAAAATATCGGCATGGCAGGTATTGAACCTATTATGTACGAAGGTCATAAGATCGTGCCTATTCAATTTCTGAAAGCTGTCCTTCCTGATCCTGGAGAACTTGGAGAAAACTATACAGGTTATACATCTATCGGATGCCGTATAAAGGGAATTAAAAGCGGGAAAGAGAAAACGTACTACGTATATAATAATTGCAGTCACCAGGCAGCCTATGCTGAAACAGGAGCCCAGGGTGTAAGTTATACTACAGGTGTGCCAGCAGCAATTGGCGCTATGATGTATCTGAAAGGTATCTGGAAAAAACCGGGTGTATTTAATGTTGAAGAGTTTGATCCTGATCCTTTTATGGCTGAATTAAATAAACTTGGCCTTCCATGGCACGAACTCCATAATGTCGATCTGGAATTTTAAATCGGCTCAAAGGCACAAAGGCTCAAAGGCTCAATGGTTACCACTGTGCCTTTACCCCTTTACGCCGTTGCGCCATTGCGCCTTTACACACATAAAACTATCAAATTGTCAATAGACTATAATAAAATACCATCCCCATGTTACGTAATTGACGAAGTAAGATTCCGGAAAAATCTTTCTTTGATTAAACATGTGTCTGACGAGTCGGGTGCTGAAATAATACTCGCATTCAAAGGATTTGCCATGTGGGGCGTTTTCCCGATTTTAAGGGAGTATATTTCAGGGGCTGCTGCAAGCTCAGTTGATGAAGCACGGCTTTGTTATGAGGAAATCAGATCACCTGCTCATACTTATTCTCCCGTTTATAAGGAATCTGACTTCAGATCAATACTTAAATACAGCTCACATATTACTTTTAATTCATTAGCACAACAAAAAAAATATTATCCTGTATTAAAAGCCTGTTCTGAAAAAATTTCAGCGGGGCTGCGTATTAATCCGGAATTTTCTGAGATCAGTCATGGCTTGTACAATCCCTGTTCCCCGGGATCACGATTGGGTATAATTGCTGATGATCTGAAGGACGGACTGCCTGATGGTATTGAGGGTCTTCATTTTCATGTTCTTTTTGAGTCAGACTCTTTTGCACTCGAAAAGGTTCTTAAAGTTATAGAGGAAAAGTTCGGAAAATATTTTGACCAGCTTAAGTGGATCAATATGGGAGGCGGACATCTTATTACCAGAAAGGATTATAATACTGAACATCTGATAAAAATCCTGAGAAATTTCCGGGAGAGATCAGGTCTTCATGTAATACTTGAACCAGGGAGCGCTTTTGCGTGGGAAACAGGAGAGCTGGTTGCAACTGTTGAAGATGTAGTAGAGAACCAGGGAATAAAAACTATTATACCTGATATATCCTTTACAGCACATATGCCTGATTGTCTTGAAATGCCATATAAACCTAAGATCCTTGGCGCTACCGATCCGGTTCCTGGCAGACCTTCTTTCCGGATAGGTGGTAATTCCTGTTTATCCGGGGACGTTATGGGTGAATGGTCGTTCGAAAGGGAACCTGTGCCGGGCGATCGGATTGTTTTTCTCGATATGATCCACTATACTATGGTAAAAACAACGACGTTTAATGGGGTGCATCATCCTTCTATCGGCATATGGACAAAGGAGGGGAAATTCAGATTGATAAGAGAGTTTGGTTACGATGATTATAAAAACAGACTTTCTTAAATCTATTAACCGCAAAGGTCGCTAAGATTTATAACCAAAGGTCACAAAGAGCATGTCAATCTGGTATTATCTTTGTGTCCTTTGTGCAAGCTTTGCGTTCTTTGGCGGTTAATGGATTTAAAACTGATTTTATATTTATTTTTTCCGGTTGATTGTGATGTCAGTAACGAACAGTTTTTCTGTTACAATAACTGCATTCACAATCTTTTCAGCTACTTCAGCCGGATCCATAAAAGTGCTTATATCCCTGTTTTGTCCTGGAATATTCCAGAAATCTGTCCTCATACCGCCTGGATAAACGGCAATAATATTTCGTTTTGATCCTTTTAATTCAGTCCTGAGGGCTTCAGTGTATCCTCTTGCACCCCATTTTGCTGCACAATAAATAGTTTCCTCAGCTCTACCCAGTAAAGCTGAAGTGGACATTATATTAACAATTGTAAGTTCTTCATTTTCAGGTGTAATACCAAGTATCTCAGAGGTGAGAAGTATCATTCCCTTAAGGTTGGCTTCAAAAATTGTATCAATTGAGGCAGATGTTGATTTATCGGCTTTCATGAATAACCCCATCCCGGCATTATTGAAAAGATATTCTGCTGTATACGAGTTGCTTTTAAGGAAATCACCAACCTTTTTTACATCTTGTTCTCTGCCAATGTTACAGATAAGCGATTCAGCCGAACAATTCGTTGCAGCCTTTTTTAATCTGGTCGTGGCAGTCTCCATTTTTTCAATATTTCTGCCAAGAATAAGAACATTTTTTCCCGACCTTACTAAAATGTCTGAAATCTCAAGCCCAAGACCGCTTGATCCGCCACTGATAATTGATATTTTCTTCATTCTTGTTTTTTCAAATGTATCTTTTTTTTCTGAAATAATAAAGAAGTATCCCGCATATCACGCTGATTGACGCAGATGTATACCTTGTTTCATCTGCGCTACTCTGCGAAATCTGCGGGAAAATAAAAGAAAAAGAATTTATGAAAATTGGTTATTTGAAAGTCTTACTGCTTTTTATACTTTTGCGACTCTGATTTATAATATGCATAAGAGCCGGGTTAAAACATGGGCACATCTCTCACTTCTGGCAGCCAATATAATATATGGCCTTAATTATTCCATTGCAAAAGCAGTAATGCCCGACCATATAAAACCATTTGCGCTGGTCTCATTGCGAAGCATATCAGCAGCGGGTCTCTTCTGGATCACCAGTATGTTTATTCCAAAAGAAACTGTGAACAGAAAGGATCTGTTTTATCTCTTCATTTGTTCCTTCTTCGGCGTAGTTATCAACCAAACTCTTTTCCTTGTCGGTCTCGATATGACAACCCCTGTGAACTCTTCAATAATACTGTCGACAAATCCGATTTTTGCATTTGTATTTGCAGCTCTTATACTCAGGGAGAGAATTACATTTTTGAAAGGGACAGGCCTTGCAATAGGTTTGTCAGGTGTTCTTCTGCTGATATTGCAGAATGGAGTGCCTGATCTTAGCAGTGCAACATTTCTGGGCGATATATACTCAATGGTTAATACCATAAGCTGGGCATTCTATACTGTTGTCATCAAGAGAATGCTAGAGAAATATCATCCTGTAACGGTGATGAAGTGGACCTTCCTGTTCGGGATGCTTACAAATATTCCAGTCGGTTATCACCAATGGAGTACAATGGACTGGGCATCTATTCCTTTGAGTGCCTGGTTGCAGATTGGCTTTGTGATTGTTGGGGCAACATATCTCGGTTATCTTCTTATTACTTTTGGTCTTCGGAGGCTAAGTCCTACTATAGTCAGCACATATACTTATATGCAGCCAATAATTGCTGCCTATCTGGCAACTCTTATGGGTCAGGATCATATTGATATTGTTATGATTGTATCTACAATGCTGATTTTTGCAGGAGTTTTTGTAGTCAGTTTTCAGCGTAAAAACAATTCTTCCCCTTTGGTTGGATAGATTATTAGTTATTTGAACTTATAATACTGAAATCCATTAACCGCAAAGTGCGCTAAGATATTGCAAAGGGCGCAAAGAAAATGGGGCAAGTGGGCAAACTACTTTCACTTATCTATAACTCCCGATCCGATTACTTCATCGTTGTGATACCATGCAGCAAACTGCCCCGGAGCAATGCCCCGCTGAGGCTTATCAAATATTATGTACATTCCTTTTTCACGATAAAACAGTCTTGCCCTCTGCAGTGGTTGCCGATATCTTATTCTTACCATATAATCGAGACTTTCATTATCGGCCATTCTCAAATCCGGCCTGATCCAGTGTATCTCATCTTTCTTAACAAACAGACCTTTACGGTTTAGTCCGGGATGGGTCTGTCCTTCACCAACATAAACAATATTCCTCATAACATCAGTACCAATTACAAACAAAGGTTCTTTATGGCCTCCGACATTCATTCCTTTTCTCTGCCCAATTGTGAAAAAATGGGCCCCTGAATGCGTTCCTATAGAAACCCCGGACGCAGTCTCATAACTGAAAGGTTCGGTCATCCCGTTTAGAACAGAGACAGGGGAATCATTGCCAGGTAAACCATCAGGCAATTCCTGATACAAGTGGAAATCTTTAATTTCAATTATGTTTCCCTTCTTTGCTTCCAGCTTTTGCTGAAGGAAGGTTGGCAAATGAACCTTACCTACAAAACAGATTCCCTGTGAATCCTTCCGTTGAGCAGTGGCAAGACCCAGCTTTTGAGCAATATCGCGGACTTCCGGTTTTGTAAGATCACCTATTGGGAACAGAGCAGTGGAAAGTTGTTCCTGATTCACCTGGCATAGAAAATAACTTTGATCTTTATTGCTGTCTTTCCCGGTGAGCAGCCTGTAAATTGTTTTATTGGATGAGGCTATTTCATCTTTTCTGCAATAGTGGCCTGTAGCAACAAAATCACCACCCAGTTTTCTTGCCTCCACTGCGAATGAATCAAATTTTATCTCCCTGTTGCAAAGCACATCAGGGTTTGGTGTTCGTCCTTTTTCATATTCTGCAAACATATAATCGACAACACGCTGACGATATTCACTGCTTAAATCTACAACATGAAACGGTATACCAAGTTTTTTTGCCACCATTTCAGCAAACATCAGGTCATCCTCCCAATGGCAATCACTCTGAAGAAGCCCTGTGGTATCATGCCAGTTTTTCATGAAAAGTCCGGCAACATCGTATCCCTGTTCCTTAAGAACCCATGCTGCAACGCTGGAATCAACGCCACCAGACAATCCTATAACTACTTTTTTCTTCACGCCGCAAAGGTAGTTAAAAAGTCAGAAGTCGGAAGTCAGAAGCCGGAAGTCAAAAAAAATTCTCATGTCCATTTCCTGCGGTTTCAACTCCTAATCCTCATCCTTCATCCCTCACATCTCACTACTCAAATCTAACATCTTCCTCCGCACTTTACTGAAAAAACGATACCTTTAGGCCAATATGGAACAAGGCACTCTGACAATATACAGCGCATCGGCTGGATCAGGCAAAACTTATAAGCTGACAGCAATTTATCTGGCTAACCTTTTCAGATCGAGGTATGATTACAGGAAAATTCTTGCCGTAACTTTTACAAATAAAGCCACGGCAGAAATGAAATCCAGGATTCTTGACCATTTGCATAAGCTTGCAGCTGGAGAGAAATCAGAGTACCTTACGGGTTTGACCAGATCAACCGGTAAGCCAGAAGCGTGGATCAGGAATGAAGCGATGGAAATTTTAAATGCCATTCTTCATGATTATTCAAGGTTTTCCGTATCTACAATTGATAGCTTTTTTCAGAAAGTATTGCGTGCTTTTGCCAGGGAGATCGGACTTCATTCGGGTTTTAGCATCGAACTTGACCATACTGCAATACTTTCAACGGCAGTGGATGAATTGATTTCATCTGCATCCGGTGACAACCAGCTTAAAAACTGGCTGACAAGGTATGCAGTGTCTAATATTGATGAAGAAAAGAGCTGGAATCTTAAGGAGGGTATCATCAGGCTTGCGGGTGAGCTTTTTAAAGAAAAATTTAAAATACTTTCAATTGAGGAGCAATCAAAACTTGAGGATAAGAAATTTCTTCTTGAATACATTGAAAAGATCAGATTAATTACACAGTCATTTGATAATAAACTAGTTGACTTTGGCAAAAAAGCTGATGAAATTTATACCCTTTATGATCTGTCAGATGATATGTTCTATAGGAAAAGTCAGGGAGTACCAGGTTTCATCAGATCACTGATAGCCGGAAATATAAAAGAACCAAACAGCTATGTACGCGAAATTGATAATGAACCATCAAGATGGACAACAGGAGCCATGGTTCCGCAACTGCAAAGCGCGCTTGATGGCGGATTGGGAAAAACACTGATTGATGCCCTTCATTATTATGATGATAATATAGTTTTTTACAATAGCGCCGGTTGTGTACTTTCTTATATCTACGCGCTTGGAATCTTATCTGATGTTTTGCATAATGTTCATCAGATTACAACATCAGAAAATAGTTTCCTTCTCTCGGATGCCGGAGAACTGCTAAATCTTATAACCCGGGAAGATCAATCGCCGTTTATATATGAAAAGGTAGGAAACAGGTACGAAAATTTCATGATTGATGAGTTTCAGGATACCTCGATAATTCAATGGAATAATTTTAAACCATTGATTGATAACAGTATGGCCGAAGGTCATGATAATCTTGTTGTAGGTGATGTGAAACAGTCAATCTATCGCTGGCGCAACAGTGACTGGGAAATTCTGGGAACTGTCCTGGAGAGTATGGTGGATAACAAAAGAATTTTCAGCGAACCCTTAACAACAAACTGGAGAAGCCGGTCAAACATCATCAGATTTAACAACACCATTTTCACTATTATTCCGGAACATGTTGATATATCTCTCGAAGGCGACTTGCTCCCGGTAAGCTTTAAAAAGCTCTATTCTGAAGCTGTTCAAACAGATCCATGTAATAAGTCCGGAGGATATGTACGATTGGAATTCATTTCAAATAATGATGAAGAACATTGGCAAAATACTATACTTAACCGTCTGCCGGCTATAATTGAATCTTTTCAGGACAAAGGTTACAAAGCTTCTGATATTGGTATTATTGTCAGGGATGGAAAAGAGGGAGCCCTGGTTCTGGATACTTTGATCGATTATACAAACATTTGTCCTTCTGAAAAAAAAGATCAGTATAATTATAGTGCAGTCTCGAGTGATTCATTATTGCTTTCTAATTCCCCGGTCATAATTTTTATTATTTCTGTAATCTCTGTTGTTAACGACCCGCAGGACCATATCAGCAGGGCAATTATGCTTAGATTTTTCCTTCTTTCAAAAGGTGATCCAGAAGCCGATAAGGCACCTTTAAAGGCCGATAAACTTGCTGAAATATCGCGGGAATATTTTCCGGCAGGCTACGAAGATTTTCTTGAAAGGATCAGACATATGCCTTTGTTTGAGGCAACAGAAAGCATTATAAATTTCTTTCATCTGGGAAATTATTCGTGGAATGTACCTTTTCTGAACACTTTCCAGGATTATATTGTAAGTTTTACAGGAAATAAAAGAACAGATATTCAAACTTTCCTCGATTGGTGGGAGGAGAACGGTAAAAAGAAATCTGTGGTTCTGCCCGGGAATCAGGATGCTATAAGGATCCTGACAATTCATAAATCAAAAGGACTCGAATTCAAAATTGTTATACTTCCATTTCTTTCATGGAATCTTGATCATATACCCTCTAAACAACCATTTTTATGGGTTAAGCCCGGTTCATCTCCATTCAATGATCTTGGTATTGTCCCGGTTAAGTATGGAAGGGAACTGCTCAACACAATATTTGCTGACGATTACAGGGAAGAAAAATATTCGGTTTATCTTGATAATATAAACCTGCTGTATGTTGCTCTTACACGCGCCAGAGATGTATTATATATGTTTTCGGTTGATAATCCCAGATCCGAAAATACAGTTGCCGGAGTGCTTAAGAATGCGGTCACTTCTATTCCAGCCATCAAGAAAGATGATGATCTTGTTCTGAATAGTCATTATAGCGATGAGACTAAAATCTTCGAGTACGGGGAGATACCCCTAAATATATCTGAATCAACAGATAAAAAAAATCTTCTCTCTTTAACTTATACGGTAAGCCAGACTATGGAATCACTTAAGCTGAAACTTCATGGGGAAAATTATTTTTCGAATGAGAGCCGGGAACTGAGAAAAAAAATCAACTACGGGAAACTAATGCATGAGGTATTCGAAGGGATTAATACTAACGATGATATCCATGTGGCAGTCAGAAAACTTGTATTGGAAGGGAAACTGGCTGATAATGAATCAGAAGAAATTGAAAAAAGAGTTCGCGAAACTGTCAGCATGCCTCAGGTTGCAGACTGGTTTTCACCCGATAATAAAGTGATGAAAGAAGCTGGGATTCTCCTTCCAAAAGGTGTCACAAAGCGCCCTGACAGGGTGATCTTTAAGAATGGCAAGACAACAATTATTGATTTTAAATTCGGAGAAGAAAATCCTCATTATGCTGAACAGGTTAAACAGTACAGAAATCTTCTGGTTGATATGGGATACTCTGATATCGAAGGTTTCATCTGGTATGTTGATAAGAATAAAATTGTAACCGCTTAAATGTTAACGGTAAATAATATAATAAATACCTATCCATGGGGGCATGAACGAAGATTC
>Ga0182021_10002839_pt1 | contig 20331 bp, 11 predicted proteins | sample 612E3MmetaG_FD_120493 | JGI IMG/M metagenome (GOLD analysis project Ga0182021, IMG submission 120493) | Permafrost microbial communities from Stordalen Mire, Sweden - 612E3M metaG (Illumina Assembly) | ecosystem: Environmental > Terrestrial > Soil > Wetlands > Permafrost | place: Sweden... | reverse complement strand
TATACCTTCCACGGCGGCAACACCTTCTACTACATGCGCATGGCCAAGCAGAAGGGCTGCAAGTTCGTGCTGGTCGATCCGCAGTACACCGACTCCGCGGCGGCCTACGACGCGTGGTGGATTCCGATCAAGCCGAACACGGACGCGGCGATGCTCGCGGCCATGGCGCAATACATCTTCGCCAGCAACCTGCACGACCAAGCCTTCATCGACAAGCACTGCCAGGGCATGGACGAGGGCACCATGCCGGGCTGGGCCAAGGGCAAGGAAAATTTCAAGGACTACATTTTCGGCAAGTACGACGGCCAGCCCAAGACGCCCGAATGGGCCGAGCCTATCTGCGGTGTCAAGGCGGACGACATCAAGAAGCTCGCCCAGATGTACGCCACGACGAAGCCCGCGGCACTCAAGGCATCCTGGGCGCCGGGCCGCAACGCCTATGGCGAGCAGTACAATCGCATGGCCGCCGCGGTGCAGGCCATGACCGGCAATATCGGCGTGCTGGGCGGCTGCGCGGAGGGCGTCGGCAAGGCGTTCCATTCGGAGGCCGTCGCCTACCCTTACGACGAGAACGCCAACATCTGGTTCGCTTCGATCAAGTCCGACCGCTGGGCGCATTGCGTACTCAACTACCCGGATGTGAAGCGCGAAGAGATCGGCTGCTGGCCGCGCGGCGATGCCACCGACGGGCAGATCCCCAACATCAAGGGCATCTTCTGGCAGGGTTCGGACTGGTTCAACCAACTCACGAACATCAACAAGCAGATCAAGGCCATGAAGAAGCTCGAACTCGTGGTCTGCTCGGACTCGACGATCACGCCTTCGGGGCTCTGGGCGGACGTGCTGTTCCCCATCGCCACCCACTTCGAGCGGCACGACGTGGCGCTGCCCTGGTACAAGGGCCACTACTACATCCATCGCCCCAAGGTCATCGAGCCGATGGGCGAGTCGAAGACCGACTTCCAGGTCTACACCGAACTCGCCTACCGGCTGGGCTTCGGCGAGAAGTACAACCCCAAGGCCACGCGCGACTACTTCAAGGACGACACCGCCGTGGACGAAGCCTATCTTACGGCATGGTGGGAAAAGGTGCAGCACCACCAGGGCGTCAAGATGGAGTGGGAGGAGTTCAAGAAGCGCGGCGTCTATAAGTTCAAGCTGGACCAGCCTCACGTTGCTTTCCGTAACCAGATCGAGAAGGGCTGGAACTTCGCGACCGCCTCGGGCAAGATCGAGATCCTCTCCGGCCAACTCGCCACCGTCACCGACTGGACAAAACTCGCTTACGGCTACGAGATCCCCTACATACCGAAGTGGATCGAGCCCTGGGAGTCGCTCAACAGCCCGAAGACCAAGGAGCATCCGTTCCACCTCATCAGCCCGCATCCGCGCTGGCGCACGCACTCGATCTTCAACAACATTCCGTGGCTCAGGGAAACCTACGACCAGGAAGTGACGATGAACGCGTCCGACGCCGCCAAGCTGGGCATCAAGACGGGCGACACGGTCGAGGTGTTCAACGCACGCGGCCGGTGCGTGGTGCCGGCCTATGTCACCGAGCGCTGCATGCCCGGCGTTGCCGTGCTGCACGAGGGCGCCTGGATGGACCTCGACAAGGACGGCGTGGACAGGTCGGGCAACCCCGACTTCCTCACCCTCGACGAGCCGAGCCCGGCTGGCGCCTTCGCCTACAACACCGTGCTCTGCAACATCAAGAAGACCAACCTCGAACACCGGCCGGGCTGGGACAAGCTCGCCACCTCGCGCAGCGCCATCTTCCGGCGCGACTCTTAAAGGACGGGGAACTGAGCCATGGCCACGCCTGAAGACAAAGCCAAGATCAAGGAAGCCGCCGAGCGCAAGAAGCGCGAGGTCTACGAGCCCGTGAAGCCGGACATGCAGTTGGGCTTCATTCACAACAACGTCGATTGCATCGGCTGCCGCGCCTGCGAGATCGCCTGCAAGGACAAGAACGGCTTGCCCGCGGGCCCGCGTTTCCGGCGCGTGATGTATATCGAGGGCGGCAAATATCCCGATGTGTTCGCCTATAAGGTCAATATCTCGTGCAACCACTGCGCGGAGCCGGCCTGCCTGCCAACCTGCCCGACGGGCGCGATCTTCAAGCGCAAGAAGGACGGCATCGTCGATATCGACTCGACGCTGTGCATCGGCTGCCGGCGCTGCGAGGCCGCCTGCCCGTTCGGCGCGCCGCAGTTCATCGCGGACCAGAACATCGTCGGCAAGTGCAACATGTGCGTGGACGAGATCGAGGCCGGCCGCAAACCCTATTGCGTCATGGCCTGCATGATGCGCGTGCTCGACATTGGCCCAATCGACAAGATCCGCGACGGCAGCTACGAGACCAAGGCGAAGGGGCCAAACGACAAGCTCGCCCGCCAGGTCAAGTCGATGTCCGACGTGGAATTGACCAATCCGTCGATTGCCTTCATCGCGCATAGCAAAGGGTTCGTGAAGTGAACGAAACGCTGGAGGGCGGGATGCTGGAGCCGGGAGAAACCCGTTTGAGTGCGCCGGAAGACCCCCTCACCCTGTCCCTCTCCCCAAGGAGAGAGAGGGCAGACTGCGGCCCCTTTCCTGACGCAGAGGACAATTCAGGCGTCCCTTCTCCCCTCGGGGAGAAGGACAGGATGAGGGGGGACTTCATGACGCAATCGAGCGCATCCGGCATAGCGTCGGCGATTGCCGCGGATCTGGAGCTTCTGGCGGCGTTGCACGATCGCGAACCGTCGCGCGAGTGGCTGGAAGCGGCGCGCACCTGCCCGGTCCAGGCGCAGCTCGGGCTTGTGCTCGAAAGCGTGGACGGCCGCGCGGCGCTTATCGCCTTCGATGCCGCGCTGGGCGCGCTGCCGCTTGAGCTTGGCGAGCCGGAGATAGACGATTTCGCCGCCGAGTACGCCAATATCTATCTGCGTTTTCTCTACCGGGCGGCGCCCTGCGAATCCGTGTGGCTGGACGAGGAAGGGCTCCAGCATCAGGCGCCGATGTTCCAGGTCAATGACTGGTACCGGCGCCACGGCCTCGTCTCGCAGGACTGGGCGAAGCGGTCCGGCGACCATCTCGTCGTCGAGCTGCGCTTCCTCGCCTTTCTGTTCGCGCAGGCCAAGAACCGGGACGATCTGGCCGAAGCCGCGCGCTTCCTCGACGGGCATCTCCTGCGCTGGGTGGGGCCGTTCGCGCGCCGCGTGGCAGCCGAAACGCCCCTTCCCTACTTCGCGGCAAGCGCCCTGCTGACGCAGGCCTACCTCGAAGAGTTGCGCGATCATCTCGAAAAGGCGGCGAACCTGCCACGGAAGGCCCCGGTGGCTGAGCCGGTCGAAAGCGCCAAGCCCGTCCTCACCTGCGCGGACGAGGTGAGGCCATATGTCCCAGGTGCGGCGCCAAGCTGGTAAGAGAGTGCCAGCCGCCTGAATGTGTCATAATAACAAGCACGTGACAGCAGGCGAAAGGTTTACGCATGAAGCTCAAGGGTATGCCCCGGCGGCTCTCCAATAAGCTTCTCCTGGGCCTCGGGGCCGGGATGCTCCTGAGTTCATTGGTTTTTCTTGGAGTTTTCGTAGAGAGCTACCGCTTCAAGCTTCAGGAGGATCGCGCCGTCGCCTCGGAGGAGATCAACAAGCTTTTCCAGTTCTCGCTTGAGAACGCGATGCTGAAACGCGATTTGCCGGGCCTGCGCGAAATCATCGCCAGGCTTGGCCAGCAGCCCGGCATCATTGCCGTCCAGATCGTGAATCCCTCGCTCGAAGTGCGCTTTGCGAGCCGCGAGGATCTGCTGGGCGCCCATGTCACACTCAAAAGCCTTGGCTGCACCGACTGCACGGGCGGCGTGCCGGCACTCTCGCCAAGCTCCTGGCTGGTCAGTTCCCAGGACGGCCGGCAAACCGTGCTGCGCAGCGTGAACCCCATCCGCAACAAGCCCGAGTGCAAGCAATGCCACGGCCCCGCGGAGAACTCGCCCGTCAACGGCGTCCTGATCGTGGACCGCGAGGCCCATAACATCAGGAGCCAAGCGCTGATGGCGGCCGCCTGGATGGCCGGGGCGGGCGCCACCGTGGTGCTCATCGTCATGACCGGCACCTGGATTTTCCTGCGCCAGCAGGTGCTGACCCCCGTGGCCGCGCTCTCCGCCGCAAGCCGCAGGCTCGCCGAGGGCGATCTCAGCGCCCGCGTTCAGTCCCGTGCGGACCCTGACGAGGAGTTGGGCGCGCTTTGCGGCACCTTCAACAGCATGGCCGGCAGGCTTGAGGAAAGCGTGGCGGAGATCAAGGCCAAGGAAGCCTTCCTCAAGGCGCTGATGGACACGCTGCCCGACGGCCTGCGGGTCATAGACCAGAACTACAACGTCATCATGGCGAACAAGGCCTACGCCGCCCAGCTTCAGGAGGATGCGGCTTCCCTGATTGGCGTGCCATGCTACGCCGCGCGCGGGCGCACCGAGCCTTGCCCGCCCACCCTCGTCACCTGCCCGTTCGCGGCGATCGAAAGCGGCGGCCAGTCCGTCAAATATATCGACCGGCACCTGCGCAAGGACGGGAAGGAAGCACTGTTCGAGATCACCGCCGCGCGCCTTTCGGTGAACGGCACCGGCGAGCCCCGCACGCTCGTGATCGAGGCGATCCGCGATCTGACCGATCAGGTGCGCTACTCGCAGGAGCAGCGGCTCGCGGAGATCGGCCAGCTCGCGACTGGCGTGGCGCATGAGATTTATAATCCCCTGGCCTCGGTGCGGCTCGGCTTGCAGTTCATCATGAAGCGGCATCCGGAGGGCGAAAGCCTCGATCCGGATACCTACTCCTATCTCCGCGTGGTCGACGGCGCGGTGGACAAGTGCATCGAAATAACCAAACGCCTGCTGAACCTGTCGCAACTGCCGAGCCAGAGCACGCAGCTCGTGTCGTTTTCCGCCATCGTGCCGGAAGTGGTCTCGCTCCTGCGCTACGAGGCGGAGCAGATCGGCGTCGAAGTGGCGCTCGACCTTGGACCCAGGGACCTCCGGGTGCTCGCCACCGACAGCGACATGCGCATGCTGATCCTCAACCTGGCGCAGAACGCCTTCCACGCCATGCCCTCCGGCGGCCGTTTCTCTCTCAAGGGCCGCATCGAAAACGGAAGCGTGTCGATCGAGGCCAAGGACACCGGCGGGGGCATAGCCGCTGCCGTGCTACCGCGCATTTTCGACCCGTTCTACTCGAAACGCGCGGACGGCATCGAGGGAACGGGGCTGGGGCTCACCATCTGCAAGGCCATCGTCACGCGGCACGGCGGCTCGATCCGGGCGGAGACCGAGGCGGGTCATGGCGCAACATTCACGGTAACCCTGCCTTTCGCGGGCGAGGCTTGATGGGCGGCGATGCAAACACCAGTCTACACCGTCCTCGTCATCGAAGACGACCTCCCGCTGAAAATGCTGATCGCTCAGCATCTGAAATCGCTGGGCTACAATGTGCTGGCCGCGCGATCCTGGAAGGACGCGCAAGCGCTGCTTGAGTTCAACGAACCCGACCTCGTCATCCTCGACATGCGGCTGCCCGACGCCAACGGCCTCGACCTCATCAAGGAGCTGGCCGGGGGCCACGCCGTCATCGTGCTCACCGCCTACGGCTCCATCAACAACGCGGTGCGCGCGATCAAGGAAGGCGCGTTCGAATACCTCACCAAGCCGATCACGCAGGAAGAGCTTGAGATGAACGTGCAGCGCGCCATCCAGAACCTGGTGCTTAAGCGCGATTACGTCTTCGTCCGCGACCAGCAGCGCGCGGCCAGGCCGGGCGTGGTGGTGGGCACTAGCGAGGCGATGAACACTCTAATGGGCCTCGTAAACGCCGTGGCGCAGTCCAACGCGACGGTGCTGATCCACGGAGAAAGCGGTGCAGGCAAGGAGATCATCGCCCACGAGATCCACGAGCGCTCCCCGCGCGCGGGCCGCAACTACGTGGCGCTCGACTGCTGCACGCTGCATGAGAACCTGTTCGAGAGCGAGTTGTTCGGCCACGAGCGCGGCGCGTTCACCGGCGCCAGCACCATGAAGCGCGGGCTCGCCGAGGCAGCAGACGGCGGCACGCTGTTCCTGGACGAGATCGGCGAAATCTCTCCCGCCGCCCAGGCGAAGCTCCTGCGCGTCATCGAGACCAAGCAGTTCCGGCGCGTCGGCGGCACCGGGGATCTTGCCGCCGATGTGCGCATCGTGGCCGCGACCAACCGCGACCTGGCCGGGCTCGCGCGCGAGGGCAAGTTCCGCGCCGACCTCTATTACCGGCTCAGCGCCTTCGAGTTGAAGGTGCCGCCGCTCCGCCAGCGCCGCGAGGACATACTGGCGCTTGCGAACCACTTCATCGAGAAGCACGACTTCTCGCGCCGCGTGCTCAAGAAGCTCTCGCCCGCCGCCGAGCGCGCGCTCATCGAATACGACTGGCCCGGAAACGTGCGCGAACTGAGGAACGTCATGGAGCGGGCGATCATCCTTTCCGGCAACGACGGCACGATCAAGCTGCCGCATGTGACACTGCCGGACGCGGGCCAAGCGCGCGGCGCGGTCACGCTGTCGTTCGAGCGCGAGGTCAAGCTTGAGGATGTCAAGCGCGTCTATGTCGAGGCCATGCACCGGAAATATTCGGGGCACCGCTCAAGGCTCGCGCGCGCTCTGGGCGTCAGCGAGCGCAACCTCTACCGCCTTTTGCTCAAATACGGCCTCGAATAGCGCGCGTGGCGCCGCCCTCCTGGCGAAATGCTCTCTCTCGCATGGGATATGCCTCGATGTAATGCAATGTTCACTCCCAGGCGCTCCGGAGGCCGTTTCGCGGGCGGGAAGACTTTTTGAAAAGCGCATCGCTTTAAGATGGCATTCGATGAAGCAACGCCCTCGCGCTTAACCTTTCACCCCCCCGGACGTTACCTCCGCCCCATGACACGCCGATGAAAGCAACCCGCGCCAGCAGAATTCCGCCGCGTCCGGGGGGCGCCCCGGCAAAGGGCTTCGCGCCCGGCCGTCTGGCGGCTCGCTCCGGCGCCGCAACCTCGCGCCACCAGACGGCGGCCGCCTCAATATCGCTCCTCCCCTCTGTTATCTTATATTGTGTCCGCCCCGCCCTCCCCCATCCGTCCGGTTGTGCCCCAAAGGCTGCATCGCCCGGTCCCAAGGGGCGGAAGAAGTGGGCAGCAACCTCCAGGGCCTTGCCAAAAGGGGCGCGGCTTGCAACCTGTACATTCCGCGTCCGGTTAGAGATTCGCGTGGGCGTCCCCGCAGCCAACGGCAGGATTAGGCATGAGCAAGCAGAATACAGCCACGACACGGGACCTTTTCGGCGGCGCGGCCCCAGGCGTTACGCCCAAGGGGAACGCCGCCCGCCTGCCCGTGCAGAAGCCCGGCGAGAGCTACACCGCGGCCGATATCGAGGTGCTGGAGGGGCTTGAGCCCGTACGCCGCCGCCCTGGCATGTATATCGGCGGCACGGACGAGAAGGCCATGCACCACCTCTTCGCCGAGGTGATCGACAACGCCATGGACGAGGCCGTGGCGGGGCATGCGAGCTACATCGACGTGGAGCTTAAGGCGGACGGCACGCTGTGCGTCACCGACAACGGCCGCGGCATCCCGGTGGACCCGCATCCGAAATATCCGGGCAAGTCGGCGCTCGAAGTCGTCATGACCACGCTGCATTCGGGCGGCAAGTTCAACTCGAACGTCTACTCGACCAGCGGCGGCCTGCATGGCGTGGGCGTTTCGGTGGTGAACGCGCTTTCGGAGCATCTGGAGGTCGAGGTTGCGCTCGGCGGCCGGCTTTACCGGCAAACCTTCGCCAGCGGCACGCCCCAGGGCGGCCTTGTGGACCTCGGCACCGTCCGCAACCGGCGCGGCACCACGGTGCGCTTCCGGCCAGACCCCGCGATCTTCAAGGAGCGCGCGCACTTCCGGCCGGTGCGCATCTTCAAGATGGCTCGCGCCAAGGCCTATCTGTTCGGCGGGGTGGAAATCCGCTGGACCTGCGCGCCGGGGCTGCTGGAAGGAAGCACGGACGTGCCCGAAAAGGCCGTCTTCCATTTCCCCGGCGGGCTCAAGGACTTCCTGGCTGCGCGCATCGATGGGCTGACGCCAGTCACCAAAGACCTGTTCGCGGGCCGGGTCCAAAGGGAAGGCGGACATGGCAGCGTCGAGTGGGCCATCGCTTGGCTCGTGGACGAGGACGGCTTCACGCAGTCCTACTGCAACACCATCCCGACACCCGAAGGCGGCACGCACGAGCAAGGCCTGCGCGCCGCACTGCTCAAATCGCTGCGCGCCTATGGCGAGCTTACGAACAACAAGCGCGCGGCGCAGATCACCGCCGACGACATTCTCGTCTCGTCGGCCATCATGCTCTCCGTATTCATCCGCGAGCCCGAATTCCAGGGACAGACCAAGGACAAGCTTTCCTCCGCCGAGGCCGCCCGCATCGTCGAGAACACGATAAAGGACGCCTTCGATCACTGGCTCACGGCCTCGCCGCAGCAGGCCAACGGCCTCATGGAGTTTGTGATCGAGCGCGCCGAGGAGCGCCTGCGCAAGAAGCGCGAGAAGGAAACCCAGCGCAAGAGCGCCACGCGCAAGCTGCGCCTGCCCGGCAAGCTTGCCGACTGCTCGAAGAACGCCAAGGACGACACCGAGATCTTCATCGTCGAGGGCGACTCGGCTGGCGGCTCCGCCAAGCAGGCGCGCGACCGGGCCACGCAGGCCATTCTTCCCCTGCGCGGCAAAATCCTCAACGTCGCCAGCGCTTCACGGGACAAGCTCGCCCAGAACCAGCTCCTGTCCGACCTGACGCTGGCGCTCGGCTGCGGCGTCGCCAAGCAGTACAAGGACACCGAGCTGCGCTACGACCGCGTTATCATCATGACCGACGCGGATGTGGACGGCGCGCATATCGCATCGCTGCTCATCACCTTCTTCTACCGCCAGATGCCGGAGCTGATCCGCAACGGGCACCTTTATCTCGCCGTGCCGCCGCTATACAGGCTGAGCCAGGGCGGCAAGACCGCTTACGCCCGCGACGACGCCCATTTAGCCGAACTCAAGGCCAGTGTCTTCAACGGCCGCGGAAAGCTCGAAGTGAGCCGCTTCAAAGGCTTGGGCGAGATGATGCCTGCCCAGCTCAAGGAAACGACCATGGCCCCAAGCAAGCGCACCTTATTGCGGGTGGAGATTACCGGCCGCAGCGGCGATTTGAACGGCCTGGACCGGGAGGCCGATGAAGCGGCGGCGGCCGATATCGTCGAGCAGCTCATGGGCAACAAGCCCGAGGCGCGCTTCCGCTTCATTCAGGATCGCGCCGCCTTCGCGGAGCCCGAGGCGCTGGATATTTGAGGCGCTGCGGCCGTGGGCGTCCCGGCCCGCCCCTGAACATGGGCGCCGTCATACGTCGAGTGCCTGCGCGGCAGCTTTATGAGCGTGGTTTTGCCGCCAAGCTCAGCGCAGGCATCGGCAAATGCCCCGGTCCGCCCGGCTTGCACCAGAAAGGTCAGATGCAGTCGATACGGGATCGCCATGCGCGCGCCCCCCCTTTGCCGCGCATGGAAATCGCCGGTCTCAACGGCCCTTCGGATGGCCCCAGCAGTCACGCAGACTAAGCGGACGGCAAGCAGGCTCTCCGGGCAACAAGTCCGGGACGCCGGACATCCAGCGCCCCGGTACGGAGCCATTGTCCCAGGCTTTTAGCGGTGCAGCGACAGCGAAGCGGACCCGCCGCCGCCCCTGAGCGAGACGCTCTGGCTGTTGCCGTGAACGCTGACGTGAATGCTGCCCTGAATGCCGAACGACGAGTTATAGAACGATCCAGAATAGCTGTTCGGCCCTGTCTGGCGCAGCTCGGCGGATTGGTCCACGCTTCCCGAGGCTGTCGCGCAAACGCCGTTGAGCGAGGCCGAGCGGCCGGACTGAGAATAATGGGCGCGGCACCTGGCACGCTCGCGGTGCCCGTCTGAAAAGACGACCACGCCGCCTCCGCTCCACGAGCCCGCGATGCCCTCCGCCCTCGCCTCGGGGGCGAGAAACGCGGCGGCCATCAGCGCCAGTCCAGCAACCTTCCACAAGCTTACCGCTTTTGAAATCCGTAGGTTTTGCACATTCACTGGGGGGGTCTCCTTACCTAATGTTGATCGATAAGTAGATCTGCAACCAGCCGCTTAAGTGATGTACGGCCTAGCCGGCTGGTTCCATTTCCGGTTTTTGCGCCCTGTGACGATTACCCCGCCAAGTCCGCAAGAGAAACATAATCGTTGGCCTCAAAATAAGTAGGTCTGCTGTGAGCGCGGCGACCATTGCGAAGGCAGAAAGCCAACCGAACAGCCTGAGCGACGGAAGATCCGAAAGCACCGTCACGGCAAGGCCGCACGCCAGCACGACGGTGGTCAAGATCAGCGGCGGCCCCATGAGAACGGTGGCGCGCGCCACGCCAATCCCCGCGTCCTGGTCTGGCCGGTCTTCGAGGCGCAGCCGGTTGAGGAAGTGTATGGTGGCGCTTAGCCCGAGCCCAAAAGACACCGTCAGGGCGACAATGCTCGCGAATTGCAGCCCGCGCCCGAGAACCCAGAGGAGCACGCCCGAGGCCAGGATCGGGAAAATCGCGGGCAAAATCGCCGCCAGCATCACGATAGCCGAGCGGAACGCGAGCCCGATGAAGGCTGCGACGAATACGATCTCGATGGTCAAGGCCGTATTGAGCCGCTCGATCATGCTCTCGCTATTCTGCGCCGCGATCACGGAAAGCCCTGTCACCGATATTCGGTAGCGGGGATGCGCGGTGCGAACGACATCCAGTGCCTTTTCAATTTCCCCGACGATTGGGCGAAGCTGACTTGCATCTATGTCGGGGACATAACCGGCGACAACCGTCGAGCGCTGGTCTTCCGAAATGAACCGCCGCGACAGGCTCTCGGGCAGATAACCCACATATTGCTTCAGAGTGGCGATATCCGTCTTGCCGAGTTTTCCGGCGAGCCAGCGCCTGAGCGTGTCCACGGACCAGACATTCCCGACCCCCGGCTGCCTTTCCATGATCGTGTGCACCTCATCGAGAACGGCGAGGGACACGGGTTCGTAAAGCGAGGCGTCCTGCGGCAGATCGATCAGCACCGCGATAGGGTTCGACCCCGTAAGCTTCGCATCGAGCTGATGGCTGGCGGCCACCGCTTGCTGCTTGTTCGGCACCTGATCCGCAAGCCGGTAACGTGCATGGAGGTTCGCGTAGGTCGCCCCAAGCCCCATGATGACAACCAGGCTGATGAGGCTATAAATCCCGGGCCGGGCCACGACGCGCAATGCGATCCAGTTGCAGAAGGCGCGCAGCCAGTCCACGCCGCGGTCGGCTCCCTTGATACGCGCGGCAAAGACTTCCTCGCGCCGCACCAGCAAAACGCCCAGGAGCGGCAGCAGCGTTATCACCGTGAACAGCGCGATCACCGTGGAGATGATACCTGCCTGGGCGAAAGTTTTAATCATCTCCGAGCCGGAGAACAGCAGGGCCACGAAGGAAATCGCCGCAGTCGCATGGGTCAGCACGCAGGCAGGCCCAACCACGAGGATGGCCTGACGGAAAGCCTTGTGCCTGCTCTCGCCCGCGATCAGCCGGTCGCGCGCCGCGAATGTGAGCTGCATGCTGTCCGAAAAGCTGATGACCATGATGAGCGGGGTCATCACATTCAGGAACGTATTGAGCCTGAAATCGAGCCAGCCCAGCGTGCCTAGCGCGAGCAGGATCGCGATCAGCGGCGGCCCGGCCGCGACGATCATGAAGGACATGCGCCGGAAGAACACGATCGCGATCAGGCAGCCAGCGGCGAACCCGATGCTGTTGTAGAGCAACTCGTCGCGCTCGACCGCGTTGCGGATCTCAAGGCGCATGACGGGCACGCCGGTCAGCTCGACCTTGAGCCCGGTTCCCTCCAGATTCTCGGCGGCCGCCTTGCGGATGGCCGCGACGACCTTGGCGTCGCCCGAGCCGTTCGCAACCGCTGGATCGAGCGCGATAACGACAAGGGCGAGCTTGCCATCCTCCGTAATCAGCTTGCCCCGGATGATCTCGTTGCCGAGCACCTTGTGCACCAGCGCATCGTATTCCGCGCCTTCCGGAAGGTCGGCCGGGAAAAGCGGCCCAGGCAGGTTGCCATTTTCGGGCGGCGTGCGAGCGGAAAACAACGAAAGCACGCCGCGCGTGCCTTCGATAAGCTGGAGTTCGGTGACGAGGTCGCGCAGCTTTTCAATCGTATCGCGGCTCATAAGGCTGTCGCCCTCGGCGACCATGAGCACGTCGTATTCGTTCGACGGAAAGCGCTTCGAGAATTCCTCGAAGTGCGTGAACTCGGCATTGTTCGAGCGGAACAGCGTGCTGAGCGAGTCGTCGACCTTGAGCCTTCCGACCCCGAAAGCCGCCACCACGCACAAGGCAACGGCGATCATGGCGGAGAAAATGGGCGTTCTCAGCGCGACAAGCCCAACGCGCTCAAAGCCCAGAACCAGCCGGTAAGGCGCCCGGTCTTGCGGCGCGTGAACTTCGCCTTTGTCTCCATCCAGCCCGGACATGGCGCGCGTGCCCCTACACCTGTTGACCTGAGAGAGCCCTAGCGCAAATCGCACGCAGGATAAAGTAATTCCTGCCGCGCAAGCCAGCTAGGTTGGACAGGCTGGCGCGGCCCCTAAACGCTCAGGAGCAACGCCGCTTCCGGGCTCGATTTGGAAATCGCCCTGCCGCAAATATGGCCCACCCAGTTCGCCGCGCTATCTGAACGCGGACGCACGAGGTTTGTTTCTTCTACTCGATTTACGTACTTGAAGCGGCCGGCCGCCGGTTCTGGTGTACCCAAGCCTTCGCCTACTTGCGCTTTTCATTCTTGGCGGCGCGAAACCCGGCGGCAGCGGTATCCTTCTCGCACATGTAGGTGCCGCGCTTTGTCGTACCGTACGCGCTTGAGCCCGCGTGGTGATAAACCTTCGTGCCGGTATTCACCCACACCACGGTATCTCCTGGGCAGTGCGCCTTGGCCTCCGCCTCGCTCGCGAATTGACCGGCCGCCGGCGCCGCCGCCACTCGCGTTTTTTTCTTCCCAGCCGTATCGCCGGTCCCCGCCTGTGCCCCCTGGCCAAACGGATTTTGTGTCGTGGTTTGCGTATCTTGCGCGGATGCCGCACTTGCCGCGAATGCAATCGCGGAGCCCAAAACCAGGGCGCGGAAGACCATTTTCATGAACTTGTTCCCAATTGGCAATTCATCTTATACCGAACTGTTAGCGCCTGCGGCCCTTTCAGGCAAGCCCCGAGAAGCATCCGCCGGGGAAATCTTCGCCGATGCCGCCCGCCCTCCGCCCGGCGCATGGAGAATTACGGTCCGCAGCAGCAGGAAGAGCGTGCCCGCGTTGAAAAAGTGCCAGAAATAGTGGGTGCCGATCGGAACCATGCCGCAAAGCGGCTGATCGAGAGTCCTTGCCGTAAACGACAGCGCGAACAGCCCCGCCGCAGCGAAGAAGGCCCTCCCCGCACCTGCGTCGGAGCGCCAAATGCCGATGCCGGCAGCGGCGAGAAAAACCAGGGTGGGCAGATACATCGCGCCGCCCCACAGGAATTTCTCGAAGGCATCGGATTCGAGGAAGAACGTCGCCGCGAAGAAAGCAAGGCAGCACAAGACCTTTATCCAAACCGGCCAGCGGAAAAAAGCCGTGAGGATCAGCCAGCAATAAACCATCATGAAGACGAGGATCGGGATGACGTCGGCCCACTCCGCCCAGCGCGTCGCCACGGTGTGAAAAGTCAGGCTGCCAGCACCTACCACGGCAACAATTGCGCAAAGGGCCTGGATCGGCCCCCGGAACGCGGTATCCGGCTGCTCCCGCCGCAGATGCCAGGCGGCCCATGCCGCAATGAAAAAGGCGACGTTCGACATCGCGTTGAGGGGCTCCGCGTCCCAGGCCGCGCCGGTGCGCTCGCAATAAATGGCGATGGGCCGGTTCAGATCGCCGAACCACGAAGCCATGGAGATTGTCACGCCGGTCTCCTCATTCCCCAAGACTGGATTTGCCTCGGGCGACCCAGCCCGGCGTGCCGCCTCTGCCAGCCACATCGCCTTGAGACCCTAAACCTGGAAAATGCGCTTCGCAATTTCCCAAAAGCCTCTTCCGCACACGCGAGCACCAGGATTTCCACACCGGAACGTTGTCCGGAAGCTAAAATACCCGTCCTGGACGCCGCCCTATCCGGGCATGCTTTTCAAATAACCACCGCGAGGAACTTTGCCGTTGACAACGCCCGCGTGTGAAAACCTCGTTCCGGTGCAGCATTAGTGCACCAATGGCACGGCATCTTGGCAAAAATACCTAGCAGCCAATAAAACGCGGGCCTAGAATACACCGGCGCGCTGGTAAGCTATACCTGCACAGTTCACAGCATCTGTCCTTTGCGCGCGGAGGAGACTGTTGCGCGGCTAGCAGGTTTCCTTCCCAGGGGAATCTTAGCGTGAGGTGCGGCGATTAGTTTGCATCCACCACTGCCACATTCAGGCGCTTCCGGCCACCATGCTGGGGATGCCTTGGCGCGCGGCCGCGCCAAATGGCTGAAATGGCGGCTCCCGAGGCCGCGCATTACCGGCTGGACCATCGCCGCCCGCCTCGCCGCCATCGTACTGACATTGGCGGTACCGCTCAATCTGGTAATCGTCGCCGTGATCTGGCATCTGGCCCACGCGTCGAGCGAAGCGCAGCGGACAAGCCTGCTTTACACCGCCCGCTCCATTGCCCGCGCCGCCGATGCCGAGCTTGGCAAACATATGGCGCTGGCTCTCGCACTATCGCGTTCGCCAGCGCTTCTTGAGGAGGACATCGGGCCATTCGGCGTGGAGGCCCGCCGCGCTTTCGAAGCCATCGAGGACGCCGCGGTTCTGGTTGCCGATGCGGAGGGCCGCGAGCTTATAAACACGGCAAGCCAGCCAGGCCAGCCCCTGCCCTTCCGGCATCCCGAAGCCATCGCGGCGCAAAAGCGCGCGTTTGAAACTGGCTCCATAGGCCTCACCGGCGTTCTTTTCGGGCCAGTCCTCGAAGAGTGGATTGTGAATATCGAGATTCCCATCTTCAAGAATGGGCAGCCCTACCGGGCACTTGCCGTACTCATGAAAGCCAAGGCCTATCTGCGCCTGCTCGACGGCCAGCAGATTCCGCAAAACTGGCTCGCCGGGATCGCCGACCAGCGCGGCCGTTTCATTGCCCGGGTGCCTGCGCACGACCGCCAAGCGGGCCGGCTTGCTTCCGAGGGCTGGCGAAATATCATGGCCCGCGACGGCGTTTTCCAATTTGTGTCGCTTGAGGGCGATCCCATCGTGCTGGCGAATGCCCACACTTCGAAAGGCTGGTCCATCGGCGTCGCGGTCAAAAAGGCCCAAATGCAGGCGGCGACCTGGGACACGATCCGCTGGGCGGCCTTCCTTGGTGGCGGCATATCGGCGCTGAGCCTTCTTTTCGCCCTGGCCATATCGCGCCGCATCACGCACCGCATCGCCAGGCTGCAACGGAAAACGCGGCTTCTGCTAAGCGATCCCAGCCTGCCAACGCCCAAAGGGTTGCCCGAGCTGGAGGGGCTTTCGGAGGCGCTGAAACAAGCGGCACAGGAACGCAACCGCAGCGAGCAGGCCCTGCGCGAGAGCGAGGAGCGCTTCCGCGGCATTTTCGAGCACGCAGCCACGGGCATCGCAATCGCGAACCTCAAAGGCCGCTTCCTGCTTTGTAACCCGGCCTATCTGGCGATGCTCGGCTACACGGCCGGCGAAGCTGAAAACCTCAATTTCCGGGAGCTTGTCCATCCGGAGGACGCCGAGGCGAACAAGGCTCAACTCTGCAGGCTCGTTAAGCAAAAAGTTCCCTCTTTTGAGATCGTCAACCGCTACATCGCCAAGAGCGGCAATCCGATCTGGGTGCACAAGCACGTCTCGCTTTTGAAAAACGCCGAGGGCAAGCCTGCAAACGTCGTCGTTCTTGTGACCGATGTCACCGGGCGCAAGCGCTATGAAGAGCATATCGAGCTGCTCCTGCATGAGGTGAACCACCGCTCGAAAAATCTGCTCGCCCTTGTGCAGGCGGTGGCGCGGCAAACGGCGGCGTCGTGTCCCGGCGATTTCGTCTCCCGCTTCGGCGAGCGCATCCGGGCGATGGCCGCGGCACAGGACCTGCTCGTCAAGAACGAATGGAGGGGCGTCAATCTCGCCGACCTTGTACGCTCCCAACTCGCGCACTTCCAGGATCTCGCTGGCACACGGATTGAAATCGGCGGCCCGCCGCTCCTGCTATCGGCGTCCGCGGCCCAGACCCTTGGCATGGCCATCCACGAGCTTGCGACCAATGCGGGGAAATACGGCTCGCTATCCAACGCCAGCGGCCGCGCCGCGATCGAATGGAGCCTTGAGCCCGCCGGGGAGGATTGCGAGAGCTTCGTGATGAGCTGGACCGAAACAGGCGGCCCTGCCGCCAGCGAACCCACCCGCTCAGGCTTTGGCAGGATTGTCATCTGCGACGTAACCAGCAGCAGCCTCGACGCCAAGGTCGATTTCGAACTGGCGCCCGAAGGGCTCAGGTGGCGCCTTGAATGCCGGTCCACGGAGGTTCTGGAGACTGAGCGTCCCCCCTTCCCCGCCGCGGCCCCGGCAACGTCCTCCTGCCCGCCGCGGCTGCACGGTTCCGGCAAGAAATAGTCCGCAAGCGGCTGGTACAGCCCGAGGCAAGTTCGCACCCCGTTGGCCGCACGCGTCGCCACGCGAACTTGCCTCGGATAAGCTGTACCAGATTCAACATGTTGCTAGTACGCCTTATCCGCGGGAAATCCTGTTAGCGCCAGCCGCAAATGGGTCAGGATTTCCCGCGGGGCGTACTAGACAAAAAGCGCGGTTCGGCCGGAAGCAGCGCTTGACCGGCATGCCTTAATCGGCGTTTCCTGTACCCTTGAGCGCCGCTGCCGCAAGTGCGGGTTTCCGGGCCGGCGTCAGAATTGGGGATGGGTTGCAGACGAACGGAAGCCGTGCGGTTTCAGAAGCATCGCCCTCGGCGGCACGCCCTTGGCTGCGGTGGTACGGCACCGTTCCGGCAAGCCTTTCCTATCCGGATACGACCCTTTACGAGGCGGTGGCGGCATCCGCCAGGGTGGCGCCAGAGGCGATTGCCTGGGATTTCATGGATACGGCCCGGACCTACGCGGACTTCTTGCGGGAGATCGCCGCTTGCGCCAATGGGCTTGCGGCGCTGGGCCTTGGACAGGGCGAGCGCATCCTCGTCGCCATGCCGACCACGCCGCAAGGCATCATCGCGTTTTACGCGGCCAGCAAGCTTGGCGCCGTGCCCGCCATGGTGCATCCACTCTCGACGCCACCAGAGCTTGAGCAGTATCTGAACGCCACGGGCGCGCGCATCGTGCTGACGCTCGACGCCTTCCATGGCAGCTTCGCGCATATCCGGCCCAGCACCCCAATCGACAAAATCGTCCTTGCCCGCATCCCCGATTATCTTTCGCCGCTCAAGGCCTTGGGGTTCGCGATCGCCAAGGGCCGCAAAATTCCCAGGGTGCCGGCAGACAGCCGCGCCGTCCGGTGGAAAGCGCTCATGGATAAGCGGCATCCGCCAGCCACCCGCGCCAAGACAGGGCCGGACGATCCGGCGGCAATCCTCTTTTCCGGCGGCACCTCAAGCGCCCCCAAGGGCATCGTACTTTCCAACCGCAATTTCATCGCCAACGGCACACAGGTGGCGGCCTGGGGCGGCAGCGAGTGGGCAGGCCGCACAATGCTTGCCATCCTGCCGATTTTCCACGGCTTCGGCCTTGCCGTGTGCGTGAACGCGACCCTCATGAAAGGCGGAAGGGCAGTTCTTGCGCCCATTTTTACCCCTGAAATCGCGGCCAAGCTGATCCGCCGCAAGCGGCCGGAGCTGATCGTCGGCGTGCCCACGCTATACGATGCGCTGGCCCGCGATCCGTCGCTGAAAAAGGCGAGCCTCGATTGCCTCAGGGCGGCCTATTGCGGCGCCGACAAGCTGCCCCGCGCGGTCAAGGAAAACTTTGAAAGCCTCGTGGCCGCACGCGGCGGCAGCGTAAAACTGCGCGAAGGCTACGGCCTCACGGAGGCGGTGAGCGGCATCATGGCCATGCCGCTCGACGAATACCGCGAAGGCAGCATCGGCGTGCCGCTCCCCGATATGCTGGCCAAGATATGCAAGCCGGGAACGGAGGAGGAGCTTCCGCCGGGCGGCGAGGGCGAAATCTGCCTTTCCGGACCGTGCCTCATGATGGGTTATCTGAACGATCCCGAAGCGACCGCCCAGGCCTTGCAAACCCATGCGGACGGCCGCGTGTGGCTGCATACCGGCGACCTCGGCCGCATGGACGAGCACGGCTTCTTCTATTTCACCGACCGGCTCAAGCGGATGATAAAATCGTCGGGCTTCAACGTCTTCCCTGCCCAGGCCGAGGCGGTGCTGCAAAAGCATCCGGCCGTGCTCCAGGCCTGCGTGGTGGGCGTGCCCGATCCCCAGCAGGTCGAGCGTGTCAAGGCTTTCGTGGTGCTCAAGGACGGCACGCCCGGCTCACCCGCGATGGAGCGGGAGCTTATCGCGCATTGCCGGTCGCAACTGATAAAGTGGTCTTGCCCGCGCAGCATCGAATTCCGGAGCGAATTCCCAAGGACTCGCGTGGGCAAGGTCGACTACCGTGCGCTGAGGGATGGGGAAACACGATGAAGGCGGATATCGAACCGGCCGCGCATGGCGGCGATGCGGTCGCCGCGGCGCTTGAGGCCCAGGGCGTGCGGCTGCTCTTCACGCTCTGCGGCGGGCACATTTCGCCAATCCTTTCAGGCGCCAAGGCGCGCGGCATCCGCGTCGTGGATACGCGCGGCGAGGCAGCCGCCGTCTTTGCCGCCGATGCAGCCGCGCGGCTGACGGGCATTCCTGGCGTGGCCGCCGTGACTGCCGGCCCAGGGGTGACGAATGCCGTCACGGCGCTCAAGAATGCGCAAATGGCGCAATCGCCCGTGGTGCTGCTGGGCGGGGCCGCGCCAACGCTTCTGCAAGGGCGCGGCGCGTTACAGGATATCGACCAGCATCCGATCGCGGCGCCGAACGTGAAATTTCTCAGGCGAATCCGCCGCGTGCGCGATCTGATCCCCGCCGTGGCGGACGCATTCGCCGCCGCGCGCTCGGGAGTGCAGGGGCCGGCCTTCGTCGAGTGCCCCGTCGACATCCTCTACGAAGAAGCGCTTGTGCGCCAATGGTATGGCGCTGCCGCCAGCAAAGGCGCCGGCATTATGGGCCGCATCTTGCGCTTCTATATCGAGCGCCATCTTGCCAGCATGTTCGGCGGAAATGCCGCCACCAAGCCGCATAAGCCCCGCCAGGCCGGCACGCCCGCCGCGCCGCTCGCAAGCGTTTCCGCCGCCGCCGAGGCACTATCTCACGCGAAACGCCCCATCGCCATCATCGGCAGCCAGGCGCTTTCAGCGGGGGGCAATCCCGACGCCGCCGCCGGCGCCATTTCGCGGCTTGGCATCCCCGTCTACCTGTCGGGCATGGCGCGGGGCCTGCTTGGGCGCCAGCACCCGCTGCAACTCCGGCACAAGCGCCGCGAAGCCTTGAAAGAAGCCGACTGCGTGATCCTGGCAGGCGTGCCGTGCGATTTCCGCCTGGACTACGGAGGCCATGTACGCCGCTCAGCCACTCTGATCGCCGCCAATCGCAGCCGCAAGGAAGCGCGGCTGAACCGCACGCCGGACATCGCCGCGATCGGCGACGCCGGCCTTTTCCTGAGCCAGCTCGCGGGCGAGGCCCACGGCTCAACCTCCCGCTGGCAGGATTGGATCGCCGGCCTCCACGCACGGGACGCGGCACGGGAAGCCGGGATCGCGGAGCAGGCCAAGGTGGAAGGCGAGTTCGTCAACCCCATCGCGCTGTTGAAGGCCGTCGATGTTGCCGCCAGCGACGATGCCATCTTTGTCGCGGATGGCGGCGATTTCGTCGCAACGGCATCCTACATCCTGAGGCCCCGGGGGCCGCTTGGCTGGCTCGACCCTGGCCCCTTCGGCACGCTGGGCGTTGGCGGCGGCTTCGCGCTTGGCGCGGCACTTTGCCGGCCGGGCGCGGAGATTTGGGCCATTTTCGGCGATGGCGCCCTGGGCTATAGCATCGCCGAGTTCGACACTTTTGTCCGGCACGGCATCCCCATTATCGCGGTCGTGGGTAACGATGCATGCTGGACTCAGATAGCGCGGGAACAGGTGAAAGTGCTAAAAGACGATGTGGCCACCACGCTGGCCCGCAGCGCCTATCATG
>Ga0182021_10002838_pt1 | contig 20331 bp, 19 predicted proteins | sample 612E3MmetaG_FD_120493 | JGI IMG/M metagenome (GOLD analysis project Ga0182021, IMG submission 120493) | Permafrost microbial communities from Stordalen Mire, Sweden - 612E3M metaG (Illumina Assembly) | ecosystem: Environmental > Terrestrial > Soil > Wetlands > Permafrost | place: Sweden... | reverse complement strand
GACCTCGGTGATCGTCGTGAACTTCTTCTTTGGGTCCCTGATCTCGTCGAGTGGTTGAGGCATAAGGAGGGCACGTATCTTGGTGGCTATCGGTCCGTTCTTGCCCCCAATTACAATCGTGTCCTCGGCCTTGAGGACGCCGTCGTAGATTATGGCATTGAGGGTGTGGCCAAGGCCGATCTCCTCGCGGACCTCAAGGACTGTACCTTGCGCGCGCCCCTCTGTGACCGTGAGTTTGTCCTGCATATACTGCTGTGTGAGTCCAATGAGGACTGCGAGTAGCTCGCCGATGCCCTCCCCCGTCTTGGCGCTCACTGGCACAATGGCGACGTTCCTAGTGAAGTCGCGTACCCTATCGAATCGCTCGGAGCTTATTCCCTCCCTGCTCAGTACGCCCATCATGTTGTAGAGCCTGTTGTCGAGGTCTTCCTGGACGAGCTGCTGCTGCTCGGCGTAAGTCTGGAGGAATGCAATGCCCTCCCTGGGACGCCACCCTTCGATGCGGTCTATCTTGTTGGCAGCGATGATGAAGGGGGTCTTCCTACTCTTGAGTATGCGCAAACTCTCATAGGTCTGGTTCTCGAAGCCATGCATTACGTCGATAACCAGGATAGCGATGTCAGCGACACTGCCGCCGCGGCGGCGTAGGTTGGCGAACGCCTCGTGGCCGGGGGTATCGACGACGAGTAGGCCGGGGATCTGGATGTTGACATTGAAGCCTTTGACGAGTTTCTGGGTGATGGCGACCAACGTCTCGAGTGGGAAATAGCTGGCGCCTATCTGTTGGGTCATGCCACCCGCCTCGCGCAGCTGCACGGCGGTGCCCCTGATCTTGTCGAGGAGACTAGTTTTGCCGGTATCGACATGACCGAGCATGCAGACGATGGGCTGACGGATTGGCACAACAAGCACCCGTCTAATTTCGCCTGTGGCTTTGCCTATTAACCTATCTGAGCCCCTAAAAAGCGGAGCTATGCGACCTTCATCGGTGAGGGGGGCGGGGCCTTCCCGAACATAGCCGACTGGAGGCTTGTGGGCTTCACCTTCTCGAACGCCGCCTCGAAGTGGCGCGAGTAGACTTTGAGCTCCTCCACGTGCTTCTTCGCGTCGTCCGGGTCAGGGTGGGCTGCGAGGTGGTCGTTTATCGCAGCTATGCTCGCAGCGCTGCAGACCGTCGCCAGCTCCGCGCCCGTGTACATCTCTGTCTCCTCCGCGAGCTTGTCCACACTCACGTCCTCCGCAAGGGGCATCCCCTTCGTGTGGATCCGCAGGATGGCCTTCCGGGCCTCCATATCGGGTGGCGGGATGTAGAGCATCCTGTCGAAGCGCCCGGGACGCAAGAGAGCGGGGTCGACCAGGTCGGGGCGGTTCGTCGCACCTAACACAGTTACGTCCTTGAGCTCCTGCAACCCGTCGAGCTCGGTGAGTATCTGGCTAACCATCCTCTCCGTGACGCCGGAGTCGCCGAGGCTACTGCCCCTGCCTGGGGCCATCGCGTCTATCTCGTCGAAGAAGATTATGCAAGGGGCCGCTGTACGCGCCTTCCTGAATATCTCCCTGACGCCTTTCTCCGACTCGCCTACCCACTTGCTGATGAGCTCGGGCCCCTTGACGCTGATGAAGTTGACGCCGCTCTCTGTCGCGACGGCCTTCGCTATGAGGGTCTTGCCCGTGCCCGGTGGTCCGTAGAGGAGTATCCCTTTCGGGGGTGTCGCTGCAGCGTGCTCGAAGAGCTCTCTGTACTTGAGAGGCCACTCCACGGCCTCGCGCAGCTCGTCCTTAGCCTCCTGTAGGCCGCCGACGTCGTACCAGTGGACGTTTGGGCTCTCGACGAGTACCTCGCGTAGGCTGCTTGGGTGGACCTCGTGCATGGCGTCCTCGAAGTCCTGCATGGTCACGATTATCTTGTTGAGGAGCTCGGCAGGTATGCTCGCTTGGCTTAGGTCGATCTCGGGGAGTATCCTGCGGAGGCTGCTCATAGCGGCCTCCTTGCTTACTGCCTCGAGGTCGGCGCCGACAAATCCGTGTGTCCTGTCCGCGATGGCGTCGAGTTTCACGTCCTTCGCTAGAGGCATGCCGCGGGTGTGTATCTGCAGTATCTGTAGGCGCCCGTTGCGGTCGGGTAGCCCTATCTCGATCTCCCTGTCGAATCTGCCTGGGCGACGCAGGGCGGGGTCGAGGGCGTTGGGGCGGTTCGTCGCGCCTATGACGACTACCTTACCCCGTCCCTCTAGCCCGTCCATGATTGTCAGCAGCTGGGAGACGACGCGCTTCTCCACCTCGCCGCTCACCTCCTCTCTCTTCGGGGCGATGCTGTCTATCTCGTCGATGAAGATGATGCTAGGGGCGTTCTCCTGGGCCTCCTTGAAGACCTCGCGGAGCCTCTCTTCGGACTCCCCGTAGAACTTACTCATTATCTCGGGTCCACCGATGCTGTAGAAGTTGGCCTGAGTCTCGTTGGCGACGGCCTTGGCAAGCAGGGTCTTGCCTGTGCCCGGTGGCCCGTGTAGGAGCACGCCTTTCGGTGCCTCGACGCCGAGGCGCTCGAATATCTCGGGGTGCTTCAGGGGGAGCTCTATCATCTCCCTGACCTTGGATATCTCCCTGTTTAGGCCGCCTATGTCCTCGTAGCTGATCTTCGGGACGCTGCCCTGGGTCTTCGGGACCTTGTCGGTGAATTCTATCTCGGTGTCCCCGTCGATTATCACGGCATCTGCCTGCGGCTGCGCAGAGGTGACGATTAGGTCCACGCGCCGCCCCATGATATTCAAGGGGATGACACTGCCCTTCGACACGACGCGTCCCACTAGAAGCTGGACTAGGTACCCCTCCCCGCCCTCGATCCTCAGGGGCTCAGTCGGGTAGAGGGTTAGCTTCTCGGCTGACCGCGCCTCGACGCGACGCACCGTCACCCGGTCGTCCAAGCTGACGCCAGCGTCGTTTCGTAGGTTGCCGTCTATCCTGATTATACCCTTCCCGTAGTCGTTCATCTGGCCGGGCCAAATGAGGGCATACGCCTTCTTCTTGCCCGTTATCTCTATTACCTCGCCGGCGCGCCAGCCGAACCTGTTTACCAGCTCGGGGTCGACGACGGCTATGCCTCTGCCCGCGACGTTCTGCGGTGCCTCGGTCACTCTAAGTGTGATGTTCTCCATGTTTATTCCTCCTCGAAAATCGTTGAAAAATAGGTCTACTTTACCTGGACGTTGACGCCTCTCGGGGGCTCCGGGCTCTTCTTCTTGAAGATGACCTGTAGTATCCCGTTTGTGTAGCTGGCGTCGGCGGTGTCGGGGTCGACCTGAACACCGAGTGGGACCTCGGCGCTGTAGGGCTTTCCCGAGTTATTTGCTGTGATGGTCACGTTCTCCTCGGTGGCGTTGACCTTGATGCTCGTCTTGTCCGCGCCGGGCATCTCGGCAACGACTTTCACCATACCCTCCTTCTCGTCGACGGATACGTCTATGAGGGGCTCACGAACACCTAGCTGCATGTGGCCTTCCCTCGGCTTGACGTTGCCGAACTCCTTCACGTGCGGTTTGCCGTCTGGGCCGATGTTGACCTGATACCCATAGTACCATGTCCTCGCTTCGGGATCCTTCTGCATCTCGTCCCACATCTTGCTCACGTTCTCGTCGAATCCCCAGAAGTCCCTGAGCATGTCGTCCCATGGGGCTCCTAAGGGGCTACTCCTGCTTCTCCACGTCATATTCTCCACTGCTCAGGGGTGTGTATGGCCTCCTAATAAATATTGTGGCATTTTGTCATATATTTGACATCATGGTAATGTTTTAATGGAGGTGTCATAAACATTAAATCGCTAGGTGAGGGTGAATGACACGTGTCGGGGCGCTCAAGCGTTCAAGATGTAGTGCGGGTGATTGTGACCCGTAACCCCTACCTCTATAGGGGTCTGAGGATGAGGGTCGTGAACTATAGCGCATTGGCCCGCTACATTCAGGGTGAGGTTCAGAGCACGTTCGGCGACGACGTCGACGCCAACACCATCGTGACGGCTATCATGAGGCTGAGCAACCAGCTCATTGAGCCGGAGGAGCCGGGGAGTCCACTCGCGGGGAGCAGGATGAACCTCGTCACCGGCATTTCGGAGGTGCTAATCAAGGCCCCACCCTTTCGGCAAACCGAGATCATGGAGAGGATCATGAAGCTGGGCATCTTCGACAGTTACATGCTCAGCTTCCACCAGACACAGGGCGCAATCAGGCTCTTCACGAACTCCCCAGACGCGGAGAGAGTCTCCGAGGAGCTGAAAGAGGATTTGGTCGAGGTGATCGGTGGGTTCGCGGAGCTCCACCTCAGGACGCCTCCAGCCATGGACGGCGTCGAAGGAGTGCTCACAATGATTATCGACGTCCTTTCCCAGAACGGTGTACACGCGATCGAGGCGAGCCTAGCCGGGGAGGAGTTGAGCTTAATCCTCAGGGAAGACGACGCGGGCAGGGCTTTCGAGTCCCTGAGGACGCTGTCACGATAGCTGTGTCAGAGTGCCTAGGGTTTCTGTTGGCGCCTTGATATCAGCATGATCGCGATGATGCCTACCGAGGCCGCGACGGCAACCGTTTCGAACGTCACTTGAAGACCCCATATCTGCGCGATCGCCCCAAGGATTAGGGGGCTAAGTACATTGCTCACGTTTCCGAAGCTCGAGTAGACTCCCATAGCCGCGCCTCTGTGCTCTTGTGACGCCTCCTGGGTGACGTAGACGTTTCCCGAGGTGAGGAAGACGCCATAGACTATGCCGAGTAGGGCTAGGATTAGGATGAGGGCCATGAGTGTTGTGGATGCGGCAAGGACGAAGTAGAGCAGTGCGGAGACTGCGAGGCTCAGCGTCATGAGTTTTATTGCGGTCTTCCCATGGGACATGGCGCCCGCTGGGAACCTGATAACCGTTGACACGAGCCCACGGATGGCGAAGCTGAGCCCGATCTCCGAAGAGGTAAGGCCAACTAGGACCCCGTATAGGGGGTAGAATGTCATGAGAGCGGAGTACATGAGGGCGTTTACGAAGTTAGAGACGCCAGCGGCGAGGACCCGGGCGTCGCTGATCGCCTCCCGAAGACTAACGCCACGTGTTTTGGGCGTCTCTCTTACGGGCTCCTTTCCTGCGAAGATTAGGCAGACTAGGCCTACAGCGCCGAGTAGACTGCTTATGGCGAAGGCGGTGTAGTAGCCCCAGGCCGTGGATGCGAAGCCCCCGAGAATGGGACCTATGGTAAAGCCGGAGCCCATCGTCGTCATGTAGAGCCCCTGCAGGAGGGATCGCCTCCTCGCCGGGGCAGCCTCTGAAACCCAGATGAAGCCTATGCTGAATGTGGACCCCTGGGCTATGCCGAGGAGCAAGCGGGCGGCTAGGAGGTGTATTGGCTCCCAGGATATTGTGTAGATAAGGGGCACGATGATAAATAGTGCATAGCCGAGGGCCATCACCCCGCGGCGCCCTATCCTGTCGGAGATGCTCCCGATTGGTACGCTGAGGAGGACCATGGCGACCCCGACGGCTGAGCCGTATACGCCGATCATGGCGAGGTTGGCGCCGAGCCCCTCAGCGAAGGCGGGGAAGATCGGAATCACTACGCTGTGGCTCGCGTCCGCGAAGAAGATTGCCACGCAGACTACGACGGCCCCCCAGAAGCTGCGCCTCTCCCCGGGGGAAAGATCTGAGAGCATCCCTTGAAGGGTTGGGGACTGGGCTTAGAAGCATTATCCCTAGCTTATGTTCTTGAGGCGAGTGGCGATCTCCGTGTGTTTATCATCGTTCTCGGGGCTCGGCTCAAGCAAGTCTAGTACCCTCAACGCCTCGCTGTAGTATACCTTCGTCTTGTTAGTATCGGCCTTCTCGAGGTATAATTCAGCTAAGCGGACGGTGTTCGGATAGTGAGCCCGAAGCTCGCGCTGGTTCATCTCGGTGAGGTCGACGTGACCAGAGGCTACGCTTCGGATGTAGTCGAGATTCCGTCTCAGTAGAGTCCCGTCGCTCTGGGGCGGGTCGTGCCCAGGGATAATCGTCTTCGCCCCCAGCCTCACATACTCCTCCAGACTCTGCGTGTACTCCTTAAGGTTGAGCAGGTTCACGTAAGGGTACGGGCCCTCGAGGTTGTCCCCGGGTAGAAGGACGCCGTCGATGGGGTCGTAACAACTTGAGGAGTCACCAGTGTGCCCCGGGGTGTGGAAGAACTCGACGTGGTCTTCGGCGAAGGTTAGCTTCTTCCTAAATAGGAGGTTTGGTGGTGTGATACGGACTTCGCCCATCATCTGCTCACGGTTCTCCTTGAGTCCCTCCTCTCCCTGCGTCCTTATGCGGCGCAGCGCGGATTCATGAGCCACGATCAGTGATCCCTCGAAGACTTGGTTACCCCAGTAATGGTCGTAGTCGGCGTGAGTGTTGAAGACTATGATGGGCTTTCCAACGACCCCTTCAGGGTTGAGCCTCGCCTTAACTTCCTCCATAGGGGCAGGTCCGAGGAAGGTGTCCACTATGAAGATGTGCTTTGGAGCGTCTATGACGTATACGTTGGTGTGGTAAGGCTTCATCCACGTGAAGAGGTGGCCGCGGGAACCGACCCTGATGTACTGCATGCGCTCCCAATGATTTGTGAGCCGGATAAGCGTTACCTACCCGTATTTGTTAGGGATAACTAGGTTTGCCAACCCGTCTGCTTTCATGCCCTACATCTACTATTGTACTAGTTTAGTAGATGTTTGATGCATGATGTATGAAATCAACAATCTGCTTACCGGTTAAGCGGCCGCCGTGGTGGCTGTCATGGCAACCTTCTTCATGAGGGCTAGGGTGGTGACCTTCAGCTCCTGCGTTGCGATCTCATTCACAGCCATCTTAAAAATCGTCATCGCTCTGGATGCCCGGCTTGTCCTTGACTGGGAGAAATATATTGGTACCATTCTCCCTCTGCACCACCGTCCCCCAGCTCTCATCAGGTAGCTGGATAGCATTGGGGTCGTGTGTCTGAGACCCGCCCAGCTTCTCCGCGACGACCTGATGCGCCTTGGCTATCTCTGGCTCCGCGAGTGTTGCCTCACCCGCCCTGACCCTCTCGTTGATGTTTGGTCCGGGTAGTGGCTCTTCCTTTGCCTCCACGATAGCGGATGGTGGTGCCTTTTCCGTGGCTGGTAGTGGCTTCTTTCGTGGCTTAGGTGATGGCTTTTCATGGGTGGTAGTGGGTGGTGATGGGTGTGTGGTAGTGGATGGTAGTGGTTGGCTAGTAGTGAGTGGTAGTGACTGAGTGTGGTTAGCTACGCTAGTACTAGGCTGTTCTACTGGTACGCCGCCTGCAACACCCGTGTCATCATCCGAGTCATCACTGTCACCATGGTCATCACCACCCTCATCACTCACCCCCCATGGGAACGTCACCACCCTTTTCATCAGGCAGGGCGATGCCGATACTGTGCAGGTAGTCACGGTACCCCCCGTGTGTCTCAAAGTCACCGACCCACTTGAGAATGCGATCGGGGGTGTATTACACCCTCACCCATGCAGATGACCACAGCCCTACTCCGCAGATACTTCACCACGGCTTAGATGTTGACCGCTTGGATGTGGAACTGATCAGCCAGTGGATTGTTCATGCATGTACGATGTATGCATTGATCATTGAATTGAAACATGGAGGTTAAATGAAAATTGTTATGCACGATTCATGCATATCCTTTTGGTGTGCATGATACATGCATTAAACATATTCGATGGGAGTGGAGCCATCGCAAGAGTCTCAGGTCGACCTACTGAGGAAGGGTTCGAGCCCCGACTGGCTCATGACTCCGCTGGGTGTGAACTCGACTAACCTCCCTAAGAGCGTGGATAGGCCCAGAACGTAGAAGACGCTACCGCTCCTCATCAGCATAGTCGGACCCTTCACCCCAACTATCTTACCTGCAACTGTAATATTATCCTCGACCTTGAGGTGGATGGGTCTCTGATTCATCGGCGGCATGTTGTAGTATGGGGCCAATATCCAGGGGTTCTCGGTTATGCGCTGCTCCTCGGGGGCAAGAGTATGCACCTTCTCCCTCTTAGCTTCAAGAAGTGCGAGTGCCTGCTTCGTCTTATCCACGCCGCCGAGTGCTGATACCTTTGCCTCGCCTCGGATCGACTCGGATACTCCGAGTTTGGTAGAGATAATATGCTCCAACTTCCTAACTTCGGACCCGTTTCCCGTGAGGACACGCATCGCGGCGTCGGCACCCTGTTCCACCCAGCGCGTCACGAACCGATCCTCGCGGGTCACCCCGACCTTAAGCTTCGCGCCGAACGCGGCAAGATACACGAAGGCTTTCGAGCCCTTGCAAGCGTCCCTAACGGGTTCAAGCGCGGTGCAGTTATCACCCCTGCAGCGAAGACAAGGCGCAGCCGAGTCCCTCGCCTGACACGAGGAACACTGAGAGTAACCGTGGGAGAGGGAGGACGTCGGACAAGGCGTGAGCTTCCTCCCCCCGTTCTCAGTAAGTTTGTGGTAGCCGACGCAGCGGCGCCCCGGCTGGACCTTGAAGCTTAGCTCCGAGCACGCCTTGAGAGGGAGGTGCGTATAGCCGCGATCATGTATGAGTAGATTGCAAGTGTAAAGTCCGTCACGCTCCTTCCAGTCGATGGCGGAGACGAGTGAAGGGCTCATGATGATTGACCCGGTGAGCCTACTAAAGTCTATTACGCTTGAATAGAGCTCGACCAGAGCCCTCACTTTTCGATGTATCTCTCCTTGAGATAGGGCAATGCGTGCTTACCGAACTCGGTAATGAACTTCTCCTCGTCTGGGCTGCTGCTGCCGATCTCAACCTCGGTGAAGCCGTAAGCGATGACCCTCTCGATCTTCTCTATTAGGGAGTCCATGTCCGTGTAGACGTTCCCCGCGAGCACCCGGGGGTCGACACCTAACCTGAGCCTGTCGAGCTCCCTTGGGTCGGGTATGTCGTTGCCGTTTGGGACGGGAAGCCATCTATTAGTTGAAGCGAGCGCCTTGTTGTAGTCCTCGTCGTAGGAGGCGCTGACCTCGATCATTCTCGGCAGGTCCTCAGGATTCCTCCCGTTCTCCCTGACCGCCTCCTCGAATAGCTTAACGAGCTTGGGCAGATGTTCCTCGTCGCTATTTGTGAGAAGGCCATCTCCGAGCCTGCCCGCCACTTTGACTGCCTTCGGGCCGGATGCGGCGAAGTAGAGGGGTATCTTTCCCCTCGGCTTCGTATAGAGCCTCGCTTGGCTCAGCCTGAAGTACTTCCCATTATAGTCGACAAAGTCACCCTCCCAGAGTGCCTTAATGATGGTCACGGCTTCCACCGTCATCTCCAGCCTCTCCTCATGTGGGGGCCAATTCTGTCCAGGGTTCGCCATGGGCATCTCGTTCATCGCCTCCCCTGTGCCGATGGCGAGGAATATCCTCCCCGGGTAGAGCTCATCGAGGGTTGCGAAGGCCTGGGCGACTATCGCCGGGTTGTACCTGTGGATGCACGTGGTGACGCCTGTGCCCAGCCCGACCCTGCTGGTCCTCGCACCTGCAGCACCTAGCCAAACCCAGGCGTGCCCAGCGTGGCCATCCCTGTGAAACCAAGGGTGGAAGTGGTCATCTATGCAGATGAATTCGAATCCCTGCCTCTCCGCGAGCGCGGCGAAATCTAGCAGGCGGCTCGGCTGGTACATCTCGTCATCTGCGTGGTACCCAAATCGGACAGACATAAGACATCACCAAAAATGGTTATGCCATATACATTATTAATCTGGGCTAATTTAGGCTTCTTTTGCGAATCTCGACTTTGTTGTGTGCGTGCGCATCTGAAAGGCTTGTACGTAAGAACATTAGTAACTAGGACTCAACTCCGAAAATTGATAACAACCTCCAACGAGGGTGTTTTAGAGCGTAAAAGATTCAAGCGATCATTGAGATAATAATATGAGAAATATGAGCCAGTTTGCTTGCCCCGTTTGCGGGAAAAACTCATCAATAAGATTGTATAACCCAGATGAGCTCGAACAAGATCTAAAGGTAGTCACCTACGGCAGCTCTGGGAGAGGGGGAATATATGTCGCTGACAAGACGAGCATCCTGGGTCAAGGTGATCCCATAGAACAGGCAATAGCGGGGAGAACTCTTAAAGTCATAAAAATGTTCCTGGAAACTGGCTCGCTCAAGAAAGAGCAGTTAAGAAAAGAGCTGGGAATATCAGAAAAAGCGAACGCTCAAGAACCCCCAAATGAAACACGAACCATGAACTTCGTCCTCAACGTAGAGGATAGGTTTGAACTGGAGCAATATAGGAAACAAAGAGCTGAAGAGAAGGAGATAATAAAGTCACTTCTTGAAATATCAAAACTCTATAATTGTGAATTCCACTTAACCGACGAATTTGAGTTCAAGATGCAAATAATTGACACCACCAAACATGATTTAGAATTAATAGAGTATTTTGAGGCTATGGGTAAAAGCGAAAGGGATAATGTGCTCAGAAGAATTAACTCGCAGGATCCTGAGATCCAATATTTATTGGAAATCCTAGCATCTATGCCGAAGAGAAAAAATTTCATGCAGCATTTAATTGAACCGACTTCATGATGGAATATAAAGGGAAATCTAAACACATTAAGCACCATGAATCTTTATAATTTGATAAATATTTTAGCGTTCGACACCCCTTTAAGTCCTTAGTATCTATGGGTTAAGTCCTTACGCTAGCGTATTCTGTTTAAAATGCAGTCTTGATTAGACCCATGGCTGCAGGTTAATTCCTAGTATTTGGAACCGGAGAAGCATTGGGATGAATGAATTATTTTCCTTAGAGTCTGTTAAGATTATTGACGAACCAAATTATTTTTCTCTGCGAGAGAAGGAATAGTTACATTGAGGTTGTTTCTAAACAAAGTTGAGGTATACGCTAGCGTATTTAAGATAAATATAGCATGAGTAAAGCGAGTATGGTTTCAATTAAAAGCCCGTCTTTGCTCTTAATGAGTTAAGTATTGTTTCACGGGGGTGCGAATTAAAATTTGAAAATAGAATTATTTTTGTAAGGAGCTTCAGGATTAGCATATGACTGACTTATGACTCCCTAAAATGGAAAAACAAATAATTCTTACTTAAGGTTGAGTACCTTGGAGTGTCTAAAGTATCAATAAAAAAAGGTAGCTTGTTTACTCTAGTGTATTTACACCGGTTCTAGCACAAAGGCACAAACGGACCACCATCGTGTGGGTCATCCCCCTGTCCCACTTTCAATGCTGCTATCTAAGACGCATCCACCGCATATGCACATGATAAATACTTTTATTGATCTATGCGCTCGCGCGCGCTAGCCAGCTCGACGTACTTCTCTCGGTCATACCTCTCCTCCACGTCGCTAACCTTGAAGGAGGGCTTCACTCGCTGGAAGGGGTTGCTGCTCCGAATTCGCGTAGACGTAGCAGGAAGGTGGGGATTGTTAATGCGAAAAGCAGTTACAAGGTCAATGTCTTCTGATCGTGGGTTTTGGTTTAGAACAAGCTTCGAAAAGATGGCGAAACTGGTCGCAGGATTTCTCAGCAGATTTCATATGGTATCTAGATAAAGAACTTCACACATTATTGTATTATGAGTGGGGACGCGGATAATGGAGTGGCTAGGTTCTACAGGAGATTCACTTGGCTAGTTGTAGGTCTTATTGCTGTAATCGCTGTTGTTGGATTTGCTTGGCTGATACTACAATGGTCAATCACTGAGTCCGTCTACTCGACCAAAGCCGGGCTCGATTGGTTCGGCATCACATTCTATCATGATTACACCTTCATCGCGGCAGGCCTCTTCGCACTCCTGCTGGTCTACCCAAAGCCTGGAGCGAGTGATCTCTGGAAGCTAGTCAAGCTACTCTACAAGAGAATGGCGCCCTACGAGATTGTGGTGGGAGAGGTGAAGATCAGTGAGAAGATGAACATCTGGATCTGGGCTCTCTGGCAGACGGTCAAGTGGGCGGTTGGATTCTTCGCCTTCGTCGCGCTAGGTGGTTTCCCGCTTTTGGGCGAGACGATGAACTCGATAACGATGATGGTAATGGGTCTAGGGAGCTGGATGAGTGTGCCGAGGATCTTCGCGCTTCCGCTGATTCCGGCCTCCGGAGCGGAGCTCATCGGTGTGATGCCGTCGATGCAAATTCAGTACGCGGTACTTACCTACGTTATCTCCGCCTTTCTCCTGATTTTCGCGGTTAGGATGGCTCTTCGTCTAGCGATAGACCTGACGATTAAGGGTAGCGACTTGTGGCTCAGATACCTGCTCGCGTTGATTGCCATAGTACTCTTCGAAATAATATTAGGTGCTCCGTACTGGCTGATGAACATCGCTACCCCATTCTTATACGGAATAATCTGGAGCGGGTTACTTCTCACCATCGTAGGATTCGTCCACATCTCGAGGAAAAGTGCGCATGTGCCTAGGTTTAACCTCTTCAAAGGAATCACGGTCCTGCTCGGCGTAGTGCTCGTGATTCAGGTAGCGGCCACCGCCTTCCTCTACCTCAACTGGAACAACAACTACCTCGCATACGAGTGGGTCCCTCAGACTCAGAAAGAGATCACGGTGACAAGGTGGGCCGCCGGTCTGAGCGGGATTCGGGTCAACAACATCACCAGTCTTCCAACGAGTGACCCCTCAACGACCCTCAACCTAGTCCGGCAGTGGGATCAGTCGGCTGCACAGGTGACAAACACGAAGGAAATCGGCGCCTACAACTGGATGAGTCTGGCGAGTTCCGAAATCGTCTTCTATAACGGCACGGAGTACTGGGTTTCGCCGACCACCCCTACCTTCCCGTCGAGTGACTGGATAAGCAAACACCTCATATACACACACGCTGCGAAGATCCTCGTAATCAATACCCACAACGGATCGGTTGTACCCACTACAAGCGCCTTCGGAATCCCCTCAGCGCCTCTCATCTACTACGGAGAAGGGGCGGGCTTCAACCAGAACGTATACGTACACGTCCCCGGCTACGACGAAGTCCAGAACGTTTCATACCCCGGGGTGCCGGACTACACGTTGAGCGGCTGGCAGAAATCGATGTGGTTCTCGTTCACCGAGGGACAGCTCGGCTTCGCCTTCTCGGGTCAGCCCATGAGCATGCTGTGGAACCGGAACATCTTCACCAGAGTCGGGGACACGCTCATATCCGGCTTGACGATGGATCCGTCAGCCTACATAGTATCAGATGGTAAGAACCTCTACTACGCGATCCAGATTTACATAGACTATCCCCTCCAGTCGGGTTTCTCTGCGAGCCCATACCTGAAATTCTTCGGCACGGTCCTGGTGAATATCCAGGACGGCGCAATGCAGGGTTACACCGTATCTAATCTTCTGGGGATGAATAGCACCGACTTCATCACGCAGTTCTACCAGAACTACTACAGCAGCTGGACTGCTCCTCCCTCGTGGCTGGTGCCGCAGCTCAGGTATCCTGAGCAGCTTCTCGGTTCTTCGACCGTCGCCGGCCAGCTGGACTATGACTTCTTCTTCCACGTGAGTGATCCGTTTGTCTACAGATCGGGCACCCAGTTCTACGAGCGAGCCGGGAATAATACGGTGCAGTATATTCCATTCGCCGTAGGGGATAAGACGTACTTCGTTGGGCTGCAGCTGGTCCAGTACGAGGGCGTAGTGAGTAAGAATCTCGGTGCGCTTTACGTGGCTTATGGGGGGGACAAACTGGGGGAGATACATATTTACCAGAATCCGTCTGAGTCAGCGTTGATAATTGGTCCTTCAGCAGCTGAAAACGCACTCACAACGAATCAGGGTGTAAGGACGCAGCTGACTCTCCTCCCCAACTACAGGTTTGGTTCATACCTACTCTACTCCGTTGGAGGCCAGCTAACCTACTTCGTAGCGGTATATACTAACCCTGGCACGTCTGGGGTCGTCACTCAGCTGCCATTCATGACGGCTGTGAATCCGTCGTCGGGGAAGGTTGGGGTGGGCCTAAACGCGGTAGCTGCTTTCCAGAACCTGGGTAACAGCAACTCCTCGGCTGGGGTAACTTTAAGCAGGCAGGCCTTGATCAAGCAGATAGCGGGCCTAATCACGTCGCAGGATTACAGCCTAGTGAACGCCACGTCGGTGAACCCGACTATATGGCTGAATGTGGGCATCATTTCGTTTAGCGACGCCGGGGCGAACAAGACAATCGATCAGGTGGGTAACTTGCTCAGGAGTTATGGACTGGGAAGCGTTGGGGGAACCGTATATACGTGGGTGGATGGTTCGGGTAACCTTTTCTTTGGTGTGCTTCAGGTTCCCGCAGACGGGGTGACGGAGCTGTTCTACGTCACCATCAGGCCGTAGCGGATCACGCCCTAACTGGTGGCGATAAACAGGACGACCATGAGGACGATCGCTATCAATACGAGAACAACCAGTCGAAGCGCCCCATTTCGCTCTGAGATCAGGAGGTCCGCGTTGAACTGCACGAACGGGTTCCCCGAGTTAAGCAGTTTAACCAGCTGCAACGCCTCCTCATAGGTGAACTGCCCCCCGTCTACTACGATTATATTATCTCCTTTAAGTGTGAACGAATGTCCATTAACAATCAGAGGCATGTGCGATTTCCTGTTGTACCATTCACGGAACAGATCTTCTTCCGCAGCGCGCTCGCGGGCTTGACTATATTGAGTCTCAGCCCCTTCGAAGCCTTGGGTATCATACCTCCGCCTCTTTTCTGGGTCGGAGAGAACGGCGTAAGCCTCCGATATTTCCTTAAACTTCGCTTCGGCGCCGGGCGCCTTATTTCGATCGGGGTGATGTTTGAAGGCGAGTCTACGGAACGCGCGTTTTATCTCGCTTTGTGACGCATTATGGGCGACCCCTAAGACATCATAGTAGTCCCGTTTGTTCGCCAAATTATTTTTCACCTAAAACTAACATAACAGACAGTAATAGTAGGTAAGGGTGATGGGCACGGTGGTGTTTAAAAGGTTTGGATTGCAAATGGTGAAGTAGTTGTAGTTGTTGGGGTCGCTGGGTATGCCGAGTAGGCTTCTCGGTGGCCTTCCTGGTTCTGTTGCAGATTCCATACCTCCATGCCCTTTCCATTAACTGTTTCAATTGTGGACCAAATCATATCTTTCACCCAAGTTTCGTTTTATAGTGGTTTTTCTCTATGATGCGCGCGCTGAACCGTAAAGATGGTGGGCCGGGCCGGACTTGAACCGGCGACCTCCGCGGTGTGAACGCGGCGTTCCACCAAGCTAGACTACCGGCCCACAGCACCACTAGGGAACCCGACGCAATAAAATCTTTTTCGCCCTAAAACGATGCACCGCCAAAGCATCCCAGATGGATCACTCCCTCGTTAAAAAAGGGAGGGGGATAGACCATCGGAACCAAAAATGACGCTCACGACCAGCCATGATGGAAAACTACCCATCAGCCCACGAATCTATAACAAAATGTACATTTAGGCCACATAAACGAACAGTGGAGACCATTATAATTATTAAAAACCCAGCCTGAGTCGCATTTATTCCAGCAATTAAAAACGACCGATAAACCCGACCCGCCTTTAAAACTCAGAGGAATATCGTAGATAAGTTTAAAATAGTTGGATGAGTTGCGCTATGAGAACAACATGGTCGTAAAAGTCGCAACCCCAGTCGAGATCGTCGACGGAATAAGCTTCCGTCTCAGAACCGACCAGATAGTCATCCTCGACGGCCTAACCGCCCCAGCGAAGAGCAGCGAGCAGGAGAAGAAGGCTATGGCCAAGTTGGGTGAGCTGGTGCTCAAGAAGAAAGTGTCCTACGAGGGACACAGCATCGACGCTTTCGGCCGCACGAAGGCCGAGGCAAAGCTAGAGGACGGGACCGACATCAATAAGAAGATGGCCGAGTTCCTAGCTACCCTGTAGAACCACCACCCTTAACCCATTTTAATACTCCTCAAGTTTCTACCAAGAAACCGTTAAACCCCCAGCCCACGACCATCCCTCCATGAGCGAGTTCAACCACCAGAGAGCAGACGAACTCACTAAGAGGCTACGGGGAGACGGCTTCGACGCCCTCCTTCTCTTCCCAGGCCCAAACATGGGCTACTACACGGGCCTCTGCATGGGACCTAGCGAGCGCCTCGCGGCGGCACTCATCCCCATAGAAGGGGGACCTATCTTTATAGTCAACAAGCTCGAGGAGGAGCTGCGTGGTCAGACCCCCTGGTTCAGGGATAAGGCCATCTGGCTCGAACAAGAGGACCCGGTGGCCACCCTCGCCGAGACGATTATGAACAAGGGCCTGGCGTCGGGGAAGATCGCAATACCCGAGGATGCTCCCTGGGGCTGGATAAACAAACTCCAGGCCGCACTCCCTGAGGCCCGCCTCGTTGACGCTTCCGACCACATCGGCCACGTCCGCATGGTAAAGACCTCCCAGGAGCTAAAGTGGATGATGATGGCCTGTCACACAGCCGACAAGGCCCTCGAAGCCGGCTTCAGCAGGCTCCACATCGGCATGACCGAGGCCGAGCTCAGCGAGCTGCTCACAGCAGAGATGAATAGACTCGGAGGGAGCCAGACTTTCACCACCATTCTCTTCGGGGAGCGTGCCGCCCTCCCACACGGCAACCCGAGCGACAGGCGCCTCAAACCGGAGGAAGCCATACTCGTCGACATAGGCTGCACAATAAACGGCTACTGGAGCGACATAACGAGAACCGTCTTCTACGGCGAGCCCAGTACCCGCCTTAGGGAGATATATGACATAGTCCTAAAAGCCAATAGAGCCGCCTTCGAGGCGGTGAAGCCTGGTACCACCTGCGAGTCCGTCGACAAAGCAGCCAGGAAGGTAATAGAGGACGCGGGCTACGGTGAATACTTCATCCACCGCCTCGGCCACGGCGTAGGCCTACAGATACACGAGTACCCCTACATTGTCCGCAACAATGGGCTCAGGCTCGAGCCGGGGATGGTATTCAGCGATGAGCCTGGCATCTACATTGTCGGCGAGCTCGGTGTCCGGGTGGAGGACACCGTTGTCTGCACACAGACTGGCTGCGAGGCCCTCACCAAGTTCAATAGGAACCTCCTCACATACCCTGTAAAGGACTAGGCATGGACCCCCTCGCCCCGACCACCATAGCAGGCGCCTTCCTAATAGCTCTGGGACTCTACTACGTCGTCTTCTGGTGGAGCTACTGGAAGGTCAACTACAAGGGGAAGCTCGTAACCGGCGGTCCGTACACAATCGTGCGTCACCCGTACTACTTCGGGTTCCTCCTGCTCACCACGGGTCTAGTAGTGATCCTCCCTCTAGTCGAGACGATTGGCCTCGCCCTCGTATCCTGGGGCGTCATCCTGTCCCAAATCGGGAAGGAGGAGGAGGATCTCATCAAGAAGTACGGGAGCAAGTACAAGGAGTACCAGAAGCGCGTCAAGTGGCGCCTGATCCCCGGTGTTTACTAGCAACCGATTTCTACCCAACCGGCCATTATACTCACTCAATGAGCGAACTCGTTGACTATTACAGGCAGAGGGCGAAGGAGTACGAGGACGTCTACTACTGGAAGGACTCACATCGCCAGGAGGAGCAGGCGATTATGGCGGACACGATCAAGTCCTCCCTGGCCGGGCGCGACGTGCTCGATATAGCATGCGGGACAGGTTGGTGGGACCGTATCCTCTCGGAGACCGCTAAGAGCTTAACGGGGCTCGATATAAACAAGGACGTCTTAGAGATTGCCAAGACGAAGGAATACGGGTGCCCTACCCACTTCCAAATTGGGGACGCCTACGAACCGCCCTTCTCACCCGCCATCTTCGACGGGGCGATCGCCACCTTCTGGATAAGCCACATCCCAAAGGGTAAGCTTCACCAATGGATCGACACTTTCCACAGGATCCTTAAGCAGGGGTCGAGGGTCTTTCTCGCCGACAACACGAACGTACCAGGCATCGGCGGCCCCGTCGTCACTAAGGAGGGGGACGAGAACACGTACAAGCTCCGCACCCTAAAGGACGGGAGCCAGCATATGGTCCTCAAAAACTACTACTCGACGAGTGATCTTGTCGAGGTATTCGGGAGGCACGTTGAGGGTTTCGGTGTGGAGAACACTTTCCACGGTCACTGCTTCTATTGGGTCGACTACTGCATTTAGGCCTTCTTCCTGAAGGCTTCCTTCGGGGCTCCGCAGACGGGGCATACCCAGCTGTCGGGTATCTTCTCGAAGGGTGTACCCGGGTCAATGCCGGAGGGTGGGTCCCCCTCGGCGGGGTCGTAGATGTAGCCGCAGACTGTGCACTCGTACTTGTCCATAGTATGTTTCCCGCCACGCTGCGATTTAAATGGAGAGCGTGGGAGGGAAAAATTCGGAGATTCGACTGGTTAAAAAAATGATGGGATGAGATTACTCCTTGACAGTGCCGAGGTCCTTTGTCTCGACGGCGCCAAGGTACATCTCGTTGAGCTGCGGGTGGTTCGCGAGTGCCTCGGCTGAGCCCGAGAAGGTGAACTTGCCTCCGCGCATCATGTAGGCCTTGTCGCCGACCTGTAGGGCGCGCTTTGCGCGCTGCTCTACCAGAACGATGGGTAGACCTGTTGTCTTTGCCATCTGCTCGAGCTGCTTCATGACGTCGTTGACTAGCTTCGGCATTAGTCCGGCGGTGGGCTCGTCCACCATCATGAGTTTCGGGTCCCTCATGAGGACCATACCCTCGGCGAGCATCTGGCGCTCACCGCCGCTCAGCGTGCCACCTTGGCGAGGCATGTACTCCTTGAGCCTAGGGAATAGGTTAAAGACGAACTCCAGTTTGTCGGAGTACATTTTGGAGTTGTTCACCGTGTAGGCGGCCATCTTGAGGTTGTCCTCGACTGTAAGCTTGCTGAAGATGTTGCCCGTCTGAGGCATGTAGCCGATCCCCATCTTCGTCCTCTCGTAGGGCGGGATATTCGTGATGTCCTTACCCTGGAAGAAGACCGAGCCGGAGTAGACTGTTGCGAGTCCCATGATCGCCTTGAGGAGTGTCGTCTTGCCCACGCCGTTGGGGCCTACTATTACGGTGACCTCACCATCGGGGACCTCGAAGTCGAGATCATAGATGACGTGAATAGGGCCGTAGCCGACGTTCAATCCCTTTGTCTCTAATATGTTACCCATTTTATTCACCTAGGTATGCCTCGATGACTCGGGGGTCCTCGAATACTTCCTCTGCGGTCCCCTCCACGACCAACTGTCCACGGTCCATTGCGAAGACGTGGTCAGCGTACTGGGCAGCCACCTCTAGCCTGTGCTCGATGACTAGGAAGGTGATGCCAAGCTCGTCACGGAGCCTCAGGACGTGGTTGAAGATCTGGTGGCAGAGCTTGGGATCAATGCTTCCCACTGGCTCATCCAGCAGGATGCACTCCGCACCTGACATCAGTGTTCTACCAATCTCGAGTAGCTTCAGCTCGCCACCGCTGAGAGTGTTTGCTGGCTTGTTCCAGACATGCTTTAGCCCAAGTACCTTGAGTAGCTCCGATGCCCTTCTGACTGCGTTGATCTCACTGTCGATCCAGGTGGGCTTTGCAAGGGACTTGAAGAGGTTCTCGCCTGCGTTGTCTGGCAGCGCGACAAGCATATTCTCCAAGGTGGTCAATCTGAGGAATGGTGAAGCAATTTGGAAGGTTCTCACGAGTCCTCTACGAGAGATCTTGTACATCTCCTCATGGGTAATGTCCTCATCTCGGTAGTAGATGTGCCCTTCTTCTGGGTGGAATAGGCCTGAAATACAGTTGGTGAGCGTCGATTTGCCACAGCCGTTAGGGCCTACGAGGAGGTATATTCCCCCCTCTTTTAGGCCGATGCTGATGCCATCAACGGCTGCGAATCGACCGAAATACTTTCTGACGTTTTCGATTCTGAGAATCTCCGACATACCAGCATCAACTAACGTATCAGTACCCTTTGAAGAGTTTAAATAGTTTTGCAGAGCGCTTTTTAAGCGCTATTTTATATTCTAAAAAATGTGAAGAAGAGAAATTAGATAAGTTTAATGGATTAACGGTCTAGGAGGAGGGTATCAGAGTTCAACTAGGGGAAAATGATCATCCCCTTTGATCTTATGCTCGACACTGACTATTATATGTGTATCAAGAAACATGAATTCGGAATGTGTAAATCATACTAATCGTGTATGGGATGAAAATTATTTCAGATTATATTCAAATAGTGAATTGACCCTTTTGGTGGGCTTGTGCGCAGTGGATGCAGCAGAAAACCCGCTCCACCTCCCCCCCACAACCTCCCTTTACCCCCCTTATAGACCGCGCACCCACAGTGGGGGCAGATATCTAGGCTCGGCTCGATAGCGGCGGAG
>Ga0182021_10002837_pt1 | contig 20345 bp, 15 predicted proteins | sample 612E3MmetaG_FD_120493 | JGI IMG/M metagenome (GOLD analysis project Ga0182021, IMG submission 120493) | Permafrost microbial communities from Stordalen Mire, Sweden - 612E3M metaG (Illumina Assembly) | ecosystem: Environmental > Terrestrial > Soil > Wetlands > Permafrost | place: Sweden... | reverse complement strand
TACCCTCCCGAACCCGTTTGTCAGAGCGGTCCATCCATTGGTATGACTGCCAACTCCCTCACCCGTCACGGCCAATCCGTGGTAGATATTGAGGTAGCCGTTGGTGTCGAAACAGAGGGCAACTTGCGAGTTCGTCACGTTCGCATCGAGCGGAAGGGTTTCCGAACGGGCGGGTTGGATCATTGTGTCGACCCACACCATGGGCGCGCTTGAGCCGTCAATGGCGTTGGACAGCCCGGCGGACGCGTCTGTGAAGTACATCGCGTTCGAATGCGTTGCGTTGGTCATGGGAAAGTTCGGGTAATACGCAAAATTGTTGGTGCTGTAGTTGGCGTTATTGGTGACATAGGCGGTGCCGTCGCCACGCCAAAATCCAAAATCACTATTGGTAATGGACTTGCCATTGTAGCCGTTCTCGAAGGAATTGGTCCACGGGATGGGGGATTGACTTTGGCCAGAAGCCGTCCTCGATAACGCCGCGATCACACACACGCTGGCAACCCAAATCGTTCTCTTCATTTGCTTACCCCCAACATCCTTTTGGACTACGACTCCTATGGCAGCTAGATTACCCCACACAGGCGCAATTTGTCAACACGGTGGTTGTTGTTTTTCGAGGCGGTTGCGCTGTCGTTCCCGCCGCATGATGACGGGGCGAAAGAGGAGCGTCGAGAGAGCGAACATCCGGCGAACCGATTCACTGTCCCCCGTTCACCGATCGCTCTCCCATCCGCCGCCCAGCGCCTTGTATACGGCCACCAGATCGGTCGCCACCGCTCGCTCGCTTTGCGCCATCGAATCCTGCGTGGCGTAGAGCGCCCGTTGCGAGGAAAGCACGTTCAGATAGTCCGTTTGTCCCTGCGTATAAAGCTGGGTGGCCAGGGTCACCGCCTGCTGATTGGCGGCCACAGCCTCCGCCAGGGCCAGGCGCCGCTGTTGTTCCTTGACGTACGCCACCAGCGCGCTCTCCACGTCGTTCAGCGCGGTCAGGACCGTCTTTTGATACGCGAGCAGCGCCTGCTCTTCGAGAGCGTTCTGCGCCTGGATGTTGGAACGTATGCGGCCCGCGTCAAAGATAGACCACGTCACGCTCGGACCGACCGAGTAGAAACGGTTGTCCCACTTGACCAGCGAGGCGGACTTGTCGCCGCTTGTGCCCAGGGTTCCGGTCAGCGAGAACTTCGGGAACCAATCGGCGGCGGCCACACCGATCCGGGCCGTGGCCCCGTGCAATTGAGCTTCGGCCCGGCGGATATCGGGCCGGCGGCGCAGCAGATCCGAGGGCAGGCCGACCGGAACCTCCGGTGGCGTGACGGGAATCGGCGCCTCCGGCGACAGTTCCTCCAGCAGGGCGGACGGCTCCCGGGCCAGCAATACGCTCAAAGAGTAAATCGTCTGGCGGATCGCCGATTCCAGGCTCGGAATCTGCGACCGGGTCGTCGCGACCTGCGCCTCGGCGTTGGCGACGTCCAGCTTGCTGTTGAAGCCCCCGGCGAACAGCCGGCGGGCCAGGTCCGTGCTGTGTTCCTGCGCCGTCAGATTCTCCTTCGCGATGACAAGCTGCCGCTGAAGGCCGCGCAAGTTGATGTAGTCCAAGGCCACTTCGGACAACAGGGTCACCAGCACGTCCCGCCGGTCCTCGGCGCTGGCCGCGAGGTCCGCGTCCGCCGCTTCGACCGCGCGGCGGGTCCCGCCGAACACGTCCAGTTCCCAGGACGCGTCCAAGCCGGCCTTGTACAGGTTCACCGCGGGCGGGGACTGGGCGGCCGAATTGCGACTGTACTGGCCGAACGCGTCGGCGCTCGGCCAGAATCCGGCGAACTGGACGCCCCACTGGGCGCGGGCCTGGCGGACCCGCGACTCGGCCATCTTCAGATCCAGATTTGTCGCCACCGCGCGCGACACGAGCGAATCGAGGGTCGAATCCTTGAAGGCGGTCCACCATCGTTCTACGGAAGCCGGCGAAGGCGTCGGCCGGCTGGACGGCGCTGACGCGTTGGTCGTCGCGCCCGGAAGTGCCGATGCGCCCGTCCACGCCGCGGGCACGCCGGGTTCCGGCCGCTGGTAATTCGGCCCCACGGCACAGCCGGCAACCGTCAGCACGGCGGCGAGAGTCCAGGCGGTCGTGGCCCGCCGCCAGAGTCGTTCGAGTTTCGTGTTCATAGCGTGAATCTTCTCATTCGTACCGCAGCGCCTCGATGGGATCCAGCCGCGACGCCTTCCAAGCCGGATAAAATCCGAAGACGATCCCCACGCTGGCGGACACCGCCACGGCCGCCACGATAGCGGTCACCGAGAGCGCCGTCGGCCAATGCAGTAACGTGCTGACCAGGTACGACGTCAGGCGGCCGAGCAGGATGCCGAACGCGCCTCCCGCCAGGCAGAGGAGCACAGCCTCCACCAGAAACTGGCGCAGGATGTCGCGGCCCCGGGCTCCCACGGCCATGCGCAGCCCGATTTCGCGGGTCCGCTCGGTCACCGACACGAGCATGATGTTCATGATGCCGACGCCCCCGACGACCAGCGAGATCATCGCCACGCACAGCAGAAGGTTCGTCATCAGCACGGTGGTCGAGGACAACGCCTTGGTCATTTCCGTCATGTCGCGCACGGTGAAGTCCTCCGGCTCGCCGGCGCGAATGCGGTGCCGCTCGCGGAGCACCGCGGTGACCTGCGCGATCGCCCCGGCCACCGCTTCGCTGCTTGGGGCCGCCACCAGAATCTGGTCCACGTTGGCGAACCGCACGGGCAGCGGCGTGTCGGCCGCCTGGGTATCCGACGGCGTCGGATACAGGCTGGCCTGCGAGTTCGGATAAAGGGCGTTCAACGAATTCACGGTTTGCGCGGCGGTCGCGGCGCTCTGGTTCACCGTGGTGGCGGACGTGCCCGAGACGCGGTACTTGATGGTGGTCCACGGGGCCAGCAGGATGTCGTCCTGGTCCTGGCCCATCATGTTGGCGCCCTTCCGCGTGAGGACGCCCACGACCTTGAAGGCGACGTTCTTGACCCTGATCTCCTTGCCGAGAGGCGACTCGTTCTGGAAGAGTTCGCGGACGAGCGTCTGTCCGAGCAGGCAAACCTTGCTGCCGTTTCGGACGTCGCGGTCGCTGAACGGCTCGCCCTCGGCCAGGGTGGTCCAGTCGCGGACCTCCAGGAACCGCGGGGTTGTGCCATAGATGGAGATGGGCACCCAGTTCCGGTTGCCGTAGACCACCTGGGTCCGGACGCGCACGACCGGCGCGGCGGCGCGCGCGGCCGGGCAGTCCCGCAGGATGGCGTCGCCGTCCTCGGGGGTCAGGGTCATGACGCTGCCGGCGCCGAAACTGACTCCCCCGCTCGCGGCGGTGCCCGGCATGATCAGCAGGTTGTTGGCGCCCATGCTGGCGATTGTGCTTTGAATCGCGCGCGACGACCCGCTGCCGATCTCCATCATGGCGATCACCGCCGCGACGCCGATGATGATGCCCAGCGTCGTCAGGATCGAGCGCATCACGTTGCGGCGGAGCGCGTGCAGGGCGGTGCGGATCGTGCGAAACCATTTCCTCATGGCGCGCCTCCCCCCGCTCCGCCCGCCGCGGCGGCCGGCGGAGCGCCCGCCACCCCGGCCCGGTCCGGCACGGGAGCGTCGTCTTCGATCAGTCCGTCGCTGATCCGGACCACCCGCTTGGCGTGCCGGGCGACACCGGCGTCATGCGTCACAAGGATGATCGTAATGCCTTCATCCTGGTTAAGCCGCTGGAACATCTCCAGGACTTCCTTGCTCGTGTGGGTATCGAGGTTGCCCGTGGGCTCGTCGGCGAACAGGATCTGCGGCCGGTTGATCAGCGCCCGGGCAATGGCCACGCGCTGCTGCTGCCCGCCCGACAACTGCGCCGGATCGTGGCGAAGCCGGTCGCCGAGTCCCACCCGTTGAAGCAGTTCCGTGGCCCGCTGGCGGCCCTCGCGGTCCGACACGTCCTCCGCCGTGTACGACAGCGGCATGATCACGTTATCCAGCGCGCTGGTGCGCGGCAACAGGTTGAAGGTCTGGAAGACAAATCCGATCTTGCGATTGCGCAGCAGCGCCCGCTCGTCGGTCGTCAAACCCGAGATTTCGTCGCCCTCCAGCCGGTAGTGCCCGGAGGTGGGATGGTCCAGGCAGCCGAGAATGTTCATGAGCGTGGTCTTGCCCGAACCTGAGGCGCCCATCAGCGCCACCAGTTCCCCGGTTTGGACGGTCAGGGTAATTCCCTTGAGCACGGGCACGTCGAGCTCACCCATGTGGTAAGTCTTGCAGAGGTCCTGCAATTCGATCTGGTTCATGAGTCTTTCACCGGCCGCCACGCTGCCGGTTCGGGAACTGCGGCGTGAACGGACTGGGAGGGGTGCCGGTCGCCGCACTTCCGCTTCCGGCCGCCGGCGTGTTGCCGCGAGCCACCGCCAGATCCGCCGTGACGACCTCCGCGCCTTCGGCCAACTTATCGCTTCTGACTTCCGTCAGGACGCCATCCGTGATGCCGACGCGGACCCGGACGGGACGGACGTAGCCTCCCTCGCTGATCCAGACCGTGCCGCGCGTCATGGCCGCGCCGGGAACAGGACCATTCGCGTTGTCTTTGCCGCCCTCCTCGTTGAGCTTGCCTGTGCCCTGGGGTCGCCGGCCGCCGGCCGTCGGGGTCCGCGCCTCCGGCGCGATCATCGCCGGTTGAGGCTGCCATCGCAACGCCGCATTGGGCGCCATCAGCACGTCGTCGCGCTGGTCCACCTGAAATCTCGCGTTGGCCGTCAGGTACGGCAGGAGTCTCCCGCTGGAATTGTCGGTGACCACTTCCACAGTATACGTTACCACGTTCTGCGACATGGAGGCGTTCAAGCGAACCTTGCCCACCGCGCCCTGAAAGGTCTCGCCGGGAAACGCGTCGGCGGTGAACGTCACCGGCTGGCCCGGTTTGAGGCTCCCGATGTCGGCCTCGTTAACGGCGACCCAGAGCTGCATCCGTTTCAGGTCCTTGGCAATCAGGAACAGGCTGGGAGCATTCAGGCTGGCCACGACCGTCTGGCCGATGTTGACCCGGCGGTCAATGATGACGCCGTTCACGGGCGACTTGATCACGCAATAGCCCAGATTCAACTGCGCCCGCGCCAGGCCCGCCTCGGCCTGGGCGACGACGGCGCGTGCCTGCAGAATGGCGGCTTCGCCGGCCGTTACGTTGGCCGTGGCGCCGTCATAGACGGCCTTGTAACCGTCGTAGGCGCTTTGCGCCAGGGCGTCGGAGGGGCCGATCTTCCGGGCCCGGTCCCAATCGCGCTGAGCCTGATCGAGCCTAGCCTTGAGCTGGTCGAGGGTGGCCTCGGCAGTCGCGACCTGCGCACGGGCCTGCTGGACCTGGGCCGCCGCCTCGGCGGCGGCCGCGGCATACATCGAGTCGTCAATCCGCGCCAGCACCATGCCGGCCTCGATCTCCGACCCGTAGTCAATCGGTTTGCCGTTCTTGTCCTTGCCGAAGGCGTTGATCAGCCCGGCCACCTGGGCGCCGACGTCAACCACCTCTTCCGGCTCCACGGTGCCGGTGGCGCTGATGGTGGCCGTCAGGCTCCCTCGTTTCACCGGCGCCGTCGCGAAGGCGGCGGCCGGGGTTTTGCTGGAATTCCTGAACCACCCGATGGCGACGCCAGCCAGAATCAGAACCGCCAGGACCGCCCCGACTTGGATCGCCCGCTTCACGGCGGCGCCTCTTTTTGCGTCTCCACGACGTTCGTGCCGTGTCCCGGCACGCGGAAACCCGGGTGACGCCGTTGGAAATCGTCCCAGGCCGATTGAAACGACTTCTGCTGACCGGGCGTGAGTTCGCTTTGAATCTCGGAAAGGGTGGAATGAATCAGCCGCTCGACCTCCGGTCGCTGTTGTTCGTAAAGTTTGACGGCTTCGTCGCGGGACCGGGCCAGAATGGCGTCCACGGCCTTCCTCTGGCGGTCATCCAGATCAAGGCTGGAGGCGAGCCGTTCCAAAGCGTGAATGCGCATACCGGGCGGCCCCGAGCGGTTCATCCGGGCCAGGCGGTAGTGTATGAACAGCACATGCCCCACGGCGCCGATGACGATCCCGGAGACCAGCACAACGGCGAGCCCCGCGATCAAGGTGGTTTTCTTCATGGTCGTGTTCTCCTAGAAGACCGAGGCGAGGTCGTATTCGACCGTGTTATTCTCCACGTCCTGTTCGGCTATCCCCGACACTTGGACCGCAATGCACAACGCCAGCGCGCAGGCCGCGGCCGGCACGGCGACGTGCCAGAGCAGGCGCCCGAGGATCGAGTCGGTCTCTTCGGCGGCCGAGAGCGGTCCGATCTGGCGGACGGCTCTCATGACGTTGGCGTGCCAGGCGCCTCGCGGACCCGCCGGCGCGAGGAATCGGCCCGCCTGCAACAAGGCCGCTTCCAGTTCTTCGACGTCTTTGTGTGTGTCGTTCACGAGGACACTCTCCTGGAATCCAACAGACCCTCCACGGCCTGGCGGAGCTTCCGCCGGGCCCGGTGCAACCGCACCTTCACATTCACCAGACTGAACCCGAGCCGGACGGCGGCTTCGCGCACCGAGTGCCCCTCGATATGGACAAGCGTCAGCACCGACCGTTCCGCGGCCGTGAGGGAACTCAGGGCCGTTTGAAGCAATTCCACGGCTTCCTCCCGCTTGGCCAGTTCGTCGTACCGGCTGCGGGATTCGGCCGCCAGAAGCTGCTCCATCCAGTCCTGCTGCTCCGGGGTCGTGGAATGGGCAGTCTGTTCAGGCCGACGGTACTGCTTCCGCCAGTAGTCGAAGCAGGTTCGCGTCGCGATTCCGGCCAGCCAGTGTTCGAACGGGCTTCTCCCGGCGTAGGACGGAAGCGAGCGGTAGGCCCGGACAAACGCATCCTGGGCCACGTCGTCAACGGCAGAACTTGGAACATGGGCTCGCGCGATCATGAATACGCGTCCTTCATATCTATCCACCAGTTGCGCGAACGCCTCGACATTGCCGCTCCTGATGTCTTCGATGACCCGGGCATCAGGATCGCTCGATGGGTCGAACCGCTTTGACATAGTCCGCTCTCTTCTCCACGCTTGAGAGAGGAAGAATGTCACTTGGTTAGTCGTTTGAATAGTCCGAAAGGTTACAGGACAGGGATTCGCATCCGCGCCTCGGGCGGGAAGGGTTGAGCACGCGAAGCCTTCCAGCCCGTCTGGACGGCCGTGGGCCCGGGGTTACGGAACGTCTGGAGCCACGTCATGCAGGGCCGCCTTGACCGCCGCATTCCTCGAATCTCCTTTGCGCGCCCTGGCGGCCATATCCGCGGCCAGTTGTCTTTGCACCAGCGCCGCATCCTCGGGGAGGCCTTGGGTCTTCTCGATGGTCTGCGGGTTGGCCAGGCAGACCGTCACGAAGATAATCGTTTCTTGTTGCAGGCGGTCCTTGTGCGTGTGCGAGAAGAGATACTTGCCGAGCAGGGGAATGTCGCCCAGCAGCGGAATTTTCGAGGTCTTGTCCTGATCCGAGATCTTGGTCAACCCTCCGATAGCCGCTGTCTTTCCGCTTTCCAGGCTGAAGACGGTATTGATCGTCGTGATGTTCTCGATGGGATACGTGTTCCCATCCGGCGCGGTCTTGTTGTCGGTCGAGTCGCTCAACGTGGGGACGATGCGTACGGTAATGTTGCTGGAATTATTGATCGTGGGCGTGACATCTATGGACAGCCCGAGTTCGAAATAGGGCTTCTTGTCATCCAAGGCGTACGTGGTGGTATTGGCTTGCCCCTGTTGGCCGGCCGTGACCGTGCCGCGGATGTTGGGCACGTTCGCCCCGATGTGAATGGTGGCGGTCTGCTCGTTGGCCACGATGATTTTGGGGTTGGACACGATGTTCACCCCGTTCTGCTGCTTGAGGGCGCTGAGGACGATCTTCAACTGATCCGCGTTCAAGGTGGCCGTTCGCACATCCGTAATCGTCTTCGTCAGCGTATTCTGAAGATTGTGATTCACGGTGAGCCCCTGACCGATTATGTCGCTGACGTTGCGATCCGGCGATGGGACAACGGGGGTCGCCACATAATTCCCTGAGCCGGGCGGCGTTTCATTATACCATTGCTTGAGTGTGTCGTTGTGGGTGCGCGCGTCCGTCTGCTTGAGCGAGTCGTCTTTCGTCTTCGTGCTGTCCACTTCCTGGTCGTAGCTCCACCCCGGCGTCATCCCGATGCTGTACCCCTGAAGCATGGACCAATCAATGCCGAGATCCTTGATCGCATCCTCGCTCAGTTGCAGGAACTTGGCCTCGATGAAGACCTGCTGGCGGGGCAGGTCTATGTTCTTGACGATCTTCCGGATCTCGCCCACGTTGGCCGCCGTGGAGCGAACGACGAGCGCGTTGCCGTTGGGGAACTGGGAGATGGAGCCCTCTTTCCCGAGCAACGGCTGAACCATGGCCGCCACGTTCGACACCGCCGCGTAGTTCAAAAGAATGGTCTCGGCGACCAGCGGTTCCGCCGCGCCCGGCGGTTTCGGCGTCACGCTGTAAATGCCCGACCCCGGCGACTTCTCGTTGATGGAGAGGTTGTACATGTCGAGAATGGAACTGAGCGCGGGCTTCCATTCCACGTCCTGGAGGTTGACGGTCACCCGGCCCTGCAAATTCGTGGGCGTGGCGATGATGTTGGCGCCCGAGACCCGGGTGAACATCTTCACCACCTCCTGGAGCGAAACGTCGTCCACCGCGACGGAAATCAATTCCTTTTCCGCCTCGACCGGTTTCGTCAGGGGCGGCACGGACAGCGTCTGGGATTCCGATTCCACCGTCCCGGGCCCGGCGTTCGTTGCGGCGGAGGCGCGGGCCGGGTCCGAAACCGGGGCCGGGGTGGCCGACAGGTCCAGAGTGGTTGGAGCCGCCGCCACGAACGCACCTTTCCCCCCGGACGCCAGCAGCGTGACGACCCCGGAGCCGGGGGTCGCCCCTTCGATCTGCTCCGCCGGCGCCATCGCGCCTATCGCCACCGTCAGAACGACCACAATCATGAAGTTTTTCATAGCTCTGTTCCCGCCTGTTTCGATTCAGTCCCCTTGTCTCGCGTGAACGCCGTCAATAACCTATTACCCGATAAAAACGATTCGTCGTTCCGTTGACCGACCTGTCGGTAGCGTTCGTCACCGCGTCCCGTCCCGGAATGTCCGTGGCGCCCTGCAGTTCCTGCCATGACGCGGGCGGCAGAAGGCCATTAGCATATTGCACCGAATAGAGCCAGTTCAGTCTGCCGTACCAGTTCACGACAAATCCGCCGTTCGTCGCGGCGGCAAGGCTGACGGCCGTCATCGAAACGGTGTTGCTCACCCCTCCGGCCGGCAACTGCATGGCGATGATGCGATGGTTCTGCGTGTCGGCGATGTACAGAATCCCCCGCGGATCCCAGGCCACGTCCTGCGCGCCGTTCACCACGTTGCTTCCCAGCAGGGTCTGCCACGCGAACGCCGGGCCATTGATCGGGGTCATCACGATCCGGCTATTCCCGATGTCGGCCGCGTACAGATTGGTCGAACCGATGGCCGTCCCGCCGGACCAGTTGAATCCGCCTTGCGCCGGGGCCTTGCTCCCGAGCAGGGCCCGCCAGACGCCGCCCGTTCCGAACTCCTGGATGCGGCTCTGGCCGCTCGATAAGCCGTCATCGGACACGAACAGGTTGTTGGAGGCGTCGAGGGAGAGACGATAGGGCTGCGTGACAAGGCCGGTGGCCACACCCGTGCCGATCAGCAGGGACCAGACGCCGTTGCTGCTCATGCGTTGCACCCGGTCATTGTCGGTGTCCGCCACGTACACGTTCAGGAAGGAATCCACGGCGATATCCTCGGGGCCCTTGAATTTGGCCATATTGGTCCCAAAGCCTCCGTACACGGTCCAGACTCCATTGGTCGCCGTCCGCTTTTGAACCCGGTTGTTGTTGGAGTCCGCGACATAGACGTTGCCCTGCGCGTCCACGGCAACGCCGCCCGGCTTGTTGAAGTATCCTCCCCCGTTGGTGCCATACTGCCCCCACGCCGTCCACGTGCTCGTCAACGGGTCGAACCTCTGGATTCGGTCGTTGAACGTGTCGGCGACATACAGGCGGTGCAGACTGTCCACCGCCACGCCCTGGGGAAAGCAGAAGGAACCGGGGTTCACCCCGGGGGTGCCGCCGAACACGTCAGCCTGGAAGTACTGGCCCACGACCATGCTCACCGACTGGCTGACCACCGTGACGCTGACGTCGCCCGGAGGGAACCAGCCGGCGCCGAGGGCCGAGAACTGGACCGTATATTTCCCCGCGGGCACTTCCACGAGCACGTCGGTATTGGTCCAATCGCCGCCGGACAGCCGCCATTGCGCGCCGGTGGCCACCGCCGAGGGCGGCTGGATGTCCACATAAATACCCGTCACTTGCGAATACACGCCCGTGACGGTGGCCACCGTATCGTTCGTAAGGGTCACGCCGATGCTGCCGGGACGAATCCACAGGGCATTCGTGCTGAATTCGACCGTGTGGGTCGTCAGCGCCAGGCCGCCGACCACCCCGCCGCTGGCCTGCCACCCGCCGCCGTCCACGCGCCACTGGGCGCCATTCGACACAGCGCCCGGCGGAAGGATGACCGCGGAGACGGAACCGTACACTTTCGCATACTCGTAGATCTTGTCGTAGTGTTCGCCGGGGCTGAGCGGAATCGTCGTATCCGGGGGCTTCGACCACCCGATAACCGACGAGAACGAGAGCAGGTGGTTGGTGGCGTCGAGACCGGACACGGTGTTGCTGCTGAGTTGCCAAGCCCCGCCGTCCACGCGCCACTGCGCCGGGGCGGCCAGGATATCCGGCTGATCGAAGGTAATGCGAACCGACGCCTGCTGCACATAAAGACGCGTCAGGGTTGTGGCCATGCCGTTGGTTAATACGATCGTTTCCGACGACGGTCGCGTCCACCCTGGAACGGAGTTGAACATCAGCGTATGCTTGCCGGGCGACAGTCCTTCGACGGTGTCGCCGCTGTTCTTCCAGGCTTCGCCGTCCACCCCCCATTGTGCGCCGGTCAGCCGCTCGTCCGGCGGGAGGCGCGGCAGCGTGTCGAGAATGACTCTGAGCGAAGGCGGCGGCACGATGGCCCCGGGCGTCACGATCTGAACGTTGCCGTGCCGTCTGGCCGCATGCCGCCACTGCGCGTTCCAGTCCTTCGGATAGGTGTAGTCCTGCAGTCCGCCGGGCTGGTGGTATGGACCCAAGGGGAAAAGATTCGTCGTGGTCTCTCCGTCGTCGAAGCGGAAGTAGCTCACCAGCCCATTGGTGTCGTCGTTCGCGAGCACGTGGTTCATGTTGCCGGAGAGGTCGCCGGCCGCGCGCACTTTGCCCCAAATCCGGACTTCGTCAATCGCCCCGCCGAAGTCCTCGCCGATCCGCACGAACGTCTGCCCCCCCGTGCCGTTGACGGGCGGAGACGTGAAGATGGTATTCGTCGAACCCACGGCGACGCCGTTCGTGTAGAGCGTCAACCCCGCGTTGAGACTGTCATAACTGGCGGCGACGTGAGTCCACTGCCCCGCGGGAAGGGGGCCGAACGTCAGGAGGCAGGCGGTCCCGTCCGCCGTGACGTAGCCGCCGTAAAGGGTCAGCCCGCCGGCCCCGTTGGTGCGGGTCCCGAGAACGAAGTTCATGGCCTGACGGCCGCCGGAAACGTCTTGCACCACCCGCCGGACGATGGTTCCCGCTCCGTCCACGGCGTTGGTGGGCTTGATCCAGGCTTCCAACGTCCAATCGGGAAGCATCTGCTTCAGCGAGAGAGGAACGTCGAGATAATCGCCGGCGGCGCCTCCGAAGAGCAGCGCCCGCGAGATCGCCGGATCGGTGGCGCTGGCGGGACTCGTTCCCAAACCTTGTTCCTCATTGTCCGCCAGCCCGTCGTCGTCGGTGTCTATCATGTCGGGCCGGCTGCCGAGCGTCTGCTCGACGATGTTGACGACGCCGTCTTCATCCCTATCCTCCAGAGAATCGGGAACGCCATTGCCGTCGCTGTCCTTGGACCAGGGGTTCGTTCCGGACCAATATTCGTAGATATTGACAAGCCCGTCATGATCGGGATCGCCCTGCGCGCCATAGGGCCCATCCTTGGCGCCCGGCGAGGATTCGCCGGAGGTCCCGTCGTCCCACGGGTCGAGATGGTTCACGATTTCCCACGCGTCGGGCAACCCGTCGTGGTCGCTGTCGTCGGCGCCCCACTGATCCACGCCGTAAACGGGCGCCGCGCCGTTGGTGACGAACAGGAAGTTGTTGGTCCGGAGGGCATATCCGAAGTCGCCGAACAAAAACTCTTCGCGGGCGGCTCCTTTCAGACTGTTCTTGGCCCGCCGCGCGAAGTCCTCCGCCGTGGCGCCGCCGTCGTCGAAGCGGTAGTAGGCCAACAGGCTGTCGCGCGAAAAGCCACCGCTGCCGTCCTTGTCGTTCCAGAACACGTTGGCCACAGCCTGGCCCGCCAGCCCTTCCAGCAGGGTGGAATCCCGCGCCAACAGGACGTCCCGCGCCGAGGTGTACTGGCCGTCGCCATCGTCAATCCAGTAGTTCCCGGCATTGAACAGCACGTTACTCAACGGCACGCCCGGTTCTCCGGCAAACAACGATCCGCCGTTGACGATGACGGTGTCGGCATGGCTGTAGTACTGGGGGGATTCCGCGTTGATCCACACGTCGTCGCCGTTCGCGATCGGCGCCAACTGGTTCGCGTATTGGGCGATCTGCTGCTGCGTCCGCGCCACGCCCCAAATGCGGACTTCGTCAATCATCAGCCGGTTGACGAAGGAGCCGTTGGGCGAAACGGCCAAGGCAAAGATATTCGTGTTCACGGCGGGATACATGAACTGCGCGAAACTCTCGTTCACGTTCGGCTTCGCCATGGCCAGAACACCCCCGTACAGATACAAGGTGAGACTGTTCTTGGCGTGGTCCCACGCGCCGGCGATGTGAATCCACTGGTTGGTGGGCAGCGCGTTCGCCGTGAGAGTCTTCAAAAATCCGGACTGACTATCCGCCGATAACACGGGAATGTTGTTGGACAAGGACAACCGGTAGACCGTCTTTGTGAAGGACCCGTACTTCGACTGGAAATTGAAGATATCTCCGGTCAGGTTCGTGCCGAGCAACTTGACTTGGCACTCGATCGTCCAGTCGCGCCGCGACAAGTCCTGGCGCACGCCGGCCGGCACGGGACCCTTCGCCGCCACGGGCTCGGGATCGGGGATCGGAATGCCGTTCGAGCTGACGATGAGCGCCGCGCGGGGAATGAACGGATCGCAGGAATGGACCGGACTCGAGATCGCGGCGCCATTGGTGGGATTCATTTCCAGAGCGTCCGGAATCCCATCGTCATCTGAATCGGCGCCTTGATCCTGCCCGAGGCTGGCCGTGGGCCCGGCGCTGCCAAGCGTTTCGACGCGGCTGATTCCCGTCCCCGCGCGGGGATCGGTCAGAGGAGGGTTGGCTAAGGGATTCGCCGGGTACCAACGCCAGCGGTACGTCGAATCCGGGCGCCAGTTGTATTCGTTCGGATTGGTCTCGTCGCCGGTTCCGTTGATATACGGCAACGTGGTGGACCGGTTGCCGTCCTGCCCCAAGTACTCTTCGATATTCATCAGCCCGTCGTCGTCGGGATCGCCGAAGGGCCCGTTGGTCCACGAACCGCCGGTCAGGCCGTCGTCCCGCGGGTCGAGATTGAACTGCACTTCCCATCCGTCGGGCAAGCCATCGTCGTCGGTGTCATGTCCCGGAGGAATATCCTCGTCCACGTAGTCGTAGCCGGTTCCGTCGGTCGGATCGGTCCATTCGTGGTTGCGCAACAGGAAACGGTTCGTGCTTACCGAGAACGGCCGGTTCATCACCAGACCCAAATTGAGCGGCGCGCCGACCGTAACCGAATTCGAGGAATACTGCATCCGGCAGATGCGAACCTGTGTTCCATCGGTGGCCACGTAGGTCAACTGGGGGAAGGGAACGCGATCGGTCCACACCCACTTGTTCTCGTTGGCGGAGCCCTGCCGCAAATCCTTGAGGAGGCACTGCTCGCGGTAGTTGGTCAGTCCGTCGTGGTCAGGATCGGCCTCGGCGATCGAAAGGTCCACGTTGGTCCCCTGAGGAATGCCCGACATGACTCCGACTTTCGGGTCAATGCCGTTGGCCGGGTCGTACCAGGCGGCTTCGAAACTGTCGAGCAATAGGTCGTAGTCCGTGTCAATATCGAGGGGATTCAGGCTGTCGCCGTGGTCGCCCGCATTCTTCTTCCCCTTAATGACTCCGTCCACGAACTGGTCGAACTGCATGGGGGGGATCTGATCCACGCCGCAGTATTCCTGCCACTCCGAGAGACCGTCGCCGTCGAAGTCCTCCGTGGCATTCGTCCGGCACGGGTTCATGCCCGTGTTGTAGTCCAGAGAGAAGTACTTGGCTTCCCATCCGTCGTCCATGCCGTCATTGTCCGTGTCCCAGTTCGCCGGATTTAAGGTGAGGAGGTTCGTATTGGCGGCGGAAAGCTGGTATTCTTGGAGATTGCTCAATCCGTCCCCGTCCGGGTCTCCGCCGTCCACCTGGCCGAGGGGGTCGGAGGAAAGATGGAACCAGTGGGCTTCCCACCAGTCAGGCAGGTTATCGCCATCGTTGCTGTCCTGAATGGTGACCTCGAATACCTGACCGACCGCATTGCTCACCGCCGTCTCTCCCGACGGGTCTCCGCGTTCACGCGCAATCGTGTTGGTATTCCCCCCATTCACCCACGCCTTGAAGGTGTAGGCGCCCGAGCCGAGTCCTGCCAACTGAACTTGATACGGACCATAGGGAAGCGGCAGTTGCCCGCTGGTAACCACATTACTGGCGATGGCGTTCCCGTCGGAATCCAGAAGAATCCAGTCAATGGCCCCCCTGCCATCGCCGTTCCCGGGCGGAGCCGGAAGCTGCTCGCGCCACTGAGAGACATTCCTGATTTCCACCGTCTGGGACACGGCGGATGTCACGGCCCCCCAACCCAGCGCCCCTGTCACGGCGCCACAGAGCCAGAATCGTCGAGTCCGTTTGTTCACCGCCATCCCCTTTCCCGTGATGTCATAGTCTCGTCATGAACCCGGCCGCCCACGGCGGCCTACGGCTGAGAAACAACGACGTGCGCGCTGTTGCCGGAACCGTCCGTCACGGTCAAGGCGTTGTTGCCCGTGTGGGTCCGCATGTAGACAACCGAACTGCCCGTGTTGCCGTCCGGGAACAATCCCACACTGGAACTCGTCATGGTCCACGAGTAAGGGGCAACGCCGCCCGAGACCGCAAAGACCTGTAATTGCCCGTCCGAAGACAACGTGGCGGAACCGGGACTGATCGTCATCGCCGCGGCCGGCGTGCCGGAGACGTGGGCAATGGCGGCGTTGCCCTTGGCGTCGGAGACAACCACGTAATTGTCGCCGATCGCGAGCGCCGTGTAAATGGCTTGCGAGCCTTTGGGCGTCATCGTGCCGACACCGTGGTCCGTCGTATCCCAGGTGTATCCGCCGGAGCCGCCGGAGGCCGTGAACAACTGGCTGCCGCCGATCGCGTCAATCGTGGCCGACTCGGGACTGAGGCCGACGACCGCCGTACCGCCCGATCGGGGATCGGAAACGTAGGGATGAGACGCGAAGTAGTTGTCCAACTGGCTGGTATCCGGGCTGTCGTCGCTGCAGCCGGATGGAATCGCCGCGAGCAGCAGCGAAGCCGCCGCCGCGATGAAGCCCTGCCGCAAAGTCTGTCTGTTCATGATGTTTTCTCCTTCTCTATTCCGTTCGCACGTCCAGTTTCGAGAGCGAAAGCCCGGACGGCTTGATCTCCTGAATCCGCCAGCGGTAAACGCGATTGCCCAAGGCGACCGACACCGGGTCGCCCGCCTCGACCACCTTTCCGTTAACGACCGCCATATACCTTTCCTTCTTCGTCCCCTTCTCACGGCCCATATGACTGATGCCGTTGATTTCCAAGTGGCGGCCCGCCTCGTCCCACTCCAGCGGTTCCGGGACGGCCGTCGGTCTGGGGTTGGCGCCGGCCGGCGCCACTTTCGACTTCGTCACCTTGCGCGGCACATAGCCCACCGGCCAGAAGGGATCGCGATGATTCGACGCCGGCCCCTCTTCGTCCGGCGGCTCCGCCGGGGCCGGTTGAATTTCAGCAGCCGTCGGCAAGGTCTGGCCGCCGGCATTGGGCAAGCCTCCCCCGGTCGGAATCGCCGACGCCGCGACGGACGGCGCTTCGCCGGCGCCGCCGGGCGGGGCGGCAATCGCCTGGCCCCAGGCGGCGGCCATCGGAAGGGCGGCAAGCCCGGCCCCAAGCGCCAACCGCATGAAAGAAATTCGCATCATGCTCCTCCCGTTGGCGCGGCGGGCGGCGCGGGCGGAACGGCTGGGGCCGCCGCCGGTTCCGGCGGCGCCTCGACCGGCCATTCGATCCGCAGGCTCACCCGGTGACGTTCGGGGTTGTCGCTTTGCCCCGAAATCCGGAGTTCCGTCACACACACGTAGGGATTTCGCTCTTCCAGCAATTTCACGAATGCAACCGTCTGCTCGTAGGAACCCGAGGCGCTGGCCTGGACGGCATACGATCGAAACGCGGGCGGAGACCCATCCTTCTTCTTGGCCGGGAAATCCTGCAGGCCGACTTCCTGGACGTCTTCCACCTTCAAGGCGACCTGCCGGGCCATCTCTTCCAGGGTTTCCGTAACGCCCACGAGATAGGATCCGAGAATGGGATGAAGGACATTCTCCGCGGAGAGCTTCCCGATTTGAGCGGACACCGCATTGTACTCGGCGCCAATCTGGGCCGCAAAACTCAACTCCTTGCGGGCTTTGGCCAACTTCTCTTTGTAGTCCTCCAATTCACCCTCGGTCTTCTTCCTGGCCTCTAGCACCGGAATAATGCCGATTTGGAAGATCGTGTAGCCCAGCAGCACGATGCCCACCCCGATCATGATGAACACCAGCACTCGTTCTCTCTTAGTTGCCGGAAGCTTCATTCAAACCGCCGTTGAGCATACTTGCAGACCAGTTCGAACACGCGATCGTTCTTCCCCTGCGGATCCTGCCGGAAAGCGCCCGCCGGAATGGTCACGGCCTCGACGCATTGAGTAAACGCGGGTTTGGATAGAAGCGCCTGCCTCAAGTCGTTGACGTTCTCCTCGGCCTGCGCGGCGGGCGTGCGGCCGGAAAGCCGCATTTCGAAGGCGCGGGCCGGCACATTGTTCGACCCGGCCAGGACCACCTGCGAAACCCGGAGTTCCGTCAGTTGGATCGGGTCCGGCATCGCGGTTCGCAGCCCCTCCAGTTGTCGCCCCCACTCGAGACGAGACGCCCGCCACCCGCCAATCTCCTTGAGAATGGCGTTCTTCTGGGCCAGCTCCGTCCGCCGGTGGATCGCCGCTTCGTATTTCGGCCCCGTCTTGCGCCAGTCGTCCTTGGCAAAGTTGACTTCTTGCTGCACACCGCGATACGAGGAATAGAAGGAAAAAAGCGCCAGAAGAACCAGCATGACGAGCGCTCCCGCGATAATGCGAATCAACACGTTCAAGGGAACGGGGCTTGCGCTCCGGGCTTCGGTATCGAGGATCAGGTTGATGTGCATGGACTACCGCTCCCCGATTACGGCCAGTGCCGCTCCCACCGCCGCCGAAAACCGCGGTTCCTGTCCCTTCAGCCGCGCCGGCAGGGCGCCCGGCTTGGCCGGGAGCCCCTTGAAGGGATCCCAATACACGGGTTCAAGCCCCAGCTTCTTCTGGATTTCCTGGCCCCAGCTCCGCATGCCGCTGACTCCCCCGCACACGAAGAGTTTGGAGACGCGGGAATTCTCGCGCCGCTCCACAAAATCCACCGAGATCGCCACTTGCTGGAGAAAGCTTTCCATCGCCTGGTGGACGACATGGGTAATATCAAACGATCCGTCGGTCAGAATCCCCACCGCAACGTCGGTTTCCACGCCGAGATTCTCCTCCAGGCGTTTGAGAATCCCGCTGGCGCCAAAATCGAATTTCCGGATCAGGCACAGGGCGTCCTTGTTGAAGAAAGCGACGGTCGTGATGTACGCTCCAAAATCCATCACCGCGACGCACTGGTCCCGATTCTCCTTGCCCGGTCCACGAGTGTAGGCGGTCAGACTGCACAGGCCCGAGAATTCGAGAGAACAAGGAGCGGGTTTTCCCGCCGGGAAAAACCCGCAGGCCGCATGGGCGATCCGGTCCGGCATCGCGACGGCCAGCACCTTGCTCTCGCTGCGCGATTCGGCCACGGATTCGTACGCCATCCGATACTCGGCCGCGTTTCCGAGGCCGAGCAGGTCGCTCACCTGGCTGTCCTTGGACTTATCGGAATGCGCGGGAAAGGTCAGCAGCTTGATGACGGTCGCCGGACTCGAAAGAGCCAAGGCAACGTAGCGCGCGCGAAGCGGTTTCGGGAGTTGAAGGGGCGCCACAGGAACCGCGGCGCCTTCGGCGCCATCCGGCAGGACGGCCCGGGGAAGAAAATCGGCGGCAAGAAGATGGAAAACTCCATCTTTGGTCCTCTTCAGCCGCACGGCTTTCGTGGCTGTCCCGCCCACGTCAACACCCACAACGTCCGTGTAGCCCCGCTGAAACCACTTAAGAAAGTTGGCCACCATGCACACCTTTCAGGGGCGCCGCCTCTGGCCGAAACTCGCGGCCCGTTCGTTTCCGTGACCTGACCATCCCATAAAAGCAGAAACCGCTTGGCACCGCAAGTCCCGCGACCAGCAATTGTAATTATGGCCGAAGACCGCCTGAAGGCGGGACACCAACGGCCCGCGAAACGGCCATAAACCGCGTTGGTGTACCGGCTTCAGCCGGTCTTCGTAACAGGTTGACGGTCATAATTACAATTGCTGTCCCGCGACAGTCCCGCGTCGCGTTTCGGCTTCCCGAAGGCGTAACAGCGGCTACCATGCCAAGTCCAAATCCTGCCTGACTGAACGCGGCAAGGACGGGATAGCCGCCCGTCTGGAGAAGCGGGGAACGCGAAGAGCTCGATCCGGCTCGATCGGGACGCAAAGGCGGGGGTGGCCTACTGTTGAAACGGCGGTTTGACCATGGCGGCAATCACCGCGGCCCCCATGGCCACCATCACCGCCAGCATGAGCACATGGCCGAGCGCCGTGCCGACCGAATGACTGGGATCAACGGGGGTCCCTGTCGCGGCATTTGTCAACGGAACGGCCTGGGCAACGATCAACAAGACGGTTTGCATAATTCCGGTCAAGGCTAAGGCTTCTTCCGCTTTTCGCAAGGTGCCAAACACCTGATTCCTGCATAAGGGAATTCCTTACCCCAAGAAAAGTAAAACGCCTTCCGCTCTGGCCTGGAACGGACACGGATTCCGTCCTGCCGGCCTGCCATTCGCATTCACTTGTCACCCAAAGACTTGATTCTCCCGGCATCAGGTTCTAAGCTTGCTTTTCATCAGGGATGGGGCATGAAGAAATTTGTCGTTAGAACTGTCAACGGCGCTTGCCGGCGGTTGGGGAAGGAAAGTGTTCGTGGTTGTTGCCGAATCCACGGAACGCGACGGTGAGCGTTTGCAGTGGATTGAGGCATCAAAGGTTGGTTTGGAGGCCGCCTACGGCGAGTCTGAGCCGGAGTACACACGCGCCATGGTAAGAGAGGCCAATGCGGCCTACGGAACATGAATGAAACATAGAATGGGGGCCGTTGGCCACTTGATCCCAAGCGCCCCAGTCGTCTCGGCGCATGTGAGATCCGTAGGGGTGGTAGTTGTGACACTCTGTTGAATCCGCAAAACGCATGGACATCCTTCAACATAACGAGTTGGACGTTTCGCGCTTGGAGAAGCCGTTCGAACGGATCGTCCAACATCTGCGCGAGGGGGATTTTCGGGCGGCGGACGTTAAGAAACTGGCGCCGTCGCCGTATTACCGCGCCAAGCTGAACGATGCGGACCGGCTTCTGTTCCGGTTCGGCGACTACAAAGGCCGCAAGCATATCCTGCTGCTCGAAGTCATCAGAAACCACGCCTATGACCGGTCGCGGTTCCTGAACGGCGCGGCGGTGGACGAGAACAAGCTCGTTCCGCTGGCGTCCCCGGACGCGGCCAGCCCCGCGGATGCGGTCCCGCTTGCCTATGTCAACCCGCAGTCGAAGCGGTTCAATGTGCTCGATAAGATCATCTCCTTCGACGACGTGCAGAACGAGATTTTCGGACTGCGCCTGCCCTTCATCCTGATCGGCGCGGCGGGCAGCGGCAAGACCGTGCTCACGCTGGAGAAATTGAAGCAATTGGCCGGCGACGTGCTTTACGTGACGCATTCGCCCTAT
>Ga0182021_10002836_pt1 | contig 20349 bp, 13 predicted proteins | sample 612E3MmetaG_FD_120493 | JGI IMG/M metagenome (GOLD analysis project Ga0182021, IMG submission 120493) | Permafrost microbial communities from Stordalen Mire, Sweden - 612E3M metaG (Illumina Assembly) | ecosystem: Environmental > Terrestrial > Soil > Wetlands > Permafrost | place: Sweden... | reverse complement strand
GACTTTGATGAGATTGATATTAGTCTTGAGCTAAACAGAAGAGACGATGGAAGGCCGAAGATAAAAATTGATGTTCCCTGGTACGGCGGTGGGATGTCGTTCGGTTCCATAAGCAATGTCACACAATTATCAAAGGTCAGGGCAGCATCTGCATGGAATACTTTTTCCTGCTCCGGTGAAGGCGGTTACATGGAACGCCTGAGACCATATGACGATCACATGATCACACAGGTGGCTACCGGACTATTCGGAGTAAGAGAAGAAACAATACAAAGAGTTCCTATCGTCGAATTCAAATATGCCCAGGGTGCAAAACCAGGTTTAGGCGGCCACTTGCTGGGCACGAAGAACACTCCAGCGGTTGCAAAAATGCGTGAAGCTGTTCAGGGAATTCCATTGTTCTCGCCATTCCCCTTTCACAGCGTCTATTCAATCGAAGACCATATGAAACACATCGATTGGATGAAACATATAAATCCGAGGGCACTCATTTCTACAAAGGTCTCTACTCCAACCGATGTTGATATGGTTGCCGTCGGTAGTTATTATGCAGGCACGCACATAATACATATAGACGGGGGGTATGGAGGTACAGGAGCTGCGCCTGATATAGCCAAGAAGAATATTGCTATGCCTATAGACTACGCGATCCCGAAAGTTCACAATTTTCTTTCAGCTGAAGGCATACGGGACGGTGTTGTATTAATAGCAAGCGGTGGTATACGCAATTATTATGATATCGCAAAAGCAATTTGTCTCGGTGCAGACGGAGTCGTAGTCGGAACTGCGGAATTGGTGGCACTATGCTGTCTACGATGTAGCAGGTGCGAAAGCGGAAAGGGCTGTCCAAGGGGCATTGCAACAACAAATCCTGAACTTGCCGCACAAGTCACAATTGAATGGGGAACGCAGCGGATCATTAATCTGTACAACGCTTGGGCTCACGGTCTTAAAGATATACTTAGACGCTTGGATTTGAAAACCATTAAGGAATTACGCGGACGAACGGACTTGTTAGTACACCTCGACATTCCGAAGAAGCAAAATTACTATTCGCCTTGAATTTATGAATGCCAACAATATTATAAATATTCTTCAATCAAAAAGAAATCTCAATAAGTTATTACAATTGCCTGATAACATGAGAGCAATGGAAGCTGAAGGCGGGTGCGGTGTTATAGGATTTTGTTGCACTGAACCAGTTCCGGGTAAGCATATCCATGAACCGTCAAGATTGATGCATAACCGGGGCAACGGCAAAGGCGGCGGCATAGCGGCGGTTGGTTTTATTCCCGAGCAATTAGGAGTATCAAGAGAAATCCTCGACGATTGCTATATGCTCCATATAGCATATCTTGAAGCATCTGCCCATCATGATGTTGAAAATAAATATATCGCTCCTCTGTTCGAAATAAAAAAATCTGCAAAACTCGATACGGTACTGGATTGGAAAAGAGTTCCTGGTCTAGAAGTTAAACCGCCCGATGTATACAGGTATTTTGTTCGGGTAAAAGATGACGTTCTGAATAAGTTTATCTCTGAGAATTCCTTTACAAATTTTAACCGGCGTGATGTTGAAGATGAATTTGTAAATCAAAATAGCTTCAAACTCAACCATGAATTTTATGTCTCTGCAAAAAAGCAGACTGCGTTTGTCATGTCCCATGGTCGTAATATTATGATTTTAAAAGTTGTCGGATATGCTGAAGCTGTAACTCAATATTATAAGATTGATGATCTGTGTGCTCATATCTGGATTGCACATCAACGCTATCCGACAAGAGGCCGGGTTTGGCATCCAGGTGGTGCCCATCCGTTTACTGCGATGAATATGGCTCTTGTACATAACGGTGATTTCGCAAATTATCATTCGGTGACAGAATATTTAAAACAGCGCAATATCTATCCGCAGTTTATAACCGATACCGAAGTATCGGCGCAGATGTTTGATTTACTGTCACGAATTTATAAGTACCCTGTAGAATACATAATAGAAGCATTCGCACCGACGACGGAACTTGACTTTGACCGCCTGCCAAAAGAAAAGCAGGAAATTTACCGTGCAATTCAATCGACACATATGCATGGTTCTCCAGACGGTCCGTGGTTCTTTATCATCGCTCGCAATCTAATAGAAAAACGTAAATTCCAATTGTTGGGCATCACAGATACTGCTATGTTGAGACCGCAGGTCTTTGCCTTTGTCGATGGAGAAGTACAGGTTGGCATTATCGGCTCTGAAAAGCAAGCCATTGATGCAACGCTAGAGAGTCTCGCTAAGGATGATAAACGAATTTGTCCGATTGCTGATAAATACTGGAATGCCCGCGGTGGGAGCTATTCCGATGGCGGAGCTTTTATGTTCGATATTGTTCCAAAAAGTGATAGCAAATACCGGCTTGAATGTAAAGATAAGTTTGGCACTCCGGTTCTGATTACAGAAAAAACCGAAAGCTGTGATTTTACAAAAGAAATTCTGGACACAACAAATAAAGAGCAAATCGATAAGGTCATTACTGAATATGCTGCTGCTGGAAAATATATATTTGAATATGTGAGGGACAGCATTCCACAATGGTCATTCGACGATATCCGTATTGCATGCCGGGCAATGAGAAACCTTGGCATAAACAGTAGATATACATCATATACAATCGATACTCTAACGTTATTAAATGATCGGCAGTTCTTTACGGGATCTAAAAGACGGTCGCACATTCTTCATATAATTCGGACCGAGATGAATTCATTATTCATGAATATTCCAATGTTGCGTCCTGCAAACGATGAATTGTCCGAGTACCGCCTGATCGATTTTGAAACAAGAAGCGAGCTGCGTGCACCAAAAGATCAAGAAAAAACGCTCGTAGTAAATTCGAGAAAATTTCCGCCGGAGGGCGATGAATGCGATGCGATGTATCTTGTCAGAGCATGCAAATTAGGCTGGAAGAATTTTATCCTCTTTCATTGCGCAGGCCAGCGTTATATCGGATGTGGCTTCGGACCAGAGACCCAAGACCTGACTATCGATGTGTATGGCAGTTCCGGTGATTATCTTGGCTCCGGCATCGATGGAATGACGATAACCGTACATGGTAACGCCCAGGATCAGTTAGGCCAGATAATAAAGCAAGGGAAACTAGTTATTCACGGTGATGTCGGCCAGACATTTTTGTACGGCGCCAAAGGAGGTTCTATATTCGTGAAAGGAAACGCCGCTGGCCGGCCAATGATTAATTCTGTCGGAAGGCCCAGGATTGTAATCAATGGCACAAGCCTCGATTTTCTCGGCGAATCATTTATGGCGGGCGATCCTCATAATAAAGGGGGCTTTGTAATCCTCAACGGTATGAAGTTTAATGAAGAAGGTCAGGTCGTGCCTTTGCCGGAACCATATCCGGGAAGCAACCTATTTTCTCTTGCATCAGGAGGTGCTGCTTTTATAAGAGATCCTAAACGACAATTAATTTCTGAACAGTTAAACGGCTGCATATTTTCTCCATTTACAGAAAAAGATTGGGAATTGATTTTACCATACCTTACTGAGAATGAAAAACTCTTCGGAATTAAATTAGATGATTTACTGACAGTGAACGGTAAAAAACTTAGTCCAATGAAAGTGTATCGCAAAGTTTCACCGAGTATCGAAGGCACTCCATCTACGCCGGAACAAGATGTATATGGGGAAGAAGAAGAAGTTGATGAACTCGCTGAAGAGGTATCGGAATACTTAAAATAACTTCTCGAAATAAATATGTCCATCGTCCTAAGAAAAGAAAAAACTGAAACCAGCTTGCAGCAATTAGTGAAAGATCTATCCGGCGTCGATGTTGCTGGATGTTTGCAATGCAAGAAATGCACTAATGGATGTCCGGTAACAACACTTGTCAAGGTTCCTTCTTCAGAAATAATTAGAAGATTGCAATTGAATATGGGTGATTCGATCTTGAACAGCGATTTGGTATGGATGTGTGCTTCGTGTGAAACATGTTATTCTCGCTGCCCGATGCACATTGATATGGCATCTGTCATGGATGCACTCCGGATTATCTCAGTTAAGAAAAACGCATCCAAACAAAATGGTAATGTTCCATTATTTAACAGATGGTTTCTTAAAACAGTCGGTATGTTCGGTAGGACATACGACCTGGGCATGATCGCCGCATATAAAATTGGAACTGCGAGCTATTTCCAGGACACTGATAAATTTCCGATGATGCTGAGAAAAAGAAAAATAGCATTATTGCCATCTTTCGAAGCCGATAAAAAATATGTAAAAAGGATATTTCAAAAAAAGAAATGATGAAAGTCTTTCCCGGTTTCATAGAATTCAATTATTCCGGGATGAACTCTTGGAGAATCATACGTAAATGAAATATGCATATTATCCCGGATGTTCGTCAGAGTCTACTGCGCGTGATCAATATATGTCAATTCGAGAGGTTTCAATAGCTTTAGGCATACAATTGATTGAACCGAAAGGCTGGACGTGTTGTGGATCGACACCGGCTCACCATACCGATAGAATTCTGTCTATGGCGCTTCCGGCTGCAAATCTTCTTATGGCAAAAAATATGGGACTCGATATGGTCGTATTTTGTGCGGCCTGCTATAACAGAATGAAAGTCGCAAATTATAAAATACAAACAAATCCTAAAATAAGAAAAGAGATATCGGAGTCATTAGGAGAAGATTATGATGGCAGTGTGAACGTGCATCATTTTGTAGAAGTGCTTATCAAAGACGTCGGTATCAAAAAGCTGCAAGAATCCTTTACGCATTCATTAGATGGACTACGGGTAGTCAATTATTATGGCTGCCTGCTTGTGAGACCAAATAAAGTGACTCATTTTGACGATCCTGAAAATCCAGTATGTATGGATAGTCTTGTAACAATGATGGGCGGCAAGAGCATCGATTGGCCTCATAAGGTTGAATGCTGCGGTGGAGGATTTGCACTTACGCGAACAGATATCGTTATCGAACTTTCCAATTCCATCCTGGGGATGGCAAAAGCATCTGGTGCGCAATGTATGGCTGTCGCATGTCCGATGTGCCAGATAAATTTGGATTTAAGACAAAGCGACATAAATAAAATAAAAAATACAAATTATAATATTCCGATTGTTTATATCACTCAGCTTGTAGGCTTATGTTTAGGCATTTCTCCTGTCAAACTGGGTATGGATGCGTGTGTCGTCTCTCCAAGGCCAATACTTGATACTGTTACAAGCAATTAACAAAGAAAGATTTATTTTGTGAAGATTGAAAAGAAAAAAATGACGGGCGCTGTGTTGGTTGAGGGTGGAGGTATTGCAGGCGTTCAGGCGTCTCTCGATCTTGCCAATTCAGGATTCAAAGTCTACCTTGTAAGCCGCTCTGCAACGATCGGCGGGATGATGTCTCACCTCGATAAAACTTTTCCGACGGGTGATTGTGCAACATGCATCGTTTCACCTAAACTTGTCGAATGTTCCAGAAATCTCAATATAGAAATTCTCACGCTTTCAGAGTTGGAAAAAATTGAGGGAGAGCCAGGAAATTTTAAAGTCACGGTAAAAAAATCACCGCGATACATCAATGATACTATTTGTAACGATTGCGGCGAATGTACGAAGGCATGCCCAGTTGAAGTCAGCGATAAGTTTAACCGTGATCTCGGCTCACGAAAAGCGATACAAAAGTATTATGCCCAGGCAGTCCCCAACAAACCTAATATAGTAAAACTTGGGCATGCCCCATGTAAAATGAAATGTCCGGCGCATATCAATGTTCAAGGGTACATTCAATTAATAAAGAAGAAAGAATATGTAAAAGCTGTTAACCTTATTCGTGAAAGAAATTTTCTCGCTGCTATATGCGGACGCGTTTGCCCTGCTCCATGCGAGACAGCCTGCACGCGTTCCAAAGTCGACAGCCCTTTAGCCATCAGACAATTAAAAAGATTCGCATCCGATCGGGAAATAGAAATGTACAAGTCTGGGATGTTGAAACTTCCAGAACCAAAAAATCTTCCTGCGGAAGCAAAGAAGATCGCTATTGTAGGCGGCGGGCCTGCAGGATTAACTGCGGCAGGCGATTTGGCCGATAAAGGATTCGCGGTCACTATATATGAATCGAAAGAATCTCCAGGAGGAATGCTTTATTGCGGTATTCCACGATACAGGCTTCCAAAAGATATACTTGATTATGAAGTAGAGTTGATAAAACGCAAAGGCGTTAAGATTATCTTGAATTGTACTATCGGCAGGGATAAAACTATTTCTGATTTGAGGAAGGAAAATAAGGCAGTGTTTATCAGTGCCGGTGCGCATGTCAGCAGAAAATTAGGTATAGACGGCGAAGATAAAAATGGTGTGAATTACGGCGTAGAATTCCTGCGGCAAGCTGCTGATGAAAAGAACAAGCCGCAGGTCAAAAAGAATGTTTTGGTTATCGGGGGAGGCAATGTTGCAGTTGATGTAGCCAGAACAGCACTCAGACTGGGTGCTAAAAGTGTAGAACTCATCTCGCTCGAACAGCGGAATGAAATGCCGGCATATAGAGACGAAATTGAATCAACCTATGAGGAAGGGATTGTCTTACGAAACGGATGGGGTCCAAAACAAATACTTGGTAATGGATCTGTTACCGGAATAGAACTGAAGCAATGTATCTCCGTAGTTGATTCAAGCGGCAAGTTTAAACCGTCTTATGATGAAAAAAATACGATTACAATTGATGCCGATCAAGTAATAATAGCTATAGGACAGAGTGTAGATATCGATCTAATTCAGCACATAGGAATTGATGTTAAACGTGGATGTTTTAAAGTAAATCCTATTACTCTTGAAACTTCGGTGGAAGGAATCTTCGCAGGCGGTGATAATGCATCTGGACCGGGCAGTGTCATAGAAGCCGTTGCCGCTGGAAAACACGCTGCAGAATCAATCAGCCGCTATCTGAACAATGAAGATATGCTGCCCGATCGGTTTGAACATTCGCTGAAACCATTTCCGGAAGCTATGCTGCCTTCTGCAAAGAGAATCGAAAAAAAGAACCGTGCCTCAGCCATTGCTCTTTCAGTTGACAAACGTATAAATAATTTCGACGAAATTGAATTTTCTTTTTCAGAAGAAGATGCAATTGAAGAATCCGAAAGGTGTTTGAACTGTGCCCAATGCTCTGAATGTATGGAATGTGTTTCGGCATGTGAAAAGAAAGCGGTTGATCACAGTATGATCGAGGAAAAAGTTGATCTGGAAGTAGGTGCGGTCATACTTACTCCCGGCTTCGATGAATTTGATGCAGAGGAAAAAGGAGAATATGGGTTTAACCGCTATCCGAATGTCCTTACAAGCGTCCAATTTGAGCGTATGCTTTCCGCTGCAGGTCCATATCTTGGCCATGTTGTGCGCAGGGACAATGGCAAAGATGCCAAACGGATAGCCTGGATTCAATGCGTGGGTTCCCGCGAATCAAAACCAGGAAATGAATACTGCTCATCCATATGCTGTATGGCGACTACGAAACAAGCAATGATTGCTTCTGAGCATTCTAACGGAATGCAGGGGACAATCTTTAATATGGATATCAGGGCACATGGAAAAGATTTCGACCAGTATTATGAACGTGCACGTGCAATGAAGAATATTGAATATGTGAAGAGCATGCCCTCTCGCATTATTCAGATACCCGGTTCGAATGATTTGCGATTAGTCTATCTTGACCCTTTCAAAGGTTATACCGAAAAGGAGTTTGACCTCGTTGTGTTGGCTGTTGGTCTGGAACCCAAAATATCTGTTACTGAAAGCGTACGCAGACTTGGAATTGAAATGAACGAATTCGGGTTCTGCAAAACAGACAGGCTGTCGCCATTAGTGACATCCAAAGCCGGTGTATTTGTCGGTGGAGCATTCCAGGAACCAAAGGATATTCCTGAAACAGTTGTGCAGGCAAGTGCTGCTGCTGCTATGGCAATGGAATTATTGTCGTCTTCAAAAAATACTCTCATTACTTCCAAAGAATATCCGTACGAACATGATGTTACAGATGAAAAACCTAGAATAGGCGTATTTGTCTGTCACTGCGGCATGAATATAGCCGGAACAATCGATGTAGAAAAGGTAACGGAATCGATAAAGAATGAGCCCGGAGTTGTGTTCTCTTCGCATACGATGTATACCTGCTCTGATGCAAGTTTATCGAATATCAAAGAGCAAATAGTAAAGTACAGATTAAATAGAGTTGTCGTGGCTTCGTGCACTCCGAGAACACATGAGCCTATCTTCCGTGAAACCTTGAGGGAAACGGGACTTAATCCCTACCTGTTTGAGCTTGCAAACATCAGGGACCAGTGCTCCTGGGTTCATTCATCCGAACCTGAACGTGCGACAGTAAAAGCAATCGATCTTGTAAAGATGTCCATCTCGAGGGCATTCCGGTTAATGCCTCTTGAAGGAGAGAAAATTCCAATTCACCCAAATGCCGTTATCATCGGCGGCGGAGTAAGCGGAATGTCCGCAGCGTTTTCTCTTGCCGAGCAAGGCTATGATGTCGATTTGATCGAAAAGGGATCTCAGTTAGGCGGGAATTTAGCTCTTGTTCATTCCACGCTCGAAAACGAGAACCTCAAGATATTTAAGGATGATCTTATTGAAAAATTCAGCACTCATAGGAACATCGACTATTACTTGAATTCTACAGTTGAACGTGTTACGGGTCATATTGGTGAATTTAAAATAATGTTTACAAAGGATGGCAAACCAAAAGAAATTACTTGTGGAGCCATTATAATTGCAACAGGTGCAAGGCCTTCTGAAACAAAAGAATTTTCCTACGGAACCATCAAAAACGTAATAACACAAGTAGAATTGGAAAGTTTGCTTAACAGTGGCAAAATTGAAAAAAGAGGCCGGACGTATGTCATGATCCAATGTGTAGATTCGCGCAATTTGGAAAATCCATATTGCAGCAGAATTTGTTGTTCGATGGCAATTAAAAATGCATTAAAAATTAAAAAAGAAGATCCGACTGCAAACATGTATATCCTCTACAGGGACATGAGAACGTATGGATTCAGGGAAATATTTTATAAACAAGCGCGCGAAGCCGGTGTGGTTTTCATACGGTACGATCAAAATAATCTGCCCCTCGTATCGGACATAAACGGCGTGCTGAGTTCTGTAAAAGTAGAAAGCCCGGATTTTCCAGAATCTATTATAATAGAAACTGATCAGCTTATCCTAAGTACAGGAATAAAAGCCGAGAAGGACAATAAAATACTTTCAGATATGCTCAAGGTGCCGCTTAATGCGAGCGGATTTTATGTTGAAGCCCATATGAAATTGAGACCTGTGGATTTTGCTACAGAAGGATTGTTCGTCTGCGGATTAGCCCATTCCCCGAAAATGATAGATGAGAATATTTCGCAGGCAAAGGCTGCCGCTGCTCGTGCTGCAACAATTTTATCAAAGACCCATTTGGAAGTGGGGGCACAGGTTTCGATTGTAAATCAAAATAAATGTATATCGTGTATGACTTGTGTGAACGCGTGTCCATATGGCGCTCCTTACTGCAATTATAATCACAAAGCAGAAATTGAAAGAGCTAAATGTATGGGCTGTGGAATATGCGCATCCGAATGTCCTGCACGCGCAATTCAACTTAACCATTTCAAATCGAACTATTTCACGGCTATGATAGATAATTCATTTCATGTAGAAGAAACCGTATCAAGATGAATGATAAATCATTTGAACCGAAAATAATAGCCTTTTGCTGCCATTATTGCGCTTATGCATCGGCCGACTTAGCCGGTTCGATGCGGCTGCAATATCCATCGGGAGTGCGTATTATTCGTACACCCTGCACAGGAAGACTCGAAGTAGAGTATTATATGAGAGCATTTGAAAACGGTGTCGACGGTGTTCTGGTAGCCGGTTGTCTTGAAGGAGGATGCCACTTTATAGAGGGAAATTTATTTGCTAAAAAGCGGGTCGGCGCTATCAGGGACATTCTTGAAGAAAGCGGTATAGAGAAAGAACGTCTGCGAATGGTAAATATATCTGCTGCGATGGCTATTAATTTAGCAGCAATCATAAATGAAATGGTAAACACAATTAAAGAACTCGGTCCCAATCCTATTCGAAAAACAAATAATGGAATGGAAATTGAATTTAAAGAATTTGAAATGCTTAATTCACGGCAATAGACCATAACGAACAAAATGGATAAGCAATGATAGTCGCCCAAAGAAAAAAAATACCGGAAATATTTAAAGTAATACAAGAGCACAAAAGTATTTTGGTTCTTGGATGTGGTACTTGCGTTACTGTATGCCTTGCCGGAGGTGAGCGTGAAGTTTCAATTATTTCTTCGGCGCTGAGAATTGCATCTCGCAAGGCGGGCAAAAAAAATAAAGTTAATGAATTTACAATTGAACGCCAGTGCGACAATGTTTTTATTGAAGGTGCTGCTGAAGAAATCAAGAAAAACGATGCGGTCCTTTCATTAGGTTGCGGTGCAGGAGTTCAGGCAATAGCGGATTGTTATCCAGATAAGCCGGTTTATGCAGGGCTTGATACTGCGTTCCTTGGCAGACTCGAATCGAGAGGTGTATGGACAGAAAAATGCACACAATGCGGGACGTGTGTTCTGTCTGATTTTGGCGGAATATGCCCGGTAACTCGTTGTGCAAAACACTTGTTCAATGGTCCTTGCGGCGGCTCTCGCGAAGATAGATGTGAAATTAATGCCGACCAACCATGTGCGTGGCAACTCATTTATAGACGACTGAAAAATATCGATCAATTAGGAAAAATTGCTAAGGAGTATCCTATTAAGGATTGGAGTAAAAGCATTGATGGTGGAGTCCGGACAATAATTCGTGAGGATCACAGGATTTAAATGGTGTTATTTGATACATGAATTTTATAGTATTAAATCCATTTTTAATTTGCAGTAAGGATGGTTTTTAATTTCATAATAATGTCGAAGACTTTTCTATTGCTGGATAAGATAAAAAAAAGCTCATTTCTGAGCTGTTCTGATACAACAATCCCATATCGATCCCAATTATTTCTAAATTCTGATTTAGCTTATGCCGCAGTAACAAGTCAACATATTTAAACTCAAATCAACTCTCGTTGTCGTACCTTCTCAAAGAATTACGGGATTACTAAGCGTCTCGATCTTACAGCGTAGGCGCTGAAATAACCCAATGCTCCATTACTAAAATTTGATAACGGATTAGCCGGTGATGCTGACTGCGAACCTCTTCCATTGCTGATCTGTGACGCCGTTCTAAAATAATCATACACGCCTTTATCAATAACTTGGAGGAAAATCACAACTGTATCCCTGTCATGTAATGTATCGGGAGTGAGAGTATATTTTATTGATTCCCCATCTTGTATGCGATCATCATAAAGAAAAAATCTCTGGGAAATGATACTATTACGCGTTTCTACAAAACGGTAATAGCTTTTCACACCTGCGGAATCCTTGAAATGCACATCGAAAACCCATGCCCGGTCCGGCCCAACAAGTATATTTTCTAGTTTTAACGAGTCCAAAATCACAGGCGCAGGCATTGTCGATGTGGCTATATATTCTTTTCCTTCAGAGATTACATCAAGCGTATATCTTCGACCGGGTATTCCTTGAATAATAGATGTTCGATATTTTCCGGATGTAGTCTCAGTTAAAAGTTCTGAAGTGCCGACGGTATCACTCATTACAACATGAGCACCGATGACTGGAGGAAAATTATTGGGTTGATCGAAGTTTATGGTTTTAGATAATGTCACGTAATACGATCCGGGTGAATCGTTAATGTTGCCTTCTATGACAATTTGCGGGGCAGCCGAATTTAAATCCACGTCAATCACTTTTTGACACGCAAATCCGATCATACTTAACAGCAACAGAAAGACTCCGTGTATTAAATTTTGTATTATGAAATTCCTTTTCATTGTCAAAACCTGAAATTATAGGTAATGGATGGAACAAATTTAAACAACGATGTTTGAACTGCCTGAGTCTTAGTTTTATTATTTGGATCTTGCTGGAATCTAATGGAATACGCATTATCTCTGCCGTATGCATTGTAAAGAGAAAAAGTCCATCCTGAGTTTTCGCCCTGCCAGTTGGCTCCAAGATCAAGCCGATGATAGGCAGGCATGCGATATCCATTGCGCTCAGTATAATAATTAAACACTTGTCCATCAGCCCAATATTTACCGCTGGGAAAAGTGACCGCGTTACCAGTATTATACACCCACGTTGCAGAATAACTCCATGAAGCCGAGGACTGATAGATCGCAACGATTGAAATATCATGTGTTTCATCCTGTCTCGCAGGGAAATAGAAACCGTTATTAATAGCATCAAATTTCATCTCAGAGCGGGAAAGAGTATAACCGATCCATCCGTTCCATTGGCCATATTTCTTTTTGAGAAAGAGCTCAATACCATAAGCTCTTCCGGACCCCAAAAGCAATTGCGATTCAACAGTATTGTTGAAATTTAATTGTGCGCCATTTTTATAATCAATCTGGTTCTGAAGAATTTTATAATACGTTTCGATTGAAAATTCATATGCGTCGTCGCTAAAATTCCGAAAGTATCCTATTGAAACTTGATCGGCGATTTCGGGTTGTACGTTATTGCTGCTCGGAATCCATAAATCGGTAGGATTGCTTGTCGTTGAATTGGAGAGAAGGTGAAGATTTTGTGTACATCGTGCATATGAAGCCTTCATAGAACTTTCTTCATCCAAGATATAATTTACTGCAAGGCGAGGTTCTATCGAGAAATATGTTAGTACAATCGTTCCCGAACCACTGGAAAGTGAATCAATTGTGTCCCCGGCACCAGCGTACGAATAAAAGACTCCCGGCCCAAGTACACAAAACGAAGAAAATCGAATTCCATATTCTAAACTGAATACAGGCAGAGGCTTGAATTCATGAGAAATATATAGCGCATTCTCCCACGAATATTTATTATTGATGTGCAATGGATTGGAATTAGAGCTATTTGAAAGCGAAACAGTTCCGGGTGTAATAGAATGATATGCAGAGTTTAATCCGAATTTCAGCCCGTTTTGCGCATCAATATAGTAATGGAAATCTTGCTTAAGATTATAGTCTTGAATTCTCGAAGCGACCAACAACGTGTTGCCTCCAAAATCCGCATTGATATTATAATCATATGTACTGTAAATCAAGGAAGTATTTGAAAACATCTTTTCACTGAACAAGTGATTCCACCTTAGTGTTCCGGTAACATTCCCCCAATCAAAACCGAAGGAAGAACCGAAACCAAGAACGTCTTTGCCGAAATAGCCGGAGAGATAGACTCTATCGTTATCACTTAATTGGTAATTTACCTTTGCATTAAGATCATAGAAATATAAACGTGCTTGGTTGATGGAGCTATCGCTGGACAGTTTCAGGAAGAGGTCCGCATATGTTCGCCGCCCGGAAATGGAAAATGAACATTTATCGCTCACAATCGGACCTTCGACCGCCAAACGTGAAGATATCAATCCGATTCCGCCATTGACATTAAACTGCTTGGCGTTGCCATCCTTCATCTTGATATCAAGTACGGATGAAGGCCTGCCGCCGTATTCAGCCGGCATCGCACCTTTATATACGGCAATATCTTTTATGGCATCTGAATTAAAAACAGAGAAGAATCCAAAAAAATGAGACGCGTTATAGACCGACGCTTCATCAAGCAATATGAGATTCTGATTGGATCCTCCGCCTCTTACATAAAATCCACTGTTTCCCTCTCTGGCTGCTTTTATGCCGGGGAGTAGTTGAACTGTTTTTAAAACATCTTTTTCACCGAACAAGACAGGGACACTTTGTATTCCTTTCACATCAAGCTTATCGATTCCCATCTGCGTCATGGTGATATTTTCATCCTGCTTTTCACCCGTGACAACAACTTCTTTTTGTTCGACCGCTTTCTCAGAAAGATTGAAAACAATTTTTTGGTTTTTATCTAAAACCACTTGCCGGGATTGTGTTTCATAGCCGATAAAGAAAACGGTAACGGTATACGTTCCCTCCGCAACTGTGAGCGAAAAAAAACCATAGGCGTTAGAAATTGCTCCTGTTGAAGGAAGTTCTTTAATCGCAATGGTTGCACCGATAAGAGCTTCCCCGGATCTCGAATCTTTTATGTAGCCATTGAAAGTATACTTGTTCCGATTATCGTTGGTTTGGGCAGAAACGACAAACGAATACAGAAAACTCAATAAGAGGAAAACCGTACATTTCAACATAGAAATATTACAGCAATCCAGAAGAAACAGCTTAACCATTTAGAGTAAAATTATAAATGCAGGAGATAATGGAATTCATTTCCAAAGAGTAAGTTAGTATTGAATAATTCCAAAAACAAATAAAAAAGCCGCGTGTGTGTATCAATGTATTGATGAATTCTAAGAAGATATTATAGGTCGTAGTGACTTCAATCGTAAACGGTGTTAATATATTGCTGGCGGTTGAAGTCTTTTCTATTTTTACTCGATGGACTCACACAGAGGTTATGCACGAATCTCCCCACTCTTTGGTAAACCATACCGATTCGAATGGAGAAATGGACTCCATCATTCCAAAGATTAATACATTTAGAACAATTTTCGCGTTATGATTGATAATATTTCTAGCAACCGCTCTCTACCTTAACAGTCGGATTAAAAAGGAATCATTCGGCGAGTCGCGAATTATCAAAATGGAACCGGATTAAGTACTGATTCAAACCAAATGAGCTGGGACACTTGTCCGTTTTGGCAAACGTATCGCAACATAGAACTCATCTTAGGTTGGCATTAGTGTTAGCAATTCCTTGTCCTGCAAAAGAGTGCTACAGGTTATTGATCAAATTAGAAGATGATTAAGGGTAGTAAATGGATGTCATGTCCCTGGTACATTGGTGAAATCAATTGTATTTTCTCGGGTATCAGAGACAGATAATATGATCCGGTGATCCCGTTGGAATGCAGTCTTATATCTATTTGTATCTATTCATTCATAGCAAGGATTAGATAAGATGAGAAAGCGGCGATGGTTGCCGCTTTTAGTAGGTAGTCAGCACTTGATAATGAAAAAATACTGACTTATCATTGACACATAATCTGGGGGAAGGTCACGTTCACTTGGAAATCGTAAGCGCTAACGAAAAAGCAACTTACATCTAAATGATTCATTGAGGAGAGATCATGAATTTCCAATTAAGTATATCATTAAAAATAATTTTTGTTCTCATTCTCATTCCATATTCAATGATGATCGCTCAAAGCGTGAAAGGAAAAACTCTTGTTGCAGATAAGCTTTCTCCTGTCGAATACGTCCGACCTTTCGTGGGAACCCAAGGAGATGGCAATACCTATCCTGGCCCTTCCGCTCCATTTGGAATGATGCAGTTAGGGCCGGATACCGACATGGAATTATGGGAGACTGCATCTGGATATGAGTATTCTGACAGTTCCATTATCGGATTTTCTCTTACGCACCTCAATGGAACAGGTATCCCCGATTTAGGTGATTTTCTTTTTACAGCGACTGTGGGAACTCCAAAATTCATTCCCGGTTCAAAAGCTCACCCCGATTCGGGTTACCGTTCACTATATTCTCATAACGACGAAGAAGCCTCAGTGGGATATTATAGAGTTCGACTTTTAAATTCAGGTGTCAATGTAGAATTAACGGCTACTGAACGCTCCGGCATCATTCGATTTACATATCCAAAAAGTGATAGCGCTTTCATCCTTACAGATTTGAAACATGTTTTACGATGGAATGTTATCTGGTCTCACCTCCGTATAGAAAACGATTCAACAATCACAGGAGTTCATGTCGTAAATGGATGGGCAAAAGATCGATCATTATATTTTGCTGCACGATATTCAAGACACTTCGACGATTATCAGATTATAGGTGATGGAAAGCCTGTCCTCTATAATACGTATCGCTTTCGGAGCAATAAAGAAGCTTCAGGAAAGAATATGCAATTCCTTGCTCACTATAAAACTACTTCGAATGAAATTATTATGGTGAAGATCGGAATTTCAGCAACAAGTGCTGCAAATGCTCTGAAAAATCTGGATTCAGAAATTCCTGATTGGGACTTTGAACGCATCCGGCAGTCAACACGTCAACAATGGAATAATGAATTAAGCAAAATCCAAATTGAAGGTACTCAAAAAGAAAAAGAAACCTTTTACACATCCATGTATCATGCCTTTTTAGCTCCTTCACTCTATGAAGATGTGACGCATGAATATCGAGGATTTGATCAAAATATCCACAGAGCAACGGGCTTTACCGAGTATTCGATATTTTCATTGTGGGACACCTACCGTGCGGCGCATCCTCTCTTTACGTTGATCCAACGGGATCGCGATGCAGATATGATAAATTCCATGCTCGCTCATTACGACCAGAGTGTTGATCATCTTCTACCTGTTTGGGAACTACAAGGATGTGAAACATGGTGCATGATCGGATATCATGCCGTGCCGGTGATTGTAGACGCCGTCGTGAAAGGTGTAACCGGATTTGATCTTCGTCATGCGTACGAAGCTATGAAGACTACTGCCATGAATTCTCAATACGACAATGTTGCCACATATGCCGCATTAGGATGGGTTCCATGTGATAAAGAAAACGAGTCTGTTTCAAAAACACTGGAATATGCATATGATGATTTTTGCATTGCACAAATAGCAAAGAAGTTTGGCGAGAAAACTGAGGAAGAATATTTTATGAAACGTGCAGGGTTTTATAAAAACTTGTTCGATCCAACAATACATCTGATGCGCGGAAAAGATACACAGGGACACTGGCGAATTCCATTCAACCCGCATGATTATACAGAAGGTGGAGATTTCACTGAAGGGACAAGTTGGCAGTATACATGGTACGTTCCACAGGATGTTCCGGGATTGATTTCGTTAATGGGAGGCAAAGAACAATTTTGCTCAATGCTCGATTCTTTGTTCGTTGTTCGAGCAGATTCCAACATCCATGGTGTTGACGATATTCATGGACGAATTGGAGAATACTGGCATGGGAATGAACCTAGCCATCATATTATCTTTTTATATGATTATGCTGGACAACCATGGAAGGCGCAAAAGCTTGTCCATGAAGTAATGAAGACTCAATACGGTAATAAACCTAATTCACTCTGCGGCAACGACGATTGCGGCCAGATGTCTGCGTGGTATATATTCAACGCATTGGGATTTTATCCAGTTTGTCCTGGCAGCAATTATTATATGATCGGAAGCCCGACCGTTAAAAAAGCTGTCATGCATTTATGGAATGGAAAACATTTTACAACTATTGCAGAAAATCTTTCTGAAAGAAACATTTATATTCAATCAGTTACGGTGAACGGGAAAAAGAGAGAGCAGCCTTATCTGACTTATCATGAAATAGAAGATGGCAGCACAGTAGTCTTTACCATGGGCTCGCAGCCTAAGGTAACATGGGGAACATTATGTACGATGCCTCAGTGAAGATAATCACACATACATAAGCAAAATATTCTACTGAGTTCTCAGTTTGGCAGCAGCTGTATCTGCTTGATATTCTTGCACGAATCTCAGGACAAGTCTCAGCGCAACCATGAGTGAAATAATTATCGCTGTGTCAAAGTCAGGAGTCGGATATGCAACTGCCACTGAGAACCATTTGTAATAAAAAGTTCATATCGTGAAGAAGAAAATATTCGAGTCCCTGACAATTTATGTTGATGTGCAGAAAAATTCGAAAACTAAATTATACTGTTTATACGAAAGAATTCGATGATCGATAAAGTCTGTTCTACAAAGAAACAAACGACTTATTTTTTGCTGTAGTGCTTAAAACAACGGAAACAGCAAAGGCACAATATACTATCCCTCCAAAATTGAATTGATGGTATGAGGCCAGATTTGGTATGTCCATACACTTTGGATCGTATTCGTATTTAGGCCGCGGTGAATGGGCTTTTTTCAATGATAATTAATGGAAACAAAAAACCAAACATAGTCATCAGCGAAATTCAATCCGATAAATCTTAATGCTGGCACGATTGCAGGTTTGGCTAAATAAGCCGGAATGATATATCTGGTGATCACTGCCAAACATCATGAAGGTTTCTGCATGTGGCAACAGCGGTCCAGAGTTTTAAGGATACTATCGGAACAAAGTTATACGATCTGCCTGATTCTTCTCCTTTTAGCACAAGAGATATTCTAAAGGAATTGAAATATTCCTGTGAAGCACGAGGCATTATATTCGGTTTGCATTATTCCATCATGGATTGGAATCAATCATCTCAAAATGCAAATTACTCGACCTATTACTCAGATATAGCTTCGACGTTCGCCGGAACAGTTTTAATCAATGATATGAAGGCTCAATTGAATGAACTGATTACAATATATCATCCAGCTGTAATGTGGTTTGACGGAGACTGGACATATAATTCCGGATCACTGAGGCTCAAATCATGGTGGACAATGTCCGATGGGATTGACATGTACAATTATCTTATAGGCTTGGATTCGAATCTTGTTATGAATGAGCGTGTGTGCAGAAGCTTCGGCTTGGGAGATTTTGACTGTCCTGAGCAGCAAGTGCCAACTGCTCCACTCAGCAGACAACGGGAAATGTGTCAAACGATGAACACATCCTGGGAGTATACTGCCTCAGACACCGGTTCTAAATCATCCAAAGCAATCATCCAGGAATGGTGAAGGCTGTATCACGAGATGGAAATTATCTATTGAATATTGGATCAAAGGGCGACGGTACAGTGCAGGACCGCACTTGCGCGATCTTAGATGTTTTTAGCGTTAGGATGAAGATATATAGTAAAAGTATCTATGGAACGACACGGAGTCCGTATGTCGCTGAACCCGGCTGGGCTTCCTTAAAAATAAAGGAAGACAATCTATACGCTCATGTGTTCACTTGAACTACAAGCGCCTTATTAAAGGTACCGTCGTTATCAAAAATCATAAACAAAATATCCATGCTGAATGATACAACCAACATGGTTGGCTCTATCGTTGGCAGCGAAAGCATAACGATCACTGTGCCGGCGAGCGCTCCGAATACGACCAACTCGGTTGTGGTTCTTGACGTCGTCGGATATCCTTCGCCTTCTACTCATGCAACGGCAGTTGACGATCATCTGTCAAAATGTTTGACTTCCTCTTTGGAGTTGGATCAAAATTATCCCAATTCATTCAATCTGACAACAGTTTTTAGTTATAAGTTCCCAGTTGCGGGTTTGGTTAAGCTCACCGTTTAATATCTTCTCGGTCACGAGGTGGCGAACTAGTAAACGAAAACAAAAATGCAGGAAAATATTCTGTGCAATGGGAGGCACTGCGTTTCTCCAGAGGTGTCTATTCCTTTCGTCTAACAGCGGGTCCTTCACGATAACGAGAAAACTCTTGCTGTTGCGTTAGCATGTTGTAATCATTTTGAATATCACAAGCCTCAGCTAAATACTGGGGCTTTATTATCGATATGTACCGATCTTAGGAAAGTTGACCATCAAGACCAGTCATCAGAGCCACAACATGAAAAATCAAGATTACTCACACCGATTCAATTGTGGAGCTGTACGAATGATCAGCACATTTTAGCAATTTTTTGTAAAGAATGATTTAAACAAAAAGTGTTGACTCTTTTCTCCTCCTTTGCAAAATATTTAGCTTTGGCAGATCTAATCAAGTCTAGAAATAAATAGATTTTTAAAGAATTAATTACTTTTTCATCCTTTCGGGCTATTCCGATTTAACGAAATCATCAATACGCTTTAATGCACTCTAAATGAATGTGTACATCCTCAAAAATCTATATTGGGGAACTGTGATATTTGGAGAATCGGCAGATATAAAGGGGAGATACACGGCGTTCTCTGCCAGCCTTCAAATGAAAAATAGAATTGTTTATGGCCGTCTGCGATCAAAACCTGCTCTAGAAAGATAAATATAAAGAGAGTGTTTTTCTTGGAACAAAGTATAATAAATTCAACATTTAGCCGGATTGCTTTTGTCGGTAATTACTTGCCGCGCCAGTGCGGTATTGCCACATTCACTACCGACTTATGCGAGGCTGTTGCTTCGGCATATATTGAGACAACGTGTATTGCCTTACCGGTAAATGATATCGAAGCCGGTTATGCCTATCCGACCCGGGTTCGGTTTGAACTCGCGGAGAAAGATATTCATTCCTACACGCGTGCAGCCGACTTTCTCAATATCAACAATGTCGATTTAGTATGTCTCCAATTCGAGTATGGAATATTCGGTGGAAAAGTAGGAAGCCATATCCTGACACTCTT
>Ga0182021_10002835_pt1 | contig 20356 bp, 20 predicted proteins | sample 612E3MmetaG_FD_120493 | JGI IMG/M metagenome (GOLD analysis project Ga0182021, IMG submission 120493) | Permafrost microbial communities from Stordalen Mire, Sweden - 612E3M metaG (Illumina Assembly) | ecosystem: Environmental > Terrestrial > Soil > Wetlands > Permafrost | place: Sweden... | reverse complement strand
GCGCAGAGATGCTCTCCCACAGCGCAGAGATGCTCTCCGCGGGCGCGTAGCTGCTCTCCTTGAGCGCAGAGACTCTCTCCTGCAGGTTAGTGGTCTTCCGGGGGGAGGCCTCGGCGCCCGACGATGATGACCGACTCCTCGGTCTCGTCCTTCTCGGCCGCATCCTCGGCGAACTCCGCGAGCAGGTCGAGGACCTCGTCGTGCAGGAGCCCGTTCGTACAGAGCAGTCCCGGACCGACCGGCCCGTCCGTACCGTCGATCGAGGTCGCGCGGCCTCCCGCCTCACGGACGATCACGTCGAGCGCCGCCATGTCGTGGAGCGCCAGCTCGGGCTCGACCGAGATGTCGACGGCGCCCTCGCCGACGAGCATGTGCGACCAGAAGTCGCCGAACGCACGAGTCCGCCAGACCGTACGCATCAGGTCGCCGAACTGCAGTCCGCGCTCGGCGTCGACCCAGCCTTTGAGGGACGAGTACGAGAGGAACGCGTCCGACAAGGAGCTCACGTTGGAGACGCGCATCGGGGTCGCATTCATCAGCGACTTCCCGGTGAAGGAGCCACCGTCCGTGCACGCCCACCACCGGCGGCCCAGCAGGGGGGCGCTGACGACCCCTACCTCGACCTTGTCCTCGACCATCAGGGCGATGAGCGTCGCCCACGCGGGAACGCCACGTACGAAGTTGGCCGTACCGTCGATCGGGTCGATGACCCAACGCCTCGGTCCCCAGCCCGTGTCCTCGCCCTCTTCGCCGTGGACGGCGTCGCGCGGCCGGCTGCTGCCCAGCGTTCGGCGGATCGCCTCCTCGACGGCGGTGTCGGCGTCGGTGACCTCGGTCAGATCCGGCTTGTGGGAGACCCGCAGGTCCTGAGCCCGGAACCGGGCCAGCGTGATCGAGTCGGCGTTGTCGGCGAGCACGTGCGCCAAGCGGAGATCGTCCGTGAGTTCCTTGCGGGCAGCCATGTCAGCAGGTTACCGGGGACGATCAGCCGCCTGCGGGACCCTCACGGCCGTTCGTGCGTTCCGCTACCTGTTCGAGGGTTCCGGGCCGTAGTTCGGTCGCTCGAGGACCTGGATCCTTCGGAACGAGGCGAGCCGCTCAGGTTGAAGCTTGCCCTTCGCGACCGCCGCATCGAGCGCGCACTCCGGCTCGGTCGCCGCGTGCGTACATCCCCTGGGGCAGTCCCCGGTGAGCTCCTCGAGGTCGGAGAACGACCGCAGGACGTTGCGCGGGTCGACGTGGGACAGCCCGAACGACCGTACGCCGGGAGTGTCGACGACCCAGCCCGTACCGCCCGGCAGCTCGAGCGCGATCGCCGCACTGGACGTGTGACGGCCGCGACCGGTGACGTCGTTCACGACCCCCGTAGCGCGGTGCGCACTCGGGATCAGCGCGTTGACAAGGGTCGACTTGCCCACGCCCGAGTGGCCGACGAGGACGCTCACGTGACCGTCGAGGTACGAACGCAGCTCGGACAGCTCCTGCCCGATCCGTGTCACGACGATCGGCACGCCCAGCGGTTCGTACGCGGCGATGATCTCGGTCGGGTCGTCCAGGTCCGACTTGGTCAGGCAGAGCAGCGGGTCGATGCCCGCGTCGTACGCGGCGATCAGGATCCGGTCGATCATCCCCATCCGCGGAGGCGGGTCGGCGAGCGCTGTCACGATGACCAGCTGGTCGGCGTTGGCGACGATGGGTCGCTCGTACGGGTCGTCGTCGTCCGCCGTACGTCGCAGGACCGTCACGCGCTCCAGGGCCTCGACGACGCGGGCCAGGGTGCCGGGCTCGCCCGACGTGTCACCGTCGAGCCGTACGAGGTCGCCGACGATCACGGACGTGCGCCCGAGAGAACGGCCCTTCGTCGCGCTGACCATCCGACCGTCGATGACGCACCGGTAGCGGCCACGGTCGATCGTGACGACACGTGCGACGTCGAGCTTGGAGTAGTCGGGGCGGTCCTTGGTGCGGGGGCGCGTGTGGCGGGCAGGGCGGTCGAAGCCCTTCTGGTCGTCCTCGTACACGCTCCCGGTGTTGCCCCGGCGGCTCATCGGAGCATGCCCTGCCAGGTCTCCTGGAAGCGCGGCATGGTCTTCGAGGTGCAGGCGATGTCGTCCAGCACGATGCCGGGCTGTACGAGTCCGAGCACGGCGCCGGCGTGGGCGAGCCGGTGGTCGGCGTAGCAGTGGAACGTACCGGCGTGCAGCGGGGAAGGCTCGATGTCCAACCCGTCCGCGGTCTCGACGCACATGCCGCCCAGCCCGGTGATCTCCGCGGCCAGCGCCGCGAGGCGGTCGGTCTCGTGGCCGCGGATGTGCGCGACGCCGCGGATAGTCGACGGCGTCACGGCGAGAGCGGCGAGGGCGGCAGCGACCGGTACGAGCTCGGAGGCGTCGTGGAGATCGAGGTCGACGCCGTGGATGCGGCCGGCCCCCGACACTGTGAGACCGCCGGAGCCGAGCGTCGCCGACGCGCCGAACTCGGCGAGCACGTCGCCGAGGTCCGCCCCGGGCTGCGTCGATGTGGCGGGCCAGCCGGCCACGGTCACGGTGCCGCCGGTGACGACGGCGGCGGCCAGGAACGGAGCGGCGGTCATGAAGTCCGGCTCGACCGTCTCGGCGACGGCCCTGATCGGTCCCGGCGACACCACCCAGGTGTCCTCGTCGGGGTGGGCGACCTGGACACCGCGCGCCCGCAGCCACTCCACGGTCATGTCGATATGGCGGTGGCTGGGCACTTCGCCGTCGCCGTCGTGGCGAAGCGTGAGTCCGCGGGGGAATCGTGCCGCCGCCAGCAGCAGCCCGGACACGAACTGGCTCGACCCCGTGGCGTCCACCGTGGCTGAGCCGCCCCGGATGGGTCCCGTGATCGAGAACGGCAGCTCGTCGCCGTCGACTGTCGCGCCGAGCTGGCGCAGGCCGTCGAGGATGGGCTGGATGGGACGAGCGCTCGCCTGCTCGTCGCCGGTGAAGCGCGTGGTGCCGTTCGCGAGGGCCGCGACGGGCGGTACGAACCGCATGACCGTCCCGGCGAGGCCGCAGTCGATCTGGGCAGCCGCGCGTACAGGCTTGGCCGGACGCACCTTCCAGGTGAGGTGGTCGGAGTCGTCGATGACGGCACCGAGCGCCCTCAGCGCATCCCGCATCAGCTGCGAGTCACGGGCCTCCAGCGGTCCTGTGATGGTGCCGGGGCCGCTGGCTATCGACGCGAGCAGCAGGGCGCGCGCTGTCGCGGACTTGGAACCGGGTACGACGACTCGCGCCCGCAGCGGGCCGGCCGCCACCGGGGCGGCCCAGGGGACGGGCGCGGGCTCGCTCAACTGAGCGCGTGCTCCAGGCGGCGCTGAGCCCCTGCGACCTGGGACCTCGCCTCACTGCCCGCGAGCTTCAGCTCACGGGTGACCGAGTTCTTGGCGTGCTGAGCATCCTTGGCCGCACGCTCGGCTGCCTTACGTGCCTTCTTGGCGACACCGCGTCCGGTGCGCTTGGCCGAACCAGTCAGGTGCTTCGCCGTACGCTCCGCGTCTCCGGTCAGCCGCTGCCGTCGGTCGTCGGCGAGCCAGGCGAGGCTGGGACGACCCTGCGTGTCGAGCGAGGCGAGGATGGCCCCACCGAGCAGGGCGACGTTGCGCAGCAGGTGCGACTTGGCGATCTCTCGCTCCTCGGCCGTCGAGCCCTTGGAGGGCCGCGACGCGATGACGTGGGGGACCATCGACAGACCGAGCACTCCGGCGCCCAGCCGTCGGCCGATACCGGTCGCGAGCATGAGGCCACCGACGACCTGGGCGACGCCTGTGATCCGGACGAGCGTCTTCGTGTCCTCGGGCAGGTAGCTGGCGACGGATGCCGGTGCGACCTTCTGGGCGAGGGGTACGAACGCCTTGGCGAACGGGTCGGCGTCCGCGACGAGGGGCTCAGGATTCATGACGGCCTTGGCCCCTTGGACCACGAAGAAACTCGCCAACATGGTGCGACCAGCGAAACGCAGAAGACTCATGGTCCATTACTACCCTTCCCGCGTCCCCCATACCAATCGGTTCGGGTCACAATTCGCATTCAACGGGTAGATTCTTGCCCCATGTGCGGACGGTACGCGGCATCTGCCGACGAGGGCACGCTGCGTGAGATGTTCGAGCTGGAGCAGGTCCTGGAGCTCCCTCCCGCGTCGTGGAACGTGGCTCCGACCGACCACGTCCCGACCGTCGTCGAGCGTGCCGACAAGGGGACGGGCATCGTGACGCGCCGGCTGATCGCGCCGCGCTGGGGCCTTGTCCCGTCCTGGTCGAAGGGCCCCGGCGGTCCGCCGATGATCAACGCCCGCGTAGAGACGATCGCGTCGAAACCGGCGTTCCGTACGGCGTTGTCGAAACGACGGTGCCTGCTGCCCGCCGACGGCTACTACGAGTGGTACGAGACCGAGCAGCGCACCGCGAAGGGCAAGCCGGTCAAGCAGCCGTTCTTCATCAAGCCCGACACCGGGTTGCTCGTGATGGCAGGACTGTACGAGTTCTGGAAGGACGACTCGATCGACGGCCCCGAGGCGTGGCTGACCTCCGTGACGATCATCACGACGCGGGCGACCGACAAGCTCGGTCACATCCACGACCGGATGCCCATGGTCGTCCCGCCCGAGGCGTGGGCGACGTGGCTCGATCCTGCGCTGGAAGATCCTCTGGCGGCGCACGACCTGCTGACAGTGACGCAGCCCGAGGACCTCGAGGCGTACGCGGTCTCGACCCAGGTCAACAGGGTCGCGAACAACACTCCCGAGCTCGTCGAACCGATCGAGGAGTCGTGATCGTCGACCTCAGCGACGGCGGCCGCCTGCATATCGACGACGCACCAGACGCTCGCGCTGTGCTGCTCCTGGGCCACGGTGCGAGCGGCAAGATCGACGGCGCCGACCTTCTGGCGCTCGTTTCCGCGCTGCCGGGTGAGGGCATCACCGTGGTACGCCACGAGCAGGCCTGGAAGGTCGCCGGCGGTCCGATGCGTGCGCGCCCGGACCAGCTCGACCCGGGCTGGCAGATCGCTGTACGGCACCTGGCCGAGCACCACCCGTACATCCCCCTGCTCGTCGGCGGCCACAGCGCCGGCGCCCGGTGCGCGTGCCGGGGGAGTGCGAACCCGGAGCTGCCGCCGCAGTCGGCCGTACTGGCGCTGTCCTTCCCGCTTCATCCGCCGGGCAAGCCCGAGCGCAGCCGCGTGGACGAGCTGGCCGGTGTCCCTGTCCCGGTCACGGTGGTCCAGGGCGAGCGTGACCCCTTCGGCGGCGCCGACGAGCTGGTCGCCGCGCTCCCGGCAGGCTGGTTCGACGAGCCGCAGCGACGGCTCGTACGCATGGAGGGCGCCGGCCACGACCTCGTACCGCTCAAACGCGTGATGTCTCGCGGAGACGCGATGGCGCGCGTGGTCGGCGCGGCTCTCGACCTCACGAGGGGCCTTGGCTGAGGGGTTCGCCTGGTGGCCGGGCGGCCAGATGACCGCGTCCCGTGGACTCCTATCCGGAGAAATATGCCACGGAGTAGTGCACGAGCACGTTGGCCCCAGTCGATGCGGCGGAGAGGATCTCAGAGCAGCCCTCGTCGACCACGACCGTCTCCACGGCCCGAGCAGGTCCGCAGGAGATGTATGCAGGCGCGTCCGCCCGCTTCGACTCCACCTCGGCGTCGCCTGACCGGTACCGCGTCAGACCTGCGCTCGAGCTGTAGCCCGGCTGGTTGTCCGAGTACCAGACGGTGCTCTGGGCATCCGCCGCCAAGAGCCCGGCGACCACTGACGCCTCGGGTGGCTCTGCCGTCGTCGGGAAGTAGAGGTAGTACGTGCGTCGACAGCCGATGTTGTTGGTGAAGTAGTCCTCGGTGCCTCGGTCGCATCCGTCGACAACGGCGCGGAGTGCCGGTTGGCCCATTCGGGGAGCAAGCACTGTGACGATGCGTTCCACGTCCGCCTCAGCCATGGGGATCGCCTTGGCGCGCGCGGCCGAAACGGTGCGGTCTGTAGCGGTATGCGCGACTCCGCCGCCCAGTGACCACACCCACGAACCCACGACGAGTACCACGGCGACGAGCGTCGCGACCGCCGCGATGACTATGGCGCGAGGAGTCTTGGTCGACCTGAGCTCAGGGGCTTTCGTGACGGTGTTGTCCTCGCCATCGTCAGGAGCGCCGGATGCTGCCTTCATCGGATCCTCCCGAAGACCGATTGCTGAGTTCGTCGGCATCAGTACTGGAAGTTCGCGAACGCGGACCCGATGACGATCCAGAAGGCTACGTACGCGAGGAGTCCAAGTCCGACGATGACTCCGAGGATCTTGAGGAACAACGCGCCGCCCCCGTCCGACTGCTGCTGTGCGGTCTCGCCCGGCCGGCCGGTGACGCTGATGTTCTGTGTGTTCATGAGTCCATGGTTGGGCCTGGCGGCAGCGCATGCCAGCGGTATAGGAGCCCAGCCGAGTGCCTTAACGACGGGGCCGGGACCGGTCCCTGACGTCGATGCCTGGGGTTCGTACATTCACTGGCAGATACGCGCCCGCCGATGCGTATACGCACCGGCGACCCGATATCTGCCAGTGAATGTATGTCGGAGCGAGCCGCCTTCGCCGAGCTGAGCGGTTCAGCGGACGTCACAGCGGGTCGTTGGACACGAAGAGGATGTCGATCCAGAATCCGATGAAGGCAAGAAGCCCAAGAGCCACGATGACTCCCACGGTCCTGCGCATCACGGTGGCGAGCTCCGGCGAAGGCTCGACGGTCTGAGGCCCTTCGCCTGGACGGCCCGTGGTGCTCGGGGAGGAGTTGCTGTTCACGATGAGTCTCCTGGGAAGGTCGTTGGTGGTCAGAAGCCGAAGGTGAGGACGGAGAAGACGCCGCTCACGAGGGCGAGCGCGAGGTGGCCCACGACGAGTACGGCCGTGGTGCCGACGATGAGCCAGCTCACGACGCGGGCGGCCCTCATGCGGGTCGACTCGACCGGGTCGGCGTCGGTGAGGGTGTACGAGATGTCGTACGGGGTGTACGTGCTCCACTGGGTCATGAGTCCATGGTCGGGTCTGGCGGCGGCGCATACCAGCGTTGTAGGAGCCCAGCCGGGTGCCTTAACGTCGGGGACCCGGAGAGGGCTCGTCACCGTGGCCATGTCACTCGGACGGCCCCCTGGAATAGGCGACCTGCCGTTGCACGTTCACAAGCCGTGACGGTAATTGCGCCTGAGGTGTTGAGCACGTGGGATGCGCTCCCGTTGCGTGCGGCGCTAGGGTCGGCGCTGATGACACTGGATACAACCACGCCTGAGCCGTCGGAATTCACGACCGAGCTGGCGGAGGAGACACCCGAAGAGCGTGACGCTCGGTTCGAGCGCGACGCCATGCCCTTGATCGACTCTCTGTACGGGGCGGCGCTTCGCATGACGCGCAACCCGGCAGACGCCGAGGACCTCGTGCAGGACACCTTTGCGCGTGCGTACTCTGCCTTCCACCAGTTCACGCCGGGCACCAACCTGAAGGCGTGGCTGTACCGGATCCTCACCAACACCTACATCAACAGCTATCGCAAGGCTCAGCGGACCCCTCAGATCAGCGACGGCGAGAACATCGAGGACTGGCAGCTCGCTCGCGCCGAGTCGCACACGAGCAGCGGCCTGCGCTCAGCGGAGGTCGAGGCCCTCGACGGGATGCCCGACAGCATCGTCACCGAGGCTCTCAGCGGGCTGTCGGACGACTTCCGGATGGCGGTCCTTCTCGCCGATGTCGAAGGCTTCTCGTACAAGGAGATCGCGGAGATCATGGGCACGCCGATCGGCACCGTGATGTCGCGGCTCAACCGCGGGCGAGGCCAGCTGCGGGAGAAGCTACGCGACTACGCGACCGAGCGGGGACTCATCGGACGGCGGCAGAACCCATGACAGACGAGCACACCAAGGACTGCGAGATGGTCCTCGAGCACGTACAGGAGTTCCTGGACAACGAGCTCGACTCGGCTACGGAGGACGCCGTACGTGCGCACATTGCGATCTGCGAGCCGTGCCTGGACCAGGCAGAGGTGTGGATGGCGGTCAAGACCCTCGTCAAGCGGGCGTGTACGACCGAGCCGGCGCCCGAGACGGTCGTCAGCCGCGTCTCGTTGCGAGTCTCCAGCCTGCGCATCGAGAAGCGCGACTGACCCTGGACATCACGAAGCCCTCGTCCGTGGACGAGGGCTTCGACGTATCCGCACTCAGGCGTTAGGACGCTTGCCGTGGTTGGCGGCGTTCTTCTTGCGAGCGCGACGCTTTCGTCCACCCTTGCCCATGCTGATCTCCTCAAGGTCTCCACCCTCGCCGAACTGCGTGGGCACGAGTGGTCATTCTGCCACGGGCGACGGCGGAGCCACCAACCGCGACTCGGTACAGTGACTCGCATGCTCTCCTTAGCCCAGGTCGTTGCCGACCGAACCGATCTCGGCGCTGAGGATGTCGCGATTCTCAACGAGATCGTGAGCGAGTGGCACCTGCTCGCAGATCTCAGCTTCTCCGACCTCATCTGCTGGGTTCCCGGCACCGACGACAACGAGTTCTGGGCCGCCGCGCAGATCCGTCCGGCGACCGGGCCGACCGCGCTCGAGGACGATGTCGTCGGCGAGGTCATCAGCTACGACCCCGAGCACCTCGTCACCGAGGCGTACCTGTCGGAGGTGGTCTGCGAGGCCGGCGACAACAAGCTCCAGGCGGGGGTTCCAGTGGACGTCTGGGCGATCCCGATCGTACGGAACGGTCACTGCGTCGCCGTCGTCGAGCGCCACACGAACCAGATGGGCGTGCGTGCGCCAGGCGCGCTCGAGGACAACTACCGCGAGATCGCCGACATCCTCACCGACATGCTGTGGCGTGGCGACTTCCCGTACAAGGAGGGCAAGTCGTCGGCACGCGCCCTCGCCTCGGGTGTGCCCCGCATCGGCGAGGGGATCATCCGGATCACCGTGGGCGGAATCGTGTCGTACGCCTCGCCGAATGCGGTCAGCGCCTACCGCCGCCTCGGTCTGCAGGGCGACCTCGTCGGCGAGGACATCGCACAGCTCACCTCGACCCTCATGGTGGGAAACCAGCCTACGGACGAGGCGCCCGGCAAGGTGATCAGGCAACAGCAGCCGGCGACGGTCGAGGTAGAGACCATCCGGGGATCCGTCAACGTCAAGGTCGTACCGCTCACCGACGCGCACGGCGCGATCGGCACGTTGCTCGTCTGCCGTGACACCACCGAGCTCCGGCGGCGCGAGCGGCAGCTGATCACGAAGGACGCGACGATCCGGGAGATCCACCACCGGGTGAAGAACAACCTGCAGACTGTCGCGGCGCTACTGCGCCTGCAGGCACGCAGGATCCAGTCCGAGGAGGGCGTGACGGCGCTGCATCACGCGATGTCGCGCGTACAGGCCATCGCGATCGTGCACGAGATCCTGTCCCAGACCTTCGACGGCCGCGTCGAGTTCGACGACGTCATGGACCGCCTGCTGCGACACGTGGGTGATGTGGCCGCGTCGCGGGGCAAGGTGAACGCGCGGCGCAGCGGGTCGTTCGGCGAGGTCGCCGCGGACGCTGCCACGAGCCTGTCGCTGGTGCTCACCGAGCTGTGCCAGAACGCCATCGAGCACGGCTTCCAGTCAGGCTCGGGCGAGGTCGTCGTCACGCCCATTCGGAAGGGGTCGACCCTGCGCATCGAGGTCACGGACAACGGTCTCGGGCTCCCGGACGAGTTCGACCCGGCCAACACGTCGAGCTTGGGGCTGTCGATCGTCGAGACGCTCGTCTCGGACCTGCACGGCACGTTCGAGCTGGGACCCAACCCCGACGGCCATGGGGCGCGTGCAGTGGTCGAGATTCCGGTCTGATCAGCCCGCGCGCATGCGGGAACGCGCCGCGCGACGCTTCAGCGCCCGACGCTCGTCCTCGCTCATCCCGCCCCAGACGCCGTGGTCCTGCCCCGCGTCGAGTGCCCATTGCAGGCAGCGGTCTCGTACTTCGCACCGAGCGCACACGCGTTTCGCATCCTCGATTTGGAGCAGCGCGGGACCCGTGTTGCCGATCGGGAAGAACAGCTCGGGGTCTTCCGTGAGACAGGCAGCCCTGTCACGCCAGTCCATTCGGGTGAAGCTCCTTGTGTTAGGTAACGGCTCCGGGGAAGACTACCGACCGGTCAGTGCCGGTGAGCCTCAAAACCACCATAGTTTAGGGTTCAGCGGAAAGAAGTCGTTATCGAGACGATCTCTGCCCATTCTGTGGGATTCACAGGTGCCCGGTTATGAGACGAGGAGTTTCCATGAGCGTCCCCGAGCGCCGGGAGCCGGTGCGACGGCCCGTGCCGTTGACGGTTGCGGCCGTCCTCACGGGCGTGTTCGCCCTTGTCGTCGTCGGGCTCGCGATCGGTTCGTCCGTTCAGTCCCACGGGCGGTTCTCCATCGGGGTCGGTGTCATGCTCCTGCTGTACGGGGCGTTGCTGGGCTGGATCGCCTGGACGACCTGGCGCCAGAGGTTCTACATCCGTGGAGCGCTCGTCGGCAGCGCGCTGCTCAACCTGGCCGTCGCCGTGAGCTCCCTGTCGTCCAACATCGCCCTCTGGAGCGTCGTCGCAGTGCTCAGCGCGGTCATCGCCGGATGCGGAGTGCTTCCCAGCACCACCCAGGCGATGAAACGAGCGCGCGGCGACGCCGACGACGACCTCCCGAAGGTCTAGCTTCCGTCGCGACTACTCGTCGTCCTCATCCGTTCGGGCCAACCAGGTGGCGAGCCGGTCGACGGGCACCTCGAACTCCGGGTGCAGGTCGACGAAGGTCCTCAGCTCCTCGGCGAGCCAGGCGAGCGTGACGGTCTCGTCGCCGCGGCGCCGATCGAGCTCCTCGATGCCGCGGTCGGTGTCGTACACGTCAGTGACCCGTCACTACGAGTCCTGACCACCCAGGGCGGCCTTGATGAGCGCGGCCTCCTGCTCCTCGTGCAGGTGGTGCGAGCCGACGGAGGGCGCCGACGACTCGGCCCTCGTGAACGCCGTCATGACGAGGTCGTAGTCCGGCAGCACGGTCCTGATCGCGGCGGCCAGGTTGCGCTCCATGTACCACCAGGCACCCTGGTTCGACGGCTCGTCCTGCGCGTACCGGATGTCGGTGACGTGGCGGTAGCGGTCGAGGATCGCCGCGAGCTCCTTGGTCGGCAGCGGGTACAGACGCTCGAGCGGGATGATCGCCACCTGGCCCTGCAGGCCGTACTTCTCACGGGCCGACACGAGCTCCCAGCGGATCTTGCCGGAGCACAGCACGAGACGGGTCACGGCCGACGGGTCGGTGATCGTCGGGTCGTCCATCGCCGGCTGCCAGCTGCTGCCGGTGATCTCCGCGGGCATGGACATCGCGAGCTTGTTCCGCAGCATCGACTTCGGCGTGATGATCACGACGGGACGGTGCCAGTTCACGTACGCATGGGTGCGGAGCAGGTGGAAGTAGCTCGCCGGGGTCGACGGCTGGCACACGGCGAGGGCGCCCTCGGAGCAGAGCTGGAGCCAGCGCTCGATGCGGGCGCTGGAGTGGTCGGGACCTTGTCCCTCGTAGCCGTGGGGGAGCAGCAGCACGACGCCCGACTTCTGCGTCCACTTCGCCTGGCCCGAGGCGATGAACTCGTCGATGATCGTCTGCGCGCCGTTGGCGAAGTCGCCGAACTGACCCTCCCAACAGACCAGCGCCTCGGGCGCCGCCACGGAGTAGCCGTACTCGAAGCCCATGGCCGCGTACTCGCTGAGCAGCGAGTCGTAGATGTCGAAGTTCCCTTGGGTGCCCGTGAGGTGCTGCAGCGGGACCCACGAGTCGTTCGTACGGCGGTCGACGACAGCGGCGAACCGTTGGGAGAACGTCCCGCGCCGGGTGTCCTGGCCCGTCATTCGGACGGGCCGGCCCTCGATCAGCAGGGAGCCGAGGGCGAGTGCCTCCGCGGTGGCCCAGTCCATCGGGCCCGTACGGATCATCTCGGCGCGACGCTCGAGCTGGGGGAGCACCTTCGGGTGGACGGTGAACCCCTCGGGGAAGGCGGTCATGGCTGCAGCGATCCGCTCCATGACCTCCTGGCTGATGCTCGTGCCGACGCCCTTGCCGAGCTTGGACGGGTAGTACGGGACCTTGCGGTACTCCTCCTCCGCCGAGGCCTCTGCGGTCATCGAGCGAATCTCCTTGAAGACCGTCTCCAGCCGGATCCGGAACTTCTCGGCGTACTCGTCGGCGTCAGCGGTGGTGATGTCACCGCGGCCGATGAGGGCGTCCGTGTAGATCTTGCGGGTCGAACGCTTGGCCTCGATGAGCTCGTACATCAGCGGCTGCGTGAAGCTCGGGTCGTCGCCCTCGTTGTGGCCGCGCTTGCGATAGCAGACGAGGTCGATGACGACGTCCTTCGCGAACCGCTGGCGGAACTCGAACGCCAGGCGAGCCACCCGTACGCACGCGTCGGGGTCGTCGCCGTTGACGTGGAACACAGGCGCTTCGACGACCTTGGCCACGTCGGTGCAGTACGTGGAGCTGCGGGACTCGAACGGAGCCGTGGTGAAGCCGACCTGGTTGTTGACGACGACGTGGATCGTGCCGCCGGTCTTGTAGCCGCGCAGCTGCGACATCTGCAACGTCTCGTACACGACACCCTGTCCGGCGAACGCGGCGTCGCCGTGGAGCAGGATCGGCAGGACGGGGAACGGGTGCTCACTGGTGAGGCGGTCCTGCTTCGCGCGGGCGATGCCCTCGACGACGGGATCGACGGCCTCGAGGTGGGAGGGGTTCGCGGCGACGGAGGCCCGGATCCTGCTGCCTGTGGCGGACACGAACTCGCCTTCGGCGCCCAGGTGGTACTTCACGTCACCCGTGCCCTGCGTGTTGTGCGGGTCCATGTTGCCTTCGAACTCGCGGAAGATCTGGCCGTACGACTTGCCGACGACGTTGGCCAGCACGTTGAGCCGGCCACGGTGCGGCATGCCGATGATGACCTCCGACAGGCCGATGTCGGCGGCCTGCTCGCAGATCTCGTCGACCGCGACGATCGTCGACTCGCCGCCCTCGAGGGAGAAGCGCTTCTGGCCGATGAACTTGGTCTGGAGGAAGGTCTCGAAGATCTCGGACTCGTTGAGCTTGTCCATGATCCGCAGGTGCTCGTCACGGTTCAGCGCGATGGGCGGCTGCTCGAGCTTCTCCTGCAGCCAGGTGCGCTGCTCGGGGTTCGTGATGTGCATGTACTCGACCCCGATGTGGCGGCAGTACGCGTCGCGCAGGATCTCCAGGGCGTCGCGCAGCGTCATCGCGGTGCGCGGCTTGCCACCCAGCGAACCGCACGGGAACGTGCGGTCCAGGTCCCACAGCGTCAGGCCGTGCGTCTTCAGGTCGAGGTCCGCGTGCCGGCGCATCCGGTACGTCAGCGGGTCGACATCGGCCATGAGGTGGCCGAGCTGCCGGTACGACGCGATGAGCTCGAGGACGCGCGCCTCCTTGTCGACCAGCTCCGGTGCGCTGCCGACGTAGATGTCGGTGTCCCACTCGAGCGGTGCGTACGGGATGCGCAGCGAGGTGAAGATCTCCTCGAAGAAGCCGTTGCGGCCCAACAGCAGGTTCTCCATCGTCCGGAGGAACTCGCCGGACTGAGCGCCCTGGATCACGCGGTGGTCGTACGTGGAGGTGAGCGTCATGATCTTCGAGACGCCGAGCTCGTTGAGCCGCTCGGCGCTGGCGCCGAGGTAGCCCGGGGCGTACTCGATGGAGCCCACGCCGAGGATGAGGCCCTGCCCGCTCATGAGCCGGGGGATCGAGTGGTTCGTGCCGATGCCACCCGGGTTCGTGAGGGTCGCCGTCGTCCCGGCGAAGTCGTCGACGGTGAGCGTGCCCTTGCGCGCCTTGGAGACGACCTCCTCGTACGCGGCCCAGAACTGTCCGAACGACAGCTGCTCGCAGCTGCGGATGTTCGGGACGAGCAGCTGACGCGTGCCGTCGGGCTTGGTCATGTCGATCGCGATGCCGAGGTTGATGGTGTCGGGCTCGACGATCATGGGCTTGCCGTCGACGACCTCGTAGGCGACGTTCATCGCGGGTACGGCCTTGAGCGCCTGCACCATCGCGTACCCGATGAGGTGCGTGAACGAGACCTTGCCGCCGATCGTGCGGGCGAGGTGGGCGTTGATCATCGTGCGGTGGTCGATGACGAGCTTCATCGGGACCGCACGGACGCTGGTCGCCGTGGGCATCTCGAGCGAGATGTCCATGTTCTTCGCGGTGCGCAGGGGTGCGCCGCGCAACGCCTCCTTCGTCGGCCGGTCGGTGACAGGGGCGGGGCGCTTCGAGAAGCTCGGGGGCTGCGCAGGGAGGTACGCCTGGTTGTTCGACAGGTCGGGCGTGGCCGTCGCGGTGTCGACCCGCGAGGGCGCGACCGGTGCCGGCTTGAAGGCGGGAGCGGGGGAGACCGGCTCGCCCGCCTTGGCAGGCGCAGCCGCCTCGGGCGGGCGCTGCTCGGCGATCTGGGTGGGCGCCGGGGTCTGCGCGGCCTGGGCTGCTGCGGGAGGGGCCTGCTCGATCGGAGGGGTGGGCGCGGCGGCGGGGGCGGGCACCGCCGTGGCGGGGGTTGTCGTGGGCTCCGACGGTGTGACGGGGGCCGTCACGTGGTGGCTGCGGAAGAAGTCGGCCCAGGTGGCGTCGACGGAGGACGGGTCCGCCTCGTACCGCTCGTACATCTCCTCGATCAGCCAGTCGTTGGCGCCGAAGTCCTGCGCTGCTGCTGATACGTCCTGGTCGGGCTGAATGGCCACGATGCCCCTCATGTGTCGAAAGTCGAGACCGAGCGATGAACCCCGATCCGTCAACCCATGTTAAGCCACTCCGCCAGATACTTCGACCTCAAGAGACTCGTGTCCCGCAGGCTTCGGTCTGCGCCTGCTGGTGAGGCTCCAGGCCTTCCAGGAGACCAGCACTGTGAACGCCACCAGCAGCACGTTGCGGATCACGAGGACGGCCACGGGCGCCGCGCGGTTGCCGTACACGATGTCGCCGTAGCTCAGGGGATAGACGACCTGGGTCAGGTAGGCGAGCAGGAAGCTGGACAGAGCCCAGAACACCGGCCAGCTGAAGATCGGTCGCGCGTCCTCCTCGCTGCCGCCGATCAGGGCCGCCAGTGGGCCTCCGAGCCACAGGAGGTACTGGGGGCTCAGCGTCTTGTTGACGTCGATCATGATCAGGATGATCGCCAGCATGACGGCGGCGACCGTACGTGGCGTGCGGTGCGAGGACCACGCCGCTCGCACGCCGATGATGATCGCGAGCATGAACCCCAGCATCGTCGCGACTGTGGCGACCTGGAGCGCCAGCTGAACGCCTGGCCCCGTGATCTCGAACGCGTTGAAGTGGGAGAGGCCGACGACCCATTCTCGGGTGGAGCTGGCGGCGCGCATCCACATCAGGGGCGTCGCAGGCAACGACTCGATCTGCAGCCCACGGTCCGACTGCCACGTGAGCGGGGAGAGGAGGCGCTGCCAGCCACCGACTACGAGGCTGGCCAGAGCGAGTACGCCGCCGGTGATCCCGAAGCCGGTCGCCGCCCTGCTCCCGCGCCTGCCCATGCCGAGCAGGGGGAGGAGGAGCAGTGCCGGCCACAGCTTGAGTGCCGCGCCGAACGCGATGAGCGTCCCGGCCAGCGCTGGGCGTCGCTTGTACAGGAAAGCGCCGGCTCCGGCGAGCACGGCGGGTGCCATGTCGAAGCGGAAGTACACGATCGGGCCCATGAAGACGACGAAGATGATCCACGTCAGCGTGGCCAGCACGCGCCACCGCGGGTTGCTCAGTCGCCACGTGAGCCGTGCCATCGCGGCATCGAGGGCGAGCATCGACATGGCGAAGACCCAGACGAACGCACCGGTGTTGCCGCCGGTGAGGAGAAGCAGCAGATGCATCATCCAGGCGACCGGCGTCGGGTACTCGACGAGCGAGCTGGACCAGGACGTGGCGTTGGTGATCTGGCTGAGGTAGTACTGCACGTCGCCCTGGATGAAGGCGGCGACGTGGGACCACTCGTAGCCGAGGAAGGCACGGCTGACCGCCCACAACGCGGCGTACGTCCAGCCGCTCCGGACGACCGCCTCGGCCTCGCGACGCAACCACGTCATGGGCCCACCTTCCGTTCCTTCTCGTCATGCTCGTCGTTCGGCTCGTCGTTGCGTACGCCCCCGTCGGCCTCCCCGCTGCGCAGCATGCGGCGTACGAGCAGGCCCAACCAGATCAGGAAGCCGACCAGCGCGACGTTCCGTACCACCAGCACTATCGTCGCGAGCAGCAGCAGGTCGCCGCCGTGGACCAGTGGCTGGTACAGGATCGGGTAGACCAGCTGCGTCACGAGCGTGAGGCCGAGGACGCACCAGGTCATCGTGCGAAGGTCCCGCCAGGACGGTGCCGATGGCTCGACCGGTGCGCGACCGGCCGCGACGAGCAGCCCGGCCAGCGGACCACCGAGCCACATCATGTACTGCGGGCTGAACGTCTTGTTGGTCACGATGGTGACGGTCACGACCAGCACCATGAGCAGGGCGGCTTCGACCACGGTGCGTGTCGGGCGGCGGAGCCAGAGGACGTACGTCACCGCGATGGCGAGGTAGCCGAGCAAGGTCGCCACCGTCGAGGCGGTCAGCGCCGTCGCCGTGCCGTTCCCGGCGATCTCGAAGGCCTTCCACTGGGACAGCGCGACGGTGTAGCGCGAGGGGGAGAACCCGCGGATCAGCATCAGTGGCGTCGCCCAGATCGACTCGACCTGGAGCCCCCGCGCGCCCTGCCAGGCGAGCGGCGAGACCAGTCGCCCCCAGCCGCCGGCGACCAGCGAGACGACAGCGAGGCCCACGCCGACCACGAGGAATCCGATGGTCGACCGGACGCGAGCACGCCGAGAACCGCCGAGGGTGCCGGGCCACAGCACGGCCGGCCACAGCTTGAAGGCGGCGCCCAGACCCACCAGCGCGCCCGCGAAGCTGTCACGGGTGGCGAGCAGCGACAGCACGGCGAGCCCGCCGAGGACCGCCGGCACGAGGTCGAACCGCATGTACGTGGTGGGGCCCATGACGAACGTGAACACGATCCAGAACAGGACTGCGAAGTTGCGTCGTTTGCCGCCGGCCCGCCACAGCACGACCGCGAACAGCATGTCGAGGACCAGCATGCCCGCGATGAACACCACGACGAACGCCGGACGGGACCGCCCGGCCAGCCAGTAAGGAACGGAGAGGAACCAGACGACGGGTGTCGGGTACTCGACGAGGGTCTGCGACAGAGGGACGCCCTCGACCATCAGGTTGAGGCGCTGCCAGTAGTACAGGACGTCACCCTGTGTCGTGAGGCCGAAGTACGCCCACACGCCGAACACGATGCCGCGCGCCACGAGCCAGATGAGTGCCAGTCGCCGCCATCCGAGGCGCGAGCGCGTGGTCCCGGGGGTATCGGGATCTGCGGCCTCGATCACGCGGCTCCTCGCGTCGGGGGAGAGGAAGTTGACCTGCACCTCGTCCCGTTGCATCAGCAATGCGCCCCCGGCAGGATTCGAACCTGCGCCACCGCCTCCGGAGGGCGGTGCTCTATCCCCTGAGCTACGGGGGCCAACGGTCTGGCGCCGCATCGAAGGCTAGCAAAGATCCCGGACCGGTGCGCCGGCGCGGTGCCCGGGTCTGGCTCTTCTCCGCGCCATGGGATGCACTCGGCGGGCGGTCGTCGCCGCCGCATGGGTGCTCCCGCGGGCCGGCTGCGCCGCGGTGGCCGCCGACGGAACGGCCGTCTCCTCGTAGCGCGACGTACGGCTCGGCGACGTCGGACACGTCGTCGTCCGCGCTCCCGGCGCGTCCTGAGCAGTCCACAGCCCGTATCTGCGTCGCACACCCTGGGCCGGGGTGGCACAGTTCCTTCTCATGACCCACATGCACGTGGCGGGATCTCTGCACGCCGACGCGATCTCGATCCAGCCGCACTGGCTGCACCGGCCGGAGGACATCAACGCGCTCGACAAGCGTCTCTGGTCGATGAACGTGTCCCGTGGCGACGACGGCGTCCTGACCTTGGCCGGCATCGGCGTCGTCGACCTCGTGGAGGCGGTCGGCACGCCGGTGTACGCGTTCGACGAGGACGACTTCCGGGCCCGCGCCCGCGGTTTCCTCGAGGCCTTCACCGGGTGGGACGTGTTCTACGCGGGCAAGTCCTTCCTCTCCACGCGGATCGCGTCGTGGATCGCGGACGAGGGGCTGGGCCTCGACGTGTGCAGCGGCAACGAGCTCGTGGTCGCGCTGCGCGGCGGGATGGACCCGGCCAAGATCGGCCTGCACGGCAACAACAAGACCGTCGAGGAGCTGCGGCTGGCCCTCGAGTCAGGCGTCGGACGGATCATCGTCGACTCGCTCGACGAGATCGCCCGCATCGAGGCGCTGACCACGGAGCTGGGCGTGACGGCGAGGGTGCTGGTCCGTGTCACGACGGGCATCGAGGCCCACACCCACGAGTACATCGCCACCGCGCACGAGGACCAGAAGTTCGGCTTCTCCATCCAGGGCGGCCAGGCGCTCATGGCGCTCGTACGGTGCCAGTCCAGCCCGCACATCGAGCTGCTGGGCATCCACTCCCACATCGGCAGCCAGATCTTCGACACGGGCGCGTTCGAGGTGGCGGCACGGCGCACGATGCGTCTCATCGCCCAGTTCCGCCAGGCGACAGGCATCGACCTGCCCGAGCTCGACCTCGGCGGCGGCTTCGGCATCGCCTACACCGAGGACGACACCCCGTCGACCCCGGACGAGCTGTCGGCGAGCCTGCGCGAGATCGTCGAGCACGAGCGCCGCGCGTACGGGCTCAAGGCGCCCCGGTACTCGATCGAGCCGGGCCGTGCCATCAGCGGCCCGTCCGCGATGGCGCTGTACACGGTGGGCACGGTCAAGGTCGTCGACCTCGAGGGCGGCCAGCAGAGGACGTACGTCTCGGTCGACGGCGGGATGAGCGACAACATCCGCCCGGCCCTGTACGCGGCGGAGTACTCGGCCGTGCTGGCGAACCGCTCCTCGAGCGCCCCGTCGATGCTGTGCCGCGTGGTCGGCAAGCACTGCGAGGGAGGCGACATCCTGGTGCGGGACGTGTTCCTCCCGGGTGACCTCCGTGACGGCGACCTCATCGCGGTGCCGGCCTCGGGTGCGTACAGCCGCTCGATGGCCTCCAACTACAACCACGCCACGAAGCCACCGGTGGTCTCTGTGGTCGCGGGTGAGGTCACCACCCTGCTGCGCCGTGAGACGCTCGACGACCTGCTCGCGCTCGACACCGGTGCGGACATGGGAAACCGCGTGGGAGCGCAGTCCGGATAGGCCAAGATGATCCCGTGATCCTCGTGAATGGCGACAAGCCCGTCAAGGTTGCCCTGCTCGGCTGCGGCAACGTCGGTTCCCAGGTCGCACGGCTGCTCCTCGAGACGCCCGACGACCTGGCGGCGAGGGTCGGTGCGCCCGTCGAGCTGACGGGCATCGGCGTGCGCCACCCCGACGCGGAGCGCAAGGGGATCGACCCGGCGCTGTTCACGAAGGACAGCGAGGCGCTCGTACGCTCCGGGGTCGACGTGGTGATCGAGGTCATTGGCGGCATCGAGCCCGCCAAGAGCCTGCTGCTCGCCGCGTTCGAGTCGGGCGCGTCGGTGGTGACCGCCAACAAGGCGCTGCTCGCCGCACACGGCCAGGAGCTGTACTCGGCGGCCGAGCGTGCCGGCGTCGACCTGTACTTCGAGGCTGCCGTGGCCGGCGCCATCCCGATCATCCGCCCGCTGCGGGAGTCCCTCGTCGGCGACGAGATCACCACGGTGATGGGCATCGTCAACGGCACCACCAACTACATCCTCGACAAGATGACCACCGACCGCGTCTCCTTCTCCGAGGCGCTGGCGGAGGCGCAGGAACTCGGCTACGCGGAGGCCGACCCCACCGCTGACGTCGAGGGGTACGACGCCGCGGCCAAGGCGTCGATCCTCGCCAGCCTGGCGTTCCACACGGAGGTCGCCGGCGCGGACGTCCACCGCGAGGGCATCACGACGATCACCATCGAGGACATCGAGGCCGCACGCGCACAGGGCTACGTCATCAAGCTCCTCGCGGTCGCGACGCTGTGCGGTGAGCAGGAGGACGAGGTCTCGGTACGGGTCCATCCGACGATGGTTCCCGAGTCGCACCCGCTCGCGTCGGTGAGAGGTGCGTACAACGCGATCTTCATCGAGTCGCGCAACGCAGGCAGCCTGATGTTCCTCGGCCCGGGCGCCGGCGGCTCGCCGACCGCGTCCGCCGTGATGGGCGACCTGGTGACGATCGCCCGGAACCGGATCCGGGG
>Ga0182021_10002834_pt1 | contig 20358 bp, 18 predicted proteins | sample 612E3MmetaG_FD_120493 | JGI IMG/M metagenome (GOLD analysis project Ga0182021, IMG submission 120493) | Permafrost microbial communities from Stordalen Mire, Sweden - 612E3M metaG (Illumina Assembly) | ecosystem: Environmental > Terrestrial > Soil > Wetlands > Permafrost | place: Sweden... | reverse complement strand
CGAGACCAACCCACGGCGAGCGAACTCGCGCAGGCACTCGAGATCGACAGCGGTTACCTGAGCCGCCTGCTCGGCACGTTCAAGGCCCGCGGGCTCGTCGCCAGCACCCCGTCCAAGCGCGACGCGCGGCAGTTCAACCTGCGCCTCACGGCGCACGGCCGGCGCGCGTTCGCGCTGCTGGACGCCCGCGCCCAGGAGTCCGTGCAGACGCAGCTGGCCACGTTGAGCGTGCCGCAGCAGCAAGTGCTGCTCGATTCGATGGCCCGCATCGAGCGACTGCTGGGCGCACCGCAGGAGCCGGCCGTGCCCTACGTGCTGCGCGCGCATCGCCCCGGCGATATGGGCTGGGTCGTGGGCCGCCACGGAGCCCTGTACGCCCAGGAACACGGCTGGGACCTCAGTTTCGAGGCCTTGGTCGCGCGGTTGGTGGCCACCTTCGTGGAGCGTTTCGACCCGGCGCGCGAAGCGTGCTGGCTCGTCGAGCGCGACGGCATGAACCTGGCCAGCGTCTTTCTGGTCCAGGCCCGTGATTCGGCCTCGCATGCTCCGCGCCCGGGCGTGGCCCAGTTGCGCATGCTGCTCGTAGAACCTCAGGCCCGCGGACTGGGACTGGGTGCGCGACTGGTGCAGGAGTGCGAGCGCTACGCGCGTCAGGCGGGCTACCGCAAGATCGTTCTGTCCACCCACAGCCTCCTGGTGGACGCTCGCCGCTTGTACCAGCGCGCCGGTTACGTACTCGTGCACCAGTCTCCGCACCACAGCTTCGGGCACGATCTGGTGGCCGAGACCTGGGAGCTTGCCTGGTGAGCGGCGATACGCCGGCGCACTGCCCGTGCCGGGAACCGGCTTCCGCACCGTCGTACGCGCAGTGCTGCGGCCGCTACCTCGAGGGCAGCGAGCCCGGTGCGGCCCCCAACGCCGAGCAGCTCATGCGCTCGCGCTACAGTGCCTTTGTCCTGGGTCGATGGGACTACCTGCTGCAGACTTGGCACGCGAGCACCCGTCCGACCGTACTGGCGCCGACCGAGCCGGGCTTGCGATGGCTCGGACTGGAATTGCGCGGCCACACGGTCCTCGATGCGGACCACGCGATCGTCGAGTTCGCGGCACGCAGCAAACTCGGCGGGCGCGCCCAACGACTGCATGAGGTCAGTCGCTTCGTGCGCGAGGCCGGCCGCTGGTACTACGTCGCCGGCGACTGACGCATCGCCGCGCACCCGTGCCCGCGCAAGGTCAGACGAACTCTTGACGTACCGGCGCCGACATCAACCGGCGGATGATCCAGGCCAGCAATGAGCAGGCCGCCAGCGTCATCAGCATGGCCATCACCCGCGCGGCAGTCACGAAGCCGCCGAACACGCTCATCGCGGGTTGCGGAATCGCCACGCTGGTCAGCGTGTGGTGAACTACCGTCTGCACCACCTCCTGCTGCAGCCACAGTCCCAACAGGCTTGCGCAGATCGCCACGGCCAGCATCGCGATGAAGGTCCGGCGCGCCCAGTTCAGACGCAGCAGCAGTCCGATCGCCGAGGCCAGCGTGAACAACGAGACGACCAGCCCGGCCCCCACCACCCACGGCAAGTAGCCCACCAACAGCCCCGTGAGCATCGGCAGCGGACCGTGCTCGGTCACGGCGCGCCAACCCGGCAGCGAGGCGCTGACGGCGTGGTTTTGCACCAGCGCCGAGGCGCTGGCCATCAGGGCCAGAACGATGAACAACCAGGCCACGAGCGTGACGAACTTCGAGCGTGATCCAACATTGATCGTATACGGCATGGCAGCTCCTCGGCCGTGCGGTAGGGCAGCCCCCACCGGACTGCCCTGGGGTTGGCGACCCGCGCGCCTGCATCGCATTGTCGATCGAGATATGTGACAAGACATCAGTCGGGCGCAGGACACCCCACGTTCACGGGAGACGCGTGTGCGATGTACGCCACACTGCGTGCGTATCCGCACGGCCGGACACGGCGCCGCACCGCCCGTGCGCGGCGAACCTTCGTGCTCGGCGTACTCGGCGTACTCGACGCTCAGGGTAGGCGCGACCCCCCGGTTAACCCTGAGGCCGGGCCACGACACCACGGGCGCGTCACAATTGAGCCTTAGCGCGTGTCGCGCCGGCCCGCACGGTGCCGTGACCCCCAGCCCATAAAACGGAGTGACGATGAACGGTTTGATGATGCAGCTGCCGCTGCTGATTTCCTCGCTGCTGGTGCATGCTGAACGCCATCATGGCGATCAGGAAGTAGTGTCCCGAAGGGTCGAAGGCGACATTCACCGCTGCACCTACCGCGAGCTGGCGGCGCGTTCGCGCCGCATGGCCAAGGCACTGGCGGCCCTGGGTATCGAGCCCGGCCAGCGCGTGGCCACCCTGGCATGGAACGGCTACCGGCACATGGAGCTGTACTACGCGGTGTCGGGCTCCGGCGCGGTGCTGCACACGCTCAACCCGCGGCTGCACCCCGACCATGTCGTCTACATTGCCGACCACGCGCAGGACCAGGTGCTGTTCTTCGACATGACGTTCTTGCCGCTGATCGAGGCCATCGCCCCGCGCGTGAAGACCGTGCGCACCTTTGTCGCCATGACAGACCGGGCGCACATGCCCGCGGACTGCAAGGTGCCCAATCTGCTGTGCTTCGAGGACCTGGTGCAGGCTCAGGACGACGCGTTCGAGTGGCCGGTGTTCGACGAGAACCTGGCCTCCTCGCTTTGCTACACGTCCGGGACCACCGGCAATCCGAAGGGTGTCCTGTACAGCCACCGCTCCACCGTGCTGCACACATTCGCCATCGCGATGCCGGACGCGTTGAACTGCTCGGCGCGCGACTCCATCTTGCCGGTTGTGCCGATGTTCCATGTCAATGCCTGGGGCTTGCCGTACGCGGCGTGCATGACGGGGGCCAAGCTGGTGTTCCCCGGCCCGGGTCTCGACGGCAAGTCGCTGTACGAGTTGTTCGAGTCCGAGCACGTCACGCTGTCCGCCGGGGTGCCCACGGTCTGGCAAGGATTGCTGGCCTACGTCGAATCGCAGGGGCTGCGCTTTTCGACGATGCGCCGCACCGTGATCGGCGGCTCGGCGTGCCCGCCGGCGATGATGAAGACCTTCGAAGACACGTACCAGGTGCACGTGCTGCACGCCTGGGGCATGACCGAGATGAGCCCGGTGGGCACCGCCGCGGCGATCAAAGGCAAGCACGTGGGACTACCGCACGAACAGCAACTCGCCATCCAGAGCACGCAGGGCCGCGCGGTCTACGGCGTGGACATGAAGATCGTCGACGAGAACGGCGAGCCGCTGCCCTGGGATGGCAAGGTCTCGGGCGAGCTGCTGGTGCGCGGCCCGTGGATCCTGTCGAGCTACTTCAAGGGCGAAGGCGGCGACCCGCTGGTGGACGGCTGGTTCCCCACGGGCGACGTGGCCACGATCGACCCGGACGGCTACATGCACATCACCGACCGCAGCAAGGACGTGATCAAGTCCGGCGGGGAGTGGATCGGATCCATCGACCTGGAGAATATCGCCATGGCCCACCCGGCGGTGGCCATGGCGGCATGCATCGCCGCCAAACACCCCAAGTGGGACGAGCGGCCGCTGCTGATCGTGATGACCAAGCCCGGCGCGACGCTGACCCGCGACGAAATGCTCGCCTTCTTCGAAGGACGGATCGCCAAGTGGTGGACGCCCGACGACGTGGTCTTCGTCGACGCGATCCCGCTGGGGGCCACCGGCAAGATGTTGAAGAACCGGCTGCGCGAGCAATACGCCCATCGGTTGATGCCCACCGTCTGACGACTCGCTCATCTTGCCCTCCGGCGTCGTCTACGCCGCCCTTGCCTTCGTCTGGTGGGGGCTGTTCCCGCTGTACTTTCGGATCGTGACCGGCGTGCCGGCCGGCGAGGTACTGGCCCACCGCGTCCTGTGGTGCATGGTGTTCGTGCTGGCCCTGCTGGCGCGGCGGCGCCAGTGGGCGTGGCTTGTCCCACTGCTGCGCTCGCCCAAGGTGCTGGGCGCTTTCGCCGTGAGCGCGGTGATGATCGCCGCCAACTGGATCACCTACATCTGGTCGGTGCAGCACGGTCATGTCGTGGATGCGAGCCTGGGCTACTTCATCAACCCGCTGATCAACGTGCTGCTTGGCACGACCCTGCTGCACGAGCGGCTGCGCCGAGCGCAATGGGCGGCGCTGGCGCTGGCCGGGCTGGGCGTCGTCTGGCTCACGGTGCAAGCCGGGCAGCCGCCGTGGATCGCGCTGCTGCTGGCGGTGACGTTTGCCGCCTATGGGCTGCTGCGCAAGGTCGCCGCACTCGGGCCGTTGGAGGGTCTCGCGCTGGAGACGATGCTGCTGGTGCCTGTGGCGATCGTCGCGCTGGCGGTGTGGGCGCAGCGCGGGACCGCCACCTTCCCGGCCGCGGGCCTGGTCACCGACCTGTGGCTGATCGGACTCGGACCGCTCACCGCCGTCCCGCTGTTGCTGTTCACCGCCGGAGCACGGCGGCTGTCTCTGACCACGCTCGGCCTGCTGCAGTACCTGGGACCGTCGATCCAGTTCGTTCTGGGCGTGACGGTCTTTGGCGAGACCGTGGTCGCGTCCCGTTTGGCGGGCTTCGGATGCATTTGGGCGGCACTGGCGATCTACACCCTGGACGGTGCGCGCCACTCGGGCCGCAGCGCCGCGGTGCTCGCCTGATCGGCTCAGTTCGCGGCGAGCACGTGCGCGGCCGCGTTGACGACTGCGGCGATGCGGCCGATGTCGCGCAGCTGCTGCGTGGTCAGGCCCTCCTTTTTCAACAGCGCATAGTGCGAGCCCACGCAGAAGTGGCACTTTCCGACGATGGAGGCGGCCAGCGCGTAGGCCTCGAACTTGCGCTTGGACACCCCGCCGGAGGTCGCGTAAGCGTTCATTCGCAGTTCCGCGCGCTGCGTTTTGAGATCCTCGTCGCCGGCCATTTCGACGAACGGGTACCAGACGTTGTTCATACCCATCAGCGCCGCCGCCGTCAACGATGCCTGCGCCTCGGCCCGGGGTAGCTGGCCGGCAAACGCATCGACCAGCGACTTGCACTTGGCCGCGAACGCCGCGGCCAGCGCCACGCCCAGCGCCTCGGTAGGCTCCAAGCTCGAGCGTGCGATCACGCCGTCCAGGTTCAAACGGATGTCCTTGGCGTAGTCGGGGATCTGGTCTTTGATGAGGCTGAGGAATTCCATGACAGTCCTTGTGCGGCAGAAGGGGTCGTCGCACGCCGGCGCACCGCCGCTCGCACGAGCGTCGGTGCACCGGGCGTGCCGTGCCGTGCGGGGCAACGACGCAGCACGTGCGCACACGCTCAGAGCGTGGCTCCGCCCACGCCGCGGTTGCACGGGCACAGCTCGTCGGTTTGCAATCCGTCGAGCAACCGCAGGATCTCCTCCGGATTGCGTCCCACGTTCAGGTTGTTGACGCTGACGTGCTGGATGACGTTGTCTGGATCGACGATGAAAGTCGCGCGCAGGGCCACGCCTTCGGTGCGATCGCGGATGCCCAGCTGGTCCACCAGCGAGCCCTTCGGGTCGCCGAAGCTCCAGTGACTGAGCTTGTTCAGTTCCTTGTGGTCCCGGCGCCAGCCCAGCTTGCTGAACTCGTTGTCGGTGGACCCACCGAGCAGCACCGCGTCGCGCTCGGTGAACTGTTTGGCGAGCTTGTCGAAGCCCACGATTTCGGTGGGACAAACGAAGGTGAAGTCCTTGGGCCAGAAGTACAGGACCTTCCACTTGCCGGGGAAGCTGTCCTGCGTGATGGTCTCGAACGCCGAGACGCCGCCTTCCTCGTGGTGATTGAAGCCGGGCTTGACGCCCGTAACGCTGAAGGATTCGATGCGATCGCCGACGGTTTTCATTGGGGGTGTCCTGATGGTTGGAGCAAGGTGGGAGTGCCGTGCGACGAACGCCTTGGGGCCTCCCGACAACGAAACTATAGGCTATTGCCAATCGTTTGTTGATTGATAAAACCTATTTTTCGGATAGTCAATCAGTGTTCGCAGCCACCACACGCCCCGATGGGCACCGGCCACCGCCAAGCGAGCTGCTATCGTGCGGGTTGTGCCGGCGGCGCCGCCGGGCGTTGAAGGGCCGCCCGACCGAGGGCCCCCTCGCCGGGCGGCGCGACCGGCCACGCGCCATCCGACCCGCCAGACCACAACGATTGCCCTGACCTTGAAGCTGCTGCTGCGCCTACTTTGGACCACCGCGCTGTGGCTGCCGGCCCTGTGCTGGGCACAGGCCGAGGAAGTGCGCCGCGAGCAACTCCCGATGTCGTTCACGCTGGGCGTGGAGTCGGTGCGGCTTCCGCAGGGCGAGCACATGGGCCTGATGGGTGGCACTGCACTCTTTGACATCGGTTCGGACTTTGGCCTCGGGCCGGCGGTGTACGGTGCGGTGAGCGGACACCGCGGCGGCCTGTTCGTCGGCGGCGTGGAGTTGCAGCGACGCTGGGGTCTGGCCCCGGGGCTGTGCCTGTCCACGGGGCTTTTCGCGGGCGGCGGCGGCGGAGCGGGCGCGCCAGTCGGCGGCGGGCTCATGCTGCGCCCGGCGCTCACGCTACTGCAGGACTGGGGGCCGTTGTGGCAGGTCGGGCTGTCGTGGTCCTCCGTGCGTTTCCCGAGCGGGCAGATCGCAAGCAACCAGCTCGGCCTGACGCTGGCCTGGCGCAGCGACTTCGTCTATTACACGGGGCACGGCAACACCTGGGCCAGTGCCTGGTCCGAACCCACGGGGCTGGGATTCGACCGAATGGCGGCCACGGTGTCGCGCTACAAGCTCAAGGACGGCAGCGCACGCAACGTCGGTCTGGCAGGCGCGCGCGCCGAGCGCCGCACCGACGTCCGCGGTCTGACATGGGGCATGGAGGCCGCGGCGGCGGCCCAGGGCCATGCCGCCGGCTACATGGAGATCCTGGGCACGGCCGCCTGGAGCGTGGCGCCGCTGGGCGCGACCGTTCCGTCCTGGCGACTCGGCCTGCGCGGCGGCCTCGGGGCGGCCGGCGGTGGCGCGGTGCCCACACAGGGCGGCCTCATCAGCAAGGCCACGGGTACCACCGAGTGGGAATTTGCGCGCGGTTGGACGGTCGGCGCCGAATTTGGCCTCGTGCACGGCGTGCGCAGTCCGCTGCGGGCCGAGGAAGCGCAAGTCTGGGTGGCCACGTCGCTGGAGCCGGAAGGGCGCGGCCAGGCCCTGAGCGAACCGGTGCGCACCGAATGGGTCGGTGCGCTACATCACCACACCCGGGTCCTGCGCAACGCCGGCATTGCGCAGTCGCTGGACACGATCGGGTTGGAACTCGACCGTTACGTCGGCGAGCACGTCTACCTCACTGGGCAGGCGCACAGCGCGTTCGCGGGTGCCGCCGGCGCCTACTCGATCGGACTGGTGGGCGCAGGCGTGGCCGCCACGGTCGGGCCGCGCCTGCGCGTCGGCGCAGAGGGCTTGGTGGGCGCGGCCGGTGGCGGCGGGGTCAGCACGGCGGGCGGGGCCATCGCGCAGGGCATGGCCTGGGTGGGCGTGAACACCTCGCCGCTCACGCAGTGGCGCGTGGCCGCCGGGGCTACCCGCACGCGCCACGCCGCAGGCACCAGCGGCCTGTTCGAGCTGTCCTGGAGCCACGCGTTCGGCATGAGCGGGCGCTGAGCGCGCTGCGGCAGGCGCGTTGCATGAGGAGCGCGCCGCGACGGGCGAGTGGCGTGATCAGTCGGCAGCGAGGTCGCCAGCCAGGCTGGACAGCGTCTCCGCAGCGATCTGCACGTGCGCCGGGTAGTGGGTGTGATCGCAGCCGAGCTTGACCTGCGCGCCGGCGCGAACCGCCTCGCGTGCGGCCCGATTGAATTCGAACCGCAGAAAGTGCACGGCCGAGGTCTTCTCGTCGTTTTCGCGATCCAAGTCCTCGTCGGCGATGGCATAGATCCGTGCATGGCCCTCGACCTCGACGAAGACGCGATCCTCCACACCGATCAGCCGCGCGAGCTCGCGCTTGCGTTCGTGCACGTCCGGGTATTCGATCAACAGCGTGGCCTTCCAGTTGCTGCCCGTGGGCACCAGCGGCAAGTACGCGTCGATCTCGCTCTGGATGCCCTCGTCGTCGAAGATCTTCTCGATGTGCAGCATCTCCTGGATCTGACGGCGGATCGTCTGCTCGTCCTCGAACTGCACGCTCAGGTGCTCGCCCAGGTGCACCGTGCGCAACTGGCGGTGCTGAATGACGGCCGGCTTGCTGGTGTTGCGGATCTTGGCGTAGGCCTGAAGCGACAGCAAATTGTCGATGGCGATCGTCATATGTTCACTCCAGCCCGTAGGCGATGCGTACCAGACTGAGCGGGTGTTCCAGCCGGGCCGCGGGCAAGGCATTGACGGCCATGCCTTGGGCAATGTGGTGCCCGGCCAGCGCACAGTCCGAGCTGATGTAGTCCGGACCGTCCTTGGCCATGGCCTTGAACACCGGCTTGCCGATCTTCAGGGCCGTGTCGTGATAGGCGGTCTTCACGCCGTAGGTGCCCGCGTGGCCGGAGCAACGCTCGACGGTGTTGAGCGTGACCGTCACGGTCTGTCCGATCAACTTGAACACCTCTTCGGTCTTCTTGCCGATCTTTTGCACCCGCCCGTGGCAGGGGATGTGGTAGCTCACCTTGCCCAGTGCAGCCTTGAAGTCCAGCTTGAGCAGCCCGTCCTTGTGTCGGGCCATCAGGTACTCGAACGGGTCGAACATGGCCTCCTGCACCAGGCGCACGTCGTCGTCGTTCGGGAACAGCAAGGGCAACTCCTGCTTGAACATCAGCGTGCACGACGGGATCGCCGACAGGATCGCATAGCCCTCGCGAGCGTAGCGGGCCAACACCGGGATGTTGGCCTCCTTGTGGCGGGCCACGCCCTCGAGGTCGCCGAGCTCAAGCTTGGGCATCCCGCAGCAGCTCTCCTTGTCGACCACCTGATAGGCGATGTCGTTGTGCTGCAGCACCTTGATCAGGTCAAAGCCGATGCCAGGCTCGTTGTAGTTGACGTAGCACGTCGAGAAGATGGCGACCTTGCCGGGCGTGCGCTCGCCATTGACGACCGGGAGATTTGCGCGGTCCTTCGGCGCACCCCAGCGGAAGCGCTGCGTGGCCAGCGGTGGCAGCCACGCGTCGGGATGCACGTGCAGCGTGGCGTCCAGCACCTTGCGCATCACGGTGGTCTTGTTCAGCGCATTGACCGCCTGCACGACGATCGGGATGCCGGCGAACTGGCCGTGGATGTCGGTCGAGGCCAACAACTTCTCTGCGGCGCCGACCTCGCCGTTCTTGAACTTGATGGCCTTGGCCCGCAGCATCGTGTGCGGGAAATCCAGGTTCCAGGCGTGCGGCGGCACATACGGGCACTTGGTGAGGTAGCACAGGTCGCACAAATAGCACTGGTCGACCACATTCCAGTAGTCCTTCTTCGCCACACCGTGAACTTCACCATCCTCGGTGGCATCCACCAAGTCAAACAGGTTGGGGAAGGATTGGCACAGGCTCACGCACCGACGGCAACCGTGGCAGATGTCGAAAATGCGTTCCATTTCGGCCTCGCACGCCGACTGGTCGTAGAACGCAGGGTTTTGCCAGTCCACCGGATGGCGGGTCGGCGCTTCCAAATTGCCTTCGCGATTGCTCATAGACATCCTTGCACCAGGGTTGCAGCCACACAATGAACAAGGGGCGCGAAGCCCCTTGTTCTGCGATTGCGCGGAGCGTGCTCAGTCCACCAGCGCGTCCAGAGCCTTCTGATACCGGTTGGCGTGGGACCGTTCAGCCTTGGCCAGGGTCTCGAACCAGTCGGCGATTTCGTCGAAGCCTTCATCGCGAGCTGACTTGGCCATTCCCGGGTACATGTCGGTGTACTCGTGGGTTTCGCCGGCGACAGCCGCCTTCAGATTCTGGCGGCTCGAGCCGATCGGCAGTCCGGTCGCCGGGTCACCGACCGCTTCGAGGAACTCGAGGTGCCCGTGGGCGTGTCCGGTCTCGCCTTCAGCGGTCGAACGGAACAGCGCCGCCACGTCGTTTTGGCCTTCAATGTCAGCCTTGTTTGCGAAATACAGGTAACGGCGGTTGGCCTGGGATTCGCCCGCGAAGGCGTCCTTCAGGTTTTGCTCGGTCTTCGAACCCTTCAATCCCATATCGATCTCCTGGAGTGTTGAACTGTGAGACGACCAGCGCGACGCCGTTGCCGCGCGAGCCGGTGACTGCGACGCTAACTCAGCCCGGCGCCCATAGCCAATACAAACGACCAATGCTGAGCATTGAGTATGGCTATGCCGAGCAACTGGCGGCGCGAGTCGCTCGCCGGCCCCAGGAAATTTGGTAGACTTCCCGACTCGTGGGGGGGTAGCTCAGCTGGGAGAGCGTCGCGTTCGCAATGCGAAGGTCGGGAGTTCGATCCTCCTCCTCTCCACCATCCGAACATTTCAAGAGGTCCCGCAAAATGCCGGGAGCCAACAAAAGCCCTAGAGAATCAACGCTCTAGGGCTTTTTTCTTAGCCGCGCCGTCCCAGATCGTCCCAAGCGATCGGAGATCACATTGCAGTAACTAATGCAGTAACCGCAAAATTGCGCGTCAACTTGCTGCGGAGTTACTGCATGGCCAAGCACCTCATAAGCTCGGACAAGACGATCAAGGCCGTCAAATCAAACGATGTGCGGCGTCGGCTGAGCGACGGCGCCGGCCTGTACCTGCTGCTCTTTGTGAAGGGTGGATCGCACGGCTGGCGGCTCGACTACAGCTATGGTGGACGGCGCAAGACCTTGAGTCTTGGCACCTATCCCACCACAAGTCTGAGCATGGCGCGGCGGCACGCCGAGGACGCCCGAAAGTTGGTGCGCGAAGGTGTCGACCCGAGCGCCGCCCGAAAGACACATCGCGACGAACAGGTGCAGATCCGAGTGCTCGAACGGCGGGTAGAGGCTGGCTTGCCACCGCTCAATTCCTTCGAAGCCATCGCGCGTGAGCGGTATGACAAGCACGCACAGCGCTGGGCTGTTTCACACGCCAGCAAAATCATCCGTCGGCTCGAGGCGGACGTCTTCCCGTGGATCGGTGCCAGGCCGTTGACTTCAATCCGCCCGATGGATCTGCTCGACGTGCTCAAGCGGGTCGAGGCGCGCGGAGCCATCGAGACGACCCACCGCGTCCAGCAAAACTGCGGCCAGGTCTTTCGGTATGCGGTGGCAACCGGCCGGGCCGAAACAGACCCGAGTCGCGACCTGCGTGGTGCGCTCACGCCGTGGAAACCCGAGCACTATCCGACGCTCACCGATGCGCGCCAAGTGGGTCGACTGCTTCGCGACATCGATGCCTACGAGGGCAGCCTGATCACGAGGTCCGCCATGAAGCTAGCACCGCTACTGTTCGTGCGGCCAGGCGAACTTCGTCGGGCAGAATGGAATGAGATCAATCTCGACGAGGCGCAGTGGCGCATACCGGCGGCCAAGATGAAGGGACGTGTGATGCACATCGTGCCATTGGCCACCGCGGTCGAAATCCTGCGCGAGTTGGAGCCACTCACACGGAAAGCTCGCTGGGTCTTTCCCGGCGTTCGCACGAATGGCGAGCCGATGAGCGAGAACACGGTCAATGCCGCCTTGCGGCGGCTCGGCTATGACCGCACCATGATCACCGCGCATGGATTCCGCGGCATGGCTTCGACCCTGCTTCACGAATGCGGATGGCCGTCGGATGTGATCGAACGCCAGTTGTCACATTCCGAGCGCAACGCGGTGAAGGCCGCCTACAACCATGCCGAACATTTGCCGGCGCGGCGGCAGATGATGCAGGCCTGGGCCGACCATTTGGACACGCTCAGGCGCGGTGGCTTGGTCGTATCGCTGCGGGCATAGCACATGGGATTTCCAGGTCACGTGCCGGACCGAAGATCGCTGCGTCAAATTGACTCAAGAGACCTCAACGAATGCCCCGTCGAAATTCGTGCGATTTTTGCCTCGCCGGGTCGTCAGTGACACTCGATTCCAGTCGAACCTGAATTTGGCCAGCGTAAGAGACGCACTTCGGGTCGCATCGCCATTGCGATATTCCAAACGAGCGTCACAGATGCGTCCATAAAGTGAAGATCTGAGGCCATTTTCACTCATCGGAGTTGGTCGTTTCATCGCCGCCAAAGCCCGCTCTGCAGCGGTTGCTGACGGTGGCCGCCGGCGCGCGTATTCACGCTGCCGGGCGCAATACAGTCATTGGGTCCAACGATGTGCGCTGGCGCGTGCGGCAGCTGTAGGAGGTACTGCGGCCGTACGATCTTCACGAGGCGGCTCGCCCCGCGCCGGCGACCAGCTTCTCTACTGCTTGAACTCGCAGTTCTGACCCTTCTCAGACACCCGCACGCGTTGGAAGCGGACATTGATTGGTCGCACGCGCGCGGCACAAGAGGAACATCGATCACCCTGACTTAGGCGGAGGCCGGATCACTCCACTCGCAGCCTTCAGCGGACTACTGCTGCAGACGCGCTCCACCACTCCGGAGCGTCAAGACGGCGCCCGAGGGCTTTGCTCAGCCGTTCGTGCCTCTCGCCTGGGCGGCCAGCTAGAACGCCTCGGCGGCCTTGCCGAGCGCCCTCCACTGCAATATGGTTCAAACTCAACCATAGGAGACCTATGCCGCGCCTCAAAACCTGCGTCGTCGCAACCGTTGCCCTGTTCGCGGCCTGCGTCACCTTCGCCTCGGACGAAGCACAAGACGGCCTCAAGACCATTGATAACCCCGGCGGCGGACAGTTGGTCTACGGCGCGCTCGCCGGCCAGTCCTCGCTCCCTGCGGCCATGGGTTACATGCTCCGCCAAGTCCGAGGCCACTTCGGCGACCGCCCCCAGATCAGCAAGTTCTTCCAGACCAAGGGCGGAGACTCCGTCGCCACCTTCTTCAACCTGACCGCAAAGAACCAGTCAGGCTCCGTCGGGTCCGGCAAGCTCATAACGGGCCTGGTCATCGTCACCATGCCCCGCACAGGAGCCCCGCCCGCCGCCGCCGTCCTCTACGACGAAGCAGCCCGCTTTGCCCGCACCGAGCCCGACATGATGCAGGCCCTGAACAACGCCTGGCGCAACGAAGCGATCCGGTACGCCGCGACCCAACCCGCAAGGAATCCTGAAGGCCTCGCGCCGCACGACGGGCAACCGACCGGCCCCCAGCCCGCAGACCAGACCCTTCATCAAGCAACTGCCGGAGACCGCAGCGCCAGCATCGGCCTGGCCCCCGGCTGGAAGATCGCCTCTGTCGCCGGAGGCAACCTCAGAGCGGAAGGCCCCAGCGGCGAAGTTATCGACATCGCCGGCATGATCCAGCAGATCCACGACCCCCGCTTCACGCAGAACCGGCGAATGCCTTACGGCAACAATGGCTCTACGTTCGTCGCGCCCATGAACGGCGACCTCTTCGCCTCATACGTCAACCTTGTCAATCAGGCACGCCAAAGCCAGGGCAAGCCACCTGCCAGCTTCCGCCTGGTCAGCTCCAAAAGTATTCCCCCACGAGCCCTCGAAGCCATCTTCGAACTCGACCTACACGACGGCAAGGGCATGCGCAAAGGCAGCGTCCGTCTCGACCCCGTCTTCACTCCCGGTGTGCCTACCTGGGCGCTGTCTGTCACTGGCTCCAACGCCCCCGAGACAGTCTTCGCAACCGCCAACCCCGTCATGATGGCCATGTACAAGACCTACAGCCAGGATCGAAACATCATTGGCCGCGAGCAGCAGGCCGTCCTAAACGGTATCGCCGCCGCCGGGGCCCGCTCCCGCGCCAACGCCGCCGCAGCCGACGCCCGGCGTATCTCCTCCAGCGCCGCCTTCAACCAGCACATGGACGACATCGACCGCTCCAGCAAGAGCTTCCAGAACTACCAGTTCGACAGGTCGCAGCTCCAGGACAATGACCTCAACGCCCGCGGCACCGTGGACAACCGCACTGCCGATGCACTCGTTAAAGCCTACCCCGACCGCTACCAGATCATTACCCGCCCCGACTTCATCCGCGGAGTTGACTACTAGGCATTCCTCAAGACATCCTTGAAGCAGCCTGCCCAGATCAGATGCGTCCTGATGCCGGATCGTGGTACGAAAGGTCAAAGGCCACTGTCACTCGAAGGGCGACATCGATCGGTACACCCCCTTACTGACGCTTCGATCGCCAGATCCGATCGTTCCATATGGGTCGCACAACAACCTACGCCATCAGACCGCAGGCGAAAGATGCGGCCTGTCATAGGCGACCAATTAGGACGCGGACCGGCATGTCGAAGCAAGCCTGTTGAGCAGGATGCGACCTCATGATCCTCGATCACGGGGAACATGAGCAGAGGCTAGAACTCAGGCCACCGTGTTGACGTTGCGACCGACCGAACCGGATGTGGCCTATGTGAGCTTTCGGCTGCGGAGGGCCCGTCAAGGTCGGGTATCGTGACCAAGCCGCAAATCGTTATCGGCAGCAGTCGCCCAAACTGCAGGGAAAGCGCAGCTTGTCGCGCCGACGGCGTTGGTCCACCGCCCATGCAATGCTTCTGCCGACCGTCCGGTTTCGGACGAGTCAATCGTTGATCGGTGTTTCCGCTTTGGGGTCGGTAGTACCTGTTCGCGGCCAGAGGAAGCTGCCGATGGCAGGTAGATGTGATGCACGGCGAGCAGTCTCAGCGACCTGCTGGCCACTGACTGACTGCTGCCGAGGTGGAACGGTCGTACCCCGGGTTGCTGGGAGAACCGCGGATGCATGGGTGCATCGTGCCTTGACTTGCATGGCGGCGGTAGCCCGTCCTCGATCGGGCGATCACCATGTCATGGCGTCTCGTTCAGTTCAGCGCCGTTCGTTCCAGTCCCATGAGCAGTAGCGGCAGGTTACGCATCGTTTCCAATTCCTTCGCGCACTCAAAGTGATCGACTGGATCGATATGCAATTTGAACCGTGTACTCGGACATAACAGGCGCACTAAAGACCCCGATCGTGCACGACCGTCTGTCGTCAGATGTGCTTGACGCGCTCTGCCGGTCAGGACGATGGTGTCGATACGCCGCGACGCGGGCGGAGACACTCAGGGCATCGCAGTGATGTTCCACGACCAAAGCGAGGCTTTGAAATCGGAGGCTGAGATCCGCCGGTTGGCGGCATTGGTCGCGTCATCCAGGGACGCCATCATCAGTTGCTCGGTCGACGGAACGGTGACCTCATGGAACCCTGCTGCTGAAGTCATGTTTGGACATCATGCAAACCATGCCATTGGCCAGCGGTTTGCCGCCCTCATTCATTTTGCCGAGACACCAGTTTCAACTGAGTCGACCGAGGAAATCGTTCACGGTGAGAGTCCTTACCTGGCGAGAGGCCTCGGTACGACAAAGACGGCAGCTTGGTCGTCATCTCGCAGCTTGTCTCACCGGTCAAGGATGGCCAGGGCCATCTGATGCAGCCTACATTGCTACGCTCAAAAACGCCTTCAGTGCCGATTCGTCGGACCTGGATTGGTCGGCCATCGCCGACACGATGCAGCCCGACGACGCAGCTCAAGCCTATGGCACGCCAACGGGTGCGACGGCGGCGAACTGGGGATCGGTAAAGTGCGCCTACGTCACTTGCAGCGTGGGCAACGTCGTTCCACCCGATCTGCACCAGTTGTTCATTGCCAAAGCGGACGCGCTCACCCCAGCCGACAAGACGGAGTACCACGCGTTCGCAGCGAGCCACACGCCCTTCGCTTCGCAGCCCGCGGCGCTCGCAACGCTGCTCGCCAGCATCATCGTCTAGGTCGCGACCTGGAATTTCGTGAAAGTCGCGTCGCGCGCGGCTTTCACTACCCCCGCTTTGCCGACTTGGAATCAGGCGAGCAAGGGTCAGCGTGCCGCCCCCTACTGCCCACTCAGCGCTGAAGCGCAAAGCTTGGCCAAGCGCTCGTCGAGCGATCGGCCCATGTCGTCGATCTCAGCGCTGTGGTACTGGCTCAGCTGCGTAGAGGGGCGGTCATATTCGATCGTGGAGCCCCCGCGCGAGTTCTCGTACAGGACAACTCGCAACGGCGCATATAAACCCGAGCCATAGTTCACACTGGTCATCTCGACGGCAGAGAGCACGTTGCCAATGAAGTACTCGATGACGTTCGCACGCTTGCCCTTCATGATCAACCAGTCGCCATGTACACCAACGTAGTGAATGATCAAACCGTCCTTTCCGGCAGTCTGTGCAACGGCGGCGCGTAGGCCTTCCACATTGCCGTCTCTCAGCAGACCCCGGATCCTTTCATCCAGCCGACCAAGTCGTCCTTCCAGGTCACTCTTGACGTCCGCATAGTGTCGAGATGACGACACTGTCACATGCTCAACGACCATTTGGGTTTGCGATACCCGGACATCTCCCGCGTGGACCACGGCGGCCCACGTCGCGCTGGCCACAAGCACTGCTAGACGGGCCTTCTGACGTCTGTGTTGATTTCTTGATTGCATGTAGATCTCCTGTCATAGCCAACAAGGAAAATACGGCCGTGAAATGCGCGCCCGTGAGTCTCGACCGTCGTCCGATCAGCACCTCGTCGAGCTGGTCCGCATTTGGTGGTGACCGGTCGGCTAAGTGAGAGCCGCGCCCAAGAGCATTGCCAGGCAGAAGTACATGAGACTCAGGATCAGTGGCCAGAATATCTGCTTGACCAACGGCGATTCTTCGATACCTTCGAAAAGCGAGTTGTACAGACTCGTGGTCGAGGGCTCGGCCCTTGCCGGAGGTTTCCCAGCCATCTCGCCAAACGCGCCTAGAAAGTCGACTGGTTCCACGTTGTCTCCTCTGCTACGCTCTTCGAACACGAATTGGGAAATCTGATCAGTGCGCGGCCGCGACCGCTGCAGGGCGACCGGCCCCCGTCTCGGCTCTCACGAGCTGAGCATCGAATTTGGCTCGCTCGGCATCTCCGCGGGCGCTGGCATCCAGCACGGAGAACACCCAGATCCCCAGGAAAGCAAGAGGCATGGAGATGATTGCCGGGTTGTCATAGGGGAAGACCGCCGTCTTGAAGTGGAACACCGTGACCCAAACGGTCTTGCTGAGGCCCACCAGCAGCACCGCACTTGCGAGGCCGATCCCTCCACCCCAAAGAGCTCCTCGAGTCGTCATGCTCCGCCAGTAAAGCGACATCACGAGCACCGGAAAATTGCAGCTCGCCGCGACGGCCAGCGCTAGGCCGACCATGAAGGCGATGTTCTGGTTCTCGAACAGCATCGCCAACAGCGCGGACGTCACGCCGATCGCAATGGCAGAAAGCTTTGATATCAAGATCTCCTTACGCTCCGAGGCGCGACCGTCGGCAATCACCTTCGCATAGAGATCGTGGCTGACAGCTGAAGCCCCTGCGAGAGTCAAGCCCGCGACGACGGCGAGAATCGTGGCAAACGCAACGGCAGCCATGAAGCCAAAGAACAGCGAACCTCCCATGGCGCTCGCCAAATGGAGCGCGGCCATGTTGGGGCCACCGATCAGCCCGGTGATCTTCGAAGCTGTCGGACTTGAGAGATAGGACGGCTCATTCATGAGTACCGCGATGGCGCCGAAGCCGATGATCGGAATCAGCAGGCAGAAGTACGCGACGAAGCAGCCTGCATAGAAGACCGATTTGCGGGCTGACTGCGCGTCGCGCACGGTGTAGAAGCGCATCAGGATGTGCGGCAAGCCGGCAGTGCCAAAGATCAGCGCCAGGCCAAGCGAGATGGCCGAGACGGGATCGCTGAACAGTCCGCCGGGCAGCAAGATCGCTGCGCCCTTCGGATGCGCGCTCACGGCAGCGGCGAGCAAACGATCGACGTTGAACCCGAAGCGCCACAGGACGCTCAATCCGAGAAGCGTGCCGCCGGTAAGCAGCAGCCCGGCCTTGGTGATCTGGACCCAAGTGGTCGCCTGCATCCCGCCCACGGTCACGTAGAGCACGGTGAGCACACCCACGATGATCACCGCGATGCTGTAGTCGAGCCCAAACAGCAATTGCACTACCTTGCCGGCGCCGACCATCTGCGCGATCAAGTAGAACGCAACGACCGTGAGGCTCCCGATCGCGGAGAACACGCGCACTTGCCGTTGATCGAGCCTGAACGAAGTGACATCGGCGAATGTGTACAAGCCCAGATTGCGAAGTCTTTCCGAGACCAGAAAGAGGACGATCGGCCAGCCCACGAGGAAGCCGATGGCGTAAAGCATCCCGTCGTAGCCGGTCGAGTACACGAGCGCCGTGATGCCCAAGAACGCAGCTGCAGATAGGAAGTCTCCCGCGATGGCGAATCCGTTTTGCAATGGCGTGATACCGCCGCCGGCTGCATAGAAGTCCGAAGCGGACTTTGTGCGGTGCGAAGAGCGCCAGGTGATGACTAGCGTCGCGGCTACGAAGGCCAGAAACATGGCGATCGAAGTCGTGTTGATCCCGGTCGTGTGCTTAGTGACGGACGAGAGGTCTTCCGCCCACGCGTTGATCGTCGAAGTGAACATCCCCGCGCCAATGAAGTGCGCCAGAACGCCGCGCGCACGGCGTTGGAAGGCCACGGCCCTCACAGCCCCAGCTCCTTGACCAGATCATCAGTCATCTGGCCGTAGAGGCGCGCGCCCAAGCGGGCATAGATTCCCGTCACAGCGACGACGAACAAGATCATGCAGATGGCGAGATAGAACCCCAGCGGCATCAAGCCGTCGCCGACCTTGGTCGCGAACGTTCCAGCACCGAAGCCGATCATCAGCACGAAGCCGAAGAAGACGGTAACCGTCAATGCAGACAGCCCCCATCGCACGCGCGCCCGCGATTTTTCCAGCGCCAAGAACTTGGGGTGATTTGCCACGATTCGTGCCCCCGTTTCGGTAGATGCATCCATGATGTCTCCTTGGTATTCGTCAGTCGGTGAAATCAAACGACCGTTGCTCGTCGGGATCGCTTCGATCCGAACGGTCGGGCTCGAGAACGCTCAAGGCTCCCGAACCGGGTACTGCAAGAGTCAAGGCAAAGCGGCTCGAACGAGCCCGACGTTCGAGCCGAAACCGATGCGTGCGAGTCCGTCGCCTTCGCACCAGCCAGTGAGTTCAATCGAGTCGCCGTCCTCGAGGAAGCTGCGCTGCTCGCCATTGGGCAGTCGGATCGGCCGTTGCCCTGCCAGTGCGAGTTCCATCATGGCGCCCGCCTGGTCAAGCGTCGGACCGGAGATGGTTCCGCTCCCCAGTAGATCTCCCGGCTGCAGGTTGCACCCGCCTGCAGCGTGATGCGTGATCATCTGACCGACGGACCAATAGTGGTGAACGAAGCTGGTTTGCGAGAGCTGCACCCCTTGAACGCCCGCCCGCCGCATCTGCTCCGTCTGGATCGAGACCGTGAGCTGGACGTCGAATGCGCCGCGCTCTCGGTTCGATGCGGCTTCCAGGTATTCGAGAGGCTGCGGATCCTCTGCTGCGCGACTCCAGGAGCGTCGGAAAGGCGCAAGCGCTTCCGAGGTGACGATCCACGGTGAGATGGTCGTGGCGAAGTTTTTGGCGTGAAAGGGTCCGAGCATGTCCATTTCCCAGGCCTGGATGTCGCGCGCAGACCAGTCGTTGAGAAGACACAGGCCGAAGACCTGATCGTCCGCCTCGGCGAGCTCGATGCGTTCGCCAAGCGGATTGCCGGGACCGATGTAGATGCCGAGCTCGAGCTCGTAGTCCAAGCGCGTGCACGGTCCATAACGGGGTACGGCCTCCGTTGGTAGCAGCCGTTGGCCGTTGGGCCGCCGGAATGCTTGACCAGAGACGCCGATGGAAGAAACACGGCCATGGTAGGCACTGGGCACCCAACGGAAATTGCGAGGCACGTCCGCATCGGAATCGAAGAGTTTGCTGATCGTGCGTGCGTGGTGGATCGACGTATAGAAATCTGTGTAGTCACCGATCCGGGTCGGGACGTCGAACTCCGCGTCCGCAATAGGAATGAGGCATTCCTGCGCCCAAGAATGCGCGTCCGAGTCAGCGCTCAGGAGCGCATGGAGGGCGTGTCGAAGCGCGCGCCATGCGGGGCGTCCCATGCTCATGAATTCGTTGAGCTTGGGTTCGGCGGCAGCATTCAACGCGCCTTGCGCCAAACCGGTCAGTGGTCCGATGCGAGCGACGGCCGCCAGGTCCAGGATCCGGTCGCCGATCGCCACGCCACCCCGCCATGGCTCCTCGCTCCCTGCCCGCCTAAAGATGGAGAACGGCAGGTTCTGGATCGGGAAGTCGCAGCCACTGGCGTTCGCCGCCTCGAGCCAACTGCGCGTCGCCGCATCGTGCGTGTGGTCGATCATGTTTGCTCCCGTCAGTCGAAGGAGCCCGCCGGGCTGCGGCGGCTGAGCATCACCCGTCGCTG